>Ga0209415_10009735_pt1 | contig 16459 bp, 14 predicted proteins | sample PeaSoiSIISIP2007_FD_187696 | JGI IMG/M metagenome (GOLD analysis project Ga0209415, IMG submission 187696) | Peat soil microbial communities from Weissenstadt, Germany - SII-SIP-2007 (SPAdes) (version 2) | ecosystem: Environmental > Terrestrial > Soil > Wetlands > Peat | place: Germany...
GTTCGCATGTTACCGACACTTTAAAAGCAGATCCCTCGCTGCCGCTCGGGATGACTGGCGTTGTAATTATGACTCCGCGCGAAGACTATTATTCAATAAACTTCAAGGAGCTAGACTAGGCGTCCACTCCCGCTATTTCTCTTCCAGCCGATCGACAAATTCCACCAGTCTCCGGATGCATTCCATATACTGCGCGAACAGTTCCCCGGGATCGCCCGGCTCCGTGCCGGACTTATCCTCGCGGAGGTCCAAAAGGATGTTGAAAGGGGTTACGTCCATGCGTAGCGTCTGCGCCATCTGTTGCACCACATCGCGCCGATGCCCTTTCGCGTGGATCCCGGCAACCAGGAGCGCGTGCCGGGCCAGCATGCAAAACGTGGATACCGAATCCAGGCAAAGCTTCAGTAGCTCCGGCGGATTCGAAAGCACGCCGGCCGCCTGCTGTCTAAGACGAAAAAGCTTGGCTCGCAGTTCGTGCTCAATTTGCGCCCGATAGAATTTCGAATCGATTTTGATATCGGCGATGACGTCCACGCCGTACAGCAGCTTCCGGCGGTCCTTCATGTCGTGAAACTCGATCGGGAAGCTATCGGCCGAGTTATGCGCCTCCTCTTCGCTCATCAGCAGAGGTGTGGGATTGCCGTGCCCTTTCCACCATCGCAGAATCGGCTCGCCTTCGCCCAATTCCCGCGGAGTCACTTGCTTGAGCACGCACAGCACGTTCAAATCGGAGAACTTTCCGTGCCGGTCATCGGAGGCCCCCGAGCCGTACAGCACCACCGACACCAGCCGGTCGCTATAGGACCGTTCGAGCTTCGCGACTAATTCCTTGAGTTCATCCATATGTAATCACCCGAGCCTACCAACCACCCGACGCCCCACCGCCACCCGAGTCCCCTCCGCCAAACCCGCCGAATCCACCGCCCCCGCCGCCTCCTCCATCGTAGCCGCCGAATCCGCCGCCACCCCAGCCGCCGCGCCCCCCCATCAGGTTCCCCAGCAGCATACCCGTGAGAAAGCCGGTACCGCCGCCCGTGCCGCGGCCGCCGCTCATTTTTCCGAAAAGCCACAACACCAGGAAGATTCCGCCCAAGAGCAGGGGCAATGGAATCGAGGGCCCGCGTTCGATCGGACGTCCGCCGCGGGGCGGCGCCTGACCTTGCAGCGCCACACCTTTCGCCTGCGCGACGCGCGAACCCATTTGTTGCGCGGCGGCCAGGAGCGCGCCGCCGTAGTTGCCCTGTCGCAGAATCGGACTGATCCCGCGCATGACGCCCCCCACGAAGCCGTCCGGAAGGATCGGTTCCAGGCCGTAACCTACCTCGATGCGCTGACGATGGTCGCGCACGGCCAGCAGGTAGAGAACGCCTTCGTCTTTGCCCTTCTTGCCGATGCCCCACTCGCGAAACAAACGATTGGCGGCGTCCTCCACGGGTTCGTCGTCCAGCGTATTCACCAGGACGATGGCCATCTGCGCGCCGGTGGCCTGTTCGAGCGCCGCGCAGTACGCCTCCAGCGCCTGAGCACTGCGGGCATCGAGAGCGTGAGCGAAGTCGTTGACGTAACCCGTCGGCTTCAGCTTCGAGGTATCGAGCGCGAACGCGACGGTGGCGAAAGCTGCGAGGGGCAACATCGCCGCCATGGCTGTGCAGAATCTTGATCTCATGGAATGGATTGGAAAAGCGCTACAGCGCCAGATCCCCGCGACGTACCCGGAAGCCCTCCAGCCGCCCGAGCATCGCCACGGCGATTCTCTGCGGGTCGAAGAACTGCTGGGCCAGGGTCTGCACTTCCTCGGTCGTCACCCTCTCAATCCTTTGGAGCATCTCATCCAGCGAGAAGAATCGTTTGAAGTAGAGCTCCTGACGGGCCAAATTCCCCATGCGGCTGGACGTGGATTCGAGGCCCAGCATGAAGGAGCCCTTCAGATGGTCCTTGGCGCGGCGCAATTCCTCGGCGGTCACGCGATGGTCCACCAGCTCGCCCAACTCATGCACGATCGATTTCACCACTTTCCCGGCCGACCGCAGCGCGGTGCCGGCATAGATCAGCATGCAGCCCACATCGTGATACATGCTCAGCTCGGAATACACGGTGTACGCCAGGCCCTGCTTTTCGCGAATGTTCTGGAACAGGCGCGAACTCATGCCGCCGCCCAGAATCGCGTTCAGGATGTAGCAGGCGAAACGCGACTCATGCGGCATCGGGATCGAGGGCACGCCCAGGTACACATGGACCTGTTCGAGCGAGCTCTTGTTATGGAAGATCAGCGGGGCATGCGGTTTCGGAACCGCCTTCGCCGCGCGCGTCGGATGCTTTTTCAGATCCTCAAAATGGTCTTCCGCCAGGCGCACCAGATGGCGATGCTGCAAATGACCAGCCGCTGTCACCAGGATGTTGGACGGCGTGTAGAACTGCCGGTAGTACTGCTCCACTTTGTCGCGATTGAAGCCCCGGATGGTCTGCTTGGTGCCGAGGATCGGCCGTCCGAGCGCGTGGCCCTTCCAGAAATTGCTCGAAAAAATCTCGTGGATCAGGTACTCGGGATTGTCGACTTCCATCTTCAGCTCTTCGAGGATGACGCCCTTTTCCTTCTCGATGTCGTCTTTTTCGAAAAGGGGATTGCGCACCAGGTCGGAGACCACGTCGAAGGCCTCGGGCAGGTGCTCGTCCAGCACTTTGACGTTGTAGCTGACCAGTTCCTTGGAAGTGAACGCGTCCAGGCCGCCGCCGATCGAATCCACCGAGCGGGCGATCTGCTCGGCCGAGCGGTTCTTGGTGCCTTTGAACACCATGTGCTCGACAAAGTGCGAAAGACCGCTCTCTCGGGGCGACTCCTCCCTCGATCCGGTACCGATCCAGATCCCGACCGAGACGCTCCGAACGTTGGACATGCGTTCGGTGATGACCCGCACTCCGTTTCCGAGGACGGTGCGTTCGATATCGCGGGCTTTGGGATTGGGGCGCGCCATGACTTGTTCCTATTGTATCGCGCGCCCATTACCAGAACCTCGCGACGAGGGCTCAGCCCGCACAGGGCCAGTGAGGTCCTCCAAACTAGCAAGAACTCTCAGCGTCTCCCCCGAGTGAGGCTCCGTTGTGCGGGCGGGTTCCTCAAAGGGCTCCGGATGCGAAACCGAACGCCGCAGGCTGTTAAACTGGAGAGCATGCCGCAAGCTATTGTAGGCATGGAACTTGCTGACATCCGCGCGGCCCTTGGCGCGGACCAGCCGGCGTTCCGCGCCGCGCAAATCTACGACGCGGTCTATCGTCAGCGGGTCCCCGAGCTGGCCTCGATCTCCAATCTGCCCAAGCCTCTTCGCGCGCGCTTGATCGAGGATTTCCCGCTTGGACTGCCCGCGATCGAACGGCGCTACGACTCCGCCGACGGCACACGGCGCTACCTGCTGCGGCTGGCCGACGGGAAGACCGTGGAATCCGTGTGGATGCCTGAAGCCCGCACAGGGCCAGCGAGGCTCTCCAAACTGGCAGGGACTCTCAGTGTCTCCCCCGAGCGAGGCTCCGTTGTGCGGGCGAATTCCTCAAAAGGCGAGCGGTCCACCGTCTGCATCTCGAGCCAGGTAGGCTGTCCGGTCGACTGCAAGTTCTGTCTCACCGCGCTGCTCGGCCTGGAGCGCAGCCTGACCGCCGGGGAGATCGTCGGCCAGGTGCTGCGCGTCGCCGCCGATAACGGTCTCAGCGCGAATGTCGATCGTTTTAACGTCGTCATGATGGGTCAGGGCGAGCCGCTGTTGAACCTGGCGAACGTGGTCAAGGCCGCACGGCTGATGATGGATCCCGAAGGCATGGCGATTTCTCCGCGCCGCATCACTCTCTCGACCTCCGGCATCATTCCGAAGATCGCGGAGTTGGGCCGCGAGCCGATCCGGCCCAAGCTGGCCATCTCTTTGAACGCGTCGACGGAGGAACAGCGCCGCGCGCTGATGCCGATCACGAAAAAGTATCATCTCAAGGACCTGATGGAGGCGTGCGCAAACTATCCGCTGCGTCCTTGGGAGAAGCTGACCTTCGAGTACGTGATGCTCGCCGGGGTGAACGATACGGACGCCGACGCCCGCCGCGTCGTGAGGCTGCTGGCGAATCTGAACGCGAAAGTGAATCTGATCGCGCTGAATCCGGGCCCTGGCATTCCTTTCGAAACGCCATCGCCCGAGCGCGTCGCGTCGTTCCAAGCGATCATTCGGCGATCGCTGCCCTGCTTCGTCCGCAAACCCCGCGGGCTCGACGTATTCGCGGCCTGCGGGCAATTGAAGCGCATGGAGACCGGCGCGCTTACGCAGATCCAGCCGTAAAAAGCTACGGCGATTGTGGCTCCCACGGCTTGCCACAATCGACGTTTTCCGGCTTGGTAGAATCGAGGCACGAATGCACAACGTCGGATGGGGGCATCGGCGAGTATTCGAATAGCGGTCATGCCAGAGATCAGCCGCTTCTTCGGGATCGTCATTCAGATCAGCGGGCATTGATCGCGATTGAGGATCTGGCAGTAATTCGAGGCCAGTTGACGCCGCGGGCGCTGGCGCTGGTCCGCGAATGGGCGGCCTTGCACCAAGCGGAGCTTGTCAGGGATTGGGAACTCGCCCGTGCGGAAGCCGAGCTCAGGCCAATTGCGCCGCTGGAGTAAACACATGTTGAAAGATGTTGTCGCGGCGATGCCTCTCGAAGGGCACAAGATCCATCTTTGTTTCGAAGACGGCGCAGAGGGAGTGATCGATCTGGCGCCCCAGTTGAGTTTTCGTGGGGTGTTCGAGCCGCTAAAAGACCTAGCCTATTTCCGCCAGGTTCGTGTCGATCCGGATCTTGGTACCGTGGTGTGGCCGAACGGCGCGGATCTGGACCCTGACGTTCTCTATTCGCGCGTAACCGGCACGCCGATCGTGTGCGATCCGGTGGAAGGCTGAGCGTCGCGGCCAGCCAAGACTTATGAAAGCCATCACGGTTCGCAGAGCCGGCCGTAGCTCTCTCCTTGCAGGCTGTCAGGGAAGAGCGTCTAGTTTACGCTGACACTCCACACAACTTCCGTCGATGTGTTAACCATGGAGCATGAAGCTGGGTATCGATTTCGGCACCACCCGCATCGTCGTGGCGTCGGTCGATCGCGGAAATTATCCTCTGGTTTCCTTTGAAACCCCCGAGGGCACTTGCGAATGGTTCCCGCCGCTGGTGGCTCTGCGCGGCACTGAACGTCGCTTCGGCTGGGACGCGTGGAGCGCCCAGACCGAATCCGGCTGGACCATCCTTCGCTCCCTCAAACGAACGCTGGAGGACTCGGGACCCGAAACCGTCGTCGCGATCGACGGCACCGAGGTCCCGCTGACGGAGCTGCTACTCGGCCTCACTTCCGCCCTGCGCCGCGCGCTCGCTGCGCACTTCGGCGAGAACGAACCGCTGGAAGTGATGCTGGGTGTGCCGGCGAATGCCAACAGCAATCAGCGATTCCTCACGGTGGACGCGTTCCGCCGGGCCGGATTCCAGGTCCTCGGCCTTCTGAACGAACCTTCCGCCGCTTCCATCGAATTCGGCCATCGCAACAAAGCCACGGGGACTATTTTGATCTACGATCTGGGCGGCGGCACCTTTGACGCCTCGCTGGTGGAGCTCGACGCGGGGACCCACACCGTGGTTGCTTCGGAAGGGATTTCGACGCTGGGCGGCGACGATTTCGACCTGATCCTGGCTGAGCTCGCCGTGGGTGAAGAGACGCTTTCCACGTTGTATCTGGCCGAATTGTTTCGTCTCGATGAAGAATGCCGGCGGCAGAAGGAAGCGCTGCATCCGAATTCGCGGAACATCGTTATCGATCTGGATGTGGTTCGGGAAGGACTCGGGCAGGCGAGCGTTCCGGTGGCCGCGTTCTATGAGCGATGCCGTCCGCTACTCCAGAAATCGCTCGAAGCTACGGCGCGGCTCGTCGACGGTCGGGATATCGCGGCCCTGTACGTCACCGGGGGCGGAAGTGAATTGCCCCTGGTGGCTCGTATGCTGCGCGAAGAGTTCGGGCGGAAGGTGAAGCGTAGCGAGTACACCCGGTCCGCCACCGCGATCGGCCTTGCCATCCAGGCGGACGCGACGTCCGGCTACCGGCTGCGCGAGATGTTCGGACGCAATTTTGGCGTCTGGCGCGAACAGGACTCGGGGCACCGCATGATATTCGATCCCATCTTTCCGCGCGGCACGCGGCTTCCGGGATCGGGCGAACCTCCGCTCACCGTTCACCGGAGCTACCAGCCGGTCCACAACATCGGCGATTTCCGTTATCTCGAAGCGAGCCATGTGGACCCCGAGGGCCAGCCGCGGGGCGATATCGCGGTGTGGGACGAGATTCTGTTCCCCTTCGATCCGGCGCTGGCGGACGCGCGTTCGCTCGAAGCTTTATCCGTGATCCATTCGCAAGAAGCCGCGCTCCAGCAGACCGAGGAACACTACGCCTGCGACGCGGCCGGCGTCGTGACCGTCACCATCCGTAATTTGACCTCGCAATACGGACGCGAATTCCGGCTGGGCCGGTGGAGCGGCAAGACCGCGGTGGTCACGCCGCGGAAGCGTGCTCGCAAGACTTCGAACTAGTAAGCTGTCCCGGCGATAACATTATTTGAGTTACCGCTCCCTCACGGTCACGGCTCGGTTTAGGTGCCGTAGACCGCGCCACATTGATTCCGGCCCGCGCGCGTCACGGGCACGGAAAGAACCAGCTATTCACGGCTCAAGCGGCCGCATTTTGTTTTACCGAGCCGTGACCGTCAGGGAGCGGAAACTTCAACGGAGCGGCGACCGCTAGGGAGCAGCCGACTTGTCCGCCTTTGGCTCAGCGAGGCCTCCCGACCGAAAAAGACTTCCGGGAGCTTTAAAAGAAAAATCAAGAATTTTAGCCGCCGATGAATACAGATGAACGCCGATGGAATCAAAATGTGTTATCCGTGTTCATCTGCGTTTATCCGCGGCTAGACGATTCATTGGCGGCTCTACGGCGTTTTTTCGCCATGCTCCAGATTGCGCAGGTGAGCATAGAACGCGAGATCCGAGCCGGTGAAGAGCTTCGTGGCGAAGATGATCTGGCCGGTGTGCATCGCGAAGTGTTCCACGGCGTGATAGATCGCGGCCAGAACAGTCACATCGAATCCCTGGATGGAGACTCCTTCGGCGAGCCGCGACGCCGGAAGGGACCGAAGCACCGCCACCGCCGCGTCAACGGTAGATCGGAGACGTTCCTTTAGTTCCGTCGCGTGCATCCCCCCGCGAGCCGCAAACTCCTCATCGCGCCGGCGGATGTCCGGCTCCTGACCCGCGCCGCTCACCACCCACTGCCGGAGGTTGCCGCTCAGATGCAAGACCAGATTGCCGACTGCATTCTCGTGGTCCGAGTGGCGCGTCCAGATCTGTTCCGCGGTTAGTCTATCGATGCACGCCTCGATCCGCGCCGAAAGCTGTACCAGCTTATCCGCTGAAAAATTCAGGAACTCAGATTCCATCGACATGATGCTTTATCCTCAATCCGTGGTCACGGTATCGGGAGGGGCTTCCACTTCTTCCGGGTCCAGGGTCAGCCGCCCGCGATTGAACACCGCGATCAGCAGTGCGGCGCAGGCCACCAGCAGCGCGCTACGCACGCCGGCGCGGCCCGAGAGAGCCCCCCACACGCCGCTCCCCAGCGCCATGGCTCCCTGGAAAACCAGCAGATAGACCGCCAGAGCCCGGGCCCGCACGGCCACCGGCGGCGCAACCTGCGCGCACACGCTGAAAGTGGACATCACCGTCACCCACGCGATGCCGCCCAGCAGCATGCCGAACGCGACCACGGCGAAAATGTTCACCAGCGCCAGGATTGCGGTAGCCACGCCAAAGAGCAACACCCCCCCGGTCACCAGATGATCGGGCGAAAACCGATGACGCAGCGGAGCGAGGACCGACGCGCCAATCGCCGAACCGATTCCGAGCGATCCGAGAAGGAGACCATAACCCGTCGCCGTGCTGCCCAGGTTCTGGCTGGCCACCACCGGAAGCATGGCCCACAGCGCGCTCCCGGCCACGGTGAAGATTCCGGTGCGAATGAGGACCGCGTGATACAGCGGAGCGGAGCGAATGTAACGGAGCCCGGTGGTCATCGCCAAGCGCAACCCTTCCTCGTTTCGCTCCACAGGCTGCGGGCGCCACAACCACAGTACGACGATGACGCCCAGGAAAGAGACCGCGTTCAACAGAAAGACTACGCCGGCGTTGCTCGCCGCAAGCACTATGCCGCCGAGAGCGGGACCCACGGCGCGAGCCAGATTGAAGCCTACTGAATTGAGCGCGACAGCCGCAGCCAGCTCTTCGCGCGACACCAATTCCGGAATTGTGGCCGCCCAGGCCGGACCGTTCAGGGCGGATCCAAGCCCCAGCGCGAACGTCATCGCCAGTAACCACCCCGGCCCCACCACGCCCGCGACGGTCACGGCTCCCAGAACAGCGGCCGCCACCAGCATCCAGGTCTGCGTGAAGATCAGCAGCCGCCGGCGGTCCATCATGTCCGCCCAAGCTCCCGCCGGCAGCCCGAGCAGGAAGACCGGAAGCGCGTTCGCCGTTTGGACCAGTCCGATCAGCAACGGGGACGCCGCCAGGGTGGTCATTAGCCACGCGGCGCCCACGGTCTGCATCCACGTCCCTATGTTCGACACGAGCGATGCGATCCACAGCGCCCGGAACACGGGATGGAGCAGTGGAGACCAAGCCTGGCCAAGAGTTCCTCGGCTGGTGACGCGCGACCCTGAGCCCATTACTTCCAGTGTGGCAGAAGCCCGCACAGGGCCAGCGAGGCCCTCCAAGCTCCTAAGTAGCAGCCGGACAACGAAGGCGGGCGGCAGTTTCTGAAAGGCAATGAGGCGGCCGCCCGCCTCTGTCCGGCTAGCAAGAACCCTAAACGTCTCCCCCGAGCGAGGCTCCGTTTGGCAGGCTGTTACTTAGGAGGCTCGCGATAGGCGGGAAGCATCTTGGGGGAAGCGCCGGGACCGTTTTTGGGTCTAGCCATTCGATCCGCCCAGCCGAGGAATCGCATCAATTCCCCGCGGTGCCGCCAGGTAAAGCGCCAAAAGTCTTGGGCCGTGATCCGTTCCGCGTGCAATCCTTGATACGTCTCAATACGCCAGCGCAAGTAAGGGCTTCGCCACGGACGCAGGCGATAGCCTCTCGAGGCTCGCCATAAGAAAGACGCTTGCCATAAGAAAGACGCCCGCCATAAGAAGTGCAGCATGGCCTGCGGCGCTATCGAAAAGAAGCGTCCCCGGAGGTTTTCGACGGAGCGGCCGGGGTGGCATAGTAGCCGTTGCGGGTCCGAACGGTGGGGTTGCCTGCGGCCTTGACGGTCACCTTCACCTGCCGGAACGTGCCATCCAGGTTCTGGTTGATCGGTGTGTACGCAAGGATAAATTGACTGCGGATCTCGTGCGCAACTTCCGGCGTGACCTTGTCGATCTCAGCCAGATCCTTCGGATAGTAGTCGAGGCCGCCCGTGGTGGTCCCAAGGGCGTGTAGTGCCCGTTTGGCCTGCTTTGCTTCGCGCGGCTCTTCCTCGTTGAGCAGGCCGATCGAATAGATCAGCACCTCGCTCTGCTGCGCCTTTCGGACCAGCTCTTCAAGCGTCGTCCGGCTGGTATTGTCGTTGCCGTCGGTGACCACCAGAAGCACCTTCTTGTCCTTCTTACCTTTCTCCTTCAAGTAGTCGATGGACATGCTGATGGCGTCGCGCATGGCGGTTCCGCCCTTGGAGTCGATCTTACCGAGGGCGTCCTCCAGTTTGTGAACATCGCTGGTGAAAGGTTGGTCCAAATAAGCGTCGTCGTTAAAATTCACGATGAACACTTCGTCGTCCGGATTCGAGGCCTTCACCAGCGCGAGCGACGCGGCCGCCACCTTGGCCCGCTTGTCCCGCATGCTGCCGCTATTGTCGATGATGATTCCCATCGACACGGGGACGTCCTCGCGGCGGAAAATCTTCAATGGCTGCTCTACGTTGTTCTCATAAACCTTGAAAGCCGATTCCGGCAGATTGGTGATCAGTTTCCCGTTCTTGTCGAGCACACTCGCATGCAGCACCACCAGGCGCGTGTCGCTCCGAAAAACCGGGACTTCGTCCTGCGATCCGCTGGCCCCGGAGGACCCCACCTGGGGCACGGGAGCCTTGGGCGGCGCCGTTTGGGCGAGCACCATTTGCCCGGCCGTCATGCCCGCGGTGAGCACCCAAATGCCCGTCAGCATTCTGATGAATTCGCCCGCACAACGGAGCCTCGCTGGGGGGAGACGATTCGAGTTCCTGCCAGTTTTGGGGGCCGCGCCGGCCCTGTGCGGGCTACTGAGTGGGAGCATAATAGCCGGTGCGGAACGCAGCTTTGAGCGGCGGCAGCCCAGTCGTTTTTACCAGCCTGACCTGGATCCGCCGGTACTTGCCGTCGCGCGCGGTGTTCTTCGGACTGTAGCCGAGCACATACTGGTTTCGCAGTTCAATTCCTATTTTAGCCGCTACGTCGGGGAGTTCGGACAGATTGTCGACGGCGAAGTGCCGTCCGCCCGTCTGCTCGCTGATCTCCGCCAATAAGCTCGGGCCGCTCAATTCTTCCGGAGTGCGGCTGCGCGAGGCCGCCTGCTCATAAATACCGATAGCGTAAATTTGAACGTCCGCCTCGCGCACGGCGTTCTTCACTTCGCTCTCGGTATAACGGCTGGAATTATCGCCGCCATCGGAAATGATCAGAATCGCCTTCCGCGGATTCCGGGCCTTCTTCATCTGATTCATCGCCATGTATACGCCATCGAGCAACGCGGTCCGTCCCTTGGATTGCACGAAGGTGAGACGATTCTGGATTTCCTCGATTTCCGCCGTGAACCCCATCACCAATTGCGGTCGGTCGTCGAAAGTAATCAAGAAGAATTCGTCCTCCGGGTTGGCGGTTTTCATGAACTGCGTCACCGCCTGCCTGGATTTAAGCAGTTTGTTGCCCATACTCCCGCTGGTATCGAAAACGATTCCAACCGAGAGCGGCGCGTCTTCGGCGGAGAATTGCGATATCTCCTGCTCTACCTTGTCCTCAAAGGCCTTGAAATTCTCTTTGTCGAGGCCCGTGACGAAGCGGCTCATCGGATCGGTCACGGCGACCGGAACCAGCACCAAGGTTGTGTCGACGCGGATATCGGGGTGACGGTCGACAATCGTCTCGGCCGCCTCCGGGCTCTTCGCCCGCACCCGCGGGGCAATATTGACATTCGGTTGCTGCGGGGAACCCTCCTGTCCGGACGCTCCAGCGCGCGGCGACACGGAGGGTAGAAGCGAAACCAGAACGAGCGCTAGAAGGGATCGCATGGCACCTGCAATCTGGCATCAGTATACCAAGCCCAACGCATCGGGAAGGGCGGAAAAGAAGGCTCAAGGATTGAAAAAAAAGCGGTAACACTTCTCATGCAGCCGGGAACAGCATTCGTGAACCGATTGCCGGTAGGCAACTACGGGACTTGTGCGCGTCGGGGTGCCACGAGGTGCCACGCGGTCATTGGACGTCCTTTTGCGGGTTGGTGCCCGCCGTGCTCAGCGTGCGGCGCGCACGCTGCATATAGTCGTCCCAGCGCTTAGCAGCCTCCTGGTCTGCTCCGCGCATCGCGTGCGCGTAGATGTCGGCGGTTGTCCGAATGGAGGCGTGCCCGAGCCGCTTCGATACGGTTGGCAAGTCCTGTCCGTTTGCTAGCAGGATCGACCCGTGGGTGTGACGCAGCGAATGCAAGCTGGCTCCCTTAGGCAGTTTCAGTTTGCGGCAGAGCTTCGTGACCGCCACTGAAATTGAGTCGGGCTTCAAAGGCGTGCCATCGGGGTTCGCAAATATCAAGTCCAGGTCAGCGCGGTAATCAGAACCGAACTGCTGGTGGAACTTGTTCTGTGTCTTCCGGTGAACTTCGAGAGGAACCAGGACCGACTCAGGCAGGTTTACGCGGCGTGGCGCTCCTGTTTTTGTGCCCTTGAACTCCAACCCGCCAAGTCTAGTCTGCGTGAGTGATCGTGCAATCACGATGTCACCCGCGTCGATGTCAGACCATCGAAGCGCCAAGAGCTCTCCGCGGCGGGCGCCCGTTGCGGCGTTCAACTCCAGCAATGTTGCGAGGCACCAGGGACTGGTCGCGGATTGGATTAACAGTTCCTGCTCGGACGGCAACAACGCCACTCCTTCGTGCTTCTTCGGAATTGGTGGCTCGCTGTTGCTTACTGGATTGGTGGCAATCAGTCCCCAGCGGATAGCGCGACTAAACGCGGAGGAGACTACCCTGGCTATACCCCGAACGGTCTGAGCCGAGAACGGACGCGCCGCCTTGGTTCGATGATGGCGCCCCCCGCTCTTGAGCAATCGGCCCCACTCGCGATTGAGATGAAGCGCTGTAACCTCCGCCAAAGGCTTCCCTAGTAGTTCAGGATCAAGACGCGACACCATCTCACGGTATCGTTCGCGGGTCTTGGGAGCTAGCTTCTCGTCAACGTGCTGGGCGAAGAAAGCCTCCAGCAACATCGCCAGAGTCTTCGGTGGCGCCGCTGCAACGCCGGAGCCCGCCTTCGCCAAGATCGCTTTGTGTTCCTCTTCGACGCGTCGATGCGTCTCGGCATCGGATGCCTCCTTCTTCGTGAGGAAGCCGGACTTCTTGATGCGGTGGCGCCCGTCGCGCCCAGAGCCCCGTGCGTCAAAGACGTACCACCAGACGATGCCGGATTTGACCTTCTTTTTATGGACTGACATATCAGCTGTCCACCTTACCTCTGGTGCCTCCTGAAATGGTCACGCTGCCCTCCTAGGCGCCTGAGCGATCTCTTCGAAGGTCCGTCCGTCGCCGTCCAGCACTGCGGACTTGCCGCAGTAGTCTTGCCACCGCTGAATTATGACCTGGGCATAGACTGGATCGATTTCCATCAGCCGCGCCTTGCGGCCGAGGTGCTCGCAGGCGATCAGTGTGCTGCCAGACCCTGCAAACAGGTCCGCTACGATGTCACTTTCCTTGCTGCTGTTGTGCAGGGCGCGCTCGATCAATTCCACCGGCTTCATCGTCGGATGCGACCGATTCGCCCTAGGCTTCTTTTCCTGCCACACCGTCGATTGGGATTTGTCGCCATACCAGGCGTCGACTTTTCCGGCGACGTGACAATAGAAAATCGGCCCATGCTGGAACTTATAGCGAGCGAAGCCCCAACCGAATGTATTCTTGGCCCAGATGATCTGAGAGCGGATCTTGAAACCGACCGCTTCCAGCGTGTTCTGGAACTCGCGCTGCCAGGACGAGGCGTGGCAAACGTAGATCGAGGCGCTGGACTTCACCACGGCTCGGAAGGAACGGAAGGCGGCTTCTAGAAACTGTTTGAAGTCCGCATCAGACATCCGGTCGCCTTTGATCGTCAGACGGTCTTCAGTGTAGCCCTCGTAATCCACGTTGTACGGAGGATCGGTGAAAACGAGATCCGCGGAGTCGCCTGCCATCAGCCTGGCGACCTCGGCCTGATTTGTGCAATCGCCGACCAGCAACTTGTGATCGCCGAGAATCCAGAGGTCAGCTATGCGGCACGCAGGTTCCTCCGGAAGCACCGGCACCGCATCTTCATCCGTCAGGCCTACCCGCGTTTCTGAGGCACCCTCGTCGGCACCAATAGTTTCGCTCGCCAGTCGGATGGCTTCGCGCTGAGTCAAACCCGACACGGTGTCGGGTTTCGCCCCGTATTCGCGCCACAATCGTATGTAGCGTTGTGCGGTTCGCTCCGATACCTGGTTGGCTTTCAGCCAGGGGGTCCACTCGCCCCGGGGAAGCCCATCTTTTATGCGCGCCAGAATGTTTCCCTCTTTTATCGCGTGGACTATGCTGGTCCTCGCGGCGGCGGCGCAGGTCCTCTTCGCTTGTTCCTCGGACCGGCGTTCCTCGTTGAATTGAGCAGTTAATGCTGCGAGGTCGAAGCCCGGACGGACCTTCAGGCCGTCGGTGACCGGCTGCACAACCGGCTTCATTGTGCGCACCTGTGCATTCCGCACGTGCGCCACCATTCCTCAAAAGCATTGCGGGAGATGATCCACCGCCGTCCGAAGCGGATGCCGGGAATAGTTCCCGCCTCCAGCAGCGCGTACACAGTCAGACGACCAACGCCCATTTGCTGCGCGATCTCGGGCACGGCCATGCTGCTGGCGCGCGTCACTGCGCACCTCCGAGACGCACGGATACCGAATTGAAGCCGCGCAATGATCGCGGTGGGCGTTTAAGATGTCTGGGATCTACTACAGGCGGGCGAACAGAATCATGCGCAAGTGGTGGTTCACCACCGCCGTCACCGTCCGAAGAACCGGAACTCGATCCAGAGCTAGAGGATGTGCGGGCTAAACGGCGCCGGCGAGCGCAAGCGCGACCCGGCATTCGCGATCGGATCCGAAGAGCTGATGCAACAATCGCTGCGATGGCCGTGACCACGGCAGGCTCGACGACTTTGCGGCGGGCATTCCCGATGGACTGAAGAAATACCTCGCGTGGCATCTTCATGATCACCCGTTCGCGATACTCTTCTTCCTCTAGATCTGGACCATTCGGGTAGTCTTCGTCACAGATCGCGTCCAGGACAACCTTCAGAATCGGCCTGTGGCGACCTGCGATAAGCTCCGCCCGGACCCTTTTCAGATCACCAGGACGACGCAACCTTCGAGCAACGCGCGGAACAGAGCGATCGTCGATACCACGTTCTTCCGGTGTGAAATCGGTGGTGTGAAGGAATGCCTCCTCGGCGATCATTTCGTCCATGAGCGCAGCGCATTTATCGGGGTTGGCTTCATCGACGGTGTTTCCGCCATTAAACCCATCCAGCGTGCTTGGAGCACCTGTCAGGGCTTTGTAAGTTCGGGTTTTGTATTGCATTGCTTTTGTCTCTCCTTTTCTCTCTATTGATGAGTTGCACTGTCAAATAACGTGGTCTGGTTGCGGTCCGGAGCGGTGCCGGGGGGCTCCTGTAGCCCCGTGACCTCTCTGAAAGCGATGCCGTGGAAATGAGCATCTCCCTTCTTCCCATAAGGTGCCGAAGTCACTCCCGGACGAAAGAAAAGCACCTTCTCGGAGAACTGCCGGCTGTTCAGCGGAGAGAGTTCTCTAACGCGGCAATATTCGTTGTACTTGGCGTGAAGCTCCATCTGCCGAATGCGCATCTGATCACCCGTCATGGTCTGATCGTCCAACCATCGGCTCAACGGATCGATCTGACGCTTGAAGTCAAGCAGAGCCGCACTCATGCGCGCATTCTCGTAGAACGCGCCGCGTTCCTTGGCCGCCCTGTACGCGCGAAGCGCCTTAACTAAGATTCCGGGTCTCTCCGCATGCAGTTTCTCAAGCAGTTCGTTCTGCGGAACCCACTTTATTCCGGCTGCGGCGCAGGCCACCGGGTCGCGGAAATTGATTTTGTTGACCGGGAGAACTATCCAGCGATCCCAGAACGCCGGAGTGGTGTCCCGAGATTGTGGGTATTCATTTGCCGTAATCAGCATCCGCGAGTATAACCGGACCTTTTTTCGTGGCTCATACTTTTGCTGAACCTCGATCGCGTCACCCCCGACAATCTTCTTGAAAGTTCCCGAACCGGGAATGGTTGTACTAGTCAAATCAGCCTCGATATTCAGCAGCCTGCTGACCAAGCCCACGGGAGCAAAACGATCCGTCTCCAACTCGTGCAGGGTCACAGCTGAAATGTTGTCCTCGCCGAGGAGATCGGCGATGACCGCGAGCAACGTCGATTTGCCATTTCCCCCGTCGCCAAAAAGGAGCAAAGCCTTCTGAAAGGTCCTGACGTCGGGAACGAGAAAGAACCCTAGGAACTCAAAAACAACCTGTGACTCGCCGGGGTAGAGCGCACGTTCCAGGAAGGAGTCGAACTCAGGACAAGTTGCGTTGGGGTCGAACTCAATGTCGAACTGATTCGGATGAAGGAAATCAGGGCTGTGATCTCTCCTCGCAAGCGTAGTGACGTTGACGAGTCCATTTTTGACGTTGATCTCATCGATCGGGGGAAACGACGGGAATCTTGCCAGCAACGGCTTCTTGCTGTATAAGTTCAGCAGAACCGCTTCCACGTCCGCCTTGCGTATCGCCATCGGCCGGCCATTGCCAACTAGCTTCTCTAGCAGAATGGATCGGACCTCTTGATCCTCGTCGTAAACGTAACGCCCGAGGGATGCATCGTAGATATGCAGGTGCGCTGCGGCGTCGTAGGCCAGATTCGTGAGCGCGCGAACCGCGTCCGCGGTTTTGTTGATGATCACGTCCTTGGTCTCGGTGGCCGACTTCTCGGAGTTGCGGGCTTCCTGTTGTGTCATGAGCCAGCGGACGTAGCTCGGGATATCCCACTCGCGACGCTCCCTGGCTGTGGGAGGCGGATCACACTCGGCGCAATACAGATCGGCCTGCGACAACATTTCTTCAA
>Ga0209415_10009737_pt1 | contig 16459 bp, 9 predicted proteins | sample PeaSoiSIISIP2007_FD_187696 | JGI IMG/M metagenome (GOLD analysis project Ga0209415, IMG submission 187696) | Peat soil microbial communities from Weissenstadt, Germany - SII-SIP-2007 (SPAdes) (version 2) | ecosystem: Environmental > Terrestrial > Soil > Wetlands > Peat | place: Germany...
GGCGGGCTCCTGGCCTCGGCCGGGCTCATGGGCATCATCGCCACGCCGGCCGGCGCGACGGCCCCCGGGGCGTTCGTCACCGGGACCAGCCCGCCCTTCAGCAGCCTGGGCACCACCAACTTCGACGGCTTCGGCAACGTGGCCACGGTGGCCGGCGGCGGCGGGGTCCTGGGCGACACCGGCACGGCGACGGCAGCCGCCGGTGCTTTCGACGGTCCTTCCACCAACGTCGACAACACCGCCTTCGCCTTCGGCTTCGGCCCCGACGCCGAGTCCGTCGCCGCGGCCGGCAGCGACGGGTCGTCCGCCGACCTGTCGGGCAACACGGCGACATCGGACGCCACCTCGGTGTTCAACCCCGTGGCTGGTGACTTTGTCGGCTCGGCCTTGGCCGGGGCGGGCGGCTCCCCCTTCGGCCCTGGTAGCGAGTTCGCCAACGCCTCGGACAACACCGCCTTCGCCTGGACCTTCGGCGGGTTCTCGAACGCGACGGCCGGATGGGGGCTGGACGCCAATGTGTCGGACAACGTGGCCTTTGCCGGGAGCCAGTTCTCCGAGGTCACCGCCGAGGCGGGCGTCGGGGCGGACGCCAACGTCTCGGGGAACGGTGCCTACGCCTACGGGCTCTTCAGCCCGAGCGTCCAGGCGTTCGCTGGCGTCGGGGTCGACGGGCACTACGAGAACAACCTGGCGGTCGCCCAGAGCACGTTCGGGGTGGCGCTGGCCTGTGCCGGGGTCGAGTTCTTCAGCCTGGACACCTGCGGTGGCGAGTTCGGCCTCGTTCAGACGAACTCCTTCGTCGGGACGGCTGATCCGGGCAGCAACGACATGGCCACGGCCGGCAGCGCCCTCGGCGCGGCGGACGCCTTCGCCGTGGGCGGGGACAACTCCAACGCGGCGGCCAGCGCGGTCGGCGGGGGGCTCAGCGTGGCGCTGGCCGACGGCACCGGAGATTCGGCGGCGGCGCTCGGGGTGGCCGGCGGCAGCGCCATCGCCACCGCGGCCGGCACGGCCGAGGACGCCGACGCCACCGCGGTCGGGGCCGGCTCGTCGGCCACCGCCCAAGACATCCTCGGGGTCTCCGTCATCGGGGCCGCCTCGGGGCTGGGCGGTTGGTCGGACGCCTCCACCAGCGGTGGGGTGTGGACCGTCAGCATCAACGGGGCGACGCTCGTCAGCTGAGCGCCTCCCTACCGGGCGGCAGCCCACGTCGCCTCTGACCAGGAGTGATGCCCGCGGGCTGGTCGTCCAGGCCAGCGGCAAGAGGTCATGAACGAGCCGGGGTGGCGTCGCCGTCCCGGCTCGTTCGCGCCGGGGGGCCTCCTGGGCCCGACGGACCGGCCCTTGACGCCCGGTGTTGCGTCGGTTTGACCGTGGGCCAGCCGCTCCCCGGACCAGAGCCGAGACACGGTCCGGCGGGACCGAGCGGGGGGAGGGACCCACCTATCAAGGCCCAGCACTGTCCAGCACGCGCCAGGCCCGGCCTTGGGTGCTACTCCGCCCTCGCCGCCTGCGCCCGGTCCACGCGGCCCCCTCGGCCGACGGCGGGTCGTCCGCGGCACCCGAGTCCTTACGGAGCGGGCACCCGGAACGAGCTCGGGATCCCGATCATCGGGAGTGACCGTCTGTGCAGTTTCCGGTCACCGGCGCGGGAGTCCGGGGGCCCGGGCCCGGACGCCAGCGCGCACGCCCGACGGGGAATCGAACCGCAATGCGGGTGGGGTCCTGCGGGCGTTGCCCGCCGGGCTGTCAGCCGGTTGGGAAGCAGAAGGCCATGTTGAAGGCCGCCACGCAACGCACGCTGGTGGTGGCCGTGGCCGAATTGTTCAGCGTGTCCTTGACCGTGAGCTGCACCGTGTAGCTCCCGCTCGCCGTGTAGGTGTGCGAGATCGAGGAGCTCGAGCCACTGACCCCGCCGGGCCCGGTCCATGTGTAGGAGTTGATGGTGGCGCCCGAGTCGGTCGACGTCGACGTGAACGTGCAGGTCGGGCCGAACGGGCAGCTCTCCTGTATGGAGGCCTTCAGGCTGCCGCCCGGAGGCGGCGGGGGCGGAGGCGGCGGAGGCGGAGAGCCGCCACCGGAGCCACCGGAGCCACCGGAGCCACCGGAACCGGAACTCCCGGCCGTGGCCGAGGCCTCGTTGGAGAAGGGTCCCGGTCCGTACGCGTCGGTGGGTTCGACCTCGTAGTAGTACTTGATCCCCGAGGTGGCGGTGGTGTCACCGAACGTGGTCCCACCCACCCCGGTGGCGAGCTGGGTCTCACCGCCAGAGGAGGTTCCCCGCCAGATCGTGTAGCTCGAGACCGCCGCGCTGCCGGTCGACGGGGCCGTCCAGGAGAGCGAGATGCCGGTGGAGGACCCCGTGGCCGTGAGCCCGGTCGGGGTCCCCGGCGTGTTGGCCCAGCTGCCGCGACCGGTGACCAGGTCGAGGCCGGGGCCGGCCGAGTAGCCGTTGCTGCCGGTCAAGATGTCGCGGAACGGGATGCTCGAGCCGTAGATGGTGGACGACGTCACCTGCCCGCCCTGCGTGGAGGCCTCGGCCGCCCAGATCGGGCTGGCCACGCTGGTGCCGCCGACGGTCCACCAGCCCGACGATCCCGAGTAGGGGGTGCTGTCGAGGACCGCCACGCCCGAGTTGGGGTCGGCGTCGAGGGACACGTCGGGGACGGCCCGCTGGCCGTTGCAGCGGACCTGGCTGTACGAGGAGAAGGTGAGCTGCGCGGTCGTGGCGCGCTCGAGGAAGCTGCAACCGCCGCCGCTCCCGCTCCAGGCGGTCTCGGAGGCGAGCAGCTTGCCGCTGGTGAACTTGAGGCTGGTGCCGCCGACGGCGATCACGTTGGGCGAGGACGCCGGGTAGTCGGTGCCACGGCCCGAGTCGCCCGAGGAGGCGAAGTAGCTGACCCCGGGGGTGGAGAAGGCGGAGTCGTCGAGGGTCTCGCCGCCGAACTCGCTCGCGCCCCAGCTGTTGGACACGAAGCTCGCGTGCTGGCTGGCGTACTGCTCGGCCGTCATGAGGTCGTTCAGCCCCGAGCTGCTCGCCTCCACCAACAGGATGGGGGCGGACGGCGCGATGGCGTGCGCCCACTCGATGTCGAGGCTGATCTCGAGCGCCCAGCCGCTGTCGACCAGGGGCATCGTCGACCCGCCCGACTGGTTCACCTTGGTGAAGTTGGGGGTCGGCAGCCCGTACTGCTGGCTGAAGGCGGCCAGGTCGCTGGCCGCGGTGGGGTCGTCGTAGGCGTCGACGATGCCGATGGTGGCCGAACCGCCCGACCCGCTGAAGCCGTAGACCGCGTCGATGGCTCTCGGCGAGAGGCCGCTCGGGCTGGTCACCACGGCCGGGGTGGCCAGGCTGGGCTGATCGGTCGGCAGGAGGACCTGGGCACCGCAGGCGGCCTGGCCGAAGGTGGCGTGGGTGCAGACGGCCGACGGCTGCCCGGAGAAGGGCAGCTCGGGTGTCCCGATGGGGGCGCTGCGGGGGGGTGGGGAATAGCCGCCGAGCTGGGTCGAGGCGCCGACCGGAGAGATGAGTGCGGCGATGCTCAGGAGGACGGCCGCACTGACGCCGGCGACGATGGCGAAGATCCTGGGCATTTCCTACCTCGTGTTTTCCACTTGGAGGCTACAGGCTAATGGCACCGTGCTTTCGTACGGTGGCACCCCGAGCGCGGAACTGGCTGGTCAGGTGCCATTTCGCACTACACGGCGGTAGTTTGAGCGGCCGGTGCCGCGATGGGACGCGAGCTGTCGTCGCGTCGCGTTCAAGACAGCGTGACGCCGACCGTGTCGTGGCCGAGGCCGAACTGGTCGTGGCTAGCCGGCGAGCGCAGCGAGACCGACACGGCGACCCCCCCGCCGGCGGCCGACACCACCACCTGGCTGATGAGCCCGGTGCCCGACGGCGCACTGGTGGTCAGCGGCTGGCCCGAGTAGGTCACTCCCGAGACGCTGAAGGCGAAGGTGGTGCCGGAGGCACTGAACCGGGCGTTGCCGGTCTGCAGGGTCCCGCTCAGGTCGGCGCTGCTGAACGAGATGATCGCCGTGGCACCCGCGATCTGGACCTGCACGCTGGAGCTCTGGACCGGGGGAGCGGTGACCGCGGTCGTGGTGGCCGGGGCTGCGGTCGTGGTCGTCTGGTGCGTGGTGGTCGTCGCGCGGTGCCCGCGGTGCTTCGGGGGACCGGCCGCCGGGCCCGATGAGCACCCGGCCGCGACCGCGAGGGTGCAGAGGAGGAGTCCCGCCGGCCACCGAGGCCGGCGCCGCGCCCCGCGCGAGCGGGTGGGCTCAGCGCTGCTCACCATGTCGGCCGCCGGTTCCCTCGTCAGGGGGCGCAGTAGGCCCCGCCGGCGAACTGCAGGGTGTTGTAGGCACCGTTCCAGGCGGAACCGACCAGGGTCTGCTCCTCGTCGGAGGCCGGGCAGGTGGCGCCGAACGCGATGTAGCCGGCGACGTTGTTGGTGTTGGTGAGGATGTTCTGGGGACCGGGGAAGGCGATGGCGACGAATTCGGGGAGCTGCACCGAGGACAGGTCGAAGTTGTTGACCTCGCTCTGGTCGGCGTAGAAGCCGGCCCGCAGCGACGGGTCGATCGAGGTGAGCCCGTTGTTCCAGCCCTGCAGGAAGCTGAACCAGTTGGCCGAGACGGCGCCGGGCCCACTGTCGAGGCCCGAGTGGTTGTCCGGGTACCCCTCGGGGTCGATGATCACCCAGTCGGGCTTCAGGTGGAGCCCCGCGGCCGGGTAGGCGTCGATCGTGTGGGCCACCCACTGGCCGGCGCTGAAGGAGGCCGAGTAGTAGCAGTCGCTCGTGTAGCAGGGGGTGCCGCCGGCCCCGCTCGCCACCGGGCCGCTCACCGTCCAGAAGGACAGCCAGGTGATGCGCCGGCCCGAGGCCACGATCGACTGGCCGGTCGCCAGGTCGGCCCCCTCGTTGAGGCCGCTGTAGGGGACGGTCTGGGTGCCGAGCGCCCCCGTGTCACCGATGACGGGCCAGTTGTCCTCGATGGCCTGCGCCGTCGGGGCGCCCTGGTCGAGGCCGTAGAGGCCGACCCCGGCCGGCGGGGTGGCCGGTGGCGGCCCGCCCACGTAGACGTGGACGGTGGCGCCGTAGACCATCGGGCTGGGGTCGCCGCCGACGGTGGTCCCGCCCGCGCCCTGGGTCAGGTCGTAGGCGTTCCAGGTGTGGCCGCCCTGGCCGTCGTTCACGAACTCGGTCAGGTGCCCGGTGGTGGCCTCCGTGTAGACGTGGATGACCGAGACCCCGTAGAGCACCGCCCCGGGGTCGCCGCCGATGGCTGGCCCCCCCGCCGCGGTGGAGAGATCCGAGTAGCCCCAGCTCCCGCTGTAGGCGAACTCGCCCAGGTCCCCCGTCGAGGTGCGGGCGTAGACGTGGATGGTGCTGCCCACCGCGACCGGGCTCGGGCGCCCGGTGATGGTGGGGCCGCCGGTGGTCTGGGTCAGGTCCGAGAAGGCCCAGGTGCCCCCGCCGGCGCTGGTGAACTCCAAGAGATCCCCGGTGATGCTGCCGGCGTACACGTGGAGGGTGCCGCCCGAGACGACCGCGCCCGGGTCGCCGCCGATCTGAGGCCCGACGGCGACGCTGCTCACGTTGAGCGCGCTCCAGGACTGGCTGGCCGGCGAGCTGTCGGCGAACTCCTCTAGGTCCCCGTTGGTGTCGCGGGCGAAGACGTCGAGCGCGCTGCCGTTGAGGACGGGGCTCGGGTCGCCGCCGATGGGCAGCCCGCCCGCCAACTGGGTCACGTCGTGGACGCTCCACACATGGGCCCCGGACCCGTCGTTGTTGAACTCCACCAGATCGCCGTTGGCGGACTCGGCGAACACGTGGATCGCCGTACCGCCGATCAAGACGGCCACCGGGTCGGCCCCGATGGTGGGACCGCCCGCGCTCTGCGTCAGGTCGTAGGCGTTCCACAGACGGCGGCCGACCCCGTCGTTGTCGAACTCCATGAGGTCACCGCCGTTGGCCCGCGCGTAGACGTGCACGGAGCTGCCGTAGGTGATGGCGCTCGGCCGGCCGGTGATCGCCGGGCCCTGGCTGTCGGCGGTCTGGTTGTAGTTGTTCCAGAGCCGACCCCAGGCCCCGTCGTTCACGAATTCCTGGAGGGGCATGGCCGCGCCGGTGAGCGCCGAGGCCCCGCTCGTAGACAGCCCGACGTTGCCGAACCCGACCACCGCGACGCCGCTCAGGAGGGTGACCGAAGCCGCCAGCGCGACCAGTCGCGAACGAATTGGCATGCAGCGCTCTTTTCGGGGACCGGTGGATCGGAAGCGCCCGGTTCCGTTGCCGGTACACGTGGCGATCACGAACTGTACCACCGGGGTTCCGCGTTACTGGGCGACGGCCGAGGTCTGAGGACCCGATTCGCGCGCGCAACGCAGGGTGTCGCGGCGGCCGGCCGGCCGACAGGCCGATGGTACAGTCGGGCCCAATTACCACCTCTGGTCAGGGCTCACGTCAGGTGAGTCCCCTGCGGGCGGCGGCCGAGACGGAGAGGGATGCACCCCAAGGCACTGGTGAAGAGCGCTCTTCGGCCCGTCCTCGGTCCCCTGGTGCGGCGCCTGGACCACCGGGCCCGGGTGGCCGTCGCCCCCGAGCTCGACGAGATCCGGCGCCAGCTCGACTACGCCATCCCGGCCATCTTGACCCGGATCTCGTCGCAGGCGGCCTCCGAGCGCGGCTACGTGCGGTCGTTCGGCGACCTCAACCAGCGCATCGAGTTCGTCCGGCGCGAGCTCCTCTTCGAGCTGCGCTATCGCCACCCCTCGGCCGAGGCGGCGCCCGCTGCCCAGAAGCGGGTGGTGCATCCCGAGAAGCTGGCGGCCATGGGCGACCGGGTGCGCGTCAACCTCGGCGCCGGGCATCTGGCCAAGCCCGAGTACCTGAACGTGGACAGCCGGGAGCTCGACGGCATCGACGTGGTCGCCGACGTGTCCGACCTTCCCTTCGAGGGCGGATCGCTCTACGAGGTCTACTCCGCCCACGTGCTCGAACACTTCGCGTTGGAGGAGCTGCGCAAGGTGCTGCTCCCGTACTGGGTGTCGCTGCTCGCCCCCGGCGGCTCCTTCGTCGCCGTGGTCCCCGACATGGAGGCGATGATCGCCGAGTGCGCGGCGGGCCGGATGCCCTTCGAGGACTTCCGCGAGGTCGCCTACGGCGCGCAGGAGTACGAGGGCGACTTCCACTTCAACGGCTTCTCTCCCGAGTCGCTGACGGGGCTGCTGGTCGAGGCCGGGCTCACGGCCGTGCGGGTCCGCGAGGCGGGCCGCCGCAACGGGCTCTGCTACGAGCTGGAGATCGAGGGAACCCGACCGGCCGCGACGCCCGGTTGAGCGGGCGTCGGCGCGTGGCGGACCCGTCGTGACGACGAGACGCCTCCAGGTGACGCTCTACTCGGGCATTGTCGTCCGCCACGACGCGGTCTCAGAGAGCCTGCGGCTGAAGCTCGACATCCTGCGCGGGCTGATTCGACGCGGAGCGCCGATCGACCTGGTGGTCTGCACCCATGCGACCGACGATCCGGACCCCGAGTTCCGGCTCACCCCCTCGGTCGCCCGCTTGGTCGGCCAGCAGTCGTTCTGGGAGAGCGACCTGCACATCTTCGAGTTCGGCATGTACTACGACCTCGTCGACGCGCTCTTCGTGGTCCCGCCCGAGGCCGTCAGCCTCGTGATCGACCACAACACGACGCCCCCCGACCTGGTCGACCAGCCCGAGGTGAAGGCCGGGTGCCAGATGGCCCTGGTCCAACGGCACGACCTGCGGCTGGCGACGCACGTGGCCTGCGTGAGCGAGTTCAGCCTGGAGATCGCCCGGTCGGTCGGGGTTGACGAGGCCCGCCTGTCCGTGCTGCACCTGCCGCCGGCCCACGCCGGGCGACTGCTGCCGCGTCGGTTCGGCGAGGGCGGGGTGGCCCGACCGGTCGAGCTGCTCTTCGTGGGCCGCTTCGTGCGCGCCAAGGGCGTCCGCGACCTGTTGGCGCTGGCGGAGCGGCTGTGGGCGGACGGGACGGGCCGCTGCCGCCTGCGACTGGTCGGCAGCCCGCGGTTCTCCGACGGCGACATCTTCGCCGAGGTGCAGGCGGCGGTGGCCGGGTCGGGCGGCCTCGTCGAGCTCTCGAGCGGTCTCGACCGGGCCGAGATGGTGGCCGCCTACCAGCGGGCCGACCTGCTCGTCATCCCCTCCTTCCACGAGGGCTACTGCGTCCCCGTGATCGAGGCGTACACCGCCGGCTGCCACGTCGTCGGCTACGACGCGGCCAACCTCCCCAACGTGATCGGCGGGTTGGGCGCGGTGGTGCCGACCGGTGACGTGGCGGCCTTGGGCGACGCGGTGGCGCGCTTCGCCGAGCGGGCCGAGGCCTCGGGCCAGGCCGGCGCGCCCATTGTCGTGCCGACCGAGCGCGGCGACATGGACGAGCAGGCCTGGCTGGAGGCCGTGCGCGTCCACCTGGCCGACTACTCGGTGGCGGCCTACGAGCGGAAGTTCCTGGGGCTCCTGCGCCAACTGGCCGAGCAGACGGCGACCGGGCTCGTCCCGGCGCTCGACGACGCGATCGGGACGCGCCAGGCCGAGCTGGTCGACGCGCCGTGACCGAGCGCACCGTCTCGGTCATCGTCAACACCTACGATCGCGCCGAGAGCCTGGCGCTGACACTCGCCGCGCTCGAGCAGCTGGACTACCGGGCCTTCGAGGTGGTGGTCGTGAACGGCCCGTCGCGCGACGGGACCGAGGACCTGCTCGACCGCTACCGGGGCCGGATCACCGTCGGACGGTGCCTCGAGCGCAATCTCTCCCGGTCGCGCAATATCGGGGTTCGCCTGGCGGCCGGCGAGATCGTGGCCTTCATCGACGACGACGCCTATCCGGACCCGGCGTGGCTGGACCGGTTGGTCGAGGCCTACGACGACCCGGAGGTGGCGGCCGCCGGTGGACCCACCTACAACTACACCGGGACCGACGTCCAGGCCTGGCGCAGCTTCGTCGACCGATTCGGGAACGCACGGGTGGACCACGTCGCCCGCGCCTATCCCGGCGCGGTCACGAGCGCCCCGTTCACGACCTGGGTCCCCTACACGATCGGGACCAACTGCTCGTTCCGGCGCGAGGTGCTGGTCGGGATCGGCGGGTTCGACGAGGAGTTCGAGTACTACTTGGAAGAGTCCGATGTGTGCTGCCGGTTGGTCGGACTGGGCTACGTCGTGGCCCAGCTCGACGACGGGTTCGTGTACCACAAGTTCCTGCCGAGCTGGGTCCGCGACCGGCCCGACGTCGTGAAGGACTACCGCCAGGTTCTGAAGAGCAAGCTGTACTTCTCCTTGAAGCACGGGCTGGCCGCGGCCTCGTTCCGCGAGGTCTGTGCCGACATCGTTCGCTTCGTGGAGAAGTGCGCCACCGAGGTCGACGAGGCGGTGGCGGCCGGGCGGTTGGCGGAGTCGGACCGGACGAAGTTCGAGACCGACGCGGCGGAGATGTCCGACGCCGCCCTCTGCGCCCTGCGGGCGCCCGAGCCCCGGACCCGGCCGCCCGAGTGGTTCGGGCGGGTCGCCCGCCCCCTCCTGGCGTTCTCGACCGGGGCCGGTCCCGACCGGCTGCACGTCTGTCTGACCTCGGCCGAGTACCCGCCGACCCGGGTGAACGGGATCGGGCGGGTGGTGCACGCGTTGGCGACCGGCCTGGCCGACGCCGGCCACGTGGTCCACGTGGTGACCCGCGGCGATGTCTCGCGCCGGGTCGACCTCGAAGAGGGGGTCTGGGTGCACCGGGTCCCGGTCACCCAGCACGCGCCCGGCCCGGACCTCGCGGTTCCCCGCCACATCTGGGACCTCAGCGCGTCCTTCTACGACGAGGTGCTCCTGATCGACGGGCACCGGGCCCTGGACGTCCTGCAGGCGCCCAACTGGGACTCCGAGGGCCTCGCCGCCATCTGGGACGGACGGATCCCCGTCGTGGTGGGCCTGTACACGCCGCTCAAGACCCTGACCGCGCTGGACCCTCGGGTGGGCGCCGCCCTCGACGGGAGCGATCCGTCGATTCGCGACATGGTGGCGCTCGAGCGGTACTGCTACGAGCACGCCGACGGGCTGCTCGCCTGCGGGCCGTCGGTCGTGGCCGAGATCGAGTCCCGCTACGAACTGTCCGTCGACCGGCGGCGCCTCGGCCTCGTGGCCCACGGGCTGGTCGACCGGGCCGGCGGCGCCCGGCCGGCCGCCGCGGGGCCGCGCGTCGGCCTTTTGTTCGTCGGTCGGCTCGAGCCCCGCAAGGGGGTGGACGTGCTGCTGGAGTGCGCGGCGGGCCTCCTGGCGCGCCACGGCGGCCTCGAGATCACCATCGCCGGTGACGACTCGGTGCCCACGCTCGACGGCTCGACCATGCGGGCCCACTTCGAGCGCACCGCTCCGAAGGACCTGAGGGCCCGGGTGCGCTTCCTCGGGCCGGTGGACGACGATGCGCTGCTCTCCCTCTACGCCGCCTGCGACATCGTGGTCGTGCCGTCGCGCTTCGAGTCGTTCGGCCTCATGCTGCTCGAGGCCATGATGTTCGCCAAGCCGGTCGTCGCCTCCGACGTGGGTGGGATGCGCGAGATTGTGGTCGACGGCGAGACCGGCCGACTGGTCCCCGCCGGGGACCCCGACGCCCTGGCGGGCGCCCTGGACGACCTCCTCGGGCAGCCCGAGCTGCGCCGTCGCCTCGGGGCGGCCGGTCGGCGGCGCTACGAGGAGCGGTTCAGCCGGGGGCAGATGGTGGACGGCGTCAGCCGCTTCTACCGATCGGTGGTCGGATCGCACGGGCGGGGAGCGGCGGTGGGTGCCGGGGCCCCGGGCGCCGCCGCGGAATAGGAGGACGGAGTGAGCAGCGAGGGAGAGGCGGCCGGCACGCTGGCGCTGCCCGCGCAACGCGACGAGGAGCTCCTCGCCCGCCTGGTGGCCGGGCGTTCGTGGTTCCACACGATCGACCTCGGCGGGGGGGTGATCACCCCGGGCGTGGACGACTCGTGGTCCAAACTCCAGCTGATCCGCCTTCCCGAGTCCTTCGCCGGCAAAACCGTGCTCGACGTCGGGGCGTTCGACGGGTACTTCTCGTTCGAGGCCGAGCGGCGCGGCGCCGCGCGCGTGGTGGCGGCCGACGAGTTCTGCTGGAGCCGCCCCGGCGATCCGATGACCGACGGCCAGGGATTCGACATCGCCCACTGGGCCCGGCAGAGCCGGGTCGAGAAGCGACGGATCCCGGTCGAAGACATCAGCCCCGAGACGGTGGGCGTCTTCGACTACGTGCTGTTCTTGGGCGTGCTGTACCACTCGCCCGACCCGCTGCGCTACCTGCGCAACGTGCGGTCCGTCTGCCGGGAGCAGCTCATCTTGGAGACCCACGTCGACGCGTTGGAGCAGGAGCGGCCGATGATGGTCTTCTACCCGGGCACCTCGTTGAACGGCGACGCCTCCAACCACTGGGGCCCCAACCGCCAGTGCGTCGTCGAGATGCTGAAGGAGGTCGGGTTCCGCCGGGTCGAGCTCGTCTCGCACGCCGGCTCCCGGATGGCCTTTCACGCCTTTCCCTGAGCGAGCGCCTCGCGGTGCTCTCGGGCTGACGACGCGTCGGTCATCGGTCTCCACACACGGGATTCGACGCCCGCCTCGCGCCCCGAGTGGCGCGGAACGGGAGAGACCGGCTGGTAGCGTCCGATCAAATGGCGGTGCGCGCGTGTCGGCAGTCGCAGCGACAGCACCGAGTCACCCGGCGGTCGCCCCCGGTCAGCACCCGCGGCTCGGCGATCGTGCTGTCGTGCCTCGCGGCGTTGCTGGCGACGATGGTTCCCCTCGTCCCCTCCGGGGCGTCGTCGGCGCCGCTCGTCCGGCCGAGCCAGCTCGCCCCGCCGCCGCTCCCCCCGGGACTGCGCCCGCTCGGCTCGCTGTCGCCCAGCCAGCCGCTCTCCTTGCAGGTCGTCCTGGCGCCCGCCGATCCGGCCGGCCTGTCCAGGTTGCTCGCCGATCTCTACGACCCGACCTCGCCGACGTACCACCAGTGGCTCCCGGCCGGCGCGTTCGCCCGGGAGTTCGCGCCCTCGGCGCGGGTGGTGAGCCAGGCGTCGGCCTGGCTCGACGGCCTGGGGCTGCACGCGACGCGGACCTCTGGGTTCACCATTGAGGCCAAGGGGTCGAGCGGCGCCGTGTCCCGCGGTCTCGGGGTCTCGCTGGGGCGCTACCGCGAGCACGGCGGCGCCGTCGTCTACGCCTCGCAGAAGACGCCCGAGGTCCCGGCCGGCCTGGTCGGTGCGGTCAGCGCCGTGGTGGGGCTGACCGACGCCCCGATCGAGGCGCCGCTCATCGCCACCAGCACCCCGGCGCCGGGAGCCGAGCGGGCCCACGCCGCCGGGACGCCGGTCACCGCCTGCGGGGCGGCCACCGCCTTGGCCTCGTCGGACAACGGGTACACGGCCAACGCGGCCGGCAACCACTACGGGGTCGGCACCCTCATCGCCGACGGGGCCAACGGCATGGGGCAGAAGATCGGGGTGTTCGAGCTGGCGTCGGTGTCGGCGTCGGACATCGGCGCCTACGAGTCGTGCTTCAACCTGCACAACCCGGTCTCGGTCGTGACCGTCGACGGCGGCGGGGGCTCGGACCCCGGCGGGACCGAGGAGGCGGACCTCGACATCGAGCAGCTGACCACCCAGGCGCCCGGCGCCACCATCACCTCCTATGAGGGCCCGAACGACCTGAGCGGCGCGGTCGACGTCTGGCGCCAGATCGTGACCGCCGACACCGCGACCGTGGTGTCGAACAGCTGGGGCCTGTGCGAGGCCGAGTCGGCCGACGAGGCGAGCGCCGTCGACCCGCTCTTGGAACAGGCGGCCGCGCAGGGCCAGGCGGTGTTCTCGGGCTCGGGCGACGACGGCTCGGAGGACTGCTACAACCCCCCCGTCGACCTCAACACCACGCTGCAGGTCGACTACCCGGCGTCGAACCCGTGGGTGACCGCCGTCGGCGGCACGGCCCTGTCCTTGGACGGGACCGAGGTCGTCTGGAACGGCTGCCTCGGCGTGCAGCCCCCGACCGGCTGCGGCAACAGCGGGGGCGGTGGGGGCGGCGTGTCGAGCCTCGAGCCCAAGCCCCTGTGGCAGGCCGGGCTGGCCACCCCGGCCGGGTTCACCTGCGGCTCACTCGGCACCGACTGCCGGGAGGTGCCCGATCTCTCCGCCAACGCCGGCGCGCCCGAGGTCTTCTACGCGGCCGGCCAGTGGAGCGCCTTCACCGGCACCAGCGTCGCCGCCCCCATGGTGGCGGGGCTCTGGGCCGACCGCCAGTCGAGCTGCGTCCACCCGACCGCGGGCGACGCCGCGGCCGTCTTGTACCAGGTGGCGGGCGCCGGGGGCTACGGCACCGGACTGACCGACATCACTCAGGGCGAGAACGACTTCTCCCAGACCAACGGCGGCCAGTTCGGCGCCGGCGCCGGCTACGACCTGGCGAGCGGGCTGGGGTCGCCCATCGCCCCCGGCCTCGCCTGCGCGGAGGTGACCTCGGTGTCGCCCACCCAGGCCCCCGCCGGTTCGCAGATCACGGTCAACGGGCTCGGGCTGGCCCATGCCACCATCTCCTTCGGCGGCACGACGGCCACCGTGGTATCGGGGACGGCGTCGTCCGAGACGGTGGTGGTGCCGGCCGGCAGCGGCACGGTGAACGTCTCGGCCAGCGGGCCGCTCGGCAACGGCCCGGCCAGCGCGTCGTTCACCTACGGCAGCCCGACCGGGGCGTTCACCCGCGTCTTCGGCGCCACGGCCATCGCCACGGCCATCGCCATCTCCAAGTCGCGCTTCGCGGCCAGCGACAGCGCGCCGGCCGTCGTGGTCGCCCGCTCCGACTTCTTCTCCGACGCCCTGGCCGGCGGGCCGCTGGCCGCCCGGGTGGGCGGCCCGCTCCTCATCACCCCGGGCGCCAGCCAGTCGAGCACCCTCGACCCGGGCGTCCTGGCCGAGATCGAGCGGGTGCTCCAGCCCGGCGGCACCGTCTACCTGCTGGGCGGCCCGCTCGCCCTGAGCCCGACCATCGACGCGTCGCTCCAGGGCCTCGGCTACGCGGTCAACCGGGTATCGGGCAGCGACGAGTACGCGACCGCGGTGGCGATCGCCGTCCAGCTGGGCAACCCCGGCGTGATCTTCGAGGCGACCGGGCTCAACTTCCCCGACGCACTGTCGGCCGTGCCCGCCGCGGTCGTCCAGAACGGCGCCATCCTCTTGACCGACGGCACCACCCAGGCGCCCGAGACCGCGACCTACCTGGCGGCCCACTCGCACGACACCCGCTACGCCATCGGCGGCCCACTGGCCGCCGCCGGGGCCGACAAGACGGCGACCGCCATCTACGGCCAGGACCAGTTCGGCACCTCGGCCGCGGTGGCGTCGGCCTTCTTCCCGACGCCCAAGACCGTGGGGGCGGCCACCGGGACCAACTTCCCCGACGGCCTGGCCGCCGGACCGGGCTTGGGGCGGGCCGGGGCCCCGCTGCTTCTGGTCGAGCCGACCGGGGCCCTCCCGCCGGCGGTGCTCACCTACCTCCAGGCGGCCGGGGGCGGGATCAGCACCGGCACGCTCTTCGGGGGGCCGCTCGCCGTGGCGGACTCGGTCCTCTCCGAGCTCGACGGCGCGCTGTGACGCGCCGGTCGCTCAGGCGCTCTGCGCCGACCCGGCGGCCCGGGCGCGGTACGCGTCGCGGATGACCCGCTTGTAGATCTTCCCGTTGTCCTGGCGGGGGAGCGCGGCCACGAAGTCGATGGACCTCGGGCACTTGTAGTGGGCCAGCTTGGAGCGGGCGAACTCGATCAGCTCGGCCGCCAGCTCGGGCGAGCCCTCGGAGCCGTCGAGCAGCTCGACGATGGTCTTCACCTCTTCCCCCCACTCCTCGTTGGGCACGCCGATGGTGGCGACGTCGGCCACCCGGGGATGCTCCAGGAGGACCGCGTCGACCTCGGCCGGGTAGATGTTCACGCCGCCCGAGATGATGAGATCGGCCGAGCGGTCGGTCAAGAACAAGAACCCGTCGTCGTCGACGAAGCCGACGTCGCCCAGCGTGTAGTAGTCGCCGCGGTAGGCCGAGTCGGTCTTGTCCTCGGCCTTGAAGTAGCGGAAGCGGCCGACGTCGGGCGCCTTCAAGAACACGGTCCCGACCTCGTTGCGGGGCAGCTCGTTGCCGTCCTCGTCGCCCACCTTCACCTGGTCGGGCGGCTCGATCTTGCCCACCGTGCCCGGCTTGGAAAGCCAGGTGGCCGAGTCCACCCAGGTGCCGGTGCCCTCGGTAGCCGCGTAGTACTCGAAGACGACCGGCCCCAACCACTCGATCAGCGCCCGCTTGATGTGGACCGCGCAGGGGGCGGCCCCGTGCAGCACGCTGCGCAGCGAGGACAGGTCGTAGCGCGACCGCACCTCGGGGGCGAGCTTCAAGAGCTGCACGAACATGGTCGGCACCATGTGGGTGTGGGTGATCCGGTGGGCCTCGATCAGGCGCAGGGCCTCCTCGGGGTCCCAGTGGTCCATCGCCACCACGCCGGCCCCGCTGAGGAGCGGGAGCAGGTGGGAGAAGGCGAGCGGGGCCGCGTGGTAGAGGGGACCGGTCAACAGGTGGAGGTCCTCGCCGGCCTTGTAGTCGAAGATGGCGCGGGCGGTGCCGGCCGCGCCGCCGGCGGCGGCGGCGGCCACGCCCGCGGCCGGCCGGTCCACGCCCTTCGGTCGCCCCGTGGTGCCCGAGGTGTAGAGCATGCTGCGCCCCATCACCGGATCCTCGATGTTGGAGTCGTCCTCGGCCGACACCGCGTCCTCGTAGGACTCGAAGTCCTCGATCTCCCCGCCCACGGCGAGGCGGACGACGGCCCCCGGGGCGAGGCCCGCGGCCGCGACGGCGCTGGCCGCATGCCGGGCGTCGGCGACCAGCACCGTGGCCTCGCAGTCGTCGACGATGTAGCCGGCCTCCTCGCCCGAGAGGTGCCAGTTGACCGGCGTGAGGCGGAGGCCGGAGCGCTGCGTGGCGAAGGTGACCTCGGAGAACTCGGGCCGGTTGGAGGAGAGGAGCGCGGCGGAGTCGCCGACGGCCACGCCGCGCCGGCGGAGCGCGCGGACCAGCTGGTTGGCCCGGCCGTTGAGCTCGGCGAAGGTCCGGTTGCCGGCCGGGCTCAGGAACGCGGGGTAGTCGGGGTGCTGCTCGGCCCACCAGGCGATGATCATGCCGCCCATGGCGAACGCGATCCTGGGGTCGACCGCCGCCGGGGCGTCGGTGGCTCCGCTCGTGTCGCTCATCTGCGTCCTCCGGGTGTCCCGGCGCGGGGTTCGGGCGTCATTCCCGCCGTGCGACCGGGCGCGTCCTGATCGGGGTCGGGGGCGACCCCGCCGTGGCGGCGGCCGGGCTACTGCGTGAACAGCTTGGGCAGGGTCTTCGGGTACGTACCCAGTCCGA
>Ga0209415_10009738_pt1 | contig 16457 bp, 15 predicted proteins | sample PeaSoiSIISIP2007_FD_187696 | JGI IMG/M metagenome (GOLD analysis project Ga0209415, IMG submission 187696) | Peat soil microbial communities from Weissenstadt, Germany - SII-SIP-2007 (SPAdes) (version 2) | ecosystem: Environmental > Terrestrial > Soil > Wetlands > Peat | place: Germany...
GGGGACGGCAACGGCGCCGGCGGTCCCGGCCGCCTGCGCATAGTGCTCGCCACCGCCAACCCCGACAAGGCGGCGGAGATCGTCGCTCTCGTGGCCGACACCGTGGGAGACCGGGTCGACCTCGTGGCCCGGCCCAGCTCGGTGGGGGAGGTCGAGGAGTCCGGCGTCACACTCGAGGACAACGCTCGATTGAAGGCGCGCGCGCTCGTTGAGGCGACCGGGCTCCCCGCCATCGCCGATGACACCGGGCTCGAAGTCGACGCGCTCGGAGGAGACCCCGGGGTGCACTCCTCCCGGTACTCCGGCCCGCATGCCTCCTATCAGGACAACGTGACGAAACTCCTGTCCGAGCTCGACGCGGCGGGCGCCCGGGACCCCGGTGCGCGCCGGGCCCGGTTCCGTACCGTGGCGATGGCGTGTTTCCCGGGGGGGCGCGAGGTGGTGGCCCAGGGTGTCGTGGAAGGCACGATCTCGCTCGAGCGGCGGGGGAGTGCAGGGTTCGGCTACGACCCGGTCTTCGTCCCTGACGGAGCGGACGGACGGACCTACGCCGAGATGTCCGCGGCGGAGAAGAACGCCCGGTCCCACCGGGCCCGTGCCTTCCGGGCTCTGGCGGTGGGTCTGCTGTCGGGCTGAATCAGCGCAGGCGCCACTCCACCCGCTGCCCCGAGGCGAAACGCTCCTGGCCCTCGGCCAGTGCGGCGGGATCGTTGCCGAGGCCCACGAACGCCCACCCCAAACCGAGGGCCTGACCCCGCGACAGCTCTCGGCCTGCCCACAGGGCCCGCAGGGTTCCCTGCACGGCGACCGGGTGCGCCTTCGCGATCACCTCCGCAGCCCACTGGGATCGGGACCGGAGCTCGCCCGCGGCGACGACCTCGGTAACGAGGCCGATCTGCAGCGCCCGCTGCGCGCTCATGCGCTCCTCGCTCCCGAGCAGGGTGAGCCGTACGAGGTCGCCGAAGGGCATGCGACCGGTCATCTGGAGCGGCTCGAAGGCGGCGGCCATGTTGAAGGTGAGATGGGGGTCGAAGAACGTGGCGTGCTCGGCCGCGATCATGAAGTCGACTTCGCCCAGCATGTAGAAGGCCCCTCCGCACGCGATGCCGTTTATCGCCGCGATGACCGGCTTCCACAGGTCGTTGCTCTTGGGCCCGAGGTTCTCCCCCGGGTCGTCGAACATGAACGGGGTCGAGCCCGAGCCGATGTGCACGGTTTGGTCCGCGACCCCGGGGCCACCGGCGTCGCCCGATCCGCCGCCCGAAGAGTCGGTGCCGCCGGCGCGGCCGGGCCGAGGTCCGTCGGCCAATGCCTCGGAGCGGTCGATGCCCGTGCAGAAGGCCTTGTCACCCGCCCCGGTCAGCACCACCACGCGGACGTCGTCGTGGCGCCGGAGCCACCGCCACAGGTTGCGGAGCTCGCGCTGCATGGTGGTGTTGAAGGCGTTCATGACATCGGGACGGTTGAGGGTGACCCAGGCCACGCCGCCCGACTCCTCGTAGCCGAGTGTCTCGAACTCGGGCATCGCCTTCCTCACCGTCGTCGCCGGGACCCGACCGAGATTTCTGGTGTCGGGCCGCGGGCACGGTAGCAGGGGCGGCCGAACTCGGGCACACCGGATCCCGCCCGATCACGCTGGGGGCTGCCCGATCAGGCGGGGCCCGGCGGTCCGTAAGCTCCGGGTTGGTGGCCGGGGGCATTTTCGACTCCATCCCGGTTACTCGTCACCGACCAGAAACGTCGGTGGGCGACGAAGCTCACGACAGTCTGAGCCATGGCCGCCCTCCGAAATAGGGACCAAAGTCCCTATTCGCCCAAAGTTCCAATGGCGGCCCGGAGTCCTCACCCCCGTTCTCGTGTGCGGACGCGATGTCCCGGTGGACCACCCGCAGTGGCCGACCCGGAGTGAATCCCCCACAGTGAACGACCGTAGGTGAGCCACCGTGCGTGGCCGGTTCTCGCCAGCACGATGGTCGCCGGCGGGGCGCCGATCGGCCGCCGGTGGAGCGCGGAAGTTCTCGTCATTGGCGGGACGGCTCGGATTGGCGGCACAGTGTCACCGCGCCGCTCGCCCCGAGCTCCGGGCGCATCAGGGAGGAGAACGATGTCGGACGACGAGCTGCGCAAGGTCATCGGCAAGCCCATGAGCAAGTCGAGGGTCGTCATCGAGCGGGGGCCGGTAGCCAACTTCGCCACCGCGGTGTGCGATCCCAATCCCGTCTATCGCGACCCGCGCGCCGCGGCCGCGGCCGGGCTGGAGGCGATCCCCGTGCCGCCCACCTTCCCCTTCGTCATGCAGACCTGGGGCGAGTTCGCCGAGGACCAGCCGACCGACAAGCCCAAGGGGAACCCCATGGGCGAGGTGATCGGTCCGCTCATGGCCAAGGGCGGCATCATCCTCCACGGCGAGCAGGAGTTCGTGTACCACCGGCCGGTGGTCGTGGGTGACGTGCTCGACGGCGAGGGTCATGTCGTCGACGCCTATGCCAAGGAGTCCAAGGGCAAGACCATGACCTTCCTCGTGACCGAAACGGTGTGGCGTGACGCCGCGACTCGAGAGCCCGTGGTCACCTCGCGCTTCAACCTCATCCATCGCGGCTGACGACCACGGATGCGGGTCGGCCGGCGCCCGCCGACCCGAGCCGGGTATGAAGTCCCAGGTCGGGCGGTGCTAGAACGAGCGGCGTGAAGACCTCGTTGCTCACCGGACCGCAGTGGGCCGCGGTCCTGCGTATCGGACTGGGGTTGTGGTGGCTCGAGAGCTTCCGCCACAAGAACCTCACGGCCTGGATCAAGCGGCAGGCGGGGATCAACTGGGCCGCCGATATCGCCGGCAAGCACCGCTGGAAGGTCGTGGGCCGGGGCTTCGAGGCGGTGGTGAAGCCGCACCCGAAGGCGATGACCTGGGTGGTGCTCATGAGCGAGCTCTCGCTCGGGCTCGGTCTCACCCTCGGGTTCCTCACCCCCGTGGCCGCCTTCGCCAGCATCGCCCTCAACCTCCTGTACTTCGTCCTCATGATCCACGACTGGGCGGAACAGGGTCAGAACCTCATGATGGTCCTTGCCGCCGCCGTGGTCCTCGGCACCCACGGGTGGCAGGTGTGGTCCATCGACCACCTCATCGGCTGGTTCTGAGCGACCCACTCAGCTCCGCACCAGGCACGACACCAGACGGGAGAGTCCGAGCATGCCCATCGGCATCGGGGAGGATCACGAGGAGCTGCGTCGCACCGTGCGCCGGTGGCTCGAGGCGCGCTGCCCGCCCGAGGTGCCGCGTGCGCTGCTGGACGCCGAGACCGAGACGATGCCTCCCTTCTGGGACGAGCTCGCCGCCCAGGGGTGGCTGGGCATCCACGTGGTAGAGGAGCACGGCGGGCAGGGCTTCGGCCTGCTCGAGCTCGCCGTCGTGGTGGAGGAGATGGCCCGGGCCGTGATGCCCGGACCGGCGGTGCCCACCATGCTGGCCGCCGCCGTCGTGGCGGTGGGTGCCGACGAGCCCCAGCGCAAGGCGCTGCTCGCTCCCATGGTCGACGGCACCGTTCCCACTGCGCTCGCCCTGCCCGGGGCGGGCACCCTGCTCGGCACCCGGGCCGGGGACGGCAGCCTCGACGTCAGTGGTGTGTTGCGTCCGGTCCTCGGGGCCACCTTGGCCAACAGGCTCTTGGCCCCGGTCACCTTGGCCACCGGCTCGGGTGCTGGCTCCGGCACCGGCAGCGTGGTGTGGTGTGTGATCGACCTCGACGGACCCGGCGTCGGCATCGGCCCGGTGGCGAGCCTCGACCCCACGCGCCGGGTCGGATCGGTGCGCGTCGACGGTGTGACGGTGGTGCCCGAGCGGCAGCTGCCTTCGGTGTCGAGCGCGGACGTGCGCGACCTCGCGCTCGTGCTGGCGGCGGCCGAATGTGCCGGCGGAGCGCGCTGGTGCCTGGACGTCGCCAGCGCGTACGCGGTTGAACGGCGCCAGTTCGGGCGTCCCATCGGCCAGTTCCAAGCGGTCAAGCACCGCCTGGCTGACATGTTGGTGGCGGTGGAGCAGGTCACCGCGCTCGCCTGGGACACCGCCCAGGCCGCCGACGCCGGAGACGTCGGCCAGGCGCGGCTGTCCGCGGTCCTGGCCGGGGCGTTCGCCCTCGACGCATATGTCGAGTGTGCCAAGGGCTGCATCCAGATCCTGGGTGGGATGGGCTTCACCTGGGAGCACGATGCCCACCTGCACCTGCGCCGGTCCCTGACGTTGCGCCAGCTCGTGGGGCCTGCCTCCGCCCTGCGGGTGGAGGCGACCCGTGCCGCGCTGGCCGGGAGCCGACGCCGCCTCGCGCTCGACCTTCCCGCGGACGCCGAGCGCGTCCGAGAGGAGATCCGGGCCGTGGTGGCCGAGGTGGCCGCCGCCCCGGACTCGGCGCAACGGCGCCGGCGCCTGGTCGAGGCCGGTCTGATCATGCCGCACTGGCCCGTGCCCTGGGGACGTGGCGCCGGCCCGGTCGAGCAGTTGGTGATCGACGAGGAGCTCGCCGCCGCCCACGTCCACCGTCCGCATCTGGCCGTGGGTGCCTGGGCGCTGCCCACCATCATCGCCCACGGCACGCCCGAGCAGCAGGAGCGCTGGGTGGGCCCCACCCTGCGGGGCGAGATGGTGTGGTGCCAGCTCTTCAGCGAGCCCGGCGCCGGAAGTGACCTCGCCGCGCTCTCCACCCGTGCCACTCGCGACGAGGGTGGTTGGGTGCTCAACGGACAGAAGGTGTGGACGTCGATCGCCATGCGCGCCGACTGGGGGATCTGTCTGGCGCGCAGTGATCCCGACGCCTCCAAGCACGACGGCATCACCTACTTCATCGTCGATATGCACAGTGAGGGCATCGAGGTGCGGCCGTTGCGAGAGATCACCGGTGCGGCCATGTTCAACGAGGTCTTCTTCACCGACGTGTTCGTGCCCGACGACTGCGTCGTGGGGGCGGTGAACGGCGGCTGGCGCCTGGCACGCACGACGCTCGAGAACGAACGCGTCTCGATGGCCTCGGGGGCCACCTTCGGCTTCGGCATCGAGGGGATCCTCAAGGAGATCGAGGCCACGGTGGGCGAGGACACCGTGGTGCTCGACCGTGTCGGGGGGCTGCTGGCCGAGGCGCAGTCGGTGGCACTCCTCGGGGCTCGGACCACCCTGCGGTCGGTGTCGGGCGTCGAACCGGGCCCCGAGGCCAGCGTGCGCAAGCTGCTCGGCGCCGAGCACGAGCAACGAGTGCAGGAGCTCGGGCTCATGCTGCTCGGCGCCATGGGGGCGACCACCGAGGACGATGCGGGGCGCTGGAGCCAGGGCTTCCTCTCGACGCGATGCCTGACCATCGCGGGGGGCACGAGCGAGGTGCAGCGCAACGTCATCGCCGAGCGCATCCTCGGGCTCCCCCGTGACCCCGAGCCCGGGAGCTGACCGCCCGCCGGCACCGACGCCGCGTCGACAGGACGCGATCTTCACCGGGAACAGGTTTTGACAGGGTACGAACAGGGCGCCCAAGCTGCGGGAACCGGGCGAGAAGGGCGAGAAGGGATGGACATGGGCGAGGCAACGCGGTACTTCGAGGACGTCAAGGAAGGTGACGAGGCGCCCGCCACGCGTCACACCCTGACCCGCACCGATCTCGTGCGATACGCCGGGGCGTCGGGGGACTACAACCCCATGCACCATGACGAGATCCTGGCCACCGCGGCGGGTCAACCCAGTGTGTTCGGCCACGGCATGTTCTCCATGGGCCTGCTCGGTACAGCCCTGACCGACTACGTCGGGCCGGGGAACCTCACGCACTACAAGGTGCGCTTCTCCCGTCAGACCTGGCCGGGGGAGGAGCTCACCACCAAGATCGTCGTCGCGGCCAAGCGCGTCGAGGACGGCCGTAACCTCGTGGACCTCGAGTGCAGCCTGGCCAACGGCGACGGCGAGGTGAAGGTCGTGGGTGAGGCCACGGCCGTTCTCCCCAGCAAGACCTGAGCCTGCGCCCGCTCGGGGCGCACGCTGGGAACAGCCCGGAGTCAGCCCGGGCTCAGCCCGAAATCAGCAGCCCGGAGGCGAGCCAGTCTTGCCCTCGGCGGTGTAGAAGAGCCCGAGCAGCGTGCAGATGGTGGTCTTGGCCACGAGCCACTTGCCGTTGGTGAGCACCGAGTAGCCGTTGTTGTTGGGCAGGATCGCCGTGCCCGACGGCCCCAATATGTCGTACACCACGTGCGCGCATGGTGAGGGGAGCCCCTTCGCCGTGCACTGTGAGGCGCTCAGGAAGGTGACGCTGTCGACTTTGGCACCGCCTGCCGCGCCTGCCTCCGATGAGTGCAATGCCTGGCTCATGGCCGCCGCGAGCGACGTCCCGTTCTGGATGACCGCCTCCTTGGAGGCAAGGGTGCCGGTCGAGAAGTGGAACAGGGTGTTGTATGCGCTGGCGATGTCGGTCTTCGCCTGCGCGTGGTTGAAGGTAGTGGTGGAAGGGGAACTGCTGCATGCCGCCGCGCCCAACGACAGCGCCGCCACCACCGCGACGGCGAAGACGCGCGCTGGTCGTTGCCCTGCCAGGTGCCTGTTCCCCTCGAGCATCTTGCTCCCCTGTCGTCCGAGCATTTCTGTGGGCCTCTCCTTCGATTGGTGCACCGCCCCCCGTCGGGCTGCCAGAGGTTATCCGCCTCGCCGCCGCCGTACCTGACATTCTCGTCAGGGACCTCGAGTTCCCCTCCGGCGCATCGCCGCCGCCCCCGCCACGGCCTCGGCTACGTCAGAGTCCGAAGGGGTGATCCCGAACACCGATGGAGGCAGGAGCCGCCACATTCCCGAAATCCCCGCCTGGAGCATCCCCACCCCCCGGTACCACCGCGGCACGAACACCTCGAGCCGGCCTCGTTCCACCGCTCGGATGACACGACCCGCCACGACCGACACGGGAACCTTCCGGGGCCAGCCTCGCCGGTAGTCGGCTCCATCCTCGGCGAGGACGCCGGTGTCGACCGGGCCCGGGTCCACGAGGGTCGCCCCGACTCCGGTGCCGTGTAGTTCGAGGGCGAGCGCCAGGGTGAAACCCACCACGGCGAATTTGGTGGCGGAGTAGGCGGCTTCGCCCGGGGCGGCGAAGCGCCCGGCCACCGAGGCCATGTTCACGATGTGCCCGCGGCGGCGCTGCAGCATCCCGGGAAGGAGGGCCTTGGTGGCGTACACGGTGCCCAGGTAGTTGATGGCCATGATCCGTTCCATGGCCTCGACCGGAACCGCCGTGACCGGGCCCGCCGCTCCCAGCCCCGCGTTGTTGACGAGGATGTCCACCGGTCCCAGGGCGCCGGTCAACTCGGCCAGTGCTGCCTCGAGCTGGGTCCGGTCCGCCACATCGGCCACCGACAGCGCTCCGGCCCGGTTCCCCCCGAGGGCATCGAGCGTGCCCTGGAGCGCGTCGCGGTCGCGCGCGATCAGGCCGACCCGTGCCCCGCGGGCCACGGCGCGCTCGGCCACGGCGCGGCCGATGCCCCGTGAACCCCCCGTGACTACTGTGACCGACCCCCGCCAGTCCATGGACCGGGTAAATCAGAAGAAGCTGAAGGGTGGGAGTCCCGACGAGCGCGTGGCGAAGAGCGTCGACTTGTTGTCGGCCAGTTCCTTGGGGGTCCAGCGCGAATCGCGCTTGATGTGTCCGGCGGGCTGCCATCCCTGCATGACCCACACCGAGCCGCCGAAGACGACGAAGTTCTGTCCGTTGACGTCGGCCGCCTCGTCCGAGGCGAGGAACGCGACCAGTGGGGCGACGTTCTCGGGCGCGAACGCATCGAACTTGCCTTCCTCGGCCTTGGCCATCTCACCGAAGAGGTCCTCGGTCATGCGTGTGCGGGCCCGGGGGGAGATCGCGTTCACCGTCACGCCGTAGCGCTCTAACTCGCGCCCCAAGATGATGGTCATCGCCGCGATGCCTGCCTTGGCGGCTCCGTAGTTGGCCTGGCCGGCATTGCCGAAGAGGCCGGCTTCGGACGCGGTGTTGATGATGCGTCCCGACACCTCCTCGCCCGATTTGGCGCGGTTGCGCCAGTGGATGGCAGCGAAGTGCGACATGGCGAAATGGCCCTTCAGGTGCACCCGGATGGTGTCGTCCCAGTCTGACTCCTCCATGTTGAAGCTCATCTTGTCCCGGAGGATCCCGGCGTTGTTGACCAGGATGTCGAGCTTGCCCCAGGAGTTCACGGCCTGGGCGACCAGCGCCTCCGCCCCGGCCCACGAGCTCACATCGTCGGTGTTCAGAGCTGCCTCTCCGCCGGCGGAGATGATGTCCTGCACCGTCTGCTCGGCCGGGTGCACGTCGGCGCCCTCGCCGGCCCGTGACGCGCCGATGTCGTTGACGATCACCCGGGCTCCCTCGGCCGCGAGCAGCAGAGCCTCTTCCCGTCCGATGCCGCGCCCGGCCCCGGTGACGATGGCGGTCTTCCCGTCGAGCATGCCCATGGTGGTGCCTCCTGCTTCTGCCTGAGCCTCGTTCCCGGCGCCCGCCGCCGGGTCCCGCGCCACGTTGACGTCGGATCTGGAACCCGGGCAGCATGGCCCACGGCGCTCGCCAGGGTCAACACGGCCGAGCGCCTCGAAAGCCCCCACCCGGGCCCGACCGAGACGACCTCCACAGCGCGAACGAAAAGGACACGATGGCGACGACCCGCTTCGATCTCCCCACCCCCGACGACTTCACCCGACAGTGGTGGGAAGCGGCCGGTGAGGGACGCCTCCTCATCATGCGCTGCTCGACGTGCGCCAAGGCGCACTACTACCCCCGGCCCTTCTGCCCCCGCTGTGGGGCCGACACCGTGTCGTGGGAGGAGGCGAGCGGGGATGCCACGCTCTACACCTGGTCGATCGTGTACCAGAACGACCTCCCGCCGTTCAACGAGCGGGTGCCCTACGTGGCCGCGGTGGTCGACCTCGCCGAAGGGCCGCGCATGATGACCAACGTCGTCGGGTGCGCGTTCGATGACCTCGAAGTGGGCATGGCGCTCCGGTTGGAGTTCACCGACATCGGTGACGGGTTCCACGTTCCGATGTTCCGCCCGGCCGCGTAGTCCGGCATCTCCGTGGACCGGTCCGGGGGGAGGATCGCGCTCGTCACCGGCGGCAGTCGTGGGATCGGGCGTGCGTGTGCGCTGGCGCTTGCGGCCGATGGCTTCGACGTGGCGATCAATTACCGCCGCGACGGCGATGCCGCCGCTGAGACGGTGCGGGCCCTCGAGGCGCTCGGTCGTCGTGCCCGCTCCTACCCGGCCTCGGTCGAATCGGCGCAGGAAGACGCGGCCATGGTCGACGCGGTGCTCGAGGACTTCGGAGCCATCGACACCCTCGTGCACTCGGCCGGCATCGCAAGCCGCGGGCATGACGTCGTTCACACCGGTCCGGAAGAGTTGGAGCGGGTCATCGCCGTGCACGCGCTCGGCGCCCACCACCTGTGCCGGCTCGTCCTCCCCTCCATGCGGACGCGGCCTCGGGGCGACGTCGTGTTCGTGTCGAGTGTCGCCGCCCGGATGCTGGCCGCCAACGGGGCGCCCTACAACATGGCCAAGGCCGCTCTCGAGGCCCTGGCCATGACCCTCGCCAAGGAGGAGAGGCACAACGGCATCCACGTGAACGTCGTGGCGCCCGGCCTCGTGGTGACGGAGATGGGCCGTCGGTTGGTGCGGGCCATCGGGGTCGATGACATCTCCACCATGGACGCCAACGCCCCCTTCGGCCGGGTGTGCCGCCCTGAGGACGTTGCATCGGTGGTGCGGTTCCTGTGCTCGGACGGGGCGGGCTACCTGACGGGCCAGGTCATCGCCGTGGACGGGGGAGGCTGAACCCGCCCGTCGCGCACGACGCCGGACGTGCGTCATCGACCGGCGGCCAACCCCGCCCCCTACGCGGCTCCGGCGAGGGCATAAACGGTGACGCCGTTGAATGTCGTGGCCGTGAAGTGGCTCTCGACCCACTGGGTGATCTGTCCGGCCGTGGTACCCGAGGTACCTCCGCCGAGCCCGCCGCCCCCGGAGATGAAGTAGTGGATCTTCTTGTCGGCGACGTCGCGTTCGAACTGGACCAAGGTCGGTGCCGGGTCGGTGCCGTTGAAGCCGCCGATGGCCATGACGGGGTCGCCCGTAGCGAGTTGGTACCCGGCCGCTGAGTTGGAATTCACGGTGGCGGCCACCCACGTGTAGCTCTGCGCGTGGGACTCGAGCGCTTTCACCAACTTGCTGCCCGGTGTGCTGATGGACAGGAACCCCCCCGCGCCGCGTCCGCCGGGGAACCCCGCACCCGAGGCACCGGCCCCGGCCGATGCACCTGCTCCGGGGAATGCGCCCGCGCCTGATGCTGCACCGGATCCCTGCGGTGTGCCCCCACCCGAGGGACCACCGATGCTTCCCGATGGCGACGGAGCACCGAGGCCCGGGACACCCCCACCTGGAAGGCCGGGGCGCGCGCCGCTGGTGCTTCCCGGACCGGCCGCGAACCCTCCGGGAGGGGGACCGCCGAAGTTGGTGCCTGGGCCCCCCGGCCCGCCACCCGCTCCGCCGCCCGACGACGGTCCCGCCGAAGGGATGGCCCCGGCGTGTGCGGTCGCCACCGTGTCGAGGGCGTAGGCGGCCGGACCTGCGAGCGCCACCGCTATGCCGACGGCGCCGAGGACGAGCGCCCGAAGACCGCGCAGCCGAGGCCCGAACAAGAGGAACATGGCCACCCCGAGGCCAACGATCAGGACCGCGATGCGCAACCACGGCATCCATCGGGGAACACGATCGAGGAGGATGTACGACCACCCCGCGGTGGCCACCAGCGCCAGTGCCAAGGCGATCCTCGCGGCGTGCTGCGCGCGTCGCTTCCACAGCGCGCCCGCCCCGATGCCGACGGTCGCGCCGATGGCCGGTGCCGCCGCCACCGAGTAATAGGGGTGGATGATGCCCTTGGCGAGGCTGATCACGAGGACCGTCACGATCAGGGAACCGCCCCACAGGATCATGGCGCTGCGAGCAGGGTCGGTACGGGGGCGCCCTCTCCACATCCACAGGGACGCGACGGCGACGATCAGTGCGGCGGGGATGAGCCACGAGATCTGCGTGCCGAATTCGGTGCCGAAGAAACGGAGCAGGCCGGTGGGTCCCCACCGCGACCCGGTCGCGCCGACCCCACCCACGCTCCCGCTCTCGCTGCCCGAGATCCGTCCCAGACCGTTGTACCCGAAGATGAGGTTCAGCAGGTTGTTGTCCTGGGACCCTCCGATGTAGGGCCGGTCCGCGGCCGGGGTGAGCTCGACGGCTGCCACCCACCAGCCAGACGTCACCACGAGCGCGACGGCGCCCGCGGTGAGCTGAAGGATCCTGCGGCGCAGCGGGGTCGGAGCCGCGATGAGGTACACGAGGCCGATGGCGGGCAGGACCAGAAAGGCCTGCAGCATCTTGGTGATGAAGCCTGTGCCCACCGCCGCCATGGCGAGGACCAACCACCATGTCCCGGCGCGCTCGAGCGCCCGGACCGTGGCGTACGCCGCCACGGTGAGCAGGAGCACCAGGAGGGCGTCGGGGTTGTTGTATCGGAACATGAGCGCTGCCACCGGGGTGGTGGCGAGCACGAGGCCGGCGATGAGCGCGGCACCGGGTCGGAACGAGCGCCGGACGGCCGCGTAGAGCACTGCCACCGACGCCACTCCTTCGAGTGCCTGAGGGACGAGAACGCTCCACGAGCTCAGGCCGAAGATCCGGGCCGAGAGCTCCATGACCCACAGCGACGCGGGCGGTTTGTCGACGGTGATGAAATTGGCCGCGTCGGAGGATCCGAAGAAGAACGCCTTCCAGCTCTTGGTGCCGGCTTGCACCGCGGCGGAGTAGAAGGAGTTGGCCCACCCCGACGCACCCAGACCCCAGAGGTAGAGCACCGCCGTCGTTGCCAACAGCACGAGGAGTGCCGGTCGTACCCAGACCGGGTCGTCGGGTCTTCCCCGCCAAACCCGACGGAGCCGGTTGGCCCCCCGATTCCGGTGTCGCCGGTCGCGCGCCACAGGCGTCGAGGGTGGCGGCTCGACAACGGGATCGATGGGGAGGACGTCGGTCGTCATCGTGGGCTCCTCGGCGTTGGTGACAGCGGCATTGGTGTTGCGGCGGTTGGTGTCGGGGTGACGACGGTCGCTCGAGCCCTGTCGGGGAAGATCCAGGTCCGGAACAGCGCGAAGCGGACGGCCGTGACGAGCACGCCTGCGCCGACGAGGACGCCCAGTTCGACGCCTCGGCCCGCCCGGGGCGCCAGGCCGTGGAGGACTCCCAGGACACCTGCGGTGAAGGCGAGTCCGAACGCGAAGACAGCGATGCCTTGGAGCTGGTGGCGGAGATGCGCCCGGCGGGTGCGTATGCCGAACGTGACGCGCCGGTTCACCGCCGTGTTCGCGACGGTCGTCGCCAGCAGGGCCAGCGCATTGGCGCCCTGCGCCGGCATGCTGGTGCGCAACACCACATAGAGCGCGACGTAGGCCACCGTGCTCACCGCTCCGATGGCGCAGAAGCGTGCCAACTGGGGGATCAGGCCGGGCCGGGCCCGCAGCGCCTGCTCGGCCGAGCTCGATTCGAGGAGCGCCGAGAGTGGGAGGTTCCCCGTGACGATCCCGCGCCCGAGGCGCGCAACGCCCCGCAGGTCGTCGAGGGCGGTGGTGACGATGTCGACGCGCGATTCGGGGTCGTCGACCCAGTCCACCGGGACCTCGTGAATCCGCATGCCGGCCCGCTCGGCCAGGAACAGCAGTTCGGTGTCGAAGAACCACCCGGTGTCCTTGACCAGTGGCAGAAGGACCCGGGCGCGGTCGGCTCTGATGGCCTTGAAGCCGCACTGGGCGTCGGAGAAACCCGTGCCAAGTGTGGTCCGCAGCAAGAGGTTGTAGCAACGCGAGATGACTTCGCGTTTCGTACCGCGCACCACCCGGGCGCCGCGCGCCAGGCGGGTGCCGATGGCGAGATCGCTGTGCCCCGACACCACCGGGGCCACCAAGGGCAGCACGGCGGTCAGATCGGTGCTGAGATCGACGTCCATGTAGGCGAGGACCGCGGCGTCGCTCGTCGACCACACATGGCGCAGAGCCCGGCCGCGCCCCTTCTCTTCGAGATGCACCGCCCGGACGCCCGGAACGTCTCGTTCGAGGGCCCGGGCGATCGACCACGTCCGGTCGGTGCTGGCGTTGTCGGCCACCGTGATCCGGAAGCTGAAGGGAAGCTCTCCGCTCAAGTAGGCGTGCAGCCTCTTCACACTGGCCTCGAGGTCGACCTCCTCGTTGTAGACGGGGATGACGACGTCGACCTGAGGGGCCGTCTGGCCGAGCCCGGACCGCACATCGGCAAGGACGCCCACTGCCGCGGCACCACTGTGGGACTCCACGGGGGAGGACTCGGTATCGGGTCGCAGCGTCGCCGGTTGGAGCACGGCCCCAGTGTCCCGATCGCGGCGGTGGGTCCCGTCAACGTCACCTGTGGGTTTCCTGAAAATCCGCGGCGACCGAGGCCGGCCATAGTTACCCGGCCATGCTCGCCAACTTCGTCACGGTGCTCCAGTTGCGCGTGGTCGCCACGACGGCGAGGGCCCGCTCGAAGAACGCGTTGTTGATCTTGGTCCTCCCGTAGCCACCGGGACAGTGGACGTAGACCTCGCGACCCTCGACACGGAATTCGTCGGGGAGGAAGGCCCGGCGGTCGAGGTCGTCGATCCGACCCCTCGGCGGCTTCGAACCCAGGAACGTCACGTGGAGCTTGGCCGGGTCCCGGCCGCCGGTCATCAGGGGGTTGTGCCCGACGATGTCGACCAGTTGCGCGCCGGATCGGACCACGACCACGATGCCTGGTCCGAATCGAGCCTCGAGCCCTTGTTCGATGGCCGACTGCACCTTGGTGGGCGACGCCGTAGCCCTGAACACCACGTTCCCGGATTGGATGTAGGTCTGTACGTCGTCGTACCCCAACGCACCGATGCTGTCGCGCAGTTCGGCCATGGGAAGCGTGCGCCCGGCGACGTTCACCCCACGCAGCATGGCCACATACGACGTCATGGGGGGTTGGTCATGGCCTGCGTCCGGTGAGGTCCAACAGCCGCAGTTGCAGAGGGGCGTCCTCGGCAACCTTCTCGCTGGGCCCATCGCCGAACTGTCCGGTCTTGGCGATGTACGGAGCCATGGGCTGCATCGACTCCCAGACGACGCTCACCAGGTCTACGGGGAGGTGCTCGTCGTTGCCCGTGGCGCGAGCCAAGTCCCAGCTGTGGAGCACGTAATCAGCGGTCCGGAACTGCAAGAATGCTGCCCCCGGGATGTCGCCCACCCGATGGTGCACGACCATCTCGAGAGCACCCGGTCGCTCGAACGCGGCCAGCTCGTCCCGGAGACCAGCTACGAGCTCGGCCCCCAGATCAGGCCCATGCTCGGCACCGAAGACGGTGCCTGCTTCATCGGCGGAGGCGCCCCCGAGGAGCCGAAGGGCCATGCGGCTGCCTTCGACCAGGTGTACGACGAGATCGGTGACGTTCCACCCGGTGCACGGGGTGGGAAGGCTCCATTGCGACGCGGTGACGGCGGCCACGCGCGTCCGGATCTCGTCCTGGGCGCCGACGAGGTCGGTCAGCTCTGCCATCGCGTTCCCCTTTCGTTGACCCCGCTCGATGTGGGAGCTCAGCGCATCTCCACGTCTTCGAGGTACTCGTCGCGCCACAGCTCATAGCGTTCTTCGGGCAGGTGCAGAGCATGGGTGGGCTGTAGGGCCGCCACGAAGGGACGATCGTGGCTCACCGCCACGACGGTACCGGGCCACGTGCTCAGCATCTCGCCCACCGCTTCTACCGATGCCGGGTCGAGATTGTTCGTCGGTTCGTCCAGCACCAGCAGGTTGGCCCGGCCCGCCGACAGCATCGCCAGGCTGAGCTTGGCGCGCTCGCCACCCGACAGTGATGCCGGCAACTGCTCGGCGGTGGCGCCGGTCAGCCCGAACGAGCCCAGCAGCGCCCGGCGTTCGGACACGGTGCGCAGCACACTGTCGTCGATCTGCTCCAAGGCGCAGCGAACGGGATCGAGTTGCTCGTGCTCCTGGGCGAAGTACCCCAGTGCGACGTTGTGCCCGATGTCGATCGTTCCCTGGGTGGGAGCCTGGACCGAGGCGAGGCACCGCAACAGGCTGCTCTTGCCGGCGCCGTTTCGCCCGATGACCACGATCCGATCGCCTCGTCCGACGACGAAATCGATGTCGAGGAGGACTTTCTTGGCTCCGTAGGAGACCCCCACGCCGCGTACCGTCATCGGAATGGCACCCGAGCGCGACGGCGTGGGGAGACGAAAGCGTGTCTTGCGCTCGCGCTTGACGAGCTCGGTCCGGTTCCCCTTCATGCGCTCGACCTGGCGGTCGAGGACCTTCGCCTTGCGGGCCCGGTCTTCGGTGCTGGCCCGCATGGAGTCGGCCAGAGTACTGAGCTTGCGGATCCGCCGGTCCTCGAGCGTTCGTTTCTTCTCGCGCTGCTCGATGTCCGCGGTCAGCTGCGCTCTGAAGGCGCTGTAATTGCCTTTGAACTCGCGCAAGGTCCCCTCGGCCAGGCTCAGCACCTTGGTGATGACGCGATCGAGCAGCTTCAGATCGTGACTGATCACGAGCATCGCTCCGGGAAAGCGCGAGAGCTCGGCCGTGAGCCAGCGCTTGGCGGCAAGGTCCAGATGATTGGTTGGCTCGTCGAGGACGAGGGTATCGGGGCGCCCGAACAGGACCCGCACGATGTCTACACGCCGGCGTTGTCCACCCGACAGCGAGTCGATGTCGTCGAACAGGGCGTGCTGGCGCAGTCCGATCCCCTCGGCCAGTCGGGCGATCTCGCCTTCGAGGTTGTAGCCCCCGGCAGCCCGGTACCGCTCCTCGAGCTCGGTGAACGTGGCGATCGCCTCGGTGCTGGGGTCCGCCTCCACGGCAGTGCGGGCCTCGTACATCTCCTCGTCGAGGACGTCGAGTCCCCGGGCCGACAGCACGTGGGAGAACCCGGTGGGCTCAAGCCCCAGGCCCCCGGGCGCGGGTACCTGCGGCAGGAAACCGATGGTGCCTTGAACCTCGACGCCACCGGCCACGCGCAGGTGAGGGGGCGCCTGCCCGCAGATCACCGATACCAACGACGATTTCCCCGTCCCGTTGCGACCCACGAGCCCCACCTTGTCGTCGGGTCCGACCAAGAACGACGCGTCACGGAGCAGGGTGCGGCCCCCGATCTCGATGGTGAGGTCGCGGCCGGTGAGCATCCCTCCATTGCATCAGGTCGGCGACCCGGCGCGAAACGCCCGCGTCACGCGAGGCGAACCCGTGCGGGCGAGAGGAGTCGAACCTCCACCCCCCGAAAGGGACGGGGACCTAAACCCCGCGCGTCTACCGTTCCGCCACGCCCGCAGCGCCCCACACCGCCGGCAACTCACGGCCTGCCGGGGCAGGCCGAGCCTACCGGG
>Ga0209415_10009739_pt1 | contig 16457 bp, 12 predicted proteins | sample PeaSoiSIISIP2007_FD_187696 | JGI IMG/M metagenome (GOLD analysis project Ga0209415, IMG submission 187696) | Peat soil microbial communities from Weissenstadt, Germany - SII-SIP-2007 (SPAdes) (version 2) | ecosystem: Environmental > Terrestrial > Soil > Wetlands > Peat | place: Germany...
CGTGGCTCCGGCGGGCACTGCCGATCATGAAGTCGCACCGGGCGTTCTTCATCCCCGCGCTCGTGCTCTCCTTCGTGGGGCTGGTCCTCCAGGTCCTGCTGCCCGACATCCTCAACGGGGCCATCGACAACTCCATCCACCGCCACGTCGTACCGCTGTCCCACTACGTGTGGTGGATGTTGGCCATCGGCGTGCTCGGCAGCGTCGCGGCGTACATCTCCCGCCTCTTCCTGTTCAAGACCGCCTACGCCATCGAGTTCGACCTCCGCAACATCATCTACGAGCACCTGAGCACGATGTCGTTCCCCTTCTACGACCGCGTGCAGTCCGGCCAGCTCATCTCGCGCGCCAACTCCGACATCCGGTCGGTGCAGATGTACATGACGTTCGCACCCATGATCTTGGTGCAGTGCGGCATCGCCGTGGTGGCCTTCGGGTTCATGCTCTCGATCAACGTCCCCCTGGCCTTCGTGGCCATGGTGACCATGCCGTTCGTGTTCATGGTGGGCCACCGGATGCGAAAGTCCATGTTCCCGGTGTCGTGGCTCATCCAGGCCCGTCTGGCCGACGTGGCCACCATCGTCGACGAGAACGTCAACGGGGTCCGGGTGGTGCGGTCCTTCGCGGCGGAGAAGGAGCAGCTCCGGACACTGGCCAAGGCGGCCGACAAGGTGCAGTGGGGCTACGTCAAAGACGCCGACCTGCGCGCCCGGTGGACGCCGGCGGTGCAGAACCTCCCCCAGGTGGGACTGGCGCTGGTGCTCGGCTTCGGCGGCTACATGGTGATCCACGGAACCCTGGGCCTGGGTGCCATCCTGGCATTCAACGCGTACCTGTTCATGCTCCAGGCCCCGTTCATGATGCTGGGCATGATCATCATGATGGGCCAGCGCGCTGCGGCTTCGGCCGAGCGCATCTACGAGATCCTCGACGAAGAGCCCACCATCGTGGACCGACCCGGCGCCGTGGACCTGGTCGACTGCCGGGGCGACGTGCGCTTCGACCATGTGGGCTTTTCCTACGGGCCCGACCTCCCCGTGGTGCTCGACGACCTCGACCTGCACCTGCACCCGGGCGAGACGGTGGCCCTGGTGGGGCGGACGGGCTCGGGCAAGTCGAGCGTGGCACGGCTCATCCCCCGCTTCTACGACGTCACCGAGGGCCGGCTGCTCATCGACGGCCATGACGTCCGGGACCTCACCATCGAGAGCCTGCGGGCCAACGTCGGCGTCGTGCTCGACGACGCCTTCTTGTTCTCGGTGTCCATCCGGGACAACATCGCCTACGGCCGCCCCGACGCCGACATCGCCGACGTGGAAGCCGCCGCGCGCGCCGCCGGAGCCGACGGGTTCATCCGCGAGCTGCCCCAGGGATACGACACGGTGGTGGGAGAGCGGGGCTACACCCTGTCCGGAGGCCAGCGCCAGCGCATCACCATCGCCCGGACGCTGCTCGTCAACCCGCCCATCCTGGTGCTCGACGACGCCACCAGTGCCATCGACGTCCAGGTGGAGCAGCAGATCCACGATGCGCTGCGCGTGCTCATGGAGGGACGCACCACGCTGATCGTGGCCCACCGACTGTCGACCATCAGCCTGGCCGATCGCGTCGTGCTGCTCGAGGACGGGCACATCGTGGCCGACGGCACCCACACCCAGCTGCTCGAAACCACGCCGCGCTACGCCGAGGTCCTGGCCCAGGTCGACCCCGACGCCTCGGTGGGGGCCTTCGACGCCGCCGACGGGAACCGTCCCGACGCCGGGCCCGGGGGGCACTGATGGGCTTCGGCGGTGGGTGGGGCGGCCCGGGCATGTTCGGCGGAGGAGGCCGGCCCGGCGCGCCGGCCGCACCCGGCCTGCCCTTCGGGGGGATCCCCTCCGAGCTCCAAGACGGCGTGGACGCGCTGCTGGCCGAGGAGCCCGACCACGGCGAGCCCGACGTGGAGTTCTCCCAGCACCAGAGCGCCAAGGAGCGAAAGCGGCTCACGTTGTGGGAGCTGTTGCTCGAGTACCCCCACATGCTGGCGGTGTCCACGATCCTGATCATCGTCACCAGCGTGGCGCTGCAAGCCGGTCCCAAGCTGACCGAGCTGGCCATCGACAAGGGCATGGTGCCGGGTCATCGCCATCTGAGCGTGGTGTTGCTCCTGGCCGCCACCTATCTCGGCTTCGTGGCGTTTACCTCGCTCACCCAACGGGCCTTGGTGAAGGTCACCGGCCGGTTGGCAGCGGGGGTGATGAACGACCTCCGGGTCAAGGTGTTCTCGCACCTGCAACGCCTGTCACTGGACTTCTTCACCGCCGAGAAGGCCGGGGTGGTCATGACCCGCATGACCAGCGACATCGAGAACCTCCAGCAGTTGCTCCAGGACGGCCTGGCCCAGTTCGCCATCCAGGGCCTGACCATGGTGGTGATCACCGTCATCCTGTTCACCACCAACGTCACCCTGGCCTTCATCACGGTGGTGATGGTCGTGCCCGCCCTGGTGATCTTGTCCCTGTGGTTCCGGGTGGCGTCCGAGCGCGGCTACGAGCGGGTGCGCGACGGCATCGCCAACGTGATGGCCGACCTCTCCGAGAGCCTGCACGGCGTGCGGGTGGTCACCGCCCACAACCGCCAGCGTCACAACATCATCCATCACCGCAACGTGGTGGGCGAGTACCGCGACGCCAACGTGTACACCGCTCAGATCAACGCCATCTACGGCCCGGGAACCCAGCTGTTGGGCTGGCTGGGCCAGGCCGCCCTCCTGGGGATCGGCGGGGACATGGTGGTGCACCATTCCCTGTCCCCGGGTGCGCTGATCGCCTTCTTCTTGTACCTCAACCGCTTCTTCGCCCCCATCCAGCTCCTGGTGCAGCAATACAACAGCTTCCAGCAGGGCCAGGCCTCGGTGTTGAAGCTGCGCACCTTGCTCGACACCGAGCCCACCGTCACCGAGGCGCCCGACGCCGTGGAGCTTCCTCCCATCGAGGGGGAGATCGTCTTCGACGAAGTGAGCTTCGGCTACGACCCCGACGTGCCCGTGCTCGAAGACGTCGACCTGCGCATCGCCCCGGGAGAGACGGTGGCCTTCGTGGGCCCCACCGGCGCCGGCAAGTCCACCTTGGCCAAGCTGATCACCCGGTTCTACGACCCGACCGCCGGGACGGTGCGCATCGACGGGTACGACATCGCCACGGTGACCTTGGACTCGCTGCGCCGGCAGCTGGGCGTGGTCCCCCAGGAGCCCTTCCTCTTCGCCGGCACCATCCGCGACAACCTGGCCTTCGCCCGGCCCGCCGCCTCGGACGCCGAGGTGGACGAGGCCATCGCCGCGGTGGGGCTGACCGAGCTCGTCGAACGCCTTCCCCAGGGCGTCGACACCGTGGTCCACGAGCGGGGCCAGTCCCTGTCGTCGGGCGAGCGCCAGCTCATCGCCCTGGGCCGGGCCTTCCTGGCCCATCCCCGCGTGCTCGTCCTGGACGAGGCCACCTCCAACCTCGACCTGCAGTCCGAGACCCGGGTGGAGGCCGCCCTCGACGTCCTGCTCGAGGCGCGCACGGCGGTGCTCATCGCCCACCGGCTGTCGACGGCCATGAAAGCGGACCGCATCGTGGTGGTCGACCATGGCCGCATCGTCGAAATGGGGGGCCATGCCGAGCTCGTGGGCCGCCAGGGCCGGTACGCCGAGATGTACGCCGCCTGGGTCAACCAGGCCGAGCACAGCGCCGGCGCCCCCGCTTCGTAGTGTCCTGACGCCATGGGCATGAGCCGGGCTCCGACGGTCGACGTGGCCGTCGTGGGCGGCGGGTTGGTGGGCGCCTCGGTGGCCTACGAGCTGGCTTGTGCCGGCGCCAGTGTGGCCCTCGTCGACGGCGCCCACCGTGGGCGCGCCTCGGACGCCGGCGCCGGGATCGTGTCCCCCGAGACGTTTCACGAGCCCGACCCCGAGCTCTTCGAGCTCGGCGCCCACGCGGCACGACACCTGCGTGCGCTCGTGGGCCGATTGGCCGCCGACGGTGCCGACCCCGGGCCCGAGGCCTTCGCCGAGTGCGGGTCGCTGGTGGTGGCGCTGGCAGAGCACGAGGACCCGTGGTTCGACGAGGTCCGCGCCGTGGTGACGGCCCGCAGCCCCGACGTCACCGAGATCCCCTCCCCCGAGGCGCGCGCCATGTTCCCCCCGCTGGGCGCAGTGTGGCGGGCGTTGCATAGCCCGACGGCCGCTCGTGTCGACGGGCGGGCGTTGGGCGCGGCCGTGCGCCACGCCGGTGAGCGGCGCGGCGTCACGCCGGTGTCGATGGAGGTGGTGGGAGTGGACCGCCGAGGGGACCGGGTCACGGCGGTACGGGGCGCCGATGACGTCGTGTCCTGTGGCGCCGTGGTGCTGGCCGGGGGGGCGTGGTCGGCGGCGGCGGGCAGATGGTTGGGCTCGGAGTTGCCGGTGACGCCGACCAAGGGCCAGATCGTCCACGTCGTGCTGCCCGGGGCCGGCACCGCCGGCGCGGCGAGTTCCGACAGCGGGCGGTGGCCCATCGTGCAGCCCATCTTGAACTTCTACCTGGTGCCCTGGCCCGAGGGCCGGGTGGCCTGCGGGGGGACGTTCGAGCCCGACGCCGGGTTCGACACCCGACCGACGGCGGGCGGGGTGCGCGACCTGTTGCGCGAATGCGCGGTCATCGCTCCGGGGCTCATGGGGGCCACGTTCTTCGAGGTCCGGGTGGGGCTGCGACCCACGAGCGTCGACGACCGGCCCATCCTGGGCAGGCTCCCGGGTCTGGCCAACGCGCACGTGTGCACGGGCCATGGCGCCAACGGGCTGCTTCTCGGCCCGTACTGCGCCGCTTTGGTGGCCGGGGAGGTCCTGGGCGAGACGCCCCCGGCGTTGGCTCCGTACCGCCCCGACCGGTTCTCTTCGTAGCTCGGTGCCGGGCGGCGCGGCGCGCCACGGCGCCGGCCCCTTCGGGCCGGCGCCGGGCGGGCGGGGGATGCGCCCGACGAGTGTGAGGCGACGGGTGTGAGGCGACGGGTGTCAGGCGAAGACGTGGTTGACGATCTTGGAGGCCACTGCGGGCAGGGCCGCCTCGATCTTGGCTCCCTGGGCCGAGGTCAGCTTGTGGTCGGTGACGGCCCGGCCGACCTGGGTGTCGCCCGCCTGCACGAGGGCGTTCACGACGCTCTGCGCGGAGACTCCGTGCGCCTGGGCCACCTGGGCGATCGACTCTCCGGAGCGCAGGGCGGCCACCAGTGCCTTCGGGGTGATCTTGATGGTCCTGGCACTGATCACCGCGACATGACGGGCCACGGTCCCACGATGCGCCCGCAGCCATGCTCGCAACGGGTGTGACGCAGCGCCGTGGGCGGTGGTGACCGCAGACGGGGTGGCGGCGTCGGCGGGGGAGGCCAGGCCGACGGCGAGCCCGGCTCCGGTGATCCCCGACAAGGTGAGCGCGACGGTGGCGGTGGCAAGCATCTTCTTCATGTGTGGCTCCTCCAACGGCGAGATGGATGGTGACAAGGTGCAGTGTGGAGCCGTGGTGTGAGCAATCCGTGAGCGAAGATCGAGGTTCCGACCAGGGCCGCTCCGAGGGCGCAGGCCGATTTAGGATCCGGCGGTGAGACCGACCCCGTGGTGGGCCCTGGCGTCATCGGCGGCCGCACCCGTGCTCCTGGTGGGGGGCTGGGCGCTGGCCGAGGCGCTTCAGCCCCCGGGGTACGACCCCATCCGCGACACCATCAGTGCCCTGGCCGCCCACGGCGCCACCGACCGCGGGGTCATGACCGGGGCGCTGGCTGGTCTGGGCGTGTGCCATGTGGTCACCGCCGCTGGCCTGCGCCCGGCTCGACGGGCCGGGCGGGTGGTACTGGGCGCCGGAGGGATGGCAACGGTGTTGGTGGCGGCCTTCCCGCAGCCGGCCCGGGGGAACTCCGTGGCGCACACCGTGACCGCCGCGGTGGCGTTCATCGCCCTCGGCTCGTGGCCGGCGTTCGCCGCGCACCGCCGCAGCCCGGCACCGCTGTTGACGCGCCTTGCCTCGGGCGCGGCAACGGGCGTGTTGCTGGCCCTGGTGGTGTGGTTCGCGGCCGAGATCCACGGAGACGCCCGCGGGCTGGCCGAACGCAGCGCCGCCGGCGCCCAGGCCCTGTGGCCGCTGGCGGTCGTGGTGAGCACCCGGCGGAGTTGATCAGGCGCGGGCCGCGCTCCCCACGGTCCCCGAGGCGTCGGCCAACAGCTTCTCGTCGTCGGCGAGCAACTCGTGCGCCAGCCGTCGCACCATGTCGCCGATCTCGGGATGGGCGTCGGGGTCCCACCCCTCGAGCAACTCGGTCAACCCGGCCCGGCGGGCCGCCTGGAGCCGGCCGATGGCCTGGTGGCCCTGGGCCGTCAAGCTGAACTCGCATTCACCGGGGCCCGGAGCCATCTCCACCAACCCCTTGCCCACCAAGGCGTCGATGCCCATCTCGATGTTCTTGGGATCGACCTTCAAACGCGACGCCACGCTCTCGAGCGTGCAGTCGGGCTGGTCGGCGAAGCGGTAGAGGAGCCAGCACGGGCGGGCATCGAGCTCGAGGCCGGCCCGCTCGGCCAACGTGGTGTACAGCTCGCGGCGGTTCTCACGAAGAGCCAGTCGTTCCAGCGCCAGCTGGATCTCCTCCAGCGACGAGCGCGACTCGTGCATGCCGAGCTCCTTGCCCGGATCGGCGGTGCGGACGGTCTTGCGCAGCTCGATGTCGGGGAGGAGCCACGACAGCGCGAACGCCACCGCCGCGATCGGCACGGCGATGAGGAACACGGTCTGGATGGTGTGGACCATGCCCGCCACCACCCCGGCGTGCACCGCCGGGGGCAGGTGGGCGAGCGAGGTGGGGTCGGCACCGCTGAGCGAGGTGCTCAGGCTGGGGGGGAGCGCTTTCAGGTGGAGGGCGTGGACGACGTTGGTGGCCAGCAGATTGGCGAAGATCGCCCCGAACACCGCCGTGCCGAAGGAACCACCGATCATGCGGAAGAACGTCGCCCCTGAGGTGGCCGTGCCCAACTGCTCGTAGGGGACGGCGTTCTGCACCGCCACCACGAGGACCTGCATCACCAGTCCGAGGCCGACCCCGAACACGAACAGGAAGCCGGCGATCGTCCACGCGCCCGTGGTGAGGCCGATGCGCGACATCAGCGTCAGCCCGACGATCATGAGAAACGTGCCGACAACGGGGAACACCTTGTAGCGGCCCCAGCGACTCACCAGCTGGCCCGCCCCGGTGGAGGCCAGCAGGAGCCCGCCCATCAAGGGCAGCAGCCGCAACCCCGACGAGGGAGGACTGAGCCCGCGGGCATCCTGGAAGAAGATGGGGAGGAAGGTCAAGGCGCCGAACATGGCGAACCCCATGACGAAACCCACCGCGCTGGCCGTGGAGAACACCCGGTTGGAGAACAGGGCGAGGGGGATGACCGGCTCGGCTGCCCGCCTTTCCACCAGCAGGAACACGACGGTCAGGACCACCCCGCCCCCGGCCATGGCGATGATGGGGGCCGAGCCCCAGCGGTAGGTGGTGCCGCCCAGGCTGGTGAACAGCACCAGGGCGGTGGTCGCCAGGGTGAGCAGGATGGTGCCGAGGTAGTCGATGACGTGATGGACCCTCTGGAGTTGACCGGGGAGTTGCGCGGAGGTGACGAACAGGGCCACCACCCCGATGGGCAGGTTGATGTAGAAGACCCAACGCCACGAGAGATATTCGACGAAGAAGCCCCCGAGGAGCGGGCCGAGCACGGTGGCGACGCCGAAGACCGCTCCGAACAGGCCCATGTACCGACCGCGTTCGCGCGGCGAGACGATGTCGCCCACGATGGCCTGGGCCCCGATCATGAGCCCCCCGCCGCCGAGGCCCTGGAGGGCCCGGAAGGCGATCAGCTCGAACATCGAGTGGCTGAACCCCGACAGCGCCGAGCCCATCAGGAAGATCACGATGGCCGACTGGAAGAAGGTCTTGCGCCCGTACTGGTCGCCGAGCTTGCCCCACAGCGGGGTGGAGACGGTGGAAGCCAAGAGGTAGGCGGTCACCACCCACGTCAGATGGGAGGCCCCGTGGAGATCACCGACGATCGTGGGAAGGGCCGTCGAGACGATCGTCTGGTCGAGCGCGGCCAGGAACATGCCCAACAGCAGTGCGCCGATGATGATGAGCACCCGGCGCCGGGACAGGTCGAGGGTGGGCGCCGCCGGGCGGGCGCTTGCAGCCTGATCGGGGCGGGCGTCGGCTATCGGCCCACGATAGGGGGTGCCGTCCTACGGTGTGCGAGAAACGAGTCCCAGGAGGAGACATGTCCAAGGTGCTGTGCGTGCTCTATCCGGACCCGGTGGACGGACAGCCGACGACCTATCCACGCGACACGATCCCGGTGCTGGCCGGCTACCCCGGGGGCCAGACGCTCCCCTCGCCGCAGGCCGTCGACTTCACCCCGGGCCAGCTCCTGGGAAGCGTCTCGGGCGAGCTCGGCCTGCGCCGGTTCCTGGAGAGCCAGGGCCACCGCCTCGTGGTGACATCTGACAAAGAGGGGCCCGACTCGACCTTCGAGCGGGAGCTGGTCGACGCCGAGATCGTGATCTCCCAGCCGTTTTGGCCCGCCTACCTGACCGCCGAGCGGGTGGCCAAGGCCCCCGACCTCAAGCTCGCCGTCACCGCCGGGATCGGCTCGGACCACGTCGACCTGCAAGCCGCCATCGACCGGGGCATCACCGTGGCCGAAGTGACCTTCAGCAACAGCGTCAGCGTCTCCGAACACGTGGTCATGATGATCCTGTCCCTGGTGCGCAATTACATCCCGTCCTACCAGTGGGTGGTCGATGGCGGCTGGAACATCGCCGACTGCGCGGCGCGGTCCTACGACGTCGAGGGGATGGTCGTGGGGACCGTCGGTGCCGGCCGCATCGGCACGGCCGTGTTACGCCGGCTCAAGCCGTTCGACGTCGAGCTGCACTACACCGACCGCCACCGGCTGCCCGAGGCCCTCGAGGCCGAACTGGGGCTGACCTATCACAAAGACACCCGGTCCCTCGTCACGGTGTGCGACGTGGTCACCATCAACGCCCCGTTGCATCCCGAGACCGAGGGCATGTTCGACGACGCCCTCCTGAGCACCATGAAACGAGGGGCGTACATCGTGAACACGGCCCGGGGCAAGATCTGTGACCGCGACGCCATCGTCCGGGCGCTCGAGAGCGGGCAGTTGGCGGGGTACGCCGGCGACGTCTGGTTCCCGCAGCCCGCACCGCCGGATCACCCGTGGCGGACGATGCCGCACCACGGTATGACGCCGCACGTGTCGGGGACGTCGCTGTCGGCCCAGGCCCGCTACGCCGCCGGCGTGCGCGAGATCCTGGAGTGTTGGTTCGACAACCGCCCCATCCGAGACGAATATCTCATCGTCGACGGGGGACACCTGGCCGGGACCGGCGCCCACTCCTACAGTCCGGGCGACGCCACCAAGGGCGCCGAGGGCCCGGGGTCGAGCTAGAGGCCGGGAGCGGCGCACGCCGCCGGGCGTGCTCAGGGCCCGAGTTGGGCCAGCGCGGGAAGGACCCGGTCCCCGACCTGGGCCACGAAGGCCACCGGGTGCCCGACGGGCATGAGCTCGACAGCGTCGACGCCGAGCGCGCTGTACTGCGCCATCAGGGCCAGGAACTGGTCGACGTCGTCGAGCGGATTGCTCAGCGCCAGGATGGTCCTGTCGACCGTCGCTGGATCGCGCCCCTCGGCGTCACAGTGCCGCGCCAGGACGTCGAGCTTGTGGGCGATGTCTTGGGGAGACGTCGCGAACAGGTTGCACGCATCGGCGTAGCGGGCCACCAGCCGGAGAGTCTTTCGCTCGCCACCACCACCGATGAGCAGGCGCGGGCGCGGTGAGCTGACCGGAGGCGGGGAGCAGATGGTCTCGGCCAGGTGGTAGTGCCGGCCCTCATAGGGACCGGAGTCGTCGCTCCACATCTGGAGGCAGATCTGCAGCGTCTCCTCGAGGCGCTCGAAGCGCTCGGCGAGCGGTGGGAAGGGCACGCCCAGCCCGCGGTGCTCACGCTCGTACCAGGCGGCGCCGATGCCGAGCTGGGCCCGGCCCCCCGACAGCACGTCGAGGGTGGTGACGATCTTGGCCAGCAAGCCCGGGTGCCGGTAGGTGACCCCGGTGACCAGCAGGCCGAGGGTCATGGTGTCGGTCTGTCCGGCCAGGAACCCCAGGGACGTGTAGCCCTCGAGCATGGGGTCCTCGGAGGTCGCCATCATCTCCATCTGGAACCAGTGGTCCATGAGGGTGAACACCGACACGCCGGCGTCCTCGGCGACGCGGGCCGTCTCCGCCAGCGTCGGGCCCAGCGTCTCGGGTGCCCCCGGCAAGGTGAAGTTGACGAAGTGGATGCCTACGCGCATCGGTGGTCCTCCCGGTCCGGTGGGCCCGACAATGACAGCTGGCGCAGACCTTGACACGCCGACCGATGATTAAATACGCTACGCCTCGGATCGTTATTCGAGAAAGTCGAGCCCCGCCGTGCCAGCACTCGAGCGCAAGTGGTGGACCCTCATCGCCGTTTGCACCGCCACCTTCATGCTCCTCCTCGACATCACGGTGGTGAACGTCGCCCTCCCCGACATCCAACACTCCCTGCACTCGACCTTCAGCGACCTCCAGTGGGTGATCGACGCCTACTCGCTCACCCTGGCCGCCTTCCTCCTCACCGCCGGCGTGCTGGGCGACATGTTCGGCCGCCGCGTGGTGTTCGCCGTCGGCCTCGGCGTCTTCTCGGTCTCGTCGCTGGTGTGCGGCGTCTCCACGTCGTCGCTGATGCTGAACCTGGCACGCGGGGCCCAGGGGGTGGGGGGCGCCATCATGTTCGCCACCTCGTTGGCGCTCATCGCGGCGGCCTTCCAAGGCAAAGAACGGGGAACCGCCTTCGGTATCTACGGTGCCGTCATCGGCGCGGCCGTGGCCGTGGGCCCGCTCATCGGTGGCGCGCTCACCAGCGGGCTGGGCTGGCGGTGGATCTTCTTCGTCAACGTGCCCGTCGGCGTGGTCGCCATCGCCGTCACGCTGACGCAGGTGCAGGAGTCCAAGGAGACCAACCATCGGCGGATCGACTGGATCGGCTTCAGCTCGTTCTCCGCCGCCCTGTTCATGCTGGTGTTCGCGCTAGTGCGAGGCAACGCCAACGGGTGGGGAAGCACGATGATCAGCGGCTTGCTCATCGGCTCGGCCGTCCTGTTGGCCGTGTTCCTCGTGGCCGAGTGGCGCCAGTCCGACCCCATGCTCGACCTCAATCTGTTCCGGAGGCCGGCGGTCATCGGCTCCTCGCTCGTGGCCATCACGCTATCGTCGTCGATCTTCGCCTTGTTCCTCTACATCACGCTCTACGTCCAGGACGACCTCGGGTACGGCCCGTTCGCCGCCGGGCTCCGCTTCCTCCCCATCACCATGCTCTCGTTCTTCGCGGCGCCCATCGCCGGCAAGCTCAGCGTCCGGATCAAAGCCCGGTACCTCCTCGGCAGTGGGCTCGTGATGGTCGCCATCGGCCTCGCCCTCATGTCCCACGTCCACACCTCGTCGGGCTGGACGGTGCTGCTTCCCGGGTTCATCGTCACCGGCATCGGCATCGGCACCGTGAACCCCGTCCTGGCGTCGGCAGCCATCAGCGTCGTCCCACCCGAGCGCAGCGGCATGGCATCGGGGGCCAACAACACCTTCCGCCAGGTGGGCATCGCCACCGGGATCGCCGGGCTGGGAGCGGTGTTCCAGAGCCAGATCCAGCAGAAGACCCTGGCGGGGCTGGCGGCGAGCTCCACGGGCCGGGAGGTGCTCGCCCGGGGTGGCGCCGCGTTGAAAGGAGCCATCACCGGCGGTGGGGTGCGCCAGGCGTCCGCCGCCATTCCGTCGTTGCCGGCCCGCAGCGCGCTGCTCCACGCCTATCAGAGTGCGTTCGCCAGCACCTTCGACCACCTGATGACGATCGGCGTGGTGGTGGCCGCCATCGGGGCGATCGGCGCCTATGCGCTCGTGCGGCAACGGGACTTCGTGCCCAGCTACTCCCCTACGGCTCCCGCACAGGAACAGCCGGCAACCGCGGCGGCCCTGTGATGGTCCTCGACACGACGGGCCCGGCCCCCGCCACCCGGTCGCCGGGGCGTCCTCGTGACGAGCGGGCCACCCGGGCCATCACCGAGGCGGCGCTGCGCCAGCTGGCCGAGCTCGGCTATGCCCGGTTGTCGATGGAGAGCATCGCGGCCGAGGCCGGCGTGGCCCGGGCCACGGTGTATCGGCGCTTCAAGGACAAAGCCGACCTGATCACGGCGGCCATCGCCGGAAACCCCGGAGGGCGCTTCCCCGAGGAGCCTTCCCGCCACCCTCGGGCCGACCTGGTCGAGTACCTCGAAGCCTTCGACGAGCGTTTCGGGGAGAACTGCGTCGAGGTGGTCGGCACGCTGCTCGGGTCGCGTGACGAGCGCACCGCCCTGGCCCTGCACCGCCAACGCGTCGTCGAGCCGCGCACCGCGTACGTTCGCACCCTGCTCGTGCGGGCCCAGGAGCTCGGGGAGCTTGCGCCGGACACCGACGTCGACCTCGCCGTGCAGATGCTCACCGGTTCGGTGCTGGCCCGCCGTGTCAGTGGCACGTCGAGTCCGCCCCACTGGGCGCGACGCGCCGTCGACATGATCTGGAGCAGCCCGCCCCCGGGCACCCCCTAGCCGATCGGAGCTTCGACTCTCGGTCTCGGGGCGTGCGGTCTCCCGGCCAACCCGGCCACCCATCCACCCATGATGCCCAGGGAGGCGAGGTGCCAGTCGAAGTCGAGCGTGGCGACCACGGCGAAGGCCAGCAGGGCAGCTGTCGCGCAAGACGTGGCGACGTCGTCTCGACGCACCGCCCGGACGACGCACACCCCCGTGATCACCAACAAGGTCGCGCCCACCAGCCCGCCGTCGGCGAGCACCTGGAGATATTCGTTGTGGGCGAAATGGGCGAAATTCCCGTCGGGGGCATGGAAGTAGAGGAGCTGGTCGGGACCGACGCCTACCAGCGGTGACGATCGCCACTGGTCGAGCGCGGCGGTCCACTCGTAGCGCCGGTCCTCGCTGCTGCCCAGGGCGACACGACGCTCGATGGGGACCCGGAGGGCGACACCGGCACCCACGACGATGGCGATGGTGGCCACGCCCAACACTCCCAGGACCAGGGCTCGTCTCTTGGTGCCGCCTGACCATCTCCCTCGCATGCTCGCCGACAACCGCATGGGGGAGCGACTCGTGGGCAGGACTACGGCGACGACCACGGCCACGACCGCGGCGGCCATCGCCAAGGGCTGCGCCGACCCCCCGCTCGACGTGCCCACCACCGCCAGGCCGCCCAGGATCCCCAGGCCGAGCGTGAGCGCGGCGCGACGGATCTGCGCCAGGGGGACGACGACGACGCCGACGATGGCTCCGAGAACGGCCCCCCTGCTCTGGGTGGCCACCAGCCCCGCCATGCACAGGCACACCATGAGCCGGGTCGTGCGGTCTCGTTGCTCGAGCCCGAGACCTACCAACAAGGACAGCGCCAGAAGAGCACCGGCGGCATTGGAGTAGGTCAACGTCGTCGACAGGCGCCAGAGGTTTTGAGCCGGCATCGCCAGCGGGTACCACCGAAGGGTCGTGGCCACCAAGCCCGCCGCCGCCGAGACGGCCCCGACGGCGACGACCAACTGGGCCGCCAAGACTCGGTACTTCTCGTCGAGACGACGGGTGACCAGGAAGGCGCAGCCGAAACCGACCATGCTGGCCCCCAGAGGAAGGAACGCGCCGACCCGGCCTTGGGCCAGGGCTCGAACAAGCCACCACGCCGCCAGCCCACCGACGCCGGCGGCGACGGCGACGGCCCGCCGATCGGGCCGGGCCACGAGCGTCACCGTGGCAACCACCAAGGACACGGTGAGCACCAGCGCTGCGTCGCCAGGGTAGAAGGCGCCCTCGCGCAAGGTGGCTGACACCATCAACCCCGCCACGATGCCGGCGAAGACCACCGGTGTCGCTACGCCACGTCCGAAGTCCACTTCAGCTCGGCGCGAGCCCAAGCATGCATCATGCCACCGACGGGCCCTTTCTCTTCGCTTTCCCCAATATGTCCCGGTGGGAGCGGCTATTGCCTTTCTGTGAGATTCCTAAATGATTGAGGAGAAGCACTTTCCAAGAGTTCATCAATCGTGACGATGTAACGGGAAACAGCCTCACATAACCTCGCCGGCAGGAGGGGGGCTATGACGCGCTTTCGCATGATTCTTATTGTCGTGGGCAGCGCATTGCTCTTCACGTTCGTCGGGCCGTTTCTTTATCGAGCAGTGGGAGCGGACAGCCCGGTGGGCTCGTGCAGCCCTGTAGGCAACAACAGCCCCGTAGGTAACAACAGCCCCGTGGGGTATCACCGACACCGGTACGACCATGGACATGGGCGTGATCACGGACACTTCGGTGGCGGGAACCCCGTAGGAAACAACAGCCCGGTGGGCGCCAACAGCCCCGTGGGCGCGTGCAGCCCGGTAGGGAACCAGGCACCGACGGCGATCTCGAACTCGCTGTCTGGCGGCGGACAGTCGGGTCAGGTCATCACGGTGCCCCCGAGTACCGCCGTGACCGATCAGGCCACTTTGACGGGGGACAATGCGTCCCAGGCCGGGGGAACTGTCACGTACACCATCTACTCTCTGAGCCCCGGCCAATGGGGATGGAACCCGGCGGCCTCGGGGGGCACGGTGACCGTGACCAACGGAGTCGTCCCTGCCTCGAACTCCGTGACGCTCGATTCCGGGGTCTATGCGTGGAAAGCCTCCTACTCCGGTGACACGCTGAACGCTCCTTCGAGCAACCACCGGGCGTCGGGAATCGAAATCGTCCTCCGCTCCTCGGACCACAACGGCAATGGCAACCCCAACGTCGACCATGGCAATGGCAACAACGGTGGCAATGGCAACAACGGTGGCAAAGGCGACAACGGGGGCCACGGCAACAACCACGGCGGCAACGGGGGCAACGGGGGCAATGGCAACAACGGGGGCAATGGCGACAAAGGTGGCCAGGGGGACAACCACGGCGACGGCGGGGGCAACGGCAACAACGGTGGCAATGGCGGCAACCACGGCTATGGCTACAGCTACGGTGGCCGGTCGCAGTGGTTCAACCACTGATTCGAAGGGCCGAGCCCGCTACCGCTCCGTCACTCGGTGAGATCGGTGAGTAGCTGGCGGCAGCGGTCGGCGTTCTGAGCCAGCGTGGCCCGGAACGCGTCCATGCGGGCCAGCTTGGCGTCGAGCTGCTCCTTCAGGGATTCGTTCAACTGCAGCGCCTCTTCGAGCAGCGCCTTCTGCCGTCGCCGGGCAGCCTTGGTGTTGACATCTCGGTTGGCCCGGTAGGCGGCACGCACCTCGTCGAGTCGTTGCTCGGACTCCAGGAACTCCTTGATCTCCTCGAGGTTCATGCCCAGGGCCTCGCGCAGCTCGAGAATACGTTGCAGCTGGAGGAGATCTCTTTCCCGATAGCGCCGTTCGCCGCCGGCGGTGTACTCGGACGGGCTGAGAATGCCCAATTCGTCGTAATAGCGAAGGGTGCGAGCCGAGACACCGGCCCGGGCGGCGGCGTCGCCGATGCGCAGGCCGACCTCGGGCTCACCACCCGTTGACGGGGAGGGCTCGGTGCCCAACGGCGCCGGCCCGGACGTCACCTGTGTACCCCGAGCCATGGCTCAGCTCACCAGCAGGGGCTCGGTCTCGGCCACGGCCTGCTCGGCCGACTCGTCCGAGGCCTGAACGTCGGGCTCTGCGTAGTGGTACTTCCCGCCTCGCAGGAGCGACGCCACGGCGCCGAGAACGCACACGATGGCGGCGAAATCGAAGGCCTTGGCCAGACCCTTGCCGAAGGGGGCCGAGATGAGGTGGGGGAAGAACGACCGGCCCGTGATGTACCGGGCCTGCACGGCCGTCAGGTGGTGCAGGGCGCCGGGCCCGAGCAGCGTGGCCATCGGGTTGTAGCCGAGAAACGCGGCGAACAGAGAACCGACGGGAGGCAGATGCGAGACCCGGGTCGCCGTGCCGGCCGGGACTCCCTGGGCAACCAGACCGTGGAAGAGGGTGGCGGGCAGCGTGGCGGAGAGACCCAGGATCATGAGCGTGAAGAAGATGCCGATCGACAGCACCTGGGCTGATGAATTGAACGTCGCCGCCATCCCCGCCCCTGCGCCGCGTTGGTCGGAGGGCAGGCTGTTCATGATGCCGGTCTGATTGGGGGCAATGAACAGGCCCATCCCCACCGAGTTGAAGAAGATCAGGACGGCGAACACCGGGTAGCCGAAATTGACGGGCAGCGTCTGCAACAAGAAGAAGCTCAGGGCGACGAGCAGCAGGCCGCCGGTGGCGAAGGGGCGGGCGCCGTGGCGGTCGGCCAGGTGCCCCGACAACGGGCCGGAGATCAAGAAGCCG
>Ga0209415_10009742_pt1 | contig 16454 bp, 12 predicted proteins | sample PeaSoiSIISIP2007_FD_187696 | JGI IMG/M metagenome (GOLD analysis project Ga0209415, IMG submission 187696) | Peat soil microbial communities from Weissenstadt, Germany - SII-SIP-2007 (SPAdes) (version 2) | ecosystem: Environmental > Terrestrial > Soil > Wetlands > Peat | place: Germany...
TCTCTCCAGAGACGCCCGCGCGGCGCGGTTCCTTGACCTGAGCGATTACGGGCGTTGCGCCTTCGGCGGTCAGCGGCGCTGTTGGCGGCCAAGGCGGCCACCCCGTTCCAGCGTCCTGACGCTCTCCCACGTCGCGGTCACGAGCGTGAAGCGAGCATACACGATTCCCGGCGACCGGTCCGCCCCAACGCAGGGCGCGCCGGGCCTGAGGCACCGGTGCGCGCCAGCGCTCAGGTACGCGGCAATGTCACCCCCGTCTGGCCTTGGTACTTGCCGCCGCGATCCCGATAGGAGGTCTCGCATACTTCGTCGGACTCGATGAAGATCACCTGTGCGCAACCCTCGTTGGCGTAAATCTTGGCCGGCAGCGGCGTCGTGTTGGAGAACTCGAGCGTCACGTGCCCTTCCCATTCCGGTTCGAGCGGGGTCACGTTGACGATGATGCCGCAGCGCGCATAGGTGCTCTTGCCCAGGCAGATCGTCAGCACGTTGCGCGGAATGCGGAAGAACTCGACGGTTCGCGCCAAGGCAAATGAGTTGGGCGGGATGATGCAGACGTTGCCGCGAAAATCGACGAACGAATTCGGGTCGAAGGCTTTGGGATCGACGATCGTGCTGTTGATGTTGGTAAAAATCTTGAATTCGGCCGCGCAGCGGATGTCGTATCCGTAGCTCGACGTGCCGTAGGAGACGATGCGTTGGCCATCGACGCTGCGCACCTGGCCGGGCTCGAACGGCTCGATCATCCCCTGGGCCGCCATGCGCCGGATCCAACGGTCGCTCTTGATCGACATCTCTTCTCTCCCCAAGGCGCTGGATTCTACGGCAGTGGGGACGTCGCTCCCGCGCCACGTTCGGCTGCGGACATGACCATCGGAAGGATGGTTTTCGCGCAACAAAGCCGTGACTTGCATTAGGCTCCAATGTCGGATACAAAACCCGCCGCAGGGCGCACGCAGCCGGCATGCTTGCCGGCTCTCAAATCACCATGGCATTGGACTGGACCACCGCAGAGCAAGGAAGTGCGCTCAAGGAGTTTCGCCCCCGGCGCACGATCCCCGGCGACTGGATTCCGGCGCAGGCCGGCGATCTGCTGCGGGACGTCGACACGCCGGCCCTGATCGTTGACCTGGACAAATGCGAGGCCAATGCCGCGAAGCTCATGGCGGTGCTGGCAGAGACCTCGGTGCGGGCCCGGCCGCACGCCAAGACCCACAAGTGCACGGAACTCGCGCGCCGGCAGGTCGAGGCCGGGGCCGTCGGCGTGTGCTGCCAAAAACTGGGCGAGGCCGAGGCGATGCTCGCCGGCCACGTCAACGACGTGCTCATCACCAACGAGATCGTCGGGGAATCCAAGATGCGGCGCCTGGCGCGCGTGGCGCGCGCCTACGCGCCGGCGAGGCTGGGGATCTGCGTGGACAATGCCCAGGTCGCACGCCAGTTGGCGGCCATCTGCAACACCGAGCAAGCCGTGCTGGACGTGTACATCGAGGTCGACGTCGGCCAAAACCGCTGCGGCTTGACTGAGCCGCGGGCCGCCGCCGCTCTGGCCCGGCTGCTGCACGATACGCCGGCCTTTCATTTTCGCGGTCTGCATGCGTACGCCGGCCTGGCGCAGCATCGGCGCGGCGTGCCGGAGCGACGCGCCGCCGCCCAGGCCGCGGCGCAGCGCGCGGCACAGGCGCGAGATGCGATCCTCGCGGCCAATCTTCCCTGCGAGGTGGTTACCGGGGGCGGGACCGGGACCTTTCCCTACGATGTGCGCAGCGGCGTCTACACCGAGCTCCAGCCCGGCTCGTACCTTTTCATGGACGTCGATTACGCGCGCAACGAACAAGACGCCCGCGCACCCCAATTCGAGATCGCCTTGTTCGTGCTCGCCACGGTGATGAGCCTGCGGGAGGACCGGGCCACGCTCGACGCCGGACTCAAGGCGTTCTCCACCGACCTGGGGCCGGCGCAACCGACGTTCGAAGGCTGGCGTGTGCGCAACGTCTCCGACGAGCACACCGTGTTGATGCGCGCCGGCGAGGCCACGCCGATCAAACTCGGCGACAAGGCGCTGCTCGTGCCCGGTCACTGCGACCCCACGGTGAATCTGCACGAGTGGATCGTCGCCACGCGCAAGGGGCGCGTCGAGGCCGTCTGGCCGATCGAGGCGCGCGGCAAGATCTACTGAAGCGTCTGGCGCCTTCGTTTGCGGGTTGCCGCGATGCGCGGCCCCGTCCGGCGTCTGAGCGCTTGCCCAGGAGCCGACGCTGAAAAAGCCCGCGCCACCGCGGGACCTCGCCGCCTGCCCGGCCGCTCTTGGCAGGGCCGCGGCGGGGGAACCCAGCTGCCGCGAAAATGCCGCGCAGCAATTCTCCGACATCGCCCCCGCGGCCGCGTCCGCCAGGCGCGAAGCGCGTTGCGCGCGGGTCACCGATTACCGGCGCGTGCGCTCCGGGCCGTCGGCCGGCAGCAGGAGGCGCTCCTGACCGCGGACAGGAGCGGCCGCGCCGCCGTTGCCGTCAAAGCGCACGGGGTCGGAGCCGGGCGGCCGGATGTCGGTCAACGCAAAGGGTCCCTTCAAACGCGCCCTGGCCGGAGCGATGGCCGCGTCGAGCGTCGCCTCGCAGGTCCGGTCCGCGGTACGGGCCGTGCCCGCGCGCTGCTGCCCTACCGGCAGGATCGGTTCACCGCTCAGAGTTCCACGTCTTCTCCTGAGGCCTTGCCCGCGGTCCCGCGGCGGCGAGCACCCGTGCCAATTGCGCAAGGCTATCGACGCTGTGCACCGGCAGCAGCTGGTCGACATGCGGGAGCATCGCGCGAATACCCTGCGCTTTCGGTTCGAAGCCGTCGTAGCGAAGCAGCGGATTGAGCCACACGAGGCGGCGGCAGGACTTGGACAGCCGCTCGGTCTGCCAGGCCAGCGCCCGCGCGTCCCCATGCTCCAGGCCGTCGCTCATGAGCAGCACCGTGCGACTGCCGCTCAGCACACGCCGCGCCCATCGGCGATTGAACTCCTCCAGGCACAGGGAGATCCGGGTTCCGCCCGACCAGTCGTCGACCGCAGCCACGACCTTCTCGATCGCGACGTCGGGATCGAGCCCGCGCAGCGCCCGGGTGATGCGCGTCAGGCGCGTGCCGAAGACGAACGATTCCAGGCGGCAGTCGGCGTTGGTCAGGGCGTGCAGAAAGTGCAGGAATACCCGCGAGTACCGGCTCACCGACCCCGAAATGTCGACGATGGCCACCAGCGGCTCGGCCCACCGCCGCCGCCGCCGCCGCGGCACCTCGATGAACTCACCGCCGTGGCGGGCCGCGCCCCGCAGGGCGGCGGCCAGGTCCGGCTGGCGGCCGCGCCGTGCCGGCGCGTCGCGCCGCGTTGCCCGCAGCGCCAGAAACGGATGCAGCTCGTCGATCATGCGCTGGGCGCGGCGCCACTCGAGCTCGCTCATCGTCTCGAAGTCCGCCTTGCGCAGCTGCTCGCGGTCGGACCAGGTTCCCACCGCGGTGATCTCCGTCGGCTGCGCCTGTGCCGGCGCGGGCCGCGGCGCGGCGACCGGGGGCGGGCGCAGCGCCGCATCCAGGCGCCGGCTGCGCTGCTGCGCGCGCTCGACCTGATCGGTGACCTTGGGCAGCAGCACGCGCATCATCTGACCCAGGAGGTCGGGATCGCGCCAGAACACGGCGAACGCCTGGTCGAACAGCGTTCGATGCTCGGTCCGATCGATCAGGCACGCAAGCAAGGCGTCGTGGACATCCTGGCGCGAGGCGATCCCGACAAGCGGCAGGGCATGCAGGGCCAGCGCGATGCGGTCCGTACCTACGGGCAGGCCGGCGGCACGCAATACGCGCGCAAAGTGCACGACGTTCTGCGCCATGCGGCCGGCAGGCTCCGTGCCCGATCGGGGCCGCTCCATTGGCCCCACCCGTCCTAAGCGCGAGCCGCCTCGAGGCGCACGCGCTCGAGCAGCCGTGCCACCTCGGAGCCCTGCATCCGGGCGATGTCGTCCTGGTACTTGAGCAGGACGCCCAAGGTATTTTCTACCGCCAGCGGCTCCAGCGACACGGCGTCCAACGCGACCAGCGCACGCGCCCACTCGATGGTTTCCGAGACGCCCGGGAGCTTGTACAGATCCATCTCGCGCATGGCCTGGACAAACACCACCACCTGCCTGCTGAGTTCCGCGGAGCACGCGGGGGCCTTGCGCCGCAGGATGTCGAATTCGCGCACCGCGTCCGGGTAACCGACCCAGTGGTAAATGCACCGGCGCTTGACCGCATCGTGGATCTCGCGCGTGCGGTTCGATGTGATCACGACCAGCGGCGCCTGTTGCGCCTTCACCGTCGTCCATTCCGGAATGGTGATCTGGAAATCGGACAGCACCTCGAGCAAGAACGCCTCGAACGGTTCATCGGCGCGGTCGAGTTCGTCGATCAGCAACACCGGCGCGACCGCATGCACCTGCAGCGCGCGCAGCAGCGGCCGGGCGATCAAAAAGCGCTCAGAAAAGAGCTCACGGGCGATACTCTCGCGCCGCTCCCCGGCGCGCGCCGCATCCGAGGCCGTGCCCGGCTGCGCCTCTCCCAGGCGGATTTCCAGCATCTGGCGCGCGTAGTTCCACTCGTAGGCCGCGTCGTGGATGTCCAGGCCTTCGTAGCACTGCAGGCGGATCAACTCGGCGCCGAGCGCAACGCCAAGCACCTTGGCAATTTCCGTCTTTCCGGTTCCCGGTTCGCCCTCGACGAACAGCGGGCGCCCGAGGCGCAAGGCGAGGAATACGGCGGTCGCCAGCGCCCGATCCGCGACATAGTCGCCGCGCGCCAGCAGCTCGAGCGTCGCGTCGACCGATTCGACCGAATGCGCCCGCGTGCCCGGGGGTGGCGTCGCGCCGGGCAAGGCGTTCGCGGATGGGTCCTGCGGCCTCTCCAGCGGCACGCCGCTCAACCCAGGGCCCGCGCCACCGCTCTTTTCGTCAGTACCGGTATCAGGTGCGCGCGGTACGCGGCCGAGCCGTGCAGATCGTCGTTCAGGGCGCTCGCATCGATCTGCACGCCATCGCAGGATTCGGCTGCGAACTTGCGCGTGAGCGCAGCCTCGAGCGGCTTGCAACGAAAGACACAGCTCCCGGCGCCCGTCACCGCGACGCGAACCCCGCCGGCGGTCTTGGCGACCATCACGCCGACGATGGAAAAACGCGACGCGGGCTGGCGGAATTTCTCGTACGCCGCTCGCTGCGGCACGGGAAAGTGCACCGCGGTGATCACTTCATCGGCCCGCAGCGCGGTCTCGTACAGGCCGCGGAAGAAGTCGTCGGCCGGGATCTGGCGCTGATCGGTCTGCACGGACGCGCCCAGGCCAAGCACCGCGGCCGGGTAGCACGCGGCCGGATCATTGTTGGCGAGCGAACCGCCGATCGTGCCGCGACCCCGGACCTGGCGATCGCCGATGCCGGCGGCGAGCTGCGCGAGCGCCGGTATGGCTTGGGCCACCTCGCGCGAGGCGGCGACGCTCGCGTGCGTCGCCATGGCGCCGATGGAGACGCGCTGCGCTTCGACCCGGATGCCGTCGAGCCCGGCTATGCCGCGCAGATCCACCAGGGAAGAAGGCGATGCCAAGCCCAGCTTGATCGCCGCAACGAGCGACTGGCCCCCGGCCAGCAGCCGGGCATCGCCGGCCAGCAGCCGGGCTGCCTCGGCAACCGAGCCAGGACGGTGATATTGGGTTTCCATGAGCGTTTCTCCTCAGTGCTTGGCCGCGGCCCGGATCGCCGTCCAAACCGCGTAGGGCGATGCGGGCATCGGCACGTCGCGCACGCCCAGCGAGGCCAGGGCATCGGTGAGCGCATTCATGATCGCCGGCGGACTGCCGATGGCTCCGGCCTCGCCACAACCCTTGACCCCCAGGGGATTGTGCGTGCAGGGCGTCCCGGGCAGCGTTTCGACCTGCAGGCTGGGAATATCGTCGGCCCGCGGAATCGCGTAGTCCATGAAGCTGCCACTCATCAGCTGCCCATCCTCGCTGTAGCGGCACGCCTCCAACAAGGCCTGTCCCAGGCCCTGCACAACCCCGCCCTGCACCTGCCCCTCGACGATCATCGGATTGACGACGTTGCCGAAGTCATCGCACGCGGTGAAGCGATCCACCCGCACCTGCCCGGTGGCGGGATCAACTTCCACCTCGCAGATGTACGAACCGGCCGGGTAGGTGAAGTTGGTCGGATCGTAAAAGGCGTTCTCGTTGAGTCCGGGCTCGAGTTTGTCCAGCGGGTAATTGTGCGGCACGTAGGCGGTCAGGGCGACCTCGGCGAAACTCTTCTTGCGATCGGTCCCGGCAACACGGAACTCGCCGCCGGAGAACTCGATGTCGGCGTCGGACGCCTCGAGCAGGTGCGCGGCGATCTTCTTGCCCTTGGCGATGACCTTGTCGACCGCCTTGATGATCGCCGTCCCGCCTACGGCCAGCGATCGGCTGCCGTAAGTGCCCATGCCGAAGAGCACCTTCGCGGTGTCGCCGTGCTGGATGTCGACATCCTCGAACGCGATGCCCAGCTTGTCGGCGACGATCTGCGAGAAGGTGGTCTCGTGTCCCTGGCCATGGCTGTGCGAGCCGGTGAAGACCGTGACCTTGCCCGTCGGGTGCACCCGGACCTCGCCCGCCTCGTACAAGCCCGCACGGGCGCCCAAGGCGCCGGCAATATTGGACGGCGCGAGCCCGCAGGCCTCGATGTAGCAGGAGTATCCGATGCCGCGCAGCAAGCCCTTGCTGGCACTGGCGGCGCGCCGGGCGGCAAAGCCATCGACGTCGGCAAGCTGCCGGGCGCGCGCCAGCGTCGCCTCGTAGTCGCCGGTATCGTAGGTCAGTCCGACCGGCGTGGCATAGGGAAAGGTGCGGATGAAGTTGCGCCGGCGCAGCTCGGCCGGGTCGATCCGCAGCTCGCGCGCGGCGGTCTCGACGATGCGCTCCACCAGGTAGGTCGCCTCCGGCCGGCCGGCGCCGCGATAGGCGTCGACCGGTGCGGTGTTCGTGAACACGGCCTGCACCTGGCAATAGATCGCCGGCGTGGCGTACTGCCCGGCAAGCAAGGTCCCATACAGGATCGTGGGAACGCAGGAGCCGAAGGTCGACAGGTACGCACCGACATTGGCCGTGGTGTGCACCCGCAGCCCCAGAAACTTGCCCTCCTTGTCCAAGGCCAGCTCGGCGCGCGTTACATGATCCCGCCCGTGCGCGTCCGACAGGAAGCTTTCGCTGCGCTCGGCGGTCCACTTGATCGGGCGCCCGATATGCTTGCTTGCCCAGACGAGCGCCGTTTCCTCCGCATAGAGAAAGATCTTCGAGCCGAAACCGCCGCCTACGTCCGGCGCCACCACGCGAACCTTGTGCTCGGGCAGCCCCAGCACGAACGCGGTCATCAGGAGGCGTTCGACGTGCGGATTCTGGTTGGCCACGTACAGCGTGTAGCTCTGGTCGGCGCTCGAATAGGCGGCGTTGGCCGCGCGCGGTTCGATGGCGTTGGGGATTAGCCGATTGTTGACGTATTCGAGCGTGGTCACGTGCGCGGCACGCGCAAATGCCGCATCGGTGGCGGACTTGTCGCCGCAGCCCCAGGTGAAGCAAACGTTGTCCGGCGCCTGATCGTGCACCGCCGTGCCGGCCTTTGCCGCCGTGGCCGTGTTGGCCACGGCCGGCAGGACGTCGTAATCGACGTCGACCATCGCCGCCGCGGCGCGGGCCTGCTCGAGCGTCTCGCCCACCACCAGGGCAACCGCTTCGCCGACATAGCGCACCTTGTCTTCGGCCAGCACCGGGTGCTTGGGCTCCTTCATCGGCGTGCCGTCGAGCGACTTGATCAGCCAGCCGCAGGGCAGGCCGCCGACCGCTGCCATGTCCTTGCCCGTGACGATCCCCAACACGCCGGGCGCACGTGCCGCCCGCGCCGTGTCCACCGCGCGCAGTCGCGCATGCGCATGCAGGCTGCGAACGAAAACCCCGTAGCTCTGGTTGGGCAAGACGATATCGTCCGTGTACTGCCCCTTGCCCGTGAGGAAGCGGTAGTCCTCCTTGCGCTCGACCGAGCGTCCGATCAGTCCGGGTGCACCCATCGCGTTCTCCTCACAAGCCCATTGCCTTCGCGCCCAGCGCGACGGCCTTGACGATATTCTGGTACCCGGTGCAGCGGCAGAAGTTGCCCTCCAGGCCCGACCGGATCTGCTCCTCGGTCGCGTGCGGATGGTGCGCGACCAGATCGAGCGCGCTCATCACCATGCCCGGCGTGCAAAAACCGCACTGCAGGCCGTGACAGGCGCGAAAGGCCTCCTGCATCGGGTGCAGCGACCCGTCGGCCGGCGTGACGCCCTCGATGGTCGTAACCTGGCACCCGGCCACCTGCAGCGCCAGAACGTTGCAGCTCTTGACCGCGCGCCCGTCGACGTGGACGGTGCAGGCGCCACATTGGGCCGTGTCGCAGCCGATGTGGGTTCCGGTAAGGCGCAGCTGCTCCCGCAGAAACGTTGCCAGCAAGGTGGTCGCGCCGACCTCACCCGACACCGTGCGCCCATTGACCTGAAGTTGCAACTTGTGTGTCATCTTCTTGTCCTCCGAATGCACGAGTCGCGCACGAGTTGCAACGGCCTCTCGTCGATCATAGACCGAAGAATCGCGGGTTCACGGCCGTCCTCGTTGTGCGTCGCAAAATCGCCGGCGCCACGCCGCGGCGCACCGCCCTCGCGTAACTTCCTGTTATCGTGACGCGAAGGCGGGCTGCTGGTATACCATTTTTGCCTCGGGTAAAGGTAGCTCTCGCACCAGGGAAAAGAAGCACAGCCATGGACAGTGTCGACACGCAAGTTCTGAAGAAGGCGCAAGAGTGGATCCGCGCGGGCCAGCGCGGCGTGCTGGGAACGGTCGTACGTACCTGGGGTTCGGCGCCGCGCCCGATCGGCGCGCTGGTCGCCATCCGCGGCGACGGCCAGATCGTCGGCTCGGTATCGGGCGGCTGCATCGAGGATGACCTGGTCGACAAGATCCGCACCGGCTCCCTGCAGCTGGAGCGGCCGCAACGCGTGAAGTACGGCGTCAGTGCGGAGGAAGCCAACCGCTTCGGATTGCCCTGCGGGGGAACACTCGAACTGGTGCTCGAGCCGCTCACGGCGCAGTCGAAGATCGACGCGCTGCTGCAGCGGGTCGGCGCCGGGGAGCAGACCGCGCGGCGGCTGGACCTGCGCAGCGGCGAGGTCAGCCTCGATGACGGGCAAGGCATCGTGGCGCTCTCGGTCGATGAATCGACGCTGGTCAGCGTCCACGGGCCGAGCTGGCGCCTGTTGATCATCGGCGCCGGTCAGCTGACGCAGTACCTGGCGGAGATGGCGCTGGCCCTCGATTACCAGGTGCTGATCTGCGATCCGCGGGAGGAGTACGCCGATGCCTGGGCCGTTGCGGGGACGACGCTCGTTCGCACCATGCCCGACGACACGGTGGTCGACTGCCAGCCGGACCGGCACACGGCCATCGTAGCGCTTACGCACGACCCCAAGCTCGATGACCTGGCGCTGATGGAGGCGCTGCGCTCGCCGGCCTTCTACGTCGGCGCCATCGGTTCACGCAAGAATCAGGAGAAGCGCAAGGAGCGCCTGAAGGAGTTCGGCGTTAGCGCCGCCGAACTCGATCGGCTGTTCGGCCCCGTCGGGCTCAAGAACGGCGCCCGCACGCCGTCGGAGATCGCGGTCTCGATCCTGGCCGAACTGACCGCCGTCAAGTACGGCTATCGGATTCCGCCGCCCGTCGCGGGCGGGATCCTCGCGGCGATCGAAGCCGGCTGCGCGGTGCGCTAGTCAGGTGTTGGAAATCTTGATCGCGGGCATCTTCGCGGAAAGATCGCGCGCGCGCTCGGCGATGCGGATCGCCACCCGGCGCGCGATCGCCTTATAGGCGCGGGCGATTTCGCCGTCGGGTTCGGCCACCACGGTCGGCGTTCCGCCGTCGGTGTCCTCGCGAATGCGGATGTCCAGGGGCAAGGATCCGAGCACCTCCACCGAGAACTGCCGCGCCATTTTCTCGGCGCCGCCGGAGCCGAAGATGTGCTCCTCGTGGCCGCACTGGGAGCAGATGTGGGTCGCCATGTTCTCCACCAGGCCGAGAATCGGAACGCCAACCTTCTCGAACATGCGCAGGCCCTTCGACGCGTCGAGCAGCGCAATGTCCTGGGGCGTCGTCACGATCACCGCGCCGGTGACCGGCACCTGCTGCGCCAGGGTCAGTTGTATGTCCCCGGTGCCGGGCGGCATGTCGATCACCAGGTAGTCCAGATCGTGCCAGTTGGTCAGGGTCAGCAGCTGCTGCAGCGCCGACGTCACCATCGGGCCGCGCCAGACCATGGGCTGATCCGGATCGATGAGAAAGCCGATGGAACTGGCCTGGATCCCGTGACCCTCAAGCGGATCGAAGGTCCTGCCGTCCACGCTCTTGGGCTGGCCGACGATGCCCAGCATCGTCGGCTGGCTTGGTCCGTAGATGTCGGCATCGAGCATCCCGACGCGCGCGCCTTCGGCGGCCAGTGCCAGGGCCAGGTTGGCCGCGACGGTGCTCTTGCCCACGCCGCCCTTGCCCGAGGCGATCGCGATGATGTTGCGCACGTTGGGCATGACCTTGAGGCCGCGCTGCACCGTGTGCGCAACGATCTTCCAGGATACGTCAGCGTGCACGGCGCTGGCGCCGGCCTCCTCCAGCGCCCGGACAACGCGCGCGCGGATCGAGTCGATCTGGCTCGCCGCCGGGTAACCGAGCTCGACCTGCAGGTGCACGGCACCGCCCTCGACGCGCACGTTGCGCAGCGCGCGGGAACGCACCAGATCGGTCCCCGTATTGGGGTCGATCACGCCCGCCAGAACCGCATTGACCTGCTCTAGTTCGATCGCCATGTGCCAGCCGCGTAACGCGCTCCCCCGGATCTAACGCGAGACCGCAAGCATACGGCACGCGCCCCGTGCAAGACCCTACCCCCTGATAGACTGCACCCGCGACCGCGGCGTACGCCGCGCGGCCGCAGGTGCCGGCGCGGCAGCGGCGCTGCGCCCGCCCATGGATCGGTCCGCCTCGCGATACGGCGCAAATGACGCAACGACAACTGTTTGTGACCACGGCGCTCCCCTATGCCAACGGCGCGCTGCATGTCGGCCATATCATGGAGTACATCCAGGCCGACATCTGGGTCCGCTTCCAGCGCTTGCGCGGCCATACGGTGCATTTTGTCAGCGCCGACGACGCCCACGGCGCTCCCATCATGATCGCCGCGGAAAAGGCCGGCACGACGCCGCAGCAGTTCGTCGCCGCCATCGCTGCCGCGCGCAGACCCTACCTCGACGGTTTCCTGATCGGCTTCGATCATTGGCATTCGACCGAATCGCCGGAAAATACCGCGCTGTCGCAGGACATCTACCGGCGGCTGCGGGCCGCCGGCCTGATCTCGACCCGCGCGATCGAGCAGTTCTACGATCCCGTCAAACAGATGTTCCTGCCTGACCGGTATATCCGCGGAGAGTGTCCGCGATGCGGGGCCAAGGACCAGTACGGCGACGCCTGCGAAGTCTGCGGCGCGGTTTATGCGCCGACCGACCTGAAGAACCCCACCTCGGTGCTCTCCGGTGCGGTGCCCGAGCTGCGCACGTCCGAGCACTATTTTTTTCGCCTTTCCGACGAACGCTGCCGCCGGTTCCTGCGCGAGTGGATCTCCGGCGGGCGCCTGCAGCCCGAGGTCGCCAACAAGGCCCGGGAGTGGCTCGACGGCGATTCGGGTCTGGCCGACTGGGACATCTCCCGCGATGCGCCCTACTTTGGGATCGCCATCCCCGACGCGCCGGGGAAGTTCTTCTACGTCTGGCTCGATGCGCCGATCGGTTACCTCGCGGCGCTCCAGGCGTACTGCACGCTGCGGGGCATCGACTTCGAGGGCGTGCTGCAGGACCCGCGTACCGAGCAGATTCACTTCATCGGCAAGGACATCGTCTACTTTCACACGCTCTTTTGGCCGGCGATGCTGCGCTTTGCGGGCAAGCCTTACAAGGTGCCCGACCGCGTCTACGTGCACGGCTTCATTACCGTGAGCGGCGAGAAGATGTCCAAGAGCCGCGGCACCGGGATCGACCCGCTGCGCTACCTGGAGCTGGGCATGAATCCGGAGTGGCTGCGCTATTACATCGCCGCCAAGCTCAACGCCCACGTCGAGGACGTCGACTTCCATCCCGACGACTTCCAGCAGCGCGTCAACAGCGACCTCGTCGGCAAGTACGTGAACATCGCCAGCCGCGCGGCGAGCTTCGTGACGCGCTACTTCGACGGGGCCCTGAGCGTGCCCGATTCGGACCCAGAGTGGACGGCGCTGGCACCGGAGGCTGTCGATGCCGAGATCGCCGAGGCCTACGAGGGGCGCGAATTCGGCAAGGCGGTGCGCTTGGCGATGGCCTTTGCCGACCGGATCAACCGGCAGTTCGACGCGGCGCGGCCGTGGGAGCTGGCCAAGGACGCAGCGCAGCGCGAAGCGCTGCACCGGGTCTGCTCGCGCTGCCTGCGTGGCTTTCAGTACCTGACGCGGTGGCTCAAGCCGATCCTGCCGGCGCTGGCGCGGGCGGCCGAGGAATTTCTCGGCTGCGGCGAGCTGCGCTGGGACGGAGCGCTGGTACCGCTGCGGCGCATCGGTGCGTACCGCCACCTGATGGAGCGCGTCGAGCGGGCGCAGCTCGATGCGCTTTTTGCGCTGCCCGAGGCGGCCCCGGCGGTGGCTACTGTGCCGACGGGCGCGGCGCCCGAGCGCCGGCCGCCTGCGGCCACGATCGCCATCGACGATTTTGCCCGCGTGGATCTGCGCGTTGCACGCATTCTCGCGGCCGAGGACGTCCAGGGCAGCGATAAGTTGCTGCGGCTGACGCTCGACGTGGGTGAGGGGCGGCCGCGCACCGTGCTCTCCGGGATCCGCTCCGGGTACAGGCCCGAGGAGCTCACCGGCAAGCTCACGGTCCTGGTCGCCAACCTGGCGCCGCGTAAGATGAAATTTGGCACAAGCGAGGGGATGGTGCTTGCCGCCAGTGGCACGGACGGCAAGGACGGGGCGGGCATCTTTCTGCTGGAGCCGCATCCGGGCGCGCAGCCGGGCATGCAGATCAAGTGAGTGAGCGGGCGAACAACCGGCCGAGGGGCAAAGCGATGGCACCGTACGAATCCGAACTGACGAAATTCCTGCGAACGATGAAGCAGAGCCGACCGGGTCTGGAGGACCGCCAGCGCGAAGGACGGGCGCTTTGGTGGGACCGCCATCCCGATCCGGATGATCTGCAGCGCTGGCAGGCCTCGCGCGTGCGCCAGTCCGCGTACGTGTATTACGCCCCCGAGCCGGTCAAGTCGGCTGCAGGCTCATGAGCGTGGCATTGCCGCCGGCGGCGGCGGTATTGACGGTCAGGACCTGCTCGGCCACCAAGCGTTCGAGCGCATAGCGTCCGGCGGCCGGGCGCAGCAGACCCAGGCGCGCGCCCGGGCGCTGCGCAAGGGCGCGCCGCAGCGTCGCGCCCTGCGCGTCGTCGCCGTCTAGGATCACCGCATCGAAGGACGCCTCGCGCCAATCGCTGGTCCAATCGACCAGCGCCTGCAGCGAATGGGGCAGCCTCGCCAGCGCCGCCCGGCCGTCGGCGCGGTCCACGAGCAAGGCTCGATTGGCGGTCGCCGCAACCACCGCAAGCTGGCCAAGCCAGGCCTGCCGGGCGGCCGGCCCCTCGGCGCCCAGGCACAGCACGCGTCCGCGGCCTCGATACTGCAAGGTGTTGGACTCCCCGGTCGGACCGGGCAGATCGAAGCGCCAGCCGATCGGCGTGCACGCGGCGTACTCCTCGCACACGGGCACCAGGGCAGCGGGGCCGTGCTGTGCCAGCCAGCCTTGCAGCTCGCGCAGCGCCGCCGGCGCGCCGGCCGTTCTGGTCGCGCCCAGGGCGCCGGGGGCCAGGGTCTGCGGCGTGGTCGAGCGCCGCAGACGCAGCACGGTCCAGGGGCCGCCGGCCTTGGGGCCGGTACCCGATAGCCCCTGCCCGCCGAACGGCTGCACGCCCACCACGGCGCCGATCATGCTGCGGTTCACGTAGACGTTGCCGGCACGAATGCGCGAGGCGATGAAGTCGATGGTCTCGTCGATGCGACTCTGGATGCCGCAGGTCAGTGCGTAGCCGGTGGCGTTGATCGCGTCGACGAGCCGGCCCAGTTCGTCGCGGCGATAGCGCAGCACGTGCAGGACCGGTCCAAAGACCTCTCCTCCCAGCTCGGCGATCGCGCCGAGCTGCACGATGGCGGGAGCGACGAAGCTGCCCGCCGCGCACTGCGGTCCGGCTGCGCCGCGCAACAGGACCGCGCCTTCGGCGAAACCGGCGAGGTACGACTCGACCGCCTCCCGGGCCGGCCCATCGATCAGCGGACCCAGGTCGGTATCGCGCTCGATCGGGTCGCCGACGCGCAACTGCGCGGCGGCGCCCAGGAGCATGGCCAGCACCGCATCGGCGATTTCTTCCTGCAGGCACAAAACCCGCAGCGCCGAGCAGCGCTGGCCGGCGCTGCCGAAGGCCGAGAGCAGGGCATCTTGGACGACCTGCTCGGGCTGCGCGCTCGAGTCGACGATCATCGCATTCTGCCCGCCGGTCTCGGCCACCAGGAGCGGATCGGCGCCGGCCGCAAAGCCCGCGAGGGTCCGGTCGATGAGCGCTGCGACCTCTGTCGAACCGGTAAACAGCACGGCGCGCACGCGCTCGTCGCGGGTCAGCATTGCGCCCACCCGGCCGTCGCCCGGCAGCAGCTGCAAGGCCGAGCGCGGCACGCCGGCGGCGTGCATCAGGCGCACCGCCAAGGCGGCAATCAGCGGCGTTTGCTCGGCCGGCTTGGCCAGCACGGGATTGCCCGCGGCAAGCGCCGCGGCGATCTGCCCGGTAAAGATCGCCAGCGGAAAATTCCACGGCGAAATCGCGACGACGGGTCCCAGCGGCTCCTCGGGCCCGTCCCCGAGAGCGCGTGCCTGCAGTGCGTAGAACCGGCAAAAATCGATCGCCTCGCGCACCTCGTCGGCGGCATCGGCGATCGTCCTGCCGGCTTCGCAGATCGCCAGCCACATCAGGTCATCGCGGCGCGACGCAAACGCATCGGCGACGGCCTCGAGCACCACGGCGCGCGCCGCGCCGGACAGCTGCGACCACGGGCCGCCGGCCGCGGCGGCCAGCGCCGAGGCCACGTCGCGCGCCGAGGCGCCGTGCACCGTCCCGACGACATGCTCGCCTCGCGCGGGATTGCGCACCGGCTGCGCTGGTTGATCCCCCGGTTCGAACCGGTCCGAGGCCAGGATCGGGTAGGCCGTCCAGGAGCGCGCCGCGGCGGCGCGGAACGCAACGCCCAGGCCGGCCAGGGTCGCTTCGTCATGGAGGTCGATGCCGCGGGAGTTGCGCCGTGCCGGCGCGAACAGCGCCGCCGGCGCCACGATGGCCGGGTGCGGCCGGCCACCCCAGCGCGCGCTCGCGGCCAACGGGTCTTCTAGCAACTCATCGATCGCCACGCGCTCGTCGACGACGCGGTTGACGAAGGAGGAATTGGCGCCGTTCTCGAGCAGACGCCGCACGAGGTAAGCGAGCAGGGTGTCGTGGCTGCCCACGGGCGCATAGATGCGGCACGCGGGGGCCGACGGGCCGGCTCCGATCACCCTGTCGTAGAGCGACTCGCCCATGCCGTGCAGGCACTGGAGCTCGAAGCGCGACACGCCGGCGGCCTCGACCATCTGCAGCACGGCGCTCAGGGTCAGGGCGTTGTGCGTGGCAAACTGGCAGTAGATGCGGTCGTCGTGCGCCAGCAGGCGACGGGCGCACGCCAGATAGGCCGCGTCGGTGTGCGCCTTGCGCGTGAAGACGGGAAAGTCTTCCTGGCCCTCGACCTGGGCGCGCTTGATCTCGCTGTCCCAGTAGGCGCCCTTGACCAGGCGTACCATGATCCGGCGGCGCGACTGGGCGGCCGCCTCCGCCAGCCAGTCCACAAGCGGCAGGGCCCGCCTCTGGTAGGCCTGGACGACGATGCCCAGGCCGTCCCAGCCGGCCAGAGCGGGATCGCCGAGCAGGCGCGCAAACAGCTCCAGCGTCAGCTCCAGCCGTTCGCTTTCCTCGGCATCGATGTTCAGGCCGATCCCGCAACGCCGGGCCAGGCGGCACAGGTCCTGCAGGCGCGGCAGCAGCTCGTGCAGCACACGCCCCCGCTGCAAGGCCGTGAACCGAGGGTGCAGCGCCGAGAGCTTGACGGAGATGCCGGGCCGCGCGTGCAGGTCGACGACACTTTCGGCCGCGGCGCCGGGCGCAGCGGCACCGATCGCCTCGATCGCGTGCGCGTAGGCGTCCAGGTAGCGCTGCGCGTCGCCGGCGGTCAGGGCCGCCTCGCCGAGCATGTCGTAGGAATGGCGGTAGCCGCG
>Ga0209415_10009743_pt1 | contig 16454 bp, 14 predicted proteins | sample PeaSoiSIISIP2007_FD_187696 | JGI IMG/M metagenome (GOLD analysis project Ga0209415, IMG submission 187696) | Peat soil microbial communities from Weissenstadt, Germany - SII-SIP-2007 (SPAdes) (version 2) | ecosystem: Environmental > Terrestrial > Soil > Wetlands > Peat | place: Germany...
AGGCCGGCGCCCGCCAGGAAGGCGCCGCCGATGCCCTGGTTGGGCTGGTGGTGGACGCGCACGGCCGGCAGCGCCCTTGCCAACGAGTCGGCGATCGCCCCGGTGCCGTCGGCGCTGCCGTCGTCGACGACGATGATCTCCGCCCCGGCGACCGTCTGGTCGAGCGTGGCGCGCAGCCCCCGGATCGAGGCCTCCAGCAGTAGCTCCTCGTTGAACGCGGGGACGACGACGCTGAGCGCCGGCGCGCCCGAGGTGCTCTCGCCGCCGCTCACCGCGAGAACAGGCGTGCGGGCACGCCCGCGACGACGGCGCCGGGCGGCACGTCCTCCAGGACGACCGCGCCGGCCCCGACCATTGCCCCGGCCCCTATCGTCACGCCGCCCATGATGAGCGCGCCCGAGCCTATCGATGCGGCCGCCATGACCTCGGTGCGCTCAAGCTTCCAGGTTCCGTCCCGGGCGCCGGCGGCGGACGGCTGCCGGTCGTTCATGAAGATGACGCCGTGGCTGACGAACACGTCGTCCCGGAGGGTCACGCCCGAGCAGATGAATGAATGGCTCTGGATGCGGCAGCGCGCGCCGACGGTCACGTCGCGCTGGATCTCGACGAACGTGCCGATCATGCAGTCGTCCCCGATCCGGCAGCCGTAGAGGTTGACGAAGGGATTGAGCGTCACGCGCTCGCCGAGGACCACGTCCTTGGCGATCCGAAAGAGGGGCGACCTGGGCCGCCTCGTCATGGATAGGAAATGGGGGTCATCCGGCCGCCGCGCCCGAGGGACGCGCGCGCCGCCTCGAGGACGCGGACGACCTCCGAGCCGAAGGCGCCGCTGGCGGCGGGATGGCGCCTGCTGCGAAGGCAGTCGACGAATTCCTGGTCCTGGCGCAGGAGCGGCTCGTACAGCCGGAGCTTCGGGGTCGTGATCGCGCCGTCGCGCAGGATCATGTGAAACTCGCCGAACGAGGAGTAGTTATCCTGCAAGACGCCCTTGTCGTAGTAGCGCACGGGCTCCAGGATGTTCATGTCGTCCCAGACGGCCATCTTGGCCGAGCCGACCACGGTCAACTGGCGCACCTTGCGCGGGTTGAGCCACGAGGTGTGGACGTGGCAGATGACGCCCCTGGGGTAGGTGAGGGTGAGGAACCCGATGTCCTCGATGCCCCTCTGCAGGAACGCCCCCCCGACGGCCGACACCGACTCCGGCCTCGAGCCGAGGAGGAAGTTGAAGATGGAAATGTCGTGGCTCGCCAGGTCGAAGACGACGCCGACGTCGCTGCGCACGGGTCCGAGGTTCGTGCGGACGGCGTCCATGTAGTAGATCCGGCCGAGCGTGCCGCGGTCGATGGCGCGCTTGAGGTGCAGCGTGCACGGGTTGTAGAGGAAGACGTGGCCGACCATCAGGATCCTCCGTCTCTTCCTGGCGACCGCGCAGAGGGCGCGCGCTTGGGCGGAGTTGAGCGCGAGCGGCTTCTCGCACAGGACGTCCTTGCCCGCCTCGAGTGCCCGGCGCACGAGGGGGAAATGGGACGCGACCGGCGTCGCCACGACCACGGCGTCGATGTCGGGCGCGTCGGTCACGGCGCGCGTGTCGCGGGTCGCCTCTATGCCGGGGAACTGCCTGCGCGCGAGTGCCACGCGCGAGGCGGAGCTGTCGCAGACCCGGGCGACCTCGCAGCCCTCCACCATGCGCAGGTTGCGCACGTGGTTCGGGCCCCACTGGCCGAGGCCAATCACGCCTATGCGCACCGGGGAGGATGTTGGGGCCATCGGAGGCTGGGATTTTTTGCGGACGGGGCCGGGAAAGGCAAACCTCGGATTCAGACGAACTTGAGCTTGCGCGCGGCGAACAGCACCATCCGCAGGAGAAGCCATCCGTGCCGCCACCGGTGGATGTTCGTCGCGCCGTACGTCCGGTCCCGGTAGCGCACGGGCACGTCGACGATCTTCATGTTGAGCCCGGCCGCGCCGAAGAGGAGGTCGAAGTCGCCGAACGGGTCGAAGTCCCCAAAGTAGGCGCGGTTTGCGACGATGCGCTCGTAGTCGGCGCGCCTGAGGACCTTCGTCCCGCAGAGGGTGTCCTTGAGGGACTGGCCGAGGATCCAGGTGAAGAGGATCCCGAACGCCTTGTTCGCGCACATGTTGAGGAACCGCATCGCTGCCTTCTCCATCGGGTACACAAGCCTGGAGCCGTTGGCGAACTCGGCGTGCCCCGAGGCCACGGCGGCGTAGAATTTCGGCAGCTCCTCCGGCGGGACCGTCAGGTCGGCGTCGAGGATGATGAAGAGGTCCCCCTCGGCGGCGGCGAACCCCGCCCTGACGGCGTCGCCCTTGCCCTGGCCCTCCTGCCTCAGGGTCTTGATCCTGCGCCCCGGGTGCTCCCTAGCGACGCGCTCGATCTCCGCCCACGTGTTGTCCCGGGAATGGCCCTCGACAAAGATGAGCTCGGTGCCGGCGCCCATGTCGGGCGTGCGCAGGACCGCGGCCTCGATGTTGCCTGCCTCGTTCCTGGCGGGGATGACGACCGAGACGGTGAGGGGCCCCGTCTCCCTTGCGCGGCTGGTGCGGGCGACGCAGAAGACCGAGAGGCAGAACCACGACAGGAGCGGGGCGAACCAGCGGTTTATGAAGGTGCCGATCCCGAGGGCCCGCATCGGGCAGAGGATCCGCGGCTGGACGACCAGGGGCTTCCAGTCGGCCAGTTCCATAAGCCCCATAATGTCCGAGGTCGTCAGCCAGTTGCTGGGTGGTGCTCTCCTAATCAGCCCCAAGACGCGGGCGAGGGCGTAGACGGGCCTCCAGAGGGACGAGGGATAGTTTACGATCAGCCGGGTCCCGGGATGGGAGACCGAATGGAGCCCCTCGAGGACCTGCTGGACGTCGGCCGCGAAGTTGAGCGTGTCCGAGATGACGATGAAGTCGAAGCGCTCGCCGAGCTCGATCGCCTCGGCGGCCTGGACATGGAACTCGCAGCCGGGGGCGCGCTCCCTCGCCTCCTCGATCTGCCTCCTCGAGAGGTCTATGCCAACCCTTCGCCTCGCGTGCAGCCGGCCCAGGAGCCCGCCCGAGCCGCAGCCCACCTCGAGAACTGAGGAATCCCGGGAAATGAGCAGGTTGTAGTAGTGGGCCAGGATCGCCCGGTAGCTCACCGAGGCGGGCTTGGCGCCCGCCGGCGCCCCGTCATACCACGCGCGCACCCGTTCGAGGTGCTCGGCGTTGATATCGGAAATGGCCCGGGGCATCGGAGAGCTTGCTTCTGGAACCGGCCCGTCAGTCACCGGCCGGCGCCCCTTTTGAGCACCACCAGGAGCCGCGCTGCAAAGAGATTCGGCCAGCGCGACAGCGCGCGGTCGAGGCGGCGCCAGAGCCGGAACGCCGCGGGGCCGCCGACCTGCGGGCCCGAGAATCCGCCCGTGGCGAGGTATTCGAAGGAGGGCAGCGGCGCCACCTCGCAGAGGTCCCAGCCGGCGAGCCTGGAGGGGTCCTCCCGGCGCCAGAAGACCCGCGTGGCGGACCCCTGGGCGGCAAAATAGTCCGCGTCGCCGGGCCTGAAGCCGGCCGGAGCCTCCCAGGTGAGCGGAAGGCCGAGGCCGACGGGCTCGTGATGGAAGAGCCCGTAGACGACGCGGCCGGTCCAGCTGATCGCCGGGTCGAAGATGATCACGCGGCCTCCCGGCGCGAGCACCCGGCGGAACTCCGAGAGGGCCGTCGCCGGGTACCGCAGGTGGTGCCAGACGTCGAAGAGGATGAGGTTCGAGACGCCCCCATCGGCCGAGGAGAGCCGGTAGGCGTTCTCCTGTCTGTCGAGCCACGGGTTGGGGAAAAGGTCCGTCGTGACGCAGTCGGGGATGACCTCCTTGATTGAGCCCATCCCGGAGCCGAGCTCGACGATCTGGCCTTTGACCGAGCGGTCGAGGCGCGACGCGATAAGCTCGTGGAAACCCCTGTAGACGGCGCGCAGCTGCGGCTTGCGCTGCCAGGACAGCCGGTTGGCCTGGATCTCCAAGTCGTGCTGCCCGACCGGCAGCGAGTCGCCCGCGTTCATTGGGTTCGGTTTATGGGAACGGAAAGCGTGTCCCAGGTGTCCCTGTGGGCTCAAGAAAACTCCGCCCGGCAGGGGTTTGTGATTGCCTTCGATTCCAAATTCCCGCGGGCTAGGCGACACCTATTCCCCGCGAATGAGACTGCTCAAAACCCTGCCGTTGCTGCTGCTTGCGATGGCATCGCTGCGAGGCGAGGCGCCCTCAATTAAAGGCACGATGCCGGAGGATTTCCTCCCGGGCCTCGGCCCGCTCCTCAAGACCGCGGTCGAGAGATCCCCGAACACGATCCTGTCGGACATCAACGTGGCGCAGCAGGAGGCGCAGCGCTACAGCTACGCCTCCTCCCTCTGGCCGCAGCTCACCGCCAACGGCAACTACTCGGTCATCGACGAGTCGGTCACAAGCGCCCCTTCCAGCACCCAGAAGGGCATTTTCTACAACGTCAACCTCAACCAGCCGATATTCCAGTGGGGGGCCCTGAAGAACAACGCCGCCATCGGCGAACTGGGAGTCAAGGTCGCCAGGAGGCAGTTCGCCGAGGCCTACCGGCTCCTCGCGGTCGAAATCAGGAGACAGTACATGTATTTGGTGGGCAAGCAGATAACGCTCAGGAATGCTCGCTTCAGGCAGAAGATAGCCGAGGAGGGCCTGAAGACCGACCAGGCGAAGTTCGACTCGGGCTCGGCCTCCCAGGCCGAGCTCCAGGGCTACAAGCTCGGCCTCGAGCAGGCCCAGCTCGACACGGACCGTGCGGCGGAGGACTTCGCCTACGCAAAGCGGGTGCTGACGCGGCTTGCGGGTGTCGACAACCTGCCGGACGACTCGGTTCCCCTCGAGATTGGCCACCCGGAGTTCTCGCCGGCGCTGGCCGACGCGGTCCTCACGGGCTTCGTGGGCGGCGGCGTGGAGAGCGCCTTCCAGAGCCAGGTGTACGCGATGCAGATGAAGCAGCAGGACCTGAACTACCAGATAGCGAAGGTGAGGCTCCTGCCCAAGCTCAGCTTCGCGGCCGGCTACCTCCTCGAGGACAACACGCAGGCCTTCTCCGGGTTCGTCTCGCAGGTCGCCGTGCGGGAGGAGACCTACAGCCTCGCGGCCAGCTGGTCGATATTCGACGGGTTCGCGACCCGGGGCGCGAAGCTGGGGGCGCTCGAGACCAAGCGCTACTATGAGCGAATGCGCAAGACCTACATCGACAGCTCGATCGACCAGATCACCGACATGCGCCAGCAGGTCGGGCTCTCGTCGCGCGCCCTGTCCCTGTCCGAGGTCCACCACGCGCTCATCGGGGCCGAGGTGCAGCGCATCTTGGACGACGTGAAGCTGGGCTACGCGTCGCAGGCGACCATCGACTCGAGCACGCAGAACCTCTACCAGACCGACGTCGAGCTCGCGGGCGCGAGGACCGACTACTTCATGCAGTGGAGCGCCTTCATCTCACTCGCCGGGATAGACCCGGCCCTGGACAACGTCTCCCCCCGCTATGTCAGATAAACCCGTCAAGTTCCCCCTCTGGCTCAAGGCGATCGCGGCGCTCCTCGTGTTCGCGGCGGTCATCATCGGCGTCGTCCTGTATGCGATGCCGACCGCGCGGGTCGAGGCCGTCGTCAGCGGCGACGCGATCGACGCCAAGCCCGGCAGCGTGGTCGTCAAGGAGGAGTACTCGATGGACATGAAGAGCGAGGTCGCCGGCAGGGTGACCAAGGAGGACTACAAACTGACGCCCGGGATGCACGTAAAGGAGGGCGACGTGCTCGTCCACCTCGACCCGGGCGACATCCAGATCGACATCGACCAGGCGCAGAACCTGTACGACTCCACCAAGGCCAGGATCGGCGTCGGCTCCGCGGCGACCTACCTGCTCGAGAACGCCAAGTCCGAGCTGGCCAACACCGAGCGCATGTTCAAGATGGGCCAGGAGAGCGACAGCAACTACCAGAAGGCCCGACGGGCCGTCGAGACGCAGGAGCAGCAGCTCAAGCTCGCCAGCGTCATCGACCAGGAGGACCTGAAGACCTACGAGACCCAGCTCAGGGCCAAGAAGCGCGCGCTGGAGAAGATGACGATCACCGCCCCATTCGAGGGCGACGTCTCGGCCGTGTTCGCCCACCCGGGCGAACTCATAAACCCGGGCTCGCCGATCGTCACCCTCATCACGACGAGCCGGCTCGTCGAGGCGAAGATCAGCGAGGAGGACTTCGCGAACATCAAGGAGGGCCAGAAGGCCACGGTCATCTTCCTCCCCTACGGGGAGTTCCTCTACAACGGGACCGTCGAGAAGATCCTGCCGACCGCCGATCCCGAGACCCAGCGCAAGCTGGTCGACCTGCACATCACGGACATCGCGCCGGAGAAGCTCGTCCCGGGGATCACGGGCGAGGTGACGATCGTCGTCGGCATGCGCCACGCCGAGGCGATCATCCCGCGCCGGGCGCTCTTCAACGAGAGCGTCTACGTCGTCAACGACGGCGTCGTCGAGCTGCGCAAGGTGAAGACCGGCTACGTCTGGCTCAGGGGCGCGGAGATAACCGAGGGGCTCAAGACCGGCGACAAGGTCATCGTGGAGGACCTCGACAGCTTCCACGACGGCGAGCGCGTCCGCGTGCAGGAGCTGCCCGCGGACGTCATCGAGAAGAAGAAGTAGCCGTCAGGATGTCCCCGAACTTCCGCATCGCGCTCCGGTTCCTGACCGCGAAGAAGCGGGCCATGCTGATGAGCCTGTCCTGCATCGTGCTCGGCGTCGGCCTCTTCGTCGTCACGCAGGCCACGACGAGCGGCTTCCAGGGCTTCTTCATCAAGACGATCCTGGGGACCAACGGGGCGATCCTGATCCAGGACAAGCTCCAGGCCACCATGCGCAGCATCGACGCGGGGGCCTACAACTCGGGCTACGAGATACGCCAGAAGGAGGGCCAGAAGTACGTCGAGGGCATCGACTACCCGAAGCAGCTCGAGCTGGCGGTCGCGAAGTTCAAGAACGTGGCCGCCGTGTCGGCCGTCCTGCGCGGCACGGTGGTCATCCGAAGCTCGTTCCGCGAGCAGACGGGCCAGGCGTACGGCATCGACCTCGAGGACCACCTCCGGGTCTCCGACCTGGGCTCGCAGATCGTGGAGGGCTCGCTCGCTGATTTCCGGGTGCAGCAGGGCGGCGCCCTCGTCGGGCGCGTCATCGCCGACAAGCTCCAGCTCGAAGTCGGCGACACCTTCGAGATCGTGAACCTCGGCAATATCCACCACTACAAGGTGAGCGCGATCTACCAGACCGGCGTCAACGACATCGACAGCGTCCGGGTCTACCTCCAGATGGAGGAGGCGAGGGCGCTCTTCAGGAAGCCGACGGGGGCCACCTACCTCCAGGTGAGTCTCATCGACAAGGACCGGGCGCGGCAGGACGCGGTCGTGATGTCCAACGTCCTCCAGTACAGCGCGGCCGCGTGGCAGGACCGCGAGAAGTCCTGGCTCGGCGTCTTCCGGGCGTTCAGGATCGCGACGGCGATCACGGTGTCGGTCTTCACGCTCATCGCGGGGCTCGCGATGTTCAACACCCTGGCTATGATCGTCATGGAGAAGACCAAGGAGATCGCGATCCTGCGGTCCATGGGGTACACGCGGGAGGACATCTCGCGAATCTTCCTCTGGCAGGCGGCCATCGTGCTCGCGATAGGCACCGTTCTCGGGTGCGCGCTCGGCGCCGCCGTCACGTACGCGGTCTCGCAGGTGCCGCTGCCGATCACGGGCATCTTCACGACACACAAGTTCCTGGTCCAGTGGTCGCGCTGGCACTACATCGAGGCCGTCGTCACGGCCGTCGCCATGGTCATGCTGGCGAGCCTCATCCCGTCGCGGCGCGCGGCGAGGCTCGAGCCCGGCGACATCATCCGGGGGACGGCCCAGTAGGGGGGAGCCATGGCGGACGAACCCAAGGTCGCCCTGCGCTGCAGCCAGCTGCACCGCTTCCTCGGCAAGGACGAGGGCAGGGTCCACGTGCTCAAGGGGGTCAGCTTCGAGGCGATGGCGGGCAAGGTCTACGCGATCGTCGGGCCGTCGGGGTGCGGCAAGTCCACGCTCCTGTACCTCCTCGGGCTCCTCGACCAGCCCGACTCCGGCGAGATCTGGATCAACGGACGGCTGATGTCGAACAGCCAGGACGCGGTCCGGACGGCGGCGCGCGGCGAGCACGTGGGTTTCGTCTTCCAGTTCCACTTCCTGATGCTCGAGTTCACGGTCCTGGAGAACGTCGTGATGCCCATGAGAAAGCTCGGCCGGCTCTCGCCCGAGGAGATGCAGGCCCGGGCGTCGCGCCTCCTGGCCGCCGTGGGCCTCGGCGCGAAGGTGAACCGTCTCGCGACCCACCTGTCCGGCGGCGAGCAGCAGCGGGTGGCGATCGCCCGGGCGCTCGCCAACCAGCCGACCATCATCCTGGCCGACGAGCCCACGGGCAACCTGGACGTGGCCAACGCCAGCATCGTCTTCGAGATCCTGACCCGCGTGGCCAAGGAGAACGGCCAGGCCGTCGTCCTCGTCTCGCACAACCCCGACATCGCCGCCAGGTGCGACTTCACCCTGCCGATGCGCGACGGCCTGTTCATCTGACGGGTCCCGGGCGGGCGCGGGGCGGGGGCGCGGGGGAGGCAGACGCCCCTTATTTGCAGGCGGTCTCCGATTGCCTGAAAATTTGGTTTACAACCCAAACGCTGCCGCGTTCTTTCGGGAGCGATTCCATCCAAAAGATCACGATAAGTGAGCCACGATCCATCGAGAAAGCACTTCCTGGCCAGGATTCTAGGGTTTGCCGCCGTGGGCGCCCTCGCGCCTAGGTCGGTGGCGCGGGCCGTGGCGCCGGCTTTCGACAACAAGGCGGGCGGCCCGGCCGCCCCCTTCGAACTGCGCCGCGAGCCGCGCGCCGTGGCGCGGCGCGGCGACGCCGCCTAGGGGCCCGGCGGTTCCTCAACGGGATCCCCACTGGATCATGCCCGCGCTCTTCCAGAAGTCGGCGAACCGCCTGCCCCTCCAGATCATCGTGTACCTGTGCGTCGTAGCGTGCGCGGCGACGGCGGGGATGGACTACTACATGACCCCGAAGTACACGCGGGTGGGCTACGCGCCGGTCCAGCCGGTGCCGTACAGCCACGCGAAGCACGTGGGCGAGCTCGGCCTCGACTGCCGCTACTGCCACAGCACGATCGACACGGCGGGAGCCGCCGTGCCGACGTCCCAGACGTGCATGAACTGCCACAGCCAGATCCGGACGGCGAGCCCGGCGCTCGCCCTCGTGCGCGAGAGCGCCCAGACGGGCAAGCCGATCCCGTGGGTGCACGTCCACGTGATGCCGAGCTTCGTCTACTTCGACCACTCGATCCACCTGAACCGGGGGATCGGCTGCGTCGAGTGCCACGGCCGGATCGACGGGATGGACGTGGTCACCCAGGTGAAGCCGATGAGCATGGGCTTCTGCCTCGAGTGCCACCGGGCCCCGGCCGAGCACGTGCGCGAGGCCAGGGACGTGTTCAACCTCGACTCGCCGACCATCGCCGAGTCGCGCGGGATCGAGGCCGCCCGCAAGTTCGTCAAGGACCTGGACATCAGGCCGCCGCAGACCTGCTCCGCCTGCCACCGATGAAGCGCGCCACCCAGCATCCCGAGCCCTCCGCCAGGGCGGAAAGCGGGCCGCGCTACTGGCGCAGCCTGGACGAGCTCGCGGCGACCCCCGGCTTCAGGGCCGCCATGGAGAGGGAGTTTCCCGAGGGGGCCTCCGAGCTGGCCGGGGTCGACCGCCGGCAGTTCATGAAGATCATGGCCGCCTCGTTCGCCCTCGGGGGGCTGGGGCTTTCCGGGTGCAGGCGGCCGGAGGAGAACATCCTGCCGTTCGGCAAGTCGGTCGAGGGTGCGGTCCCCGGGCTCCCCGTCTACTACGCGACGGCGATGCCGCTGCGCCGGGGGGCCATCCCGCTCCTCGCGGAGACCCACCAGGGCCGCCCCACCAAGCTCGAGGGCAACCCGACGTACGCCCCCCTGGGCGGCGCCACCTCGCTCTTCGCGCAGGCCTCGATCCTCGAGCTCTACGACCCGGACAGGGCCACGGCGCACACCCGCGGCGGCGGCCGGATCGACTCGGCGGCCGTCAAGGCGCTCCTCGCCGGGATCGGCAAGGCGCACGCCGCCGACCGCGGCGCCGGCCTCGCGTTCCTGGCGGACGAGTCGTCGTCGCACACGCGCTCGCTCCTCGTGCGCTACGTGCGCGGCCGCTTCCCCAGGGCCGTGTGGGCCGAGTACGAGCCCGTGGCCGAGGAGCCCCCGGTCGAGGCGGCGCTGACGGCGTTCAGCCTGCGGGTGAAGCCCGTCTACCGCTTCGGCGCGGCGAAGAGGATCGTCAGCATCGACGCCGACTTCCTGCAGGCCGAGGCCGGCAGCCTTTACCACGCCCGCGGCTTCGCCGACGGGCGGCGGGTGACGAAGAAGGACGACCCGATGAACCGCCTGTACGTGGCCGAGAGCGCGCTCTCCATCACGGGCACGATGGCGGACCACCGCCTGCGCCTCGCCTCGGGCCACATGCTCGCCTTCGCCGCGGCGCTCGCGCTGCGGGTCACGGGGAACAAGGCGTTCGCCATCGCGGCCGGCGATCTCGAGCTGCCCAAGGGGTGGGTCGAGGAGTGCGCCGCCGACCTGCTGGCGAACCGGGGGGAGTCCCTGGTCGTCGCCGGGGCCCACCTTCCGGCCGACGTCCACGTGATCGCCTACGCGATCAACGAGGCCCTGGGCAGCATCGGAAGGACGGTGGAGTTCGTCATCGACCCGAGGCCCCCGGTCGCCTCGATCAGGGACCTGGCCAGCGCGATAGGCAAGGGCGCCGTCAAGACGCTCATCATCCTCGGCGGGAACCCCGTGTACAACGCCCCGGCGGACCTGGACTGGGCCCTGCTCCAGAAGTCGGTGCCGGAGGTGATCCGCATGGGCTACTACGCCGACGAGACGAGCGCCCTGGCGGGCACGCACATCGCGGCGGCCCACTACCTCGAGTCCTGGGGCGACGCCAGGACGGTCGACGGGACGGTCCTGCCGATCCAGCCGATGATCATGCCGCTCTTCGGCGGGCTGACCCAGAACGAGGTGCTGGCCTCGGTCGTGGGGCTCCCCGACACGGATCCGTACCGGATCGTCCACCGGGCGGTCGTCGGCGGCGCCGCCAAGGACGCCGAGCGCGCCTTCCAGAAGTTCCTGCACGACGGGTTCCTCGAGGGGACCAAGTTCCGGTCGATCCCGGTCCGCCTAAACAGCGCCGGCGTGGCGCTCGCCGTCGCGAGGAAGCACGAGCTGCCCGCGGTCGGGCGCGACGCACTCGAGGTCCGGTTCGTCGCCGACCTGACGGTGGACGACGGCCGCTTCGCAAACAACGGCTGGCTTCAGGAGTGCCCCGACCCGATCACGAAGATAAGCTGGGACAACGCCATCCTGATCAGCCCTCGGCTCGCGAAGGAGCTGGCCATCGACTCCGCGGCGTCGCTCGTGCAGGTGGCGCGCAAGGACCTCGCGGACTTCGACAAGGGCAGGGAGAACGCCCACGTGGTCGAACTGACGGTCGGAGGGCGCAAGGTGCGGGGCCCGGCGCACATCCAGCCCGGCCTGGCCAACTACACGGTCGTCCTGCCGCTCGGCTACGGCAGGAGCAGGGCCGGCAGGGTCGGGGACGGCGTCGGGTTCAACGCATACGCGGCCCGCGAGTCCGCGGCCCCCCACGTGGCACACGGCGCCAGGATAGCCGTCACCGGCGAGAGGGCCTACCTGGCGGACTCGCAGTGGCACTGGTCCATGGAGGGCCGGGAGTTGGTGCGCGAGGCCAACGCCGCGGAGTTCCAGGAGAATCCCGCCGTATTCAAGGAGATAGGGCTCGAGGCCGAGAGCCCGGCCGTCGTCCTCGGGCCGGACCCGGCGTCGGTGCCTCCCGCGGAGCGCGCGACCCTGATCCCTAGGGGCAACTCGCTTTACGCGACGCCGAAGTTCGACGGCAGGCACCAGTGGGGGATGAGCATCGACCTCAACACCTGCATCGGGTGCAACGCGTGCGTCGTCGCCTGCCAGGCCGAGAACAACATCCCGATCGTCGGCAAGGAGCAGATCCTGCGCGGGCGCATCATGCACTGGATCCGTCTCGACCGGTACTACTCCGACGGCAAGGCGGACCCGGCGGCTTTCGGGGGCGAGGGCAACCTGGACATACCGGAGGAACCGCAGATCTCGATGCAGCCGGTCGCGTGCATGCAGTGCGAGCTGGCTCCCTGCGAGATGGTCTGCCCGGTCAACGCCACCGTGCACGACGAGGAGGGCCTGAACGTCATGGCGTACAACCGGTGCATCGGCACCCGCTACTGCGCCAACAACTGCCCCTACAAGGTCCGCCGCTTCAACTTCTTCGACTGGAACATGCGCCGCCTGGACAGCCTGTACATGGGGCCGCTCGGGCCGCGCGGCATGCCGGAGCTCGTCCAGATGGCGAAGAACCCCGAGGTCACCATCCGCATGCGCGGCGTCATGGAGAAGTGCACCTACTGCGTGCAGAGGATCGAGCGCGGCAAGATCGAGTGGAAGGTTAAGACGGCCCAGGAGGGCCACCCGGAGGACGTCGTCGTCCCGGACGGCGTCATCAGGACGGCGTGCCAGCAGGCGTGCCCCGTCGGCGCCATCGTCTTCGGCAACATCCTGGACCCGGAGAGCGCCGTGTCGAAGGCGAAGGCCCGCCCGCAGGACTACGCGCTCCTCGGCTACCTGAACACCCGGCCGCGGACGACGTACCTGGCTAGGCTCAGGAACCCCAACCCCAGGATGCCCGACTACGGGGCGCTGCCGCTGAGCCGGGTGGAGTACCGGAACAAGAACGAGAACGGGAAGAGCTGACCCATGGCCCAAGCAGCAGAACAATCGGCCGAAGCCCCGGCGATCCTCTCCGAGGTGAGGCCGGCGACGCTGCCGCGCGCGGAGCTCGTGGGCCACGGCCGCAGCTTCTCGTGGATCACGCAGAAGATATGCGGGATCGCGGAGGAAAAGACGCCGACGTGGTGGTGGTGGTGCTTCGGGGTCGCGTGCGTCATCGCGTCCTTCACGGTCGGGGGCCTCACGTACCTCGTGGCGACCGGGGTCGGCGTCTGGGGCCACAGGAGCCCCACCAACTGGGCGTGGCCCATAGTCAACTTCGTCTTCTGGATCGGCATAGGCCACGCCGGGACGCTCATCTCGGCGATCCTGTGCCTCCTGCGCCAGAAGTGGCGCACGTCGATCAACCGGTCGGCGGAGGCCATGACGATATTCGCCGTCGTCTGCGCCGGGATCTTCCCCGTCTTCCACCTCGGGCGCATCTGGTACTCCTGGTTCCTGTTCCCGCTGCCCAATTCAAACCTGATCTGGCAGAACTACCGCTCGCCGCTCGAGTGGGACGTGTTCGCGGTGTCGACCTACGGGACCGTCTCGGTGCTCTTCTGGTACGTGGGCATGATCCCGGACCTGGCGACGATGCGCGACCGGTTCGCCTCCGTGGGCAAGCTCCTCCGGGCGAGGATCTACGGGGTCTTCGCCATGGGCTGGCGCGGCTCGAGCCGCCACTGGAGCAACTACGAGATGGCGTACCTGATCCTGGCCGGCATCTCGACGCCGCTCGTCCTCTCGGTCCATACGATCGTGTCGTTCGACTTTGCGGTCTCGATGTTGCCGGGCTGGCACACGACCATCTTCCCGCCGTACTTCGTCGCGGGCGCCATCTTCTCCGGGTTTGGCATGGTGCTGACGCTCGTCCTGCCCCTGCGGGCGGTCTACAAGCTGGAGGACCTGGTCACGCAGTACCACATCGACTGCATGTGCAAGATCACCCTGGCGACGGGCAGCATGGTGGGCTACGCGTACGCGATGGAGTTCTTCATCGCGTGGTACGGCGCGAACCCATTCGAGGGCTTCACGTTCATCAACCGCGCGTTCGGGCCCTACGCCTGGGCCTACTGGATCATGGTGACGTGCAACGTCGTCACCCCGCAGTTCTTCTGGTTCAGGAAGGTGCGCGAGTGCACGTGGCTCGTCTGGGTGCTCTCGCTCTTCGTCAACTGCGGGATGTGGTTCGAGCGCTTCGTCATCATCGTGACGTCGCTCGCGCGCGACTTCCTGCCGTCGAGCTGGGGCTACTTCAGCCCCACGGTCGTCGACATCTTCACGTTCTTCGGGACCTTCGGCGTCTTCTCGGTCCTGTTCCTGCTCTTCGTGCGCTTCTGCCCGATCATGGCGGTGGCCGAGCTGAAGGCGGTGACCCCGCAGGCCAACCCGCACGCCGCCCACGGCCACACCGGGGAGTCCTCCCATGGCTGAGAAACCCTACGGCCTCATAGCGACGTTTGGCGACACCGGGGCGCTCCTGCGAGCGGCCCAGCGGGTGCGCGACGCGGGCTACAGGGACTGGGACTGCATCTCGCCGTTCCCGATCCACGGCCTCGACAAGGCGATGGGCCTGCCGCGCTCGAGGGTCCCGCGCTTCTCGCTCGCCGGGGGGATCACCGGCTTCTGCACAGGGATGACGATGATCTGGTACATGGACAAGTTCGACTACGCGCTGACCGTGGGCGGCAAGCCCTTCTTCAGCCCTCTCTTCGCGTTCCCTGTCTCGTACGAGCTGACGATCCTCTTCACGGCGTTCGCGACGATCGGGGGAATGTTCCTCGTCAACCGCCTGCCGAGGCACCACCACCCGGTGCTCAGCTACGAGCACATGCGCCGGGGCACCGACGACCTGTTCTTCGTCGTGATCGAGAGGTCCGACCCGCGCTACGACGCCGCCAACACGAGGGCGCTCCTCGAGCAGGCCGGGGGCCGCGAAATCGCGGAGCTGGAGGGCTAGAGCCATGCGCACCGCCTACCTCCTCATTGCCTTCGCAGCCGTGCTCACGGTCTCCGTCCTGGGGCTGCGCGGCCGCAGGTTCTCCCAGCCCCCGATGGACGTCTTCCCCGAGTGGGCCTTCCCCGGGATGAAGTACCAGCCGAAGCTGACGCAGCAGGTGGCGAGCCCGTTCTTCGCCGACGGCCGCTCGGACCGCGCGGCGCCCCCGCACACGGTGCCGGCGTCGTTCGGGCCGGCGGGACAGCCCTTCCGCGCCGACGACTTCCTGTACCAGGGCAAGGCCCCGGACGGGTCGTGGGCCCGGGGCTTCCCGCCGTCGGTCAAGGTCGACATGGCGCTCCTCGGGCGCGGCCGCGGCCGGTTCACGATCTACTGCGCGCCCTGCCACGGGGCGCTCGGCGACGGCAACGGCGTCACGAGGGCCTACGGGATGGGCGCCACGGCGAGCTACCACGACGACCGGCTGCGCCAGATGGCCGAGGGCGAGATCTTCAACACGATCACGAACGGCAAGGGCCAGATGAACCCGTACGGCGACAAGCTGCTGCCGGCCGACCGCTGGGCCGTGATCGCCTACGTGCGGGCGCTCCAGCGCGCCAGGACGGGCACGGCGGCGGACGTGCCCCAGGACCACAGGGGGGAGCTCGGGATCCAATGAGCGGCAACGGCGCATCAAGGGCCCTCTGGATCGGGTTTGCCGGCACGGCGGCGACGGCCCTGGGGATCCTCGTCTCGGGCCCGCGCGAGGTCGCGACCTCGTGGCTCGTGGGCTTCGGGTTCTGGGCCGCCATGGCGATCGGGATGCTGATGATGATAGCCATCTGGCACGTCTTCGACTCGTCGTGGTCCGTGGTGCTGCGAAGGCAGTTCGAGCACGGCCTGGCGGCGTTCCCGTGGCTCGCGCTCATGTTCCTGCCGCTGCTCCTCGCCTCGTACCTCGGCAAGGGCGACATCGTCTGGCCCTGGATGAACCCGCTCCACCCGGTCCACGGCGGGCGCACGGTCGGGACGGACCTCCTCTACGAGAAGAAGGAGGCTTTCCTCAACCTGCCGCTCTTCACGGTCCTGTCGGCCGCCTTCTTCGCCGTCTGGATCGGGATCTCGGCGAGACTGCGCAAGGCGTCCTTCACCCAGGACTCCGACGGGGACGTGAAGTGGACCCGCGTGATGCGCTTCAACTCCGCCTACGGGATCCCGGTCGTCGCCCTGACGCTCACGGCGGCCGCGATCTACTGGTTCAAGAGCCTCGAATACCACTGGTTCTCGACCATGTACGGGGTCTGGTACTTCTCGGACTGCGCGCGCGGGGCCCTCTCGCTCGGCGTCGTCATCATGCTCTGGCTCTATGGCCGGGGGGACTTCAAGGGGATCCTCCAGACCGACCACCTCTGGGCGATCGGCCAGCTGATGCTCACCTTCACGGTCTTCTGGGCCTACATCTCGTTCGACCAGTACTTCCTCATCTGGAACGCCAACGTCCCGGAGGAGACCTTCTGGTACAACATCCGCGAGTACGGCGACTGGTGGTACGTGAGCCTGTTCCT
>Ga0209415_10009745_pt1 | contig 16451 bp, 13 predicted proteins | sample PeaSoiSIISIP2007_FD_187696 | JGI IMG/M metagenome (GOLD analysis project Ga0209415, IMG submission 187696) | Peat soil microbial communities from Weissenstadt, Germany - SII-SIP-2007 (SPAdes) (version 2) | ecosystem: Environmental > Terrestrial > Soil > Wetlands > Peat | place: Germany...
GGGTCAGCCCTGGGGGCCGAACCAGGAGCTTTGGGTCTCTCCTGTCCGGTAGCACGAGCCGAGGTTCTCGAACCAGGCCACGCTGTCGTCGAGGCCGCCGGGCCGAAATCCCTGGGTCCACAGCCGTCGGTGCTCGTCGACCACGGAGTCGAGCTCGGCCGCCAGTCGGGCTCGGTCCGCCGGTGACACCGACGCCAGGGAGCCGTCCCCGGCCAGCCGGAGGCGCGCGTCACGGCAGCAGAGCCGGAGCACCCCCACGGTGGCCCTGATCTGGTCGAGGACCAAAGCGCCGTCGGCGCGTCGCGGCTCGGCCCGCCGGGCGCCGGCCTCGGCGTCGTCCAGCGCGACCTCCACGCCGTCGAGATCCTCCCCGGTGAGGCCGCGGGTGGCACCGTGGCCCACCCGCCACTGGGGGAGCAGGAGCTGGAACACGAGGGCCGACATGTTCGGCACCTGGGGCGTCACCATCCGGGGGATGCGTCCGAGGCCGACGAGGGCGTCGCCCACCGCTGCGGCGGGGTCGTCGAAGGCGTGGACGTCGAGCATGGTGGCCAGTGCGTCGAGGTCCATCTCTGCGTGGGACCCGGCGGACCAGCTGAAGGCGGCCGCGGTGGCGAACCCCGGTTCGCTCACGACGGGCTGCTGATGGTGACCCATGTCGCCCCAGTCGGTGGTGAGGATCCCCGTCGCCCCGTGGCTGATGCCGGCCTGGGCGGCGGACCGGATGTTGCCGAGCATGTTCTCCACCCGCCCCGAGAGAGAGAGCCAGCTCGACGTGCCGGGGCTCATCCAGAAGGCGACGCCGGCCGCCGCCAGCCGCTCGGCCCGTTCGGCGAAGGGGTGGGTGTCCTCGTACCCCCACTCGCAGACGGTGACCCCCTCGGGCAGCCCGGCCAGGAGGCTGGGATCCGCCGCCAGGACGTCGCCCCAGACGAGGGGCTCGTGTCCCGCCATGACGGGCAGGGCCACCAGGCGGCGGAGCCAGTCGAGCCATTCCGGGTGGCGTTCGGCGGGGAGTTCCCAGGGCTCGTCCAGGCCGATGTGGACACGGTGGCTGCGCACCACGGGGACGAGCTGTCCGAGCAGGTCGGAGACGAGAGCGAAGGCCTCCGGCTTGGACGGGTCGAGGGTCATCGGCGAGCGCCGGACCCCGAAGACCCATTCGAACCCGTCGGGCGCGATGGCGAGGGGGCGGTAGCGGTCGTGGCGTAGCCACCGTTCGAAGTGGCCCAGGGTGTTCTGGTTGGCCACCAGCTCGATGCCGCGCGACCGGCAGTGGGCGTCGATGGCACGGATGTCGTCGGGTGTGTACGGGTCGGCGTCGCGCCAGACCTCGTCGTGGCCGGCATAGGCGAAGGTGTGCTCGGTGTAGAGCTGGAGCTGGTTGAGCTTCCAGCCCGCCAGGCGGTCGACGAGGGCGAAGAGGGCGTCGGTGCGGGGCACCCGGTCGCGCGCCACGTCGAGCATCACCCCGCGCACGGCGAAATCGGGCCAGTCGAGGATGCGGCACTCGGGAAGGGTGCCGCCGCCGCCTCCCGTGGGTGTTCCGGTGGCCGTGGCCGGAGACGAATCGGCGGGTGTGCGGGGGGAGGTGCCGGCGGCGTGGCGGAGCTGGGCCAGGGTGGCGCGGCCGTGACGGGCACCGGCGTCGTCGGCGGCGGTGAGACGGATGCCGGATTCTCCGACCTCCAGGTGGTAGCCCTCGGCGGCCAGGGAGCGGTCGCGCCCCTCGGAGACCGGTCCGTCGGCGACGCGCCTCCCGTCGGGTGCGAGGTCCAACGAGCGTGGTCGGGGCAGGAGGACGGGCTCCGAGCGGGGGTCGCCTCCGGTGCGGACTCGGGTCGACGCCGTCAGGTCACCTCGTCCCAGGGCCCCTCGGCGCGCAGTCCCTGGCCCACCATCTCGGCCAGGGCCATGCGGACGACGGGGAGGTCGTCGGCGTGGGTGACTCCGACGCACCGTCCGGTTCCGCGTAGGACCCGGGTCCGGCGTCCCGCGCCGCCGCCGTCCGCCCCGTGGGCCATGGCCCCCACGACCTCGGGCAGGAGGACCTCGGTGTCCGATGTCGGGGCCCGGCCCTGGACCGACCCGTCGGGCCCGAGCTCGGGATGGACCCGGTGGAGCGCCTCTTCGAGGAAGGGCCAGATGGCCGGGGTGAAACCCCAGAGGTTCATGGACACGGGGGTGTCGGCGGGGATCTCCTTCGGTTCGAGTCCGTCGTCGGCGGTGAACCTCCCGTCGTCGTGGCGGGTGACGAACCGTCTCTCCACGAGCGCCCGCAACCATCCGCCGCTGTCGGCTTCGCACATGCCGCGGGTCACGGGATCGGCGGTGACCACCGTGTCGCGCAGGGGGTAGGAGACGAGGGCGTGGTCCGCCTCGGTGGCCAGGTGCCGCGCCAGGAGTTCGAGGGCGGGGACCCCGTAGATGTCGTCGGCGTTGACCACGGCGAAGGGGCGGTCGCCGACGTGGGGGCGGGCGCTCAGGACGGCGTGGACCGTTCCGAGGGCGACGGCCTGGAGGGCGAAGGAGACCGCCACCGACCGGGGCCAGCAGCGGGTCACGTGGTAGGTGATGGCCGGTCCGGTCGTCGGGCCGAGGACGAGGACGACGTCACCGAAGCCGGCTCGGACCGCGTCGCCGGCGTTGAGGTCGATCACCGCTTCACCGTGGAGTCCGACGGGGGCCAGAGGTTTGCAGCTGCCGTAGCGCCGGGCCACGCCCGCAGCCATCATCACGAGGACGGGCCGCCCGGTGGTCGCATGGCCCGCCGGCGTCACCCTCCCCATCGTAAGACGACGCTGGCCCAGGTCATCCCCCCGCCGAACCCGGACATCAAGACCCGGGCGCCCGGTCGGACGAGTCCCGTCTCGAGGGCGTCGGCCAGGGCCAGGGGGATCGACGCGGAGGAGGTGTTCCCGTAGCGGTCGATGGTGACGACGCACCGCTCGACAGGGATGCCGAGGCGTTCGCGTGCGGCGGTGATGATCCGGGCGTTGGCCTGATGGGGGACGAAGACGTCGACGTCGCCGGGGACCATGCCGGCGCGACCGAGGGCGGCCAGGGAGGAGTCGACCACGGCCCGGACGGCGTGGCGGAAGATCTCCCGGCCGTTCATGTAGAGGAACCCCCCGTGGTCGCACTTGAGCAGGTGGCGCAGCGAGCCTTCGGCCCCGAGGTCCCAGGAGAGGAGCTCACCGGGACCCTCCGTGGCCTCGAGGACGACCGCTCCGGCCCCGTCCCCCACGATGACGGCCAGGGTGCGGTCGTCCCAGTCGGTGATCCGCGACAGGGTGTCGCTCCCGATGACGAGAACCCGGCGGGCGCCCGTCAGGGCCATGCCGTGGGCGACGACGAGGGCGTAGACGAAACCGGAGCACGCCGCGTTGAGGTCGAAGGCGCCGCCTCCGAGTCCCAGCGCGTCCTGCACGGTGGCCGAGGTGCCGGGGACGGTGGCGTCGGGCGTGGTGGTGGCGAGAACCAGGAGGTCGATGTCCTCGGGACGTCGACCGGCCCGCTCGAGCGCCTGGCGACCGGCGATGACGGCCAGCTCCGAGGTGGTGCTCCCGATGTGGCGTTGGCGGATACCGGTCCGTTCGGTGATCCAGGCGTCGTTGGTGTCCAGGCGGGCCGAGAGGTCCTCGTTGGTGACGATCTTGTCGGGTACGGCGATGCCCCACCCGGTGGTGACCGCTCCGGGCACGGCTCAGGCTCCCTGGAGGACGTGGATCCCGACGACGGCCGCGTCCCCGCCGATGATCCCACCGGTGTTGACCGCCATGCCGATCCGGGCGCCGAGACGCTGGCGACCGACGGCACGGCCGAGCAGCTGGTGGACGAGCTCGGCGATCTGACACAACCCGGTGGCCCCCAGGGGGTGGCCCCGTGCCACCAGGCCCCCGCTGGGGTTGACACAGACGGCGCTCCCGTCGATGTCGGTCTGCCCGGCCACGGTGGCCTCACCGGCGGTGCCGGGCGGGAAGAAGCCCAGCGATTCGAGGGCGTAGAGCTCCTCGGCGCTGGTGGCGTCGTGCAGCTCGATCACGTCGACGTCGCCGGGACCGACACCGGCCTGCTTCCAGGCGTCGGCGACGGAGTCTTCGAGACGCTTGTGGTACTCGAGATCGCCGTTTCCCGACCGCAGGATGCTGGCGCGCACCCGGGGCGCGCCGCGTACCGGGCCGGCGGTGAGAACGGCGGCGGCGGCGCCGTCGGTGAAAGAGGAGCACATCAGCCGGGTGAGGGAACCGGCGACGACGGGTGCGGCGAGGACCTCCTCGACGGTGACCGGTGTCCGGAACTGGGCGAGAGGGTTGCGCGATGCGCACCGGCGGGCCTTGGCCGCGGCGGCGGCGATCTGGTGGGCGGTCGTCCCGAGAACCTCGATCTGGTGCCGGACCCATTGGGCGTTGAGGCCCATGAGGACGCTGCCCGCGCTGTTGACGATGGTGGCCCGCAGATGTCTGCGCTCCTCGGAGGGCAGCCCGTCCTCGATGCCGGCGATCGTCTGTTCCCGGCTTCCCGTCCACATCTTCTCGACGCCCACGACGAGCACGGGGGACTGTCCCGATCGCGCACCCATGACGGCGACGTGCATGGCCGACGATCCTCCGGCGCACGAGTTGTCCACGTTCACGATGCCGGCGTTGCCGAGACCGGCGTCGCGCAGCCACGACTGACCGCGGATGCAGCCCTGGTCGCACAAACGGCCGCCCAGGGCGTTGGCCACGACGACCAGGCCGATGTCGCCGGCCGACAGTCCGGCGTCGGCCAGGGCGTCACGGACGGCCTCCCGGGCCAGGGCCTCGGGCGTGAGGTCACGCCGAGCCATGGCCGTCATCCCGACGCCGACGATGCTCACCTCTTGGGTCACGGCAACCTCATTTCATCGCTCCGGGTTCCGGGCGGCGGCGGGAGTGGGACGGTCGTCACCGTCTGGCGGTGGGTCCGGCGTCTGGATGGGCCCCGTCCTCGAACCCCGCCGCACACTGGTCGAGGGAGGCGGCCGGGAGGGCGCCGTGCACGCCTGGGGCGTGCGTGGCCGGCGGTTCGAAGGGCACGCCTCATGGTACCCGGAAGCTCGCGACCGGCCCCGGAGGCCCTCCGCGGCACGAAGGACGGTCCGCCCACGGCAGAATAGGGGTATGCCCGAGCTCACCGACGAGGAACGAAGCCGGCGTTCGGACGCCCTGGCCGAGTTGATCGAGCTCATGCGTCCTGCCGTCCAGAGCGACGGAGGCGACCTCGAGTTGGTTGCGTTCGATGTCGAGGCCGGGACCGTCGAGGTCCAACTCCAGGGTGCCTGCAGCTCCTGCGCCATTTCGTCGGCCACGCTCCAGGGTGGGGTCGAGAGGATCCTGAAGAGCCGGTTGGACTGGGTGACCGAGGTCCGGGGAGGCGTCGACGAGTCCGCCGACCCGTTCGAGAGCGCGGCCATGGGCCAGGGGGGCTACGTCCCCAAGTGGTGACGGCCGTGCGCGGTCACGCGGCCAGGTCGGAGTCCTCGATCGGGCCGTAGCGCACGAGAGGCTCGAAGAGGTCGAGCACCATGCGGTCGGGATCGGTGATGCCCCGCAGGGGGGGAGTGTCGAGGTGCCGGGAGGCGAAGCGTCGGGCGATCGCGGCCTTGCGGGCATCGCCGCCGTGATCGAGCGCCCAGGCCGCCTGTTCGACCAGGAGCGCACCCTCGGAGGCATCGGCCAGTAACTCGGCGAATCGCCGGCTGTGGAGCAGGGCCATGTCGTCGGGGACGGTCTCGAGGTGCGCCGCCGCCGCCCGCACGTCGGCCAGGGCGACGGCGACGGTGTCGATCGTCGTGGCCAGGACCTTGTGGACGATGGCGCCGTCGAGGGCCTGCTCCATCCGGGCGAACAGGGCGCGGTGCGCCTGCTCGCCGCGCATGGCGCGTCGGACGTCGATGCAGAGGATGTTCTCGGTACCCTCCCAGATGGTGTGGCACTGGGCGTCGCGTAGTTGGCGGGCCATGGGCCAGTCCTCCATGTACCCGTTCCCGCCGAAGACCTCGAGGGAGGTGGTGGCGGCCTGGAGAGCCATACGGGTGCAGCGCATCTTGGCCAGGGGCACGAGGATGCGGCGGACGAGTCGGCCCGTCTCGGCGTCGGCGGCCGTGCGCTCGGCCGCCGCGCACTCGTAGGTGGCCGCCATCCCGGCCTCGAGATCGACGAGGAGGTCGACGAGCGTCTCGCGGACGAGGGGGTAGGAGTCGATGCGGTTGCCGAACTGGCTGCGGCGGCCGGCGTAGATGGCGGCTTCCAGGAATGACCGGCGGTGGATTCCCAGACCCATGAGTGCGACCCCGAAGCGGGAGCCGTTCACCATCTCCATCATCCGGTTGATCCCCCGGCCGTCGCGCGCCGCGTCGGTTGTCGTGTCACCGCTCGTGCGGTCACCCGTCCCCGCCGTGGCACCGGCCAGCCACGCCCGGGCGCCGTCGAGGGTGACCTCCCCGGTCGGGACCCCGACGGTGCCGAGCTTCGGCTTCAGCCGTTTGATGGTGAACCCGTTGGGCGATCCGTCGGGGAGGTGGCGGGGGACGATGAAGGTGCCCAGGCCGCGACTGCCCGCGGGGGCGCCGTCCGGCCGGGCCAGGACGATGAAGACGTCGGCGTCGACGTTCGAGCAGAAGTGCTTGTCGCCGAAGAGCCGCCATTCGTCGCCGTCCTCGACCGCACGCATCGTGTTGGCCCCGACGTCGCTCCCGCCCTGACGCTCGGTCAGGAACATCCCGCCCTCCCAGGCGTCGGCCGGGTCGAGGTGGCGCAGGCGCCTGACCATCTCGTGGCCCGCGGCGGTGGGGGAGTGGCGCTCGATGATGTCGGCCGCACCGGATGTCATCCCCAGCCCGCAGTAGATGGCCGTCTCCGCCTGGGACACCAGGTACGAGAGCGAGGCGCCCACCACGGCCGGGACGGGCCGGCCGGCGTACGTCTCGAGGCTGACGAACCCGTTGCGGACCAGGTCGGCCTTGTTCTCCGTCCAGGTGGGGTGGTGGACGACCTCGTCGACGTCGTAGCCCCAGCGGTCGTAGCGTCGTAGCACCGGCCCGTGCTTGTCCGTCTCCTCGGCCCGGGGGGCGATGACCTCGCCGACCAGGGAGCCGAAACGACCGACATGGTCCTCGGCGAAGGCCCTGTCGGCCGGATCGGGGAGGTACCGGTCGAGGAGGAACGACAGGTTGGGATCCATCCGGTACCAGTCGAGCCCGATGGCCTGTTCGAACTCCGCATAGTCGGGAAGCATCCGCTCATGCTACGCCCGACCTGGCCCGACACGGCCCGGTGCATTGGTTAGCAAATCTAATTAGAATAGTGAACGATGACGGAGCTGACCTTCGGGAGGAGCGTCGACGGCGGAGATGGGAGCCTCGACTCCGAGACGGCGCTGGCCGCCCGCCTGCGCCTGGCGGTGACACGGCTGTCGCGGCGACTGCGGCAGCAGGTCGCCGGCGGGGTGACCCCCTCGCAGGTGTCGGCTCTGGCCACGGTCGAGCGCCTGGGCAGTCCCACGCTCGGTGAGCTGGCCGGGTCGGAGCAGGTCCGGCCCCCGAGCATGACGCGGATCGTGGTGGGACTGGAGGCGGCCGGACTCGTCACCCGTCACGTGGATGCCGACGACCGCCGGGTGGCCCGGGTGATGCTCACCGCCGAAGGGCGCCGTGTCCTGCAGCGGAGCCGGTCGCTGCGGACGGCCTTCGTGGCACGCCGGCTGCGACGGCTGTCGGAGCCCGAGCGCGAGGCCCTCGGCGAGCTCGTCCGTCTGCTCGAGCGTCTGGTGGAGGAGGCGTGACGCGTCTGCGCCACGCCCTGGCGGGGACGTTCCGTTCCCTGCACGTCCGGAACTACCGACTCTTCTTCTCTGCGCAGCTGGTGTCGGTGAGCGGGACGTGGATGCAGAGCGTGGCCCAGGCCTTCCTCGTGCTGCACCTGGCCCCCCGGGGACGCGCCGGGATCGATCTGGGCCTGGTGACAGCCCTGCAATTCCTGCCCATGCTGCTGTTCGGGACCTGGGGCGGCCTCATCGCCGACCGGGTGGACAAGCGCCGGCTGCTCTACGGCACCCAGAGCGTGGCGGGGATCCTGGCGCTCGTCCTGGGCCTGTTGACCGCCGCCGGCGCCGTGCGGCTGTGGCAGGTCTTCATGCTGGCCGCCCTCCTCGGCTTCGTGAACCTGGTCGACAACCCGGCGCGCCAGACCTTCGTCCTCGAGCTCGTCGGGCGGGACGATCTCCCGAACGCGGTGAGCCTCAACAGCGTGGTGATGAACTCGGCCCGGGTGATCGGTCCCGCCATCGGGGGCGCGCTCATCGCGCTGGTGGGACTGTCCGTGTGCTTCGAGGTGAACGCCGCGTCGTACCTGGCCGTGATCATCGGGCTGTCGCTCATGCGTCGCGGTGACCTGCACAAGACCGTGCCGGTGGCGAGGGGCAAGGGCCAGTTGCGCGAGGGCCTGCGCTACGTGTGGCGGACGCCGGGGTTGCGCCAGCCGCTGCTGCTCGTGGCCGTGGTGGGGACGCTGGCCTACAACTTCCAGGTCGTGCTGGCTCTGTTCGCCCGTTTCACGTTCCACGGAGGCGCCGGTGTCTTTTCGGCGTTGACCTCGCTCATGGGTGGGGGGGCCGTTGTCGGGGGACTCCTCATCGCCACGCGCAACAGGCCGAACATCCACCGTCTCACCGCCATCGGCTGTGTCTTCGGTGTCCTGATCCTGGCCGTGGCCGGGGCGCCCGACCTGGCCACGGCCCTGGTCCTCATCTTTCCCATGGGTGCGGCCTCGATCGCCTTCATCGCCACCGCCAATGCGACCCTGCAGTTGCGGGCGGATCCGTCCATGAGGGGACGGGTCATGGCCCTGTACGCCATCGCCTTTCTGGGGACGACCCCCATCGGGAGCCCTCTGGTGGGGTGGATCTCGCAGGTGTCGAGCCCGCGGGTGGCCCTGGCCGTGGGCGGGTCGGCCACCATCGTGGCGTCGGTCGTCACGCGCCGTCGGCACCATCGTGACCATGTGCGGGAAGCGGTCGTCGCTCCGGTCGTCCTCGACAAGTCGGAACCGGGAACCGAGCTCGGGGTGGCCTGACCCGGCGTCGGCGCCGCCGGTTCAGGCGGCCGGCTTCGGTTCCTTGGGCAGACCGAGCACCCGTTCACCGACGATGTTGCGTTGGATCTCGGCCGTGCCCCCCCAGATCGTCTCGGACCGGGAGAAGAAGAACGACGCCTGGATCTCGCTCACCGGGTAGCCGGGGTTTCCCCGCCTGGCCAAGGGTCCGTCGGCGTCGACCTCGCCACCGGTGCCGGTGAGGACCTGACCCTCGAGTCCCAGGATGTCGATGGCCAGGTCCATGGTCTGGCGGTGGTATTCGGACCAGAACATCTTGTTGAGCGCACCCAGGGCGGCGGCGTGATGGGTCCCGTGGAGGGAGTCGGTCAGGCTGCGGTATCCGTTGATCTGCATGATCTTCACCTTGGACCAGGCGTGGGCGAGGCCCTGGCGGACCAGGGGATCGGTGGTGCGGTGGCGGCTCCGGGCGCTTTCCATGATGGCGTCGAGTTCCTTCTGGAAACGCCGGTGGCCGGTGGTGGCCGAGGATCCCCGTTCGAACCCGAGGGTCGTCATGGCCACCTTCCAACCGTTGTTGTCCCCGCCCACGACATTGCGGCGGGGACACCGGGCCTCGTCGAAATAGACCTCGTTGAACTCGGCCGAGCCGTCGATCTGCTTGATGGGCCGGACGTCCACCCCGGGCTGCTTCATGGGCATGAGGAGATAGGAGATGCCCTGATGCTTCTCGACGTCGGGGTCGGTGCGGGCCAGCAGGAAGATGAAGTCGGCGAACTGGGCCTGGGTGGTCCAGACCTTCTGTCCGGTGACGACCCACTCGTCGCCGTCGGCCACGGCGCGGGTCTTGAGCGACGCCAGGTCGCTTCCGGCGTCGGGCTCGGAGAAGCCCTGACACCACGAGATGGTGCCGTTCAGGATCTTGGGGATGAATTCCTGCTTCTGCTCCTCCGTCCCCCACTGGAGGATCGTCGGGCCCACGAGGGTGTCGCCGAAGAAGTCGGCGCGCATCGGTGCATCGCGGCGGGCGAACTCCTCGTTCAGGACGACGAGCTCGATGAGTGAGAGACCCTTGCCGCCGTACTCGGTCGGCCAGGAGGCGCAGATCCATCCCCCCTGGTGGAGCTTGCGGACCCACTCGGCGTTGAAGGTCTTGCGCTCCTGGCGGCTCAGCCGGAAACCCGGCTCACCCCAGCCCCGGGGAAGGTTCTCCTCGAGCCAGTTCCGGATCTCCGTGCGGAAGGCCTCCGTCTCGGGCGGGTAGGTCAGGTCCATGGTCCGACGGTACTGCCAGGGGCAGGCCACGGCCAGAGAGTGGAGCCCTCGCCAGGGGCGGGGGGAACCAACCGGAGCAGGTGGGAGACGGCGGAGTGTTCCACGTCGGGAATTGAGAAGGACTCATCGACAGAGCCGACGGGGGAGCAGGCAAGCGAGGATGGCGGGGGCTCGGAGCCGAGAGAGCCGAGAGGGCGGAGATCACGCCCGCAGGTTGCTCCGCGACCGGACCGGCAGCCGCTGAAGCGATGCGCCGGCTACCGGTGCCGTCGCTCTTCTCGGACCGGGGCGGGCTTGCCGCGTTCGTATGGGAGTATCTAACATCGGAAGGGCCCATGTGAGAGATGAGCGCCAGTCGCTGTCTATCAAAGGAGGTGGCCGGTGACATCGGAACCCCCCAGTAGCCGGCGCCCACCGTGGCGGCCGGCGCACTGACGAACGAGGAAAGCGGACCTTTCCGGGGTCAGTTCCCGTCAGTTCTCTGAAGCTGCGCCCGGTCGGGCGAAGGGAGCGAATGACGCTCCCGTCTCATCGCATCGCCTGCTGCTCGTCGCCAGACGCAGCGCGTTGTCCTTCAAGCGGTGTTGAGCGCGTCGTGCCGGCGCGTCGTCACAACCGTCTCTGACGAGACCGGTCGTTTCACGAAGGGAGGGAGATGATGCCCGAGCGCGCAACCCCTCGTGGAGGGATCCTCCGTCGCCGGACGACGACCGCGGACACGTTGCCGTGACGACCCCCGACGCCGGGCCCGGTGTCGGGGTGTCGGGTGACCTCCGTGCCGTCCTCGACGAGGAGCATGTGGGCGACATCGAGGGCGCCTTCGGGACCATCGCCTACGGAGACACCGGGGCTCGTCGCTCGTCGAAGGCCAAGCTGCTCACCCTTCTCGCCATCGTCGGTCCGGGACTCATCGTCATGGTCGGGGACAACGACGCCGGCGGTGTCGCCACCTATGCCCAGGCCGGTCAGAACTTCGGGACGCACCTGCTCTGGGTGCTCCTGCTGCTGATCCCGGTGCTGTACGTGGCGCAGGAGATGGTGCTGCGCCTCGGCGCGGTGACCGGGGTGGGTCACGCCCGGTTGATCCTCGAGCGGTTCGGCAAGTTCTGGGGGGCGTTCAGCGTGATCGACCTCTTCGTGCTCAACGCCCTCACCATCGTCACGGAATTCATCGGGGTGTCCCTGGCCGCGGGCTACCTCGGCGTTCCGAAGGTGCCGGCGGTGATTCTGGCCGGGGTGGTCATCATCGTGGCGGCGAGCACCGGGAGCCTTCGACGCTTCGAACGGACGGCGTTGACGCTGTGCATCGGATCGCTCATCGTCATCCCGCTCTACGTGATGGTGCACCCGTCCGCCGGTGACATGGCGCGGAACTTCGCCCTCGTCAACCTGCCCGGAGGGCCGTCGCAGCTGTCGAACGTGATGCTGCTCATCATCGCGATCGTGGGGACGACGGTGGCGCCGTGGCAGCTCTTCTTCCAGCAGTCCTATGTCATCGACAAGCGGATCACGACCCGGTTCGTGAACTACGAGCGCGTCGACCTTCTCCTCGGGATCGTCGTCGTGATCATCGGGGCGGGGGCGTTGATGGGCTCGGCGGCCGCGGCATTCGCCCACACCCCCGCCGTCGGTCATTTCGTCGACGCCCGTCAGGTCGCCTCGGGCCTCGGACGATACGTGTCGCACACCGCCGGTGTCCTGTTCGCCATCGTCCTGTTCGACGCCAGCCTGATCGGTGCCTCGGCCATCGGGCTCTCGACCGCCTACGCCACGGCGGACGTCCTCGGCCTCAAGCATTCGCTCCACCGCTCGGTGCGTCGGGCGAAGGGCTTCTATGCGGTGTTCGTGGGTCTCATGGTCGTCTCCGCCGCCCTCGTGCTCACGCCGGGCGTGCCCCTCGGGACGGTGACGGAGGGCGTCCAGACCCTCGCCGGCGTCCTTCTCCCCAGTGCGACCGTCTTCCTCCTTCTGCTCTGCAACGACCGGGAGGTCCTCGGACCGTGGGCCAATTCCCTCAAGACGAACGTGATCGCATCGATCATCATCGGCGTGCTCGTTCTGCTCTCGGTCATTCTCACCGCCGCCGTGCTGTTCCCCCACCTTTCGGGTCCGGACATCGAGCTCATCGTCGTCGTCGGCGCCGGCGTCGGCCTGGTGGTCGGCGCCTACCTCTTCACCCAGTCACGCCGGCACCGCAGGGCCGCCGTCGCGTCGGGGCTGGGCGCCGCTGTGGAGGGCGAGGAGCGCCTGGCGCGTCGGGCGAACTGGCGGATGCCGCCGCTCACGTTGCTGGAACGGCCGGTGATGTCGAGACAGCGAAAGATCGGAATGTTGACGCTACGGGGCTACCTGCTCTTCGCGTTTGCCCTCGTCATCGTGAAGGTGGTCGAAGTGGCCGTCGGGAAATAGGTGACGACGACCGGTTCTCACTCGTCGGCTGTGGCCATCCCGTAGTCGCGTCGCCATCCGGTGGGGAGAAGCTGCTCGAGGAGATCGTCGACGGTGATGACGCCGATCATGAGGTGATGGTCGTCCATGACGGGCGCCACCGTCAGGTTGAAGTCGGACATCTTGCGGGCGATGGCGTGGATGTCCCAGTCGGCGTGGACGTGGGGGGGATCGGGCCGGACCACCGAGACGAGGGTGGCCGAGGGCGACGCCCGGACGAGAGAGACGACCGAGGCCGTGCCCGAGACATGGCCGACCTCGTCGCAGGAGAAGACCACGGCCAGTGCTTCGGGAGGAGCCTGGCTCGTCCGGATGGCCTCGAGGACCTCGGAGACGGGGGTGGCCTCGGGCGCCACCAGGAAGTCCGGGCTCATGAGGCCTCCGGCCGACTCGGAGTTGTAGCTCAGGAGAGCCCGGATCTTGCGCTGTTGGGCGGCCGGGAGGCTCTGGAGGACGGGGAGCCGGCGCTCCTGATCGAGCTCGGTGATCAGGTCGGCGGCGTCGTCGGGGGCCATGGTGGTGAGAAGCCGGGCCGCCTCGGCGTCGGAGCGCGACCGGATGAACTCCAGCTGATGCTCGGAGTCGAGCTCCTCGAAGACGTCGGCCTCGAGTTCGCGGTCCTGGCCCACGGCTTCGATGATCTCCTCGCCCTCGTCGTGCGAGGCGGCCTCGACCAGATCGGCGATCTGGGCCGGATGGAGTCGGGCCAGCTTGCGGTAGGGGATGCGGAGGCGGGCGGTGGGGACGTGGGCCACGAAGGGCTCGATGCTGGCCCAGTCGACGACGGTCCCCGTCCGGGTGGGGATGCGGCGGGCCAACCAGCGTGGGAGCAGGCGTCGCAGTGCCACCCGGGGGCTCGGGTCCACGCCGACGACCTCCCAGCGACCGTCCAGACGGGCGATCTCGATCTCGTTGGCCCGGATCAGGCGGGCGCCCTGGAGATTGATGAGGTGACGGGCCAGAAGGTCCTTCACGAGAAGGAGCTCACCGGGACGGCGGTCGAAGCGCTGGAGGTTGAGGGTGTCACCCACGAGCTCGACGCGCCCGGGACGGATGTCGGCGATGCGGTCGATGGGCACGAAGAGCGAGCGCTGGCCGATGCGGACGACCAGACCGGCGAGGGGAGGGTGGGGGCTGTCCCCGAGCCGGACGATCAGGTCCTCGACACGGCCCAGGCGCTCCCCGCTGTGGTCCACGAGCGCGTTCTTCACGACGCTTGACAGGTGCAGGATCTCGATGGCCATGCGTCGGTACTCCTCCAGCAGCGGCGGTACCCGTGCCACAAAGCTAACGGCTCCACGCTCGCCGCAGCTTGATCAGGTGGCGGCCGGGAGCCGGGTACGTTTGCGCCCCGCGACCCATCCGGGGGAGGCTGATCGGCCATGGTCGCCATCATGGGGAACGGATTTGCCTAAGAACCCATGGACGCGGCTGGTCGAGCTGCGCCAGTCCTGGGAACGCAGCAGGAACATCGAGGTACCGCCGGCGCGGGCCGCGGCGCCCCCCGGCCCCGGGGGCCTGAGGGTCGCCTATCTGGTGTACCGGGGCAACCCGCGCTGCGGCGGGCAGGGCGTCTACACCCGGCACCTGGCGCGGGAGCTGGTCGGACTGGGCCACAGCGTCGAGGTCTTCGCCGGCCAGCCGTGGCCCGAGCTCGACGACGGTGTCGGCTTCACGCCGGTACCGGGGCTCGACCTCTACCGGGATCCCGACCCCTTCCGGGTGCCGCACCCCCGCGAATTCACATCGCGTGAGGATCTCCTCGAGTTCGCCGTCATGTGCACGGCCGGGTTCCCCGAGCCCCGGACGTTCTCCCTCCGTGCCCGCCGGCTCCTGGCCGCTCGGCGGGGGGACTTCGACATCGTGCACGACAACCAGTGCCTCGGATCCGGCCTTCTCGGGATGCTCGAGGACGGGTGGCCGCTGCTCACCACGTTGCACCACCCCATCACGGTGGACCGCGAACTGGCCCTGTCCCACGCCGAGAACGCCTATCGGCGGCTGACGCAACGTCGGTGGTTCGGGTTCCTCGGGATGCAGATCCGGGTGGCCCAGCGCCTCCCCCGGGTGGTGACGGTGTCGGAGTCCTCGAAGGCCGACATCGCCGTGCAGATGAAGGTGGATCCGGCCCGGATGACCGTGGTGCCCGTCGGGGTCGACCACACCGTCTTCCGGCCCCGGCCCGACCGGCCGAGGGCGCCGGGGCGGATCATGGTGACCTCGTCGAGCGACGTCCCCATGAAGGGTCTCGTCCCCCTGCTGGAGGCGGTGGCCAAGCTGAGGACCGAACGCGAGGTGGAGCTGGTGGTTATCGGCCGGCCGACGGAAGGCGGCCGGGTGGCGCGGACGATCGATCGCCTGGGGCTCTCCGCGGTCGTACGCTGCGCCAGCGGCATCAGCGACGACGAGCTCGCCGTGCTGTACGCCGAGGCCCAGGTGGCCGTGGTGCCGTCGCTCTACGAGGGATTCTCGTTGCCCGCCATCGAGGCCATGGCCTGCGGCGTCCCCCTGGTGGCCACCACCGGCGGCGCCCTGCCCGAGGTGATCGGCACCGACGGCGACACCGGCCTCCTCGTCCCGCCCGACGATCCGGAGGCACTGGCGGCGGGGATCAGGCGGCTCATGGACGATCCCGAGTTGGCGGAGCGCCTGGGCAGGGGCGGGCGGGCACGGGTGCTCGGCCGGTTCACCTGGGAGGCGACCGCACGGGGTACCGCCGAGCAGTACCGGGTCGTCCTGGAGGAACACGCGGGGATCACGTGCTGACCGTCGACTACGCGCGACTGGGCGTGAGCCGGGGCGAACGGTTGCTGGACCTCGGTTGCGGTGGCGGGCGCCATGCCTTCCAGGCCGTGCGGCTGGGTGCCCGGGTGGTCGCCCTCGACGCCCAGGGTGACGAGGTGGCCCAGGTCAGGAACACGATCGGGGCCATGGTGGACGCCGGCGAGGTACGGGTCGACGACGAGGCCGGGGTCGTCCAGGGCAACGCCCTGCGGCTGCCGTTCTCCGACGGAACGTTCGACCGGGTGATTGCCGCCGAAGTGCTCGAGCACATCCCCGACGACAACGCGGCCATGGCGGAGCTGTCGAGGGTGCTGCGTCCGGGGGGGACGATGGCCGTGACGGTGCCGCGCTTCGGTCCGGAGGCGGTGAACTGGGCGCTGTCGCACGAGTACCACGACGTGCCGGGCGGTCACGTCCGCATCTACCGCCGATCGACCCTGGTCGGGCGGTTGCGCCGGGTGGGCCTCCGGCCGCTGGCCAGTCACCACGCCCATGCTCTGCACTCCCCCTACTGGTGGGTCCGGTGCCTGGTGGGCCCGCGCCGTGAGGACCATCCCGTGGTCCGGGCCTACCATCGGCTGCTCGTCTGGGACATCACGAGAGCCCCCCGGATCACCCGGACCGCGGAGCACCTCCTCAACCCCCTGCTCGGAAAGAGCCTCGTCGTCTATCTGGAGAAGCCGGCATGATCCCCACCCAGCGTTTCCTGCCGGCCCCCGCCGGTGACACCGACGAGTCGCTGATCGTCGATCTCCCGGTGGCGGTGCCCGTTCCCGAGGTGGGAGGAGTGCTGACGGCGTCGGAGGTGGAGGAGACGGCCGCCTCGATCGCCGCCGTCCAGCGCCACGACGGGATGATCCCGTGGTCCGA
>Ga0209415_10009746_pt1 | contig 16450 bp, 14 predicted proteins | sample PeaSoiSIISIP2007_FD_187696 | JGI IMG/M metagenome (GOLD analysis project Ga0209415, IMG submission 187696) | Peat soil microbial communities from Weissenstadt, Germany - SII-SIP-2007 (SPAdes) (version 2) | ecosystem: Environmental > Terrestrial > Soil > Wetlands > Peat | place: Germany...
GGCCCCACCCAGACCAGGCCCGCGGCCAGCACGGCCTCGGCGAAGTCGGCGTTCTCGGAGAGGAAGCCGTAGCCCGGGTGGATCGCCGCGGCGCCGGTCTGGCGCGCCGCAGCCAGGATAGCCTCGCCCTTGAGGTAGCTCTCGCGGGCCGGCGGCGGCCCGATCAGCACGGCTTCATCGGCTTCCGCGACGTGCGGCGCGTCGGCGTCAGCCTCGGAGTAGACCGCGATGGTGCGAACGCCGAGCCGCTGCGCGGTGCGGATGATCCGCCGAGCGATCTCGCCACGGTTGGCGATCAGGACCGAGCCGATCATGCGCCAACCTCGTAGAGCCCGATGACGACCAGCCCGGCGAGCGCGACCATGAAGCCGAACGCCGAGCCGATGAACAGCACCAGCATCCGCGACAGCGTGCCGAACATCCCCAGCCGATAGACGCCCTTGAGATGCGCGAACAGATGCACGGGTGCGATCAGCAACAGCAGCTCGAACGCGCCATTCAGCCGACCGGCCAGCATCGTGATCGACAGCAGCAGGCCCTGGAAGGATAGCGAGTGCATGCTGAAGATCAGGTGATCGAACAGGTAGATCCCACGACGCCAGAAGAACATCAGCCCCAGCAGGCCGGCGCTCGTCGGCAGCGCCAACACGGCCAGGCGCTGCGCCCAATCGAAGAGTGCGGTCTCAAACCGTTGCGGGTTCTTGGCGATGGTCTTGAGCCGCGCCGTGACCCAGGCGTCGGCGAACTGCTGTCCGTTGACGTTGAGGTCGAGTTTGACCTGAGGCTCGGCTGCAATGGCTTTGCCGTTGCCTAGGGGCGCCGGGCCGCTTCCGTTCGGTTCGAGGCTGACCGCGAGAAACAGGAGCACGATCACCACCAAGAACAGGCGGAACGGCGGGATCTGCGAGACCCGATGGCCGTCGAGGTAGGCGCGCGTCAGCCGGGCGGGGCGCAGGCACAGGTCCGGCAGCGTGCGCCAGAGCCGGCTGTCGACGTCGATCAGGCCGCCGATCGCCTCGGCCGTCAGCCGCGCCAGCGAGCGGTGATGGTCGTCGGACGACTGTCCGCAGGCGTGGCACCATGGTCCGGCCAGCGGCGTCGCGCAGTTGGGGCACGGCGCGCCGAGTGGCAAGGCGTGCCTGGGCGCATCGCTGCCAAGCACGGCCTTCACGCTGTCGAGCGCTGCTGCCTCGATCTCCCGCGACATCGCCCCCTCTGCGGCCTACTCGGCCCAGGGGGCTTTGCGCCCCTCCAGAAACGCGCGCACGCCGGCCTGGCCTTCGTCGCCGACCCGCTGCGCGGCGATCCGCTTGGCGGTGTGGACCATCAGGCCGTGGTCGATCGCCCGCCCCGCCACCTCGCCAACCAGACGCTTCGACTCCGCGACCGCGCCTGGCGCGCAGAGCGCTTGCGTGGCGATGATCCGGCTCTTCGCCGCTTCCAGCGCCGCGCCATCGGCCACGATCTCGTCGATCAGGCCGAACAGCCGCGCCTGCTCGGCGTCGAACACCTCGCCCGACGAGAACAGCCGCCGCGCCCGGCGCGCGCCGATGGCGGCGACGACGTAGGGGCTGATGGTGGCGGCGATCAGCCCGAGCTTGACCTCCGAGAAGGCGAACTTGGCGCTGTGCACCGCCACGCCCATGTCGCAGGCCGCCGCCAGCCCGGCGCCGCCGCCGAACGCGCCGCCCTCGATCAGCGCCACCGTCAGCGCCGGGATGTCGTGGAGGTGCTTGAGCAGGATCGCCATCTGCATGGCGTCGTCGCGGTTATCCACTTCGGTGTGCTCGATGGCGTCGCGCATCCATTCCAGGTCGGCGCCCGCCGAGAACGTCCCGCCGGCGCCCTGCACGAACACCACCCGGATTGTCTCCTGGTCGCGCAGGGTTTCGAACGTCTCGCGCAGCGCGCCGATCAGCTCGGCGTTGAACGCGTTCTTCTTGTCCGGCCGGTTCAGGGTGACGGTGACCGCGCCTTCCTCGGTGGCCTCCATGGTGACGAGGTCGGAGGTGGCGTCGGTGTCAGGGACCTCGACGAACGGATCGGCGATGGGATTGGACATGGCGTACTCCTTCCCCGGCTACATGCGGAAAACGCCGAACCGGGTCGGCGGGATGGGGGCGCCCAGGCTGGCGGCGATGGCCAGACCCAGGGCGTCGCGGGTCTGGGTCGGGTCGATGATGCCGTCGTCCCAGAGCCGGGCGGTGGCGTAGTAGGGGTTACCCTCGTCTTCGTAGCGCTGCCGGATCGGGGCCTTGAAGGCCTCCTCCTCGGCTGGCGTCCACTTGTCCGCGTCGCGGTTGACCGTCGCCAGCACGCTGGCGGCCTGCTCGCCGCCCATCACGCTGATGCGGCTGTTGGGCCAGGAGAACAGGAAGCGCGGCGAGTAGGCGCGCCCGCACATGCCGTAGTTTCCGGCCCCGAACGAGCCGCCGATCAGCACGGTGAACTTCGGAACCTCGGCGCAGGCCACCGCCATCACCATCTTGGCCCCGTCTTTGGCGATGCCCCCGGCCTCGTAGCGGCCGCCGACCATGAAGCCGGAGATGTTCTGCAGGAAGATCAGCGGGACGCCGCGCTGGCAGGCGAGCTCGATGAAATGCGCCGCCTTCAGCGCGCTCTCGGAGAACAGCACCCCATTGTTGGCCAGGATCGCGACTGGATAGCCCCAGATGTGGGCGAAGCCGCAGACCAGGGTCGCGCCGTAGAGCTGCTTGAACTCGTCGAACCGCGAGCCGTCGACCATCCGGGCGATCACCTCGCGCACCTCGTAGGGCGCACGCACGTCCGGTGGGATGATGCCGTAGAGCTCCGCCGGGTCGTAGGCCGGTGGCTCCGGCTCGGCGGGCTGCAGCGGCGGCGCGGGCCGCGCGCCCAGGTGTCCGATGATCGAACGCACCAGCTCCAGCGCGTGGGTGTCGTTGGCCGCAACGTGGTCGACGACGCCGCTCTTGCGGGCATGGGTGTCGGCCCCACCGAGTTCCTCGGCGCTGATCACCTCGCCGGTGGCGGCCTTCACCAGCGGCGGCCCACCGAGGAAGATCGTGCCCTGGCCGCGCACGATAATGGTCTCGTCGCTCATCGCCGGCACGTAGGCGCCGCCCGCGGTGCAGGAACCCATCACGCAGGCGACCTGGGCGATGCCCTCGGCGCTCATGCGGGCCTGGTTGAAAAAGATGCGGCCGAAGTGGTCGCGGTCGGGGAACACCTCGGCCTGGTGCGGCAGGTTGGCCCCGCCGCTGTCGACCAGATAGACGCACGGCAGGCGGTTCTGCAGTGCGATCTCCTGGGCGCGCAGGTGCTTCTTCACCGTCACCGGGAAGTAGGCGCCGCCTTTCACCGTGGCGTCGTTGGCGATGATCAGCGTCTCGCGGCCTGCGACGCGGCCGATGCCGGTGATCAGGCCGGCGCCGGGCGCCTCGCCGTCATAGAGGCCAAACGCCGCGAGCTGGCCGATCTCGAGGAACGGCGAGCCGATATCGAGCAGCCGCTCGACCCGCTGGCGTGGCAGCAGCTTGCCGCGCTCCGTGTGCCGCCTGCGCGAGGCCTCCGGCCCGCCAAGCGCCGCCTCGGCGACGCGGGTCCGCAGCGTCTGCGCCAGCGCCAGGTTGAGCTCGGCATTGCGGACGAAGGCGTCGCTTCTGGGGTCGATGGCGCTCTTCAGCCGGGGCATGACGTCACCGATACACCGCGCTCAGGTGCGCCGGAAAGCCATCGGCGCGTCGGTGGCCAGTGCGAACACGATATCCTCCCAGCGCCCTTCCCCCTCGCCCTGCGTTTCCCGGCCGACCGCCCTGGCGCCCACCGCATCGTAGAACGCCAGCGCGTTCGCGTTCGTCGCCACGGCCTTGAAGCCGACCTCGGCGACACCCCGCACCCGCAGCGCCTCGCAGAGCGCGACCAGCAAGTCCAGCCCGATGCCGCGGCGCAGGTGCGTGGCCAGCAGGTAAAGCGAGCTCATCCAGCTCGGCGTGGCGTGGGCGAAGCCGACGATCCGGCCCGCGTCCTCGGCGACCAGCAGCACGTCGCCGGCGCCGAGCGCCGCATCCCAGCGCAGCTGTGAGCGGTCGATGTCTACCGCCTCGAAGTGCGCGCCAAACAGCGGCTCATAGGTCTCACGGTCGGCCAGCACGTGGACCTGCGCCACCGCCAGCGCCTCGTCGCGGCGCGCGGGGCGGATCAGCACGGCGCCGCTTGTGGACGGATGACTCGACATCGTTGATGGCGACACTAGCCCGAATTGCCGGCGGGGTGACTCGCCCGCTACTGTCCCGCTGTGGCGACCCTCACCGACTCGTTGCCCGATTCGGCGCTCACGCGGCTCTTCGCCCGGGAAGTGAGCGGCGGCCGCGCTGTGTGGTTCTCTCTGCCCGGCGGCGCGCCGCTCTACGAGGCCGGCGAGGAGGCCGATCAGTTCTACTTTCTGCGCGCCGGGCGGCTGGGCGCTTTTCGCCGCGCCGAAGGGCGCGAGACTCAGTTTCTGGGGGTGATCCGGCCAGGCGAACCGGCCGGCGAGATGGCGCTGGTCGCCGGCGCGCCGCATTCGGCCACCGTGGCGGCGCTGCGCGACTCCGAGGTGCTGTCGCTGAGCCGCGACGACTTCTTCGACGCGGTCGCCACCGACCCAACGGTGATGACCGAGCTGGCGCGGCTGATGATCCTGCGCAATCGCCAGAGCGCCACCGGCGGGGTGATGGGCGAGCCGTCGGTGTTCGGCTTCATCGGTCTGTCGCCGGCGGTGCAGGTGCGCTCCCTGGCCGCCCGCATCGCCGGGCGCATCGGCAACCTCGGCTATCGCGCCACCATCGTCGGGGTCGAGGCGTTGCGGGCGCCCACCGAGTGGTTCTCCAACGTCGAGCGCGACCACGATTTCGTGCTCTACGTCGCCGAGTCCGAGGAGCTGGCCTGGAAAGGCCTGGTGGGGCGGCAAGGCGACCGGCTGTTCCGCGTCGCTGACGCGTCCTCGCCGCCACCCCCGCCCTTGCCGGAGGCCCAGGCCGCCGAGCCGCTGCAGGTGCAGCAGCTCACCGACCTGATCCTGTTGCACCCGCCGGGCGCGGACGCGCCTCGCGGCAGCGAAGCCTGGTTCGAGTCGATGCGCCCGGCGCGGCTGTTCCACCTGCGCGAGGGCAGTGACGCCGACACCGATCGCATCGCCCGGGTGGTGACCGGGCAGTCGGTCGGGCTGGTGCTGTCCGGCGGCGGCGCCCGCGCCTACGCCCACGTCGGCGCGGTCAAGGCGCTGCACGAGCGCGGCGTGCCGATCGACTTCGTCGGCGGCGTCTCCATGGGCGCCATCGTTGCGGCGGGCGTGGCGATGGGCTGGGACGACCAGGAGCTCGACATGCGCATCCGCCGCGCCTTCGTCGATTCCAGCCCGCTCGACGACATCGCTTTTCCGATGATCGCCCTCACCCACGGCGACAAGGTCCGTGAACGGCTGACCGAACACTTCGGCGACCGCTTCATCCCCGATCTATGGCTGCCGTTCTTCTGCATCTCGGCGAACCTGACGACCGGCGCCTACCAACTGCACCGCACCGGCCTGGTGCGGGAGGCGCTGCGCGCCAGCATCTCCCTGCCCGGCGTGCTGCCGCCCGTGACCATCGACAAGAACGTGCTGGTGGACGGAGCGGTGCTGAAGAACTTTCCCGCCGATCTGATGCGCGCGATCCAGCTTGGGCCGATCGTCGGCGTCGATGTCGGACGCGGTCGCAGCATTGAGGCCGAGGACGTGCGGCCGCCGGCCTCGCTCTGGCGCTGGCTGATCTCCGGCGACTGGCGCAAAGGCCCCCCGATCGTCTCGGTGCTGATCCGCTCGGCGACGGTCCGCTCCGGCGCGGAACTGGTCCTGGCGCATCAGGCGACCGACGTGCTCATACAACCGGACGTCGACGAAATTGAGATCCGCGACTGGAAAGCCTTCGATCAGGCGGTCGAAATCGGCCATCGCGCAACCTTAGAGGCGCTAGATACCCTGTCGCGCCCCGTGGTTGATTTGCGCCGCCGCGCCAGCCTGGTGGAGGCCGCTATGCGGACGTCCCCCGCCCGGATGTCTGCCAGCTGACGATAGTCGGACAACCGCCAATCGACGCTGCGCTGCAATAATGCTAGGTTATCGCCACTCACCTCAATCGCCAGGTTCAGGCTGTTGACGCGCCAACTGCGTTTGAAATTGAGGCGGCCGGCTTCGTATGCGCGAGCGGACTTCGTCTTCTCGGATACGAACCTGGACGCCAGGAAGGCGCTGGACGACTGGCCGGCGTGGCACGGCGGCTGTCTGGCCCTGGTGGGCCCGGAAGGATCCGGCAAGACCCACCTGGCGATGGAATGGGCGGCGAGGGCGAAGGCGGCCGTGCTCAACGCCGCCTGCACCGACATCGCCAGCGCTTACGGCAAACCCGTGTTGCTGGAGGACGCCGAGCGCGCCCATCCGGAAACCCTGTTCCACCTCATCAACATGGCTGGGTCGGGCGACGGGCTGCTGCTCACCTCCCGCAGCCACCCGCGCAGCTGGCCGGCCGAACTGCCCGACCTGCGCTCGCGGCTCAACGCCATCCACGTCGCCGAGATCCGCGAACCAGACGACGCCGTGCTGGAGGGACTGCTGCGCAAATTCTTCCGGGAACGGAGCATAAAGCCGGCGGAAGATGTGTATCCCTACCTGATGCGGCGCATCGAACGGTCGGTTCGAATGGCGCGCGAGATCGTCGGACGTCTCGACGAAGCTGCCGACGCCGAAGAACGCGAGATCACCCGCACCCTGGCGCGGCAGATTCTTGAATCCGACTCGGGGACTCTCGATCTGTTCGAGTGATGTCTTGTTAGCGCCACGGAATGGCGCCAGACACTGTCCATTCCCAATCGCCACGATGAGCCTCCCTTGGAAGCCCAAGTCGCCGAGTCCGCCGCGCTTCCGGTCGCCGCGCCCGCGCCGCCGCCTCCGGACCTGCTGCGCTCGCCCGACCGTTTCTTCAACCGCGAGCTCTCCTGGCTGAGCTTCAATCAGCGGGTGCTCGACGAAGCCGAGAATCCGCGCCACCCGCTGCTCGAGCGGCTGCGGTTCCTGTCGATTTCGGCCAACAACCTCGATGAGTTCTTCATGGTCCGCGTCGCTGGCCTGAAGGCGCTGGTGCGCGAGGGCGTGCGGGTGCTGAGCCAGGACGGTCTTTCCGCCTCGCAGCAGCTGGTCAAGGTCAGCGCCGCGGCCAACGACCTGATGACCGAGCAGCAGCGGATCTGGGCCGCCATGCGCGCTGAGCTCTCGTCCGCCGGGCTCGTCCTGCTCGACGCCAAGGACATCACCGCCGCCGACCGTCCGGCGATCGAGGAGATCTTCCTCAGCCGCATCTTCCCGGTGCTGACGCCGCTGGCGATCGATCCGGCCCATCCGTTCCCGTTCATCCCCAACCTGGGCTTCTCGCTGGCGCTGAAACTGCGCCGGCTCTCGGACAACAAGCAGCTCTATGCCCTGGTCCCGGTGCCGACCCAGGTCGACCGGTTCTGGGAGCTGCCGCCGGGCGGTCGCCGCCGTCACGCGCGGCGGTTCTTCTCGCTCGAGAGCTTCCTGATCCTGTTCCTCGACCGCCTGTTTCCCGGCTGCGAGGTGGAGGGCCAGGGCCTGTTCCGTTTGATCCGCGACAGCGACGTCGAGATCGAGGAAGAGGCCGAAGATCTGGTGCGGGAATTCGAAGCCAGGCTGAAGCGGCGCCGCCTGGGATTGGTCGTGCGGGTCAAGATTCAGGCCTCGATGCCCGAAGACCTGCGGAACTTCATCCTCGAGGGACTGGCGGCCGAGCCCCAGGACGTGGTCAAGGTCGACGGCAAGCTCGGCCTCGCCCAGATGAGCCAGCTGATCCCACCGGACTTGCCGGAGCTGAAGTTCCCACCGTTCCAGCCGCGCTTCCCGGAGCGGATACGCGACCATGGCGGCGACTGCTTCGCCGCCATCCGCGAGAAGGACATCCTGGTCCACCACCCGTTCGAGAGCTTCGACGTGGTGGTGCAGTTCCTGCGTCAGGCGGCGCAGGATCCCAACGTCATCGCCATCAAGCAGACGCTCTATCGCACCAGCAAGGACAGCCCGATCGTCGCGGCGCTGATCGAGGCGGCGGAGAACGGCAAGAACGTCACCGCCCTGGTCGAGATCAAGGCCCGGTTCGACGAGGAGGCCAACCTGAAGTGGGCCCGCGACCTGGAGCGGGCCGGCGTGCTCGTCGTGTTCGGCTTCGTCGAATACAAGACCCACGCCAAGCTGTCGGTGGTGGTGCGGCGCGAGGGCGACGGGCTGCGCACCTACTGCCACTACGGCACCGGCAACTACCATCCGGTCACCGCCAAGATTTACACCGACCTGTCGCTGTTCACCGCCGATCCGGCGATGGCGCGGGATTCGGCCAAGATCTTCAACTACATCACCGGCTATGCGTTGCCCGAGCGGATGGAGAAGCTGTCCTATTCGCCGATCTCGATGAAGCACGACCTGCTGCGCCTGATCGCGACGGAGGCTGAACACGCCCAGGCGGGCAGGCCGTCCGGCATCTGGGCCAAGCTGAACTCCCTGGTCGACACCGAGATCATCGACGGCCTCTACCGCGCCGGTCGCGCCGGCGTGCGCGTCGAGCTGATCATCCGCGGCATCTGCTGCCTCAGGCCCGGCGTCCCGGGGCTATCCGAGAACATTCGCGTGAAGAGCATCGTCGGGCGTTTCCTCGAACACGCCCGCATCGTCGCCTTCGCCAACGGCCATCCCCTGCCCTCTAACCACGCGCGCCTCTACATCTCGTCGGCCGACTGGATGCCCCGCAATCTCGACCGCCGGGTCGAGGTGCTGGCGCCGGTCGAGAACCCCACCGTGCACCAGCAGGTGCTCGACCAGATCATGGTGGCGAATCTGAACGACGAGGCACAAAGCTGGCGTCTGGATGGCGATGGGCGCTATCAGAGGACGCCCGGCTGGGATCGCAAACGCGCTTTTTCGGCTCACGACTACTTCATGACCAACCCCAGCCTCTCCGGCCGGGGTCACAAGGTGAAGGACCTGCCGCGTGCGTTCGACCATGTGGTCGCCGGAAGCTGACACCACGACCCAGGCCGCCCCCACACAGGGGCCCCCCGCCTGGGACGCCGCCGTCATCGACGTCGGCTCGAACTCGGTCCGTCTGGTGCTCTACCGCGTCGAGGGCCGCGCGGTGTGGACGGTGTTCAACGAGAAGATCCTGGCGGGACTTGGCCGCGACCTGGCGACCAGTGGCCGGCTCTCGCCGGACGGCGTCGAAGCGGCGATGGCCGCCCTGCGCCGTTTCGCCGCCCTGGTCGGCGCCGCCGCGCCAACGCGGGTGTTCGCCGTCGCAACCGCCGCGGCCCGCGACGCCGAGGACGGCCCGGCTTTCTGCCGCCGCGTGCGGGCCGAGACCGGGCTCGATCTGCGGGTTCTGAGCGGCGGCGAGGAAGCGCGCTATGCGGCGCTGGGCGTGCTGGCCGGGGCGCCGGAGTCGGTCGGCCTGGCCGGCGATCTCGGCGGCGCCAGCCTGGAGCTGGTGCGGCTGGAGAACGGCGCGCCCGGCGACGGCGTGACCCTGCCGTTGGGGCCCTTCGCCTTCAAGGACAACGGCCGCTTCGATCCGGACCGGGTGCGTGGCCAGGTCGAACGCCGGCTGAAACCTCACGTCGACGCGTTGAAGACGCCGGTGTTCCATGCCGTCGGCGGCGCCTGGCGCAACCTGGCGCTGCTGGCCATGCGCATGTCGTCCTATCCCCTGGAGATCATCCATCAGTACGAGATGACCCGGCGCGAGGCGCTGGAAGCCGCCCGCCTGATCTCGCACCAGTCGGTGCGTTCGCTCGAGCGGATCGAAGGCATCTCGCGGCGGCGGCTTGAGACCCTGCCCCACGCCGCCGCGGTGCTGGAGGGCCTGGTCGACACCCTGGGCGTCGACCGTGTGGTGCTCTCCGCCTATGGTCTGCGCGAAGGCGTGCTGTTCGAGGCGATGTCGCCCGCTTGCCGCGCCGAGGATCCGTTGATCGAGGGCTGCGCGGCGCTCAGCGCTCGCGAGGGTGTCAACCCGACGCTGGGCCCGGCGGTGCAAGCCTGGCTGGGACCGGCGTTCGGGAACCTGGAGCCGGTGCTCGGCGCGCGCGAACCGGTGCTGTTGAGCGCCGCTTGCCGTCTCGCCGACCTCGGCGCCCGGCTGCACCCGGACCATCGCGCCGACCTGATCTTCCACCAGGTGCTGCGCGCGCCGATCCCCGGAATGAACCACGCCGAGCGCGTGTTCCTGGCGACGACCATGTTCGCCCGCCACACCGCCGCCGAAACCGTGCCCAAGCCGGACCTGATCGCGCGGCTGCTGACCCACGAGCGGGTGCAGCGGGCGAGAGCCCTGGGCGCCGCCATTCGCCTCGCCTGCGACATGTCGGGCCGCAGCCCGGACCTGCTGCGCCAGGCCAACCTGGAGATCCGCCCCTCGTCCCTCGTCGTCGAAGCCGACGAACCCGCCGCGGCGATCCTGCTCGGCGAACAGACCGCCAAGCGCGCGGCGACGCTGGCCGCGCTGCTGGAACGCGAACTCAAGGTCCGCCCAGCCTCCCGCCGCGAACGGACGAAGCAGGAAAAAGTGGCTTAGGCGCTCGCCCTCGCCGCCCGCCGCACGGGCACCACCCGCACCCGCGTACCGTCGAGCACCAGGGCCAGTTCGCCGCGCTTGAGTTTCAGCGCGTCCTCGCCGAACGCCTCGCGGCGCCAGCCCTTCAGCGCTGACGAATCGGCGCGGTCGTCGCTGGCGATCTTTTCCAGGTCGGCGACAGTGGCGATGAGCTTGGAGGCGACGCCGGCGTCCTCGGCCCTGGCCTTCAGCAGCACCTTGAGCAGTTCGACCACGGCCCCAGCCGCGGGCGAGACCGGCGTGGTGTCGCGTTCGATTTTCGGGGCGTAGCCTTCCGGGTCGCTCAGCGCCTCACCGATCGCCTCGATCAGCTCGGGCCCGTAGCGCGAGCCGCCGAAGCCCTTCGGCACCGAGCGCAGCCGGTTCAGCGCATCGACCTCGGTCGGCGCCTGAGCCGCCAGCTCGTCGATCGCCTCGTCCTTCAGGATCCGCCCGCGCGGCTGGTCGCGCTGCTGCGCGGTGCGCTCGCGCCAGGCGGCCACGGCCTTGAACACCGCCAGATACTTGACCGCGTGCTTGCGCGGCTTCAGGCGCCGCCAGGCGTTCTCGGGGTCGACGTCGTAGAGCGCCGGATCGGTCATCGCCGCCATCTCTTCGGTCACCCACGAGAGCCGCGCGGCCTTCTCCAGCCGCGCCAGCAGGATCGGATAGAGCTCGGCCAGGTGGGTGACGTCAGCGATGGCGTAGGTGAGCTGCGCCTCCGACAGCGGCCGCCGCGACCAGTCGGTGAACCGATGGCTCTTATCGAGGTCGATCTTCAGAATTTTCCGCACCAGGGCGTCGTAGGCGATCTGCTCGCCGAAGCCGCCGGCCATGCCGGCGATCTGGGTATCGAACAGCGGCGTCGGGATCGCGCCGAGGTTGTTGAAGATCTCCACGTCCTGGCGCGCGGCGTGGAACACCTTCAGCACCTGGGTGTCGCGCATCACCTCCAGGAACGGGCTCAGGTCGAGCCCTTCGGCCAACGGATCGATGGTCGCCTCGATTCCGCCGGGCGCGGCGGCCTGGATCAGGCACAGTTTCGGCCAGTAGGTGGTCTCGCGCATGAACTCGGTGTCCACGGCGACGAAGGCCTGGCCCTCCAACCGCGCACAGAAGTCCGCGAGGTCGGCGGTGGAGGTAATCGGCGTCATCGGCTAGCTATAGCCCCGCGGGCGGCCGAGTCTGCAAGACTCTGAAGCCGGACCGTCCGAAATTTGCGCCCGCGTCGGAGCCGCGTACTTATGTCTGAGCGCCGCAACGGCCTGACCTACGCCAAGGCGGGCGTCGACATCGACGCCGGCGCCGCGCTGGTCGAGGCGATCAAACCGCTGGCCAAGGCCACCCGCCGGCCGGGCGCCGACGCGGCGCTGGGCGGCTTTGGCGCGCTGTTCGATCTCAAGGCCGCCGGCTACGCCGACCCGTTGCTGGTCACCACCACCGACGGCGTCGGCACCAAGCTGAAGATCGCCATCGAGACTGACCTCGTCGACGACGTCGGCATCGATCTGGTCGCCATGTGCGTCAACGACCTGCTGGCCCAGGGCGCCGAGCCGCTGCTGTTCCTCGACTATTTCGCCACCGGCAAGCTGGATGTGGCTCAGGCGACGCGCGTCGTGGCCGGCATCGCCGAGGGCTGCAAGCTCGCCGGCGCGGCCCTGGTCGGCGGCGAGACGGCGGAGATGCCCGGCATGTACGCCGGCGCCGACTTCGACCTCGCCGGCTTCTGCGTCGGGGCGGTCGACCGCGAAGGCGTGCTGCCCAGGTTCGATCGCCAACGGCCCGGCGATCTGCTGATCGGCCTCGGCTCGTCGGGGCCGCACTCCAACGGCTATTCGCTGATCCGCCGCATCGTCGAGCTTTCCGGCCTCGCCTGGGAGGCCCCTGCCCCCTTCGCCGACGGTCAGACGCTCGCCCAGGCGCTGATGACGCCGACCAGGATCTACATCGACAGCGTGCTGCCGCTGGCCAAGGCCGGGCTCCTCACCGGCTGCGCCCACATCACCGGCGGCGGCCTGGTGGAGAACCCGCCGAGGGCCATCGCGCCTGGCCTGGCGGCGCGCTTCGACTGGGGCGCCTGGACGGCGCCGCCGGTGTTCGCGTGGCTGGCCGAGACCGGCGGCGTCGCCGAAGCCGAGATGCGGCGCACCTTCAACTGCGGCATCGGCCTGCTGCTGATCACGCCGCCGCGCAACGCCGAGGCGGTGCTGACGGCCCTGCTCAACGCCGGCGAGGTGGCGTTCGTGTGTGGGGAACTGGCGACGGCCTGAGCATGGCCAATCCGCCGCCAGTCGGATTTGTGCTGCGATCGACGGGTAGGAAGGCGTACCAAGCCTGCCAACCCCAGCCTAACGGAGACATCGCCGGTGGCTTCGCCCTTTGACGAACTCGAGGTGGAAGAGGCGCTGCGGCCCATCGCCCAGCTGTTCGACTTCGACCTGGACCTCCGGCTGTCGTCGGTGCTCGCGCTGGAATCCCGGATCAGCGACGACGCCGCTTCGGCCAAGACGCTCGGCACTTACCGGCCCGGCAACGCCGTCGTCATCGGCGCCGAGGGACTGATCCTCACCATCGGCTACCTGATCACCGAAGCCGACGACGTCCTGCTCAGCACCGGCGACGGCCGCCGCATCCCCGCGCACGTGTTGGGGACCGATCAGGCCACCGGCTTCGGCCTGGTCCACGCGCTGGAGCCGCTTGGACTGCCGCCGATGCCGATCGGTGACTCCCGAAAGCTGCGGCCGGAGGCCGCGGTGATCTCGGCGGGCGGCGGCGGCCGCGCCCACGCGCTGGGTGGCCACGTGCTCGCCCGGGCCCCCTTCGCCGGCTACTGGGAATACTACCTGGAAGAAGCGCTGTACGTCGAACCGGCCCACCCGCACTGGAGCGGCGCCGCGCTGATCGGCCCCAACGGCGATCTGGTCGGCGTGGGCTCGCTGTGGATGGAGCGGCACGCCCAGGACGGCGACATCCAGCCGCTCAACATGTTCGTCCCAGCCGAGCTGCTGCCGCCCATCCTCGACGACCTCGCCAGCGGACGCGCGGCCAGGCCACCGCGGCCCTGGCTCGGCGTGATCTCGCACGACAACGGCTCGCACGTGGTGATCCAGGACGTGACGCCTGGCGGCCCCGCGGCGCGGGCCGAGCTGCGCCGCGGCGACATCGTGCAGCGGCTGGCTGGCGAGCGGGTGAAGGACCTGGCCGGGTTCTACACCCGGCTCTGGGCGCTCGGTCCGCCGGGCGTCACCGTGCCGCTGACGATCCAGCGCGAGGACGACGTGTTCGACGTCGAGGTCCGCTCGGGCGATCGCCTGGCGATGCAGCGCAAGCGCCGCTTCAACTAGATGAGCTATCCGTTTGCCGCCGCGTTTCGCGAGGCGCTGTCCGCACGCTGCGCCAGCTTTCCCCGCATCGTCCACGAAGACGCCAGCCTGAAGCCAGCCGCGGTGGCGATCACCCTGGTCGCGGCCGACGACGGCTCGGGCCAGACCGCCTTCCTGCTGACCCGCCGGGCGGCCGAACTGCGCGCCCATGGCGGCCAATGGGCGTTGCCGGGCGGTCGCTGCGATCCGGGCGAAACCTTCGAAGAGACCGCCCTGCGCGAACTGGAGGAGGAACTGGGCCTGCGGCTCGCCCCCCGGCACATCCTGGGCCTGCTCGACGACTATCCGACCCGCTCCGGCTATGCGATCACGCCGGTCGTCACCTGGCTGGACGACGCCAGCGCGCTGAAGCCGAACCCGCACGAGGTCGCCTCGGTGCACTACATCCGGCTCGACCACCTCGCTGGCGACGAGGCGATTCAGTTCGAGACCATTCCCGAAAGCCCGCGCCCCTTGATCCGGGTCCGGGTCGTCGACGGGCACCACATCCACGCCCCGACCGCCGCCATGGTCTATCAGTTGCGCGAACTGGTCGCCGGCCGTGTCACCCGGGTCGCCGAGCTGGAGCAGCCGGTGTTCGCCTGGCGCTGAGGCTCAGACGGCCGTCTCCAGCCGGGTCAGCCAGTAGTCGGCGTCATAGGTCGGATCGTCGGTCAGGTAGCGCCACAACTTGATCCGGTTGACGAACTCGAGCCGCCCGGTGTCCTGCTCGAACCAGGGCTCCGGCGTCATCAGGATGTCCTCGACGGTTCCCCGCTCCGGCGCCGACTTGCGAAAGAAGATCGGCCGCTGCGCGTTGGGGCCCTTTGCGTTCTTGAGGGGCAGGTCGTCGACGTCCCAGCAGCGCACCTGCGAGCTGCTGGCGTGCATGCGGATCTTGAACATGTAGCGCACGTCGTCCGACAGGTTGACGCCGCCGCCATGCCATAGGCCGTGATGCAGGAACAGCAGCGTGCCGGCCTCGCAGACCATGTGCTGCTGGCCCAGCATGTTCTGGTAGCGGCCCAGCGCCACCTCGCTGACCTTGCGCAGGTGCGTGCCGGGGATGAACCGCGTGCCGCCCATCGGCCGGGTCACCGCGTGCGGGTAGTACATCACCTGCACGTCGAACGAGAGCCTGGGGTCGATGGTCGAGTCCTGGTGCGTATGCTGGGAGACATTCTCGCGGTGCGCCGCCTCGTAGTAGCGCGGCGGGAACGTCACGTGCAGGAAGTGGTGGTCGAACACCGGCGCTTCGCCCAGCAGGCTGCGCAGGGCGCCGCGCACCAGCGGCAGGTCGAGCATGCGGCTGACGGCGCTGCCCGGCGCATAGGCCTCGGCGAGCGGCGTGCCGGCGGCGACCTCGGGGATGCGGCTGGCGGCCAGGGTGTCGCCATAGACCGCCATGATCTTGCCGCCCTCGGCCAGCTCCGGAACCTCGCCGGCCTCGGCCATGAACTGGGCGTTGATGTCGGCGGGCACGGCGCCGTCGAAGCGCAGGAAGCCCCGCGCGACGAAGCTGGCCATCTGGGCCGACGACAGCAGGGGCGGATCGTTCATGGCGCGGCCTCGACCAGCTGCTCGAAAAAGAACTCGTACTTCAGATAAGCCAGATCGAACTCCTCGCCGCGCGGGTGCGGCAGGAGCTGCGAGGCCTGGAACAGCCGCCAGCCGTCCCGCAGCGCCGCCAGGCCGGTGGCGTAGGGCGGCGTGTCGTCGTCGCCGGCCATGTGCAGCGTCTCGCCCGACCCATCATACTGCGCCCACCCCAGCACCGGCGAATCCAGCGCCGAGTTCTTCAAATAGAGCACCAGCACCTTCTGCCGCACAACGTCACCCCCTCTCTTCCCCCGGAAAGGGGCAAACGACTCGGCGCTCAGCGCCCCCCGCAGTCAGGTCGCCGCTACCGCCGAAAGAAGATTGTCCACGAACAACACGAACAACACGAACGCGCCCATCTCTTCCCCCGGGAGGGGGAAGGGCCGCGCCGGAGGCGCGCCGGGGCCCTCCGACCTGGCCGCTTCGCCGCAAAGCGGCCGTTCGTGTTGTTCGTGTTGTTCGTGGACTCCTTCCTTTTCTGACTCCCCATCCGCACCAGCAACGCAGGCTCGTCCGCCCCTACGACACCAGCAGCGGCACGTCGGCGGGCGCGAAGCCCTGGGTCTTCGGCAGCACCTCGCGTGCGAAGAGGCGCATGCTCGCCTCCGCCTTCGCTAGCGACATCGAGCCGTAGGAGAACACGGCCACGAATTCGTCGGCGCCCATCATGCTGTTGATGCGCTCCAGCTTCTCCAGGCAGGTTTTCGGGCTGCCCCAGATGTTGTTCTGCAGATAGATCTGGGCGGTGTCGAACTCCGGCGGCAGGGCCGCGCGCATCTTGGCCATCTGGGCGTAGTACTCGTAGCCTTTCAGCCCCTGCAGGTGCTCGCCGAGGAACTGGTAGTG
>Ga0209415_10009747_pt1 | contig 16449 bp, 17 predicted proteins | sample PeaSoiSIISIP2007_FD_187696 | JGI IMG/M metagenome (GOLD analysis project Ga0209415, IMG submission 187696) | Peat soil microbial communities from Weissenstadt, Germany - SII-SIP-2007 (SPAdes) (version 2) | ecosystem: Environmental > Terrestrial > Soil > Wetlands > Peat | place: Germany...
CGCGAGCCTGTCAGCGCGCATCTCGTACTTGTCCGCCGACCACGCCACAAGCACCCGCGTCCTGCTGGCCTTTAGCTGAAGCTCCCGCAACAGGTCTCGCGTCTCCTCGACCACGTACCTGCCGTAGTTCTCGATGCTCTTGACCGCAGCGCCCGCCAGATACGTGATGGGCTCCCCCACGTCTTCGCTCGACTGGATCGCCGTCAGGTCGTAGATCAGCGAGGCGAGCTGGTCAACGTACCTCTCGGGCTCCGGCCCGCGAGCCACCTTCAGCTCGCGGGCCTTCCGCATCAGCTCGACCTCCGCGGCCATCGAAGTGCAGAGGGCGAGCACGCGTGAGATGTATTCGAGCTCCAGGCCCGATATGCCTCCATAGGTCACCTTCAGCCCGAGGTCCTCCAGGGGCGTGAACTCCTTCGAGGCCTCCTTGGAGCCAAGGACAGCGACCGCGGCCTCAGAGCCCGGCCATTGGAGCGGACCCGTCGGAAGATACGCGTAATTGATCCTCTCCCCCGCCTTCAACCCCGTCTGCTTCTCGAGCATGGTGACGTTGTCCGCGTTCCCGCCGACGCCCGTCGGGAGCAGGTTCACGACCGTCGAGCCGCTCGAAGCGTACTTGGCGACCTCCCTGAGCTTCGTGTTGGCCTCGATGACCGACTCGTCACCCACCCTCCTGAGCTTGGGCGTGAACATCACGACCTCCGCCTCTGAGAGGACTTGCGAGACCGGCTTGAGGCCCATGAGCATCTCGTCGTCCACGAGCTCCTGGACAGTCCTGTGCCCCCTGACCATCGCCGGCTCCAGGTCCATCGCCATCTGGAGGGTCTCGTCGACCAGGGTGACAGAGGCCTTCTCGATGAGACGGGCGGCCGCCGAGTATCCTTCGCTAGTCAGACCGTAAACCGCAACCTTCGGCTTTGGCAAAATGGGGAGAGCTCTGCGCCGCATCTTGCACGCGTGAGATTATAGACTTTCGATAGTCGCCGTCGCGGTTGTCTTTTTATGATGTCGATGTCTGGCAAGGTTTCGCGATGAGGTACTGGGTAGACATCGTAACGCCCAAGCAGGTGCTCTTCTTCCGACCCGTCATCCAGAGCCTGCAGAGGCAAGGTCATCAGGTGTTGGCCACCTCGAGGCGATACAGGGAGGTGGAGCAGCTCGCGTCCATGCTCCGGATGGACCTCTCCTTCGTAGGGGCGAGGGGCGGGAAGGACCCGCGCGAGCAGTTCGAGCTTAGCCTCGAGCGGATGCAGCAACTCCTCCCAATGGTGGTGGGATTCTCTCCGGACGTCTCCATCTCGGTGGCGTCCGCCGATTGCGCTAGGGTCTCCTTCGGGCTGAGGGTCAGGCACGTGGCCGTGAACGACTCCCCGCATTCGCTGGTCGCGGGGAAGCTCTCGCTGCCGCTCTCCTATCACGTCATGACTCCGTGGATAATCCCGTTCTCTGCGTGGTCAACCTTCGGCCTCACTAGGGGGCAGGTCAGCAGATACAGGGCACTCGACCCCGCCGCATGGCTCAAGAGGAGGCCGAGGAGAGAGTTGGTCCGCTCGCAGTCGAAGGGCGAGAACAGGGCCAGGATCCTGGTGAGGCTCGAGGAGTCCTACGCACCCTACCTCGCCGGCAGCGACGAGTCATGGTCAGAGAGGGTCCTCGTGAGGCTGGCTCGCGATTTCAAGGGCCACGAGCTCGTCGCGCTCTGCCGGTACGAGGACCAGCTGGCCAGCGTGAGGAAGAAGTTCGGCTCGGAGTACTTCGTCCCTGAAGAGGCGTTCGACGGGGCGAGGATGATTGAGCAGTCCGACGTCTTCGTTGGGATGGGCGGGACGATGACCGCCGAGGCCGCGCTGCTCGGCATCCCCGCCGTCTCGGCCTTCCAAGGTGCCGAGCTCTACACCGAGAAGTTCCTCCTCTCGAAGAGGCTGCTCCTGAAGGCGAAGAGCGTCGACGGAGTCTCGAAATGCATCAGGGCGTCTCTAGACCGCCGCTACAGCGAGAGCTACCGTAGGAGGGGGCGCGCTCTCCTCGACTGGATGGAAGACCCCTCGGAGCGGGTCGTCGACTACCTCAAGACGCTCGGTCCCGGCTCGAGATAGCCGGCTCGGGCCGATGTATTGGGGCTCTATATTTCCCAAGCTGCTCAATATATCCCATCGATAACCAATAAATCGAGAATTCTCCCGACTCAACAACGAGTGAAAAGAATAATGGAAAACATAGTAGTGAGCAGAGGGACCGAAGAGTCCGGCGTCTTCGACGCGAGGAAGTTCCCGATCATGAGGACTCTCGCGAGGCTTCATGAGTGCGACGTGGAGACTCTCTACAGCAGGATAGACGCGAGCGAGCTCGACGTCCAGGAAATCCTGAGGGAGATGGTCTCCAAGAAGGAGGTGGAGGCGTCGCCCAGACCTCTGGTGGGCGGGAAGCGAAGCGAGAGGTTCACCCTGACCTTGAAGGGTTGGGGAGAATACATGAGGGTTCTGGGTTCGATCTACGAACTCTCCGAGTAGCCGGTGACACGATCCGAGGACGAATGACTCCGTTGTCTTGTTTGTCTTCGTTTCCGGCTGAAGCGCCCGCAAGAAATCGCGTCCGCACCTCCCAGATGACTTATATCACGACGCGAGACGAGACAAGAACCGATGCTCCCGGCGCGGACTTCCCTCCTGGCGGCCAGGGCTTAATCGAGCGCGTGCTAGATGATGGACTTGTTCATGCTCCGACACGCTGAGGCCGGGAAGAGGCTGCCGGCTCAGGCGAGGGACGCCGAGCGCTCTTTGACGGCCGAAGGGAAGGAGCAGCTCGAGGACGTCGCCCGCGCGCTCTCGAGGATGAAGATAAAGCCCGACCACATAATATCGAGCCCGCTGAAGCGCTCGCGCGAGACCGCGAGCATAGTGGCGAAGGCCCTGAAGGAGCGCGACAAAGTCGAGATCTGGGACGAGCTGAAGCCCGAAGGGAGCAAGCAGGAACTCTTCGCGAGGCTCTCCAAGCTGAAGCCAGAGACGAGCGTTCTGTGCATAGGGCACGAGCCATACCTTTCGCAGGCGATCAACGACCTGATGGGCCATCAGGGGCCGCCGAGGATCCTCCTCAGAAAGTGCGGCCTGGCGCGGGTCTCCATCAAGGCGTTTCATCCGAAGGTGGAAGGAGAACTAAGATGGCTGTTGACACCAAGGCTCCTGAAGCGGATGTCGTAGGCTACGGTCCTGAGGGGTTCGGCCCCTCGACTGGGTTCACCGCCTCCGTCCTCGACCTCGGGTTCAACTCTGCCAAGCTCGCCACATACCACGTGAACGGGAGGACCAGCTACAGGATCGTCTCCCAAGAAGACGCGAAGGTCAAGCTCGGAGAGGAGCTTGACGAGACGGGCTTCCTCGCGGTCCCCCCGATGGAGAGGACGCTCCGAGTCCTGAAGATGTTCAGGGAGATAGTCGACTTCGAGTCTCCGCGATACGTCCTCCCGGTCGCAACCAGCGCAGTGAGGGAAGCTGCCAACAGGAGCGAGTTCCTCCACCTCGCCGAAGAGACGTCGAAGTTCAAGTTCAGGGTGCTCTCTGAGCAGGAGGAGGCGCTCCTCTCATACTTCGGGGCAGTACTCGCCCTCAGGATCCCCACGGGGGTTTTCTTCGACCTCGGCGGCGGGACGCTGGCGATAGTCTACGCCGAGGACTTCAAGGTCAAGAAGGTCCTGTGCCTCCCGCTGGGGGCGAGGAGGCTCTCCTACCTCTACGGCAGCCCGAAGAAGGGGGGGCTCTTCGTCCGGAAAGACTACGAGAGGATGAAGGACCACGTCCTCGAGCTCCTCCCGAGCAGGAAGGAGCTCCGCCTCGCAAAAAAGACTAGGCTGATCGGGGTTGGGGGGACGGTAAGGGCCCTTGCCGGCTACCACGCTGACAAGTCGAAGTATCCCTTCGAGAAGCTCCACAACTACGTGATGGACTACGATGAGGTGGCATGGACCACGTCGCAATTCTTCAGGATGAAGAGGCGCCAGATGAGGTCGCTCCGGTCGATGGGCCAGGCTAGGGCTGAGACCATGGCCGCCGGCTCCTGCGTCATCCGGCTCCTGATGAAGAATCTGGGGGTCTCCGAGCTCGTGGCTAGCACCCACGGTCTCCGCGAGGGCACGCTCTCGCTCTTCCTCCACGACCATCGGTGGTTCACCGCCCGGAGCTTCGAGCCGGTGACAATCGACCGCCAACTGGCCTCGGCCGGAAGGGCTTGGAGGACAACGTGGGGGAGGCACGTAGGCGAGTTATTCTCCGCGCGGATGATAAGCGAGCACGAGTACTCGCTGCTCTTGGAATCGTTCCAGATCGTGAAGAACGCCCCCCAGGCCGCCGACCTGAAGGCCAGGTTCCACGAGCTCATGGGGGTCGACTCGCCCCTGAGTCACGTCGACCAGCTGACGGTCGCGATTGCAATCATGGTCGCAGCAAGCGGAAGCTATGCGAACGTCTTGGCCGAAGAGTTCACTCCTCCCCTCAGGCGGAGAGACAAGGAGACCATCAAGAGGCTCTCCGGGGCCTACCGGCTCCTCGAGCTGCTCGAGATGATGAAGGCGAACCTCTCGATCAAGGGCTCTGAGAGCTCCGGAAGGCCGCTCAAGATGGAGATATCCGTCCGTGGCATCTACGCGGAAGAGCTCCTGGCGCGCGCCGTCTCCACGGTCAGAGAAGACCTCAAGATAGATACGGACTACTCTGTTATCAAGGAGAGGAAGCTAGCCCCGATGGAGCTGCAGAGTTGATCTCATCATGATGGACCAGACAAAGCGCGCAGGAAACGGGGGGGCGGGGCGTAGCCAGATCGGCGCTGGGACCAGCACAAGGAAGAAGCGGGCTGAGAGCGATTGGGACCCGGCCGCAGGAAGGCTCATCGCCGTCGAGGGCGTCGACGGGTCAGGCAAGTCGACCCAGCTTCACCTGCTCGAGCAGTGGCTCCGCCACCAAAACCTCAAGGTGTTCAAGACGGAGTGGAACTCCTCGGAGACCGTCAAGGAGATAACCTCTCGGGGGAAGAAGAAAGGCCTGCTTACGCCCACCACGTTCAGCCTCCTCCATGCGACAGACTTCGCCGACAGGTACGAGCGGAACATCCTGCCGCTCCTCGAGGCCGGGTATTTCGTGCTTGCCGACAGGTACATCTTCACCGCCTACGCGAGGGACATCGTCCGCGGCTGCCATCCCGGCTGGGTCAGGAAGATATACAGCTATGCCGCCAAGCCAGACGTTACGCTCTACTTCAGGGTCCCCGTGGACGTCGCCGTCTCGAGGATCCTCGCGGGGAGGCCGAAGCTAAAGTATTACGAGGCCGGGATGGACATGAACCTCTCGAACGACCCATACGAGAGCTATAGGATCTTCCAGGGCAGAATCGTCGAGCAATACGAGTCGATGGTGGAGAGCGAAGGGCTCATCGCGATCGACGCGAACCGCGGGATCGAGGAGCAGCAGGTCGAGGTGCGCGCGCGGGTCACGAAGCTGTTCGGCGAAGGAGGGACGGGCCAGATGGCGACTGGAGCGTTGAGAGGGTATGGCCAGCGATAACCCCGAGCTCGAGGATGACGACCAGGAGGCGGTGCGCAGACCATACTCTATGCCTCCGGTCACGCCCGCTTCGCTGGGCAAGGAAGGGGGAAAGAGGAAGCTTAGGTTCTACGGGCACGGGATGCCGTACTTGAAGGACCTCGAGGTGAAGGGGCACCTCATCGTGATAGAGGGGCCCGACGCATCAGGGAGGAGCACCCACACCACCACCATCCAGGCCAAGCTCGAGGCGGACGGTCACGCGGTCCTGGGGACTGGGCTCAAGCGCTCCGAGCTAATCAGCGAGGGCATAATCGAGGCGAAGGGAAACCTGGGCGTCGGGAAGCGGACGCTCTCGCTCTTCTATGCCGCGGACTTCGCCGACCAGCTCGAGAACAAGATAATCCCAGCCCTCGAGGCGGGTTACGTCGTCCTCGCAGACCGCTACATCTACACGCTCATGGCTAGGAACAACGTGAGAGGGATCGAGAGGAGGTGGTCAAGGAGCCTCTTCGGCTTCACGCCCATCCCGGACCTCATCTTCTATCTCGACGTCAAGCCCGAGGAACTCGTCCACCGCGTCTTCCAGAAGAACTCTATCCTGGATTACTACGAGTCCGGGATGGACATAGGGCTCTCGGACGACATGTACAAGTCATTTCTCATATACCAGGGGAAGATGGCGAAGGAGTTCGAGAAGATGAAGAAGCTCTTCGGCCTCCAGTTCATCGACGGGAACCGGGCAATCGAGCAGGTCGACGCGGACCTCCAAGCGCGCATCGACGGGTTCCTCAACCGCCAGAGATGACGGCCACGCGGATCTCCACCGAAGAGCTTGCAAAGGCCTTCAACCGGAACGTCGCGACCGTCGACACGCGTCTGCAGGACTTCCTAAAGTCGGGGGACTCGCCGACGACCGCGGCGCTGAGGAAGTCCATAGCGAGACTGAGGACAACGTACTCGGTCCTGCCGAAGAAGGAGAGACAGGAGCCTCGCACCAAGCGGTACGTCTCGTCCTCGAAGAAGCTCTCGAGAGCGGTGGGAAAGGTGCGAGACATCGACACGATAGCGGCCTGGACGATGCAGCTCTCGGAGAGCAAAGACCAGCGGTCGTTTATCTCGGACCTAGGGAGGCTCAGGGGCACCAACGTCCGAACGGCCATGCTAAAGGCCAAGAAGCTGAGAAAGACGAAATCGCCGCTCTTGGACCTCAGAGGTTTCGACGAATATCACGACGGCGGGCGCGTCGCCAAAGTCGAGAAGCGCCTCGCGAGGAGGGTCGACAAGGAGTTCGAGGAGTTCCTCTCGACGCAGGAGGTCGAGGTGATGCACGCGCTAAGGAAGGACTCGAAGCGCCTGCGACATCTCTTGGAGCTCACAGAAAGAGGAGAGGCGCCTCCCCTGCTGGGAAGACTGAGGTCCATCCAGGACGACCTCGGGGCGATACGCGACCACGACCTTGTGATCGACTATCTCCGGAGCAGGGTCAGGCTGACGAGCACACGCTCCCTCGTCAGGGAGGAGATCGCAAAGAGGCACGCGAGGCTGGAGGACTTTGTCACGAAGAACAGGGGCCAGGGGCATCTCATACCCGTCTCGGCGAAGTAGAGCACGGGGCCGACGCGAATCGCCTGACCATTCTTTTTGACATTGGAATGGGCGGCAAGAAACGCTAGCCCGGTTTGTCGCTCCCGCAATTGGCGTCTAAATAGAGCGGCACATTTCTTACCGTGCGACGCTCGCGTCTCGAGAGGATATTCTTCAATGTCGTCGCCAGGGCCAAAATGAGGCCGCGGGGGAAAGGGTTCGGAGTAAAGGGATCTTCACACACTGTCCTTTGGCCGAAGTGCGACGACTATAGACTCGGCGTTCTGATTGGGATGATTTACGGTGACGGCAATCTAATCAAGAGAAGCACGTGGGTTCGCACTGGAAGGTGGAGAGTCGAATTCTGCGACGGCGACTTGGCGCTTGTAAGAAGATGCAGCCGCTTGACAAGACAACTTTTCAACATAGCTCCCAAGATAAGGAATCGTGGGACTTGGTATGAGGCCTATTACAGCAGCAGGATTGCGTATGAATTTCTTACCTCCGTCGGAGAGCATCCCAACGGGAAGAAGACCGGCCTCCTGAGGATTCCATGTGTCGCGAGACGCTACATCGCGACGCTTCTTGGCCTCATCTGTGGCTTGCTCTCGGTCGAAGGGTCCGTGAAGGACCGACGCTATCCGAGGTTAGCGATGGAGATGCTTGAGCCCACGCTCATACGGTCAATAGTCGAGGAACTCAAGAAACTCGACTTTCATCCCCACTCGTATCACTATCCGAAAGATGGTAACACAATGTTTGGAGTGTACCTGTATGGCCGCGAAGAATGCGGCAGGTTACTTCACAAGGTTGGCCTGATGGGAAAGAGAAGAAGAAAGTTGAGCAGGTTTTTAACCCCGCCACCGAAAGCGGGATTAGCTCGGAAGCAGCCCGGTGGAGGATTAATCCGCCGATTGTAGTGGTCAAGCATGCTGGCCTTTGGACGAGACCGAAAGTCTCGAGAAGACAGCCGGCGACCCAGGTTCGAATCCTGGCCGGGCTACCAATCCCAAACCAGACGATTTTTGGCCCAAAATAGGCAGATTATCAGGTATTCCGGATCCACAAGGCAAGTTAGGTTTCAAGATTAAAGGAAAGGAAAATTTTGAATGAGTGTCTTATTCAGCTACCTCCAGACCGCAAATGGGCAGCCGCGTCCTCACTTGATCGATGTCCCTAGGGATCAGGTCGGTTCCCGGCTGCGTCCTCGCCATCAGCTGGTTGGGCGGCCTGTCGGACGGGTGGGGCGGCGGATGGTCAAGCCAGTGCTCAAGGCCGAAGAGGTGGCCTATCTCGTGGGCGGTCGTGCGGTGGTCAGGCATCGTCGTGTCGTCGACGACGAGGATGGTTCTCTTGAGCCGGAACACCTTGCCGTTCGAGCCGCCGATGGAGTGCACGTAGATGGCCGTTATCTGCCGGGGCTCGGGGCCGGTGATCTCACCAAGCCGGTCGACGTCTCCCTGTCGGTGAGAGGCCGCGCGCACTATTTCGTCCAAAGTAGCCGGGTCGAATCGCCATTCCGTCACAATCGCTTCGAGCCGGATGTCTGCCTGGCGCCATATCTTGTTCGCCTTCAGGAAGATTCGGTCCACCTCTTCGACCGTCCTGCACGACGAGTGCCAGGGGTCCTTCTTCGAGATGAGAGCACGGACCCTCAGCGTCGGCATCTATGCTGTCCTTCGGCCGGGCCGGCGCAGCAAACGTAAACTTTTCGTCGGACTGAGTGTCAAAGACGGCTGGCCCGACAATCTCCGCGCTGGGCGCCCTGGGGCGCCAAAAACAAGATATAAGACGCGAGAGAGAATCGGTTGCCATGGTCCCTTCTGCTCGCCCTCGAGGGGTCCATTATCGCCATTGCCCGGACGGAGGACCCAGCCATTGACGTCTCCCCGCCGGCTAGCCGGTCAAGCAGTCCTCCCGCAGGCCGTTACCGCGCCGATAACCCGCACCGCGATCTTCCTCGTGGTGGCGGTCAAGCCAGGCGGCAGGAACCGCGGGGCGGTCCGCTCCCTGTGTCGCGACTTGTCCGCGCTCGTCCGCTCGGTGGGGCACCGCGTCCCCGAGGGAGAGCTTTCCTGCATAATAGCGTTCGGGTCTGACGCGTGGGACCGGCTCTTCGGGAACCCGCGGCCATCGGAGCTGCACAAGTTCAAGGAGATTCGCGCGGGAAAGCGCCGCGCCGTGTCGACGCCCGGCGACATCCTCTTCCACATCCGCGCCCAAAGGATGGACCTCTGCTTCGAGTTTGCAACCGAGGTCATGGCCCGGCTCGGAGCGGCTGTCTCTCCTATCGACGAGGTCCACGGCTTCCGCTTCTTCGACCTTCGCAGCATCGTCGGCTTCGTAGACGGCACCGAGAACCCCCAAGACCAGGCGGCCGTCGACGCGACCCTCGTCGGCGACGAGGATTCCTCCTTCAGCGGCGGCAGCTACGTGATAGTGCAGAAGTACCTCCACGACATGGCCGGATGGAACGCCCTAAAGGCGGAGGAGCAGGAAAAGATCATCGGGCGCACAAAGCTGACTGACATCGAGCTGGACGATTCCGTCAAGCCAGCCTACGCGCACAACGCGGTGAGCAAACTAGTGGAGGACGGGGTCGAGGTCAAGATACTCCGGGACAACATGCCCTTCGGCGAAGCGGGCAAGGGCGAGTTCGGCACCTATTTCATAGGGTACAGCCGTTCGCCTCGCACCACCGAGAAGATGCTCGAGAACATGTTCGTCGGCAAGCCCCCGGGGACGTATGACAAGCTGCTGGACTACAGCCGCGCGGTCACGGGAGGCCTCTTCTTCGCGCCCTCCGCGACCTTTCTCGAGGAAGTGCCCGCCGAGAAGGCTTGATCCTTCGCCGAACCCGTTGGGAACAGGCCCGCACTGCCAGGACTCTGGCGAGTCAGGACAACCGTACCGGCTCGGAAACCAGTCAGGCGTGGCTCTTCTAGGCCCCCACCAGGCTGAACGACAGCCCCCAAGAGAAGGTCGCGACCTCCAGCCCGGCTTCCCCCGACAGCAGGAGCGCTCGCACGCCCTCGATGTTGTCAGCGAGCTCATCCAGAGGGACACTCGGGCAATCATCGCCCCGAGTCTATTCGGGCACGATGGGTCGGCCGCGTTGGGCGCTCCCGGGCAGCCGCGGCTCGGGATTCCTCTATCGTCAATCATTGAAGGACCGGAGCAGGATTTCGCATGGGAATTATACCGTCCTACGACGGTCTATCGGTCGCGTCGTTTCGTGGAATCATGGCCGCCGCCACGACCTGCCGTAATTTCGCTCGCCTACGTCGGCTTGGCCGAGCTGGCATGGGCTATGGGACTCTTGCAACCTTGCAGGTCAGGGCTGCTTCGCAGCTGTGCGCTTGGCAAGTAAGCCGGCAATCACGGCCAGCAACCCGGGAACCGCGAGGAAGACTACCGCAAACGTACCCTCGGCCACGATTACCACTAGCGACGCGATGGAGGCCGCCCCCAGGCCGACGATCGCATTGCCCCAGGTCTTCACGTCGAACGCCCTCATCGCCAGGAACATCGCGGACACGAGGACTCCGAGCCCGAGGAGTAGCTGGACTGCCCCGACGGCGTGGAAAAGGCCCGCGACAGGAGAGCCCACGTCGCCGGGGGCATCATCGAAGAAGGACATCGAGAGGGCGACCGCGATAAGGCCGACCACGGCGACCAAGGACAGGAGGATGGACACTACAGGCCTCCTTGCGGCCGGCGCCGATGGAGGATACTCCTGCCCTTGGGCGGGCTTCAGCGCGACCCCGCAGTTAGGACAGAACTTCGCTCGCTCCTCGTAGGATTCCCCACAGTTGGCGCACCGCAACAATCCCAAGATGACGCTTCCCCAAATTAAAGCATGACTCGCGGGAACCGCGATTCCAAGGACGTCCAGCCCTTCTAGTGTCCGGCGAAATACGCCGCCACCGCCTTGAAGGACTCCTTCGGTTCCCACATCATCTCCGGATAGGTCGTGCCGCGCCTGTCATTATAGCTCCTAACCAGACTGTAGCTGGGGATGTCCGGGTCAAACTCTAGCCCCTTCAGCATCTTGGCTATCGCGGGGTCGCTGACGTCGATCGCAGGCTGGACAAACGTGAAAACGAAAGCGCCTTCGACGCCTACCTCATCGAAGATCCGCAGATTCTCGGCTATCTCACGAGCCTGCACCGCCTGGTCGTAGACGTACTCTCCCTTGAGCCGAGGGGGCGTTTTGCTCCAGTCGACGACGTCCCAGCCCATCCCTCCTCTGTCCTCTGCCCCCTTGTACGTGCAGCAGCCGAACTCGCCGATGACGACCGGCTTGTCGTACGCGAGGTACTGCTTGACCAGGTCGCCGAAGGAGTTCTTGACTAGCTTGTCGCGATAAGCGTCCACACAGACGTAGTCGAAGATGCTCCAATCCACTGTTTCGACCCGGGCTACAGACGCATACGTGACCAGGCCGCCGAAGACGCGCCTGACCGCCTCGTTTGCCCGGGCCAGGAACTGATTCAGCGGCTTCGTGTACGCGCCGGCCTTGAGCTTCCCCCAGATGGCAGGGTTGCCCAACCTCTCAGCGAGGTTCTTTCCAGGCAATATGCCCTGCATGAAGAGAGTCAGCTCGGTGCCTATCGAGAACACCAGCCGGTCTGGCCACCGAGCGCGCAGCGTCTCCGCGGCCGCGGCAGCCTCGACAACATACTCGAGCGTCTTCTCCTCGCTTTCCTCGAACATCTCCGGCGCGACCCATACGTCGAGCCCCTGCTTGAGAGCGTCCTCGGCAGTCATCATTACTCGACCTATGTCTAAGCCTTGAATCTTGACGCTGTTGCAATGCAAGTCGTCCTTGATTATCTCGAGTTCGTGGTGCACAACCTCGGCATCATATTTTTGACGCGTCAGGTGACCTTCAAGCAAGCGCCCTACGTCGTAGTTCACCCCTTTCAGCCTCATCCCCGCGCACCTCCTCTAGTCCGGTCTGAGCATCCTCAGGATCACCTTCGCGTCGGGGATGGACTTCCTGGCTGCCTCGGGTTCCAAGGTCAGCATTCTTCTCGAGACGCCATCCAGGCATGCCAAGATCGCCCCGACGAGCTGGTCTGGATCGTCTTTCGCGATCTCACCGCTCGCCTGACCGTCGACGACGAGCTGGCGTATTGCCGCTTGGATGCCCTTCCCGCTCTTTCCGACTATTTCGCGAAGGTCGTTCGGGACTTTCTCGTCGTTCAAGACCTGGTAAAGGAGTTGGTAGAATTCAGGCTGTTCGCGTCTGGCTTCCAGTACGTGTGAGACCAAGAGATATAGCCGCTCTCCCGGCGACCCGTGGATTCCCTGGATTCGCGCGGCCGCCCCTCCGCCCGATTGGGCCATCTGCTTCACCAGCGTGGTCAAGATCGCCTCCTTGCTCGGGAAGTAGCGGTAAGCCAACCCCTGGCTGATTCCAGCCTCCTTGGCCACCTCGGACATCGCGGCCGCGGGCCCCTTGAGAGCGAAGATCGTCCTTGCCGCAGCGAGTATCTTTCTTTTGGTCTCTTCGCGCACCTCCTGGTTTGCTTCTTTCTTGCGAGGCAACTGTCTCTTCGACTCTAGTATGAATGAACCATTCATTCATCTAATAAATGTATCTTCCCCTCGCGCGAAAGCGGGCCTTATGGAGAAATCCGTAATACCCCGCGCTCTTCACGTCACGTCCATGGCGCTCGGGGCCTCCGTCGAGGGCCTTGCCGCGGGCGGGGTCATCGTGGTCGCGATCGCGGCGGTCGCCCTCGCAGGAAGGGGGAAGATGCTAAAGTGCCCAGACTGCGGCACGGTCTTCGCCGCTCCCGCGATAGACGTGAAGAGGTCCGGCATGGGATGGACACTCCCATATATGGGGAAGGTCAAGTGCCCAAAGTGCGGCGAGAGCCGTTCGCGAAGAGACTACCAGAAGCCGCCCGCCGCTGCGAAGGCGCCTACTTGAAGAGCTCCTCGAGAGGGTTCTGCATCTCCCTGACCTCGCGGATCTTCACGCCCTTACCCGTCAGGTCGTTTATCAGGCCGGGAACTTCCTCCGGGCCCCTGAGCTCGAAGAGGTAGTAGTCTCCCTCCATCGTCGCAGACTCGAGGGACGCCTCGGGTCCCAGGGTGCGGACGCCGACCGTGTAGGTCTGCGTCTTGATCTCGTCTATCTTCCCGAACAGGGCGAGCTTCCCGCCCTTCACGGCGATGACTCGGCTCCCGATCTCCCTGGCCTCGAAGAGGTTGTGGGACGAATAGAGCACTACCTTGTCCCTGCTCAGCTGGAGGACTAGCTCCCTGATCTCCCTCGCCACCTTCGGGTCGAGGTTGCTGGTGGGCTCGTCGAGGAGGTAGACGCTCTTCTCGCGAAGGAAGATCCTCGCCACGGAGACACGCTTCTTCTGGCCCTGGCTGAGCTGGGGGAAGCGCATCCTCGCGAGCTCCGTCAGGTCGAGCAGACCGACCACCCTCTTCACGTCCTCCTCTGTCCCACCCTCGACGTTCGCGTAGAACCTCAGCGCGTCTTCGACCTTCATCCCCTCGGGGATGCCGTCCAGGTGGGTGATGTAGTCGATCTGCCTCCTGGCCTCCTTCGCCTGGCTCGATATGCCGTTTATCTCGACCCTCCCCGCGTAGGGCTTGAGTATCCCGGCGAGCGTCCTGAGGAGGGTAGTCTTTCCCGCGCCGTTGGGACCGAGAACCACGTACACGCCGGGCTCTGTCACCGAGAACGAGACGCCGTCGAGGACCTTCTTTCCGTAGTAACCCGAGACGACGCCCTCCGCGAGTATGGACGGGGTTGGGGTCGTCATGCCCGCCTCCAGAGCGTCGGGTCACGCATTCGACAGGAACCTCTCCCTTTGCATCCTGCTGTTTGCTACGGAGGCCATCACGACGACCGCCCATATCATGGCTATCGAGACCCCTCCGACAAGGTACAGGAGATATCCCGAGCCGACCTGGGTCGCGGCGAAGAACACCGCGAGGACTGGCGCGATGCCTAGCAGCGGCGCGATCCCGGCCGGGCTGTTCACGCCAGCGACCCGGGTCGTCAGCTGGGACCAGATCATCCCAGCCATGCTCATGAACATCGTGGCGGCATAGCTCAAGGGGATCGTGTAGAACAGAATCAGCTCTCCGAATCCGATCGAGGGGGTGCCGCCCGTGACCACGAGCGCCGCTATCGTGACCCCGATGGAGACCGTGAGGACGAGCGTGACGATGCCCATGGTCGCGACTATTATCGACCAGAAGATGGTGGAGGCGTCGACGCCGTAGGCTATGAGGTACTCGTAGACGCCCTTGTCCTTGTCGCTCGAGAAGATCATCAGCGCACCGAGCGACCCGAGCACAACGAACATGGGCAAGAGGAGGGGGTAGATCTGTCCGAGGATTGACGAGCCCGCCTTCCCTCCCGCGGCCGAGACCTGGACCGCGAAAAGCAGCGGCAGGAACATCCCGACGACCACGTAGATCCTCCCGAAGTTGAGCGCCCTCCTGAAGTTGGTGTAGAAAAGCGGCCCCAGGTTCAAGGCACCTGCCTCTGCCGACGGGCTGGTAAAGAGCATGCCCTGTCGCCTGTACTTTCCGCGGGTAACCGTCAGCGTCACCGCCACGCACAGCAGGCCTATCGCGAGGAGCAGCCCCTCGAACGCTCCCGTGGCGAGCGAGCCCGAGAACGGGGTCAGGAAGTCCACCAGCCCCATGGGGAGCGCGAAGAGGAGAAAGGTCCGCCTCTTGAAGACGGCCGCCAAAACGCATAGGTATCCCCAGGAGAAGTGTATCAATAGCGACGAGACCCTTTCGAGTATCGCGTAGCCTATCAGCGGCAGCGCGCTCGACGGCGCGTCGAAGAGCGACGGCGCCGACCGGATGAGGGTCGTGTACATCTGCTCTGCGGCCGCACCCCCGCCGGCGGAGAGGGTCGCGTAGTAGATGGCATAGCTGACGAGCAGCGACCCGCCTATCAGCGCGCCGTTCTCCCACATGGCGAGGCTGATCCCATATCCCTCCGCGTCGTTAGCCTTCAGCATCCCTTGAGAGACCGCATACCTTGCGACCAGGTAGGCGCCGCCCACCTCGAAGAAGACCGTCTGGAGCCCGAAGTAGGCGCCTAGCTCGAAGGCATTCCCGCCAGAGGCCGGAAAGAAGGGCGCCCTGTAGGTGAGAAACTGGAAGACGCCTTTCGCGCAGATTGCGCCGAAGTAGGCCACAAGGGAGAAGAGGACGACAAACATTGTGAGCCTCCTTCGCACGCGCCAATAGGCGACGAGGCCGAGGCTGAAAGCGACCACGACGACGGGCGTCAGGAAGTAGATCGGGTCTATGTCTTGCATCTCAAACCCCTCGCGAAAGCTCGCCCGGAGAGCGAGCGACCTTCGCCCTGCCTATATAGGGTGCGTCAGAATCCCGACCAAACCACACGTCTTCGCCGTCCCCCAATCGGGAAATCTCGTGCCGCTGGTTCGGAGTTACCTAGCTCTTGGTCAGTTCGAACTCGCAGTACGGGTCGCCCACGGCGACGCACCTTGTCTCCATGCACTCCATCTGGACGTCCAGTGCGCTAGAGGCCGCACCCGAGAGGTGACCCCTTATCCATTGGCTGTTGTGCTTCTCGGTCTCCTTTCCCTGGCACTCTATGCTGTCTGCGATTCGGACGACGAAGCGAAAGTCGTCCAAGTTCATCACCACGAACTCGGCGACGCCCACCCCAGTCGCTGCGTAGAGCTTCGCGAGCTCGCCGATGAACCTGCGGATGTCTCCCCGAATTATGGACCGAAGGCCCAGCGCGTACCTCGAGCCCTGTGCCGCGCCCTCCTTGAACGCTATCACGCTCGCCCCAGTACCGAACATCTGGTCCATCGCGCTGAGCATGCTTTGGAACGATTCCTTCGTCATGAGCATGACCCTCGCCCCTGTTGTCGACATCACGATCGGGTAGTAGAGCTCATCGACCACGAACTCCTCCCCGCCGGCAATCCTGAGGTCCCGGATGATCTTCATCGCGTCGAGTCTGGGCCTGAGGGCTTCCTTGGTTATCGCGTAGTTCTCGGAGTCTAGGAAGACGTTCCAGGTTCCGGTGAGCCCCTCGTTGGATGAGACGGTCGCGTTGAGAATGCGGATGCCCAGCGGGTTCAGGACCTCCCACAGCCTCCCCAATGGGCTATCGGCGAGCTGCGCCTTGAAGGCAAGTTGGAATAGCCTGTGGTCGTGCTTGTAGAGCATCGTCACGATCTCTTTCCTCCCGACGAGCGCCTCGTTCGCCTGATTCAACAAACGACGCCCACGATGGAAGGACTCAAGCCGGTTTACCGATTCCTTGAGGAATTGAGGCCATCTCTGCTATTTATCC
>Ga0209415_10009748_pt1 | contig 16448 bp, 13 predicted proteins | sample PeaSoiSIISIP2007_FD_187696 | JGI IMG/M metagenome (GOLD analysis project Ga0209415, IMG submission 187696) | Peat soil microbial communities from Weissenstadt, Germany - SII-SIP-2007 (SPAdes) (version 2) | ecosystem: Environmental > Terrestrial > Soil > Wetlands > Peat | place: Germany...
ATGCTGCTCAAGGCCTTCACCGAGTGCCGGCCGGCCTGCGCGATCGCCGCCTTCGACCCGCCCGGGCCGACCTTCCGCCACCAGGAGATGGCCGCCTACAAGGCCCAGCGTCCGCAGATGCCCGCGGATCTCCGCCCCCAGGTCCAGTGGGCGCGCGACATCGTGGCCGCGCTCGGCATCCCCGAGGTCGAGATCCCCACCTACGAGGCGGACGACGTGATCGGGTCGCTCTCGGTCAAGGCGGTGGCGGCGGGCCTGGACGTGATCATCGTCACCGGCGACATCGACACCCTGCAGCTGGTCAACCCGCATGTGCGGGTCTTCATCAACCGCCGGGGGATCAGCGACACCATCGTCTACGACCTCGACGCGGTGCGCGAGCGCTTCGGCTTCGAGCCGCCCCTGGTCGCCGATTACAAGGCCCTCCAGGGCGACCCCAGCGACAACATCCCCGGCATCCCCGGCGTCGGGGAGAAGACCGCCATGTCGCTCATCCACGAGCACGGTCCCCTGGAGGCGATCCTCGAGGCGGTGCCGCGGATGAAGCCCGGCCGGCTCCAGGCCAACCTCGCAGAGCACGCCGACCAGGCGCGCCTCAGCAAGCGGATGGCGACCATCCAGACCGACCTCGACGTCCCCCTCGACCTGGATCGGGCTAGGGTCGGCGGCTACGACCAGACCGAGGTGCACGCGCTCTTCGACCGCCTGGAGTTCCGCTCCCTGCTCCCGCGGCTGGGCGAGGCGCTCGGCTACGGCGCCGCCCCGGTCACCGGTCCCCCCGGTCAGGGCGAGCTGGGCTTCGACGACAGCGCCCAGCCCACCGGCGAGGTGGTGGCCGCCGTGAGCACGGAGCAGGTCGGCGAGATGATCGCCGCGGTGCGCGCCGCGGGCAGGGCCGCGATCCGCACCGTGACCGCCAGGCCGGCCCGCACCGGCGCGGCCCTCGGTGTCGCCGTCGCCCCGGTCGGGAGCCCACGGGCGTGGTGGGTGCCCCTGCCCCAGCACCGTGAGGCGATCGCCGCGCTGCTCGGAGATCCTGCGCTCGTCCTCGACAGCTACGACCTCAAGCGGGAGTGCCTCGCCTGGGGGCCGGAGCTGCGGGCCGGCCTCGGATTCGACGTCATGCTCGCCGCCTACGTCGACAACCCGCGATCCCGGGTGCTCTCCCTGAGCGGGCTCGCCGCCGACCTCTGCGGGGCACACATCGAGACCGAGGAGGAGCTGCTGGGGAGCGGCCGCCAGCGCCGGCGCCTCGAGGACCTGGCCGCCGCGGAGCTGGCCGCCCACTTCGGCCGCTGGGTCGGCCTGGTCGAGCCGGTCCGCGCCGTGCTCGGCAAGCAGCTCGCCGCGAGCGGGCTGCTCGCGCTCCACGACGAGCTGGAGCTGCCGCTCGTCCCCATCCTCGCCGCCATGGAGCGGGTGGGCATCCTCCTCGACCGCGAGGCGCTCGGCGCCATCGCCACCGAGATGCAGGCGCGCATCGCTGCCCTGGAGGGCGAGGTCCACGAGCGCGCCGGCCACCCCTTCAACCTGGGCAGCACCCAGCAGCTTGCCACCGTCCTGTATGACGAGCTGGGCCTCGCCGCGGGGCGCAAGACCAAGTTCGGCCGGAGCACCGACGCCGACAGCCTGGAGGCCCTCCGCGAGGAGCACCCGGTGGTCGACCTGGTGCTCGAATGGCGCCAGCTCAGCAAGCTCAAGAGCACCTACGTCGACGCCCTTCCCCAGCTCTGCGACCGGGACGGGCGGGTCCACACCTCCTTCCACCAGGCGGTGGCGGCGACCGGCCGGCTCTCCTCGGCGGATCCCAACCTCCAGAACGTTCCCATCCGCACCGAGTGGGGCCAGCGCATCCGCCGGGCCTTCGTGGCCGACTCCGGCTGGGAGCTGGTCTCCGCCGACTACTCCCAGGTCGAGCTGCGGGTGCTCGCCCACGTGACCGGTGAGGAGGGTCTGATCCAGGCCTTCGCCCGGGGCGAGGACATCCACCGGCGCACCGCCGCCCAGGTCTACGGGATCGACCCCGCGGCGGTGACCCGCGACATGCGGCGGGTCGCCAAGGTCGTCAACTTCGGGGTGGTGTACGGGCTCTCCGACTTCGGCCTCTCGCGGGACACCGGGATGTCCCGGGAGGAGGCGGCCGCCTTCATCCACACCTACTTCGAGAGCTTCCCGGCGGTCACCCGCTGGCTGGAGCAGACCCGCATGCACGCTCGCGAGTGGGGCTGGGTGGAGACCTTCACCGGGCGCCGGCGTCACCTGCCCGACATCCGCGCCGCCAACCGTCAGATCCGCCTCGCCGCCGAGCGGATGGCGGTCAACATGCCGATCCAGGGCGGCGCCGCCGAGATCATGAAGAAGGCGATGATCGACTGCGACCGGGCCCTGAAGGAGAGCGGCTCCGGCGCCCGGGTCCTGCTCCAGGTCCACGACGAGCTGGTCATCGAGGTGCCGCGCGGGGAGGTCCCGACCCTGGTGCCCCTGGTCCGCCGGGCGATGTCCGAGGCCTACCCGCTGGTCGTCCCCCTGGTCGTTGATGTCAAGGTCGGCGACAACTGGCAGGAGATGACCCCGGTGGAGGCGGGCGGGCTGACGTGATGCGCGGATGCCGGCGGGGCACATCGTCTTCGGGGGGACCGGCGTCGGACAGCTTCGCTGTCCGCGCCTCGTGCTCGGCGGCGTTGCAACCGCCGCCTGTGCAAGCCCCCACTTCGACGACGTGCCCCGCCGGCGTCCGTCACCGTCCACCTGCTCCTCGGACCCCGGGCGGCCACCCTTCTGTCGGTGCCTGAGCTCCCCGAGGTCGAGACCGTGGTGCGCGATCTGCGCGCCGAGCTGGTCGGGCGGCGTTTCCTCAGCGCCTGGGTCTCCCAGCCGGGCGTGCTCCGCTTCCCCTCCCCGGCGGAGTTCGTCGCCGCCCTCCCCGGCCAGCGCATCGCGGCGGTCGAGCGGCGCGGCAAGTACATCCTCTGCGCCCTGGACGGCGGCGAGCAGGTGGTGGTTCACCTCGGCATGACCGGGCACCTGCGGGTGGTGAACGCTGCCGACGAGGTCGTGAAGCACACCCACCTGCGGGTCGGGCTGGACGACGGCCGCGAGCTGCGCTTCGACGACGCGCGACGCTTCGGCCGGCTGATGCTGGGGCCGCGGGCACTGCTGGAGGAACGTCGGCTGCTGCCCGCGCTCGGGGTGGAGCCGCTCTCCGACGACTTCACCCCGGCTCACCTCGACGCCGTGATGCGTCGCACCCGGAGGACGCTCAAGGCCGCGCTGCTGGACCAGTCGGTGATCGCCGGGTTGGGCAACATCTACGTCGACGAGGCCTGCCACCTGGCCGGGATCCGGCCCACCCGCCGGGCCCACCGGCTGACCCGCCGCGAGCGCCTGGCCCTGCATGGGGCGATCCGATCCGTCCTGCTGAAGGCGATCGCCAACCGGGGCACCACCGTTGACGACTACCGCGACCTCTGGAACGCGGAGGGCTCCCACCAGGAGGAGCTGCGGGTCTATGGCAGGGGAGGGGAGCCGTGCCTGGCGTGCGGCGCGGTGCTGCGACACCTGGTGGTAGCCGGGCGGACGACCGTCTACTGCCCCGCCTGCCAGCGCTGAGCGCGCTTGTGCCCGCGATCCCGAACCGGCATGGTTAGAGGCGCATGTACCCCTTCGAGCGCTTCACGGAGAGGGCCAAGAAGGCCCTGACTCTCGCCCAGGCGGAGGCCGAGGCGGCCCACCACTCGTACATCGGCACCGAGCACCTCCTGCTCGGCCTGCTCGGGGTCGAGGACGGTGTAGCCGCGAGAGCTCTGGCCAGCCTGGGTGTCGAGGTCGGAGGGGTGCGCAGCGCCATCGAGACGGTTCTTGGCCAGAACGAGCGGATCATCGTCCAGCAGATCATCCCGACCAAACGGGTCAAGAAGGTCATCGAGCTCGCCTTCGAGGAGGCCCGCCGGATGGGCAATAACTACGTGGGCACCGAGCACCTCCTGCTCGGGCTGCTGGTCGAGGGTGAGGGCATCGCCGCCCATGTGCTCGACGATCTGGGTGCGAACCTGGACAAGGTGCGTGGGGAAATCGCAAGCCTGGCCGCGTCGGGATACCGGGAGGAGCCGGGAGAGGCGCCGTTACGGCCGCTCCGCTCGGGGCTGAACCTCCTGCGAGCGGCCGTCGAGATCCTCGGCGCCCCCCGGCGCACGCCCCCGACCGAGGACGAGAGGGACGAGCTTCACCGGCTGCTGTCCCAGCTGGCCGATGTCGAGAGGCGCTGGCGGGCCGGCGAGGACGCCCCGGGGGCCGCACCGGACGAGCCGGGTCCGGGGGAGGCCGGGCCGTAGACTGGGCGGCGTGCCCCAGTTCCAGCTCACCTCCGACTTCGCGCCCGCCGGTGACCAGCCACAGGCCATCGCCGGCCTGGTCGAGAGCCTGCGCCGGGGCAACCGGGAGCAGACCCTGCTGGGCGTGACCGGCTCGGGCAAGACCTTCAGCGTCGCCCACGTCATCAACGAGCTGCAGCGCCCGACGCTCGTGCTCTCACCGAACAAGACGCTCGCCGCCCAGCTCTGGGCGGAGTTCCGCGAGTTCTTCCCCCAGAACGCGGTCGAGTTCTTCGTCTCCTACTACGACTACTACCAGCCCGAGGCCTACATCCCGCGCACCGACACCTACATCGAGAAGGACTCCTCGCGCAACGAGGAGATCGACCGTCTCCGCAACAGTGCCACCCGGGCTCTGCTGACCCGCCGCGACGTCATCGTGGTGGCCTCGGTCTCCTGCATCTACGGAATCGGGTCTCCGGAGAACTACCTGGGCGAGTCGATCTCGCTCAAGGTGGGTGAGAGCTGGCGTCGAGACATCCTGCTGCGCAAGCTCGCCGACCTCCAGTACACCCGCAACGACACCGACTTCGGCCGCTCCCGCTTCCGGGTGCGGGGCGACGTGCTCGACGTCCAGCCCGCCTATGAGGAGCTGGCGGTGCGGATCGAGCTCTTCGGCGACGAGATCGAGTCGATTCGCGAGTTCGACCCTCTGACCGGGGAGGTCGTGGCCCGGCGCGAGAGCGTGGTCATCTTCCCGGCGTCGCACTACGTGACCCCGGCCGAGCAGATGAAGACCGCGGTGGAGAGGATCGAGGCGGAGCTGGAGGAGAGGGCGGCGCTGCTCGAGGGGCGCGGCCGGCTGCTCGAGGCGCAGCGGCTGCGCCAGCGCACCGCCTTCGACGTGGAGATGATGCGGGAGACGGGTACCTGCGCCGGCATCGAGAACTACTCGCGTCACCTCACCGGCCGGGCCGAGGGGGAGCGTCCCTTCTGCCTGCTCGACTTCCTGCCCGAGGACGCGCTGATCGTGGTCGACGAGTCCCATGTCGCGGTGCCCCAGATCGACGGCATGGCCAAGGGCGACCGGGCCCGCAAGATCCCGCTGGTGGAGTACGGCTTCCGGCTCCCCTCGGCCCTGGACAACCGTCCCCTCACCTTTGCCGAGTGGGACCGGATGGTGGGTCAGGTCATCTACGTCAGCGCCACCCCCGGCCCCTACGAGGAGGAGCACTCGAGCCGGACCGTCGAGCAGATCAACCGTCCCACCGGCCTGGTCGATCCCACCCTCGAGGTCAGGCCCAGCGAGGGCCAGATCGACGACCTGCTGGCCCAGGTCCGCCGCCGGGTGGAGCGCGGCCAGCGCTCGCTGATCACCACCCTGACCAAGAAGATGGCGGAGGACCTCACCGACTACCTCCGCGAGGCCGGGGTGCGGGCCCGCTACCTGCACAGCGACATCGAGACCATGGAGCGGATCGAGATCATCCGCGACCTCCGGCTCGGGGTCTTCGACGTGCTGGTCGGGGTCAACCTGCTCCGCGAGGGATTGGACCTGCCCGAGGTCGCCTTCATCGGCATCCTGGATGCCGACAAGGAGGGCTACCTCCGCGGTTTCCGCTCGCTGATCCAGACCATCGGCCGGGCGTCCCGCAACCTCGACGGCCACGTGGTCATGTACGCCGACGGGGTGAGCGAGGCGATGCGTCGCGCGATCGCCGAGACCGACCGCCGCCGCGCCATCCAGGTGACGTTCAACGACGCTCACGGGATCACCCCGCAGACCATCGTCAAGGCCGTCTACCAGCTCGAGACCCATCGCGAGGAGCTCAGCTCGCGCGCCGCCAGCTTCCAGGAGCAGGCGGGCCTGCCGCCGGACGAGCTGCTCCGGCTCGCCAAGGATGTCGAGAAGGAGATGAAGCGGGCCGCGCGGGACCTGGAGTTCGAGCGCGCGGCCGAGCTTCGCGATCGGCTCACCGAGATCCGGCGCCGGCTGGAGGAGGGGGATGGTGCGGATTCCGGGGCGCCGATCGCCGCCGGCGCGGGCAGGGGCCGGCCGCGAGGCCGCCCCGGGGGACGGCCGGGCCGCCGCTGAGTGGTCGGGCGACGGGCCGCGCGACCCGGCGCGGCGCGTCGCGACCCATGCCGGGGGCAATGCAACCGAATTGCGACATGCGATCGGCTGCGCGCTCCGCGTCTCGTCACCGCATCGTCATGCGGCCGCGATGGCGGCGATTAGACTGGGCAACGTCCCGGTAACAGTGCGAGGTGATGGCGTGAGGATCTGGAGACGGCCGCCGGCCGGACCGCCGGTGGCGCGGCGCGTTCCGCCGCTCACCTCGAACCTGACCTGGGATCTCGGCGACCTCTACTGCTCGGCGCGGGGCTGCGCCCAGAAGACGGGTCTCGCCTGCAGCTACATCGATCGTCACGAGCGCCCGTGCCCGACGGGGTGGTGTCCCGAGCATCGCTACATCACCCACGGCGCGGTGTTCTGTCCCACCCATGGCCGCCTCCTCGACGGCACCGCGGACGAGTTTCGCGAGTCGGTCCGCGTCGATCTCGGCAACGCCGTGCCGGTGGTGCTCTCCTGGATCGCCCAGGAGGTCGACGCCGAGATCTCGGCGACGATGCTCCAGCTGGCTGTCGAGTGGCATCAGGCACTGGTGCTCGACCCCGTTCACTTCGCGCTGGTGGGACCGCGCCGGGTGCGCACCTGGGAGCGGGCGTGGAAGATCTGCGAGAACCTCGGCCCGACCCTCCGGGTCTCGATCGTCGTCGAGGAGGCCGAGCCCGGCATCGTCGAGGCTCGGATCAACGCTCGGCCGGTGCTCCGCATCCTGGTCCCCTGGCACGAGAGCCACGGGTTCGGCGAGAGGCCGGCCTCCGCGGAGGCGGCCGCGGCCGCGGCCCGCAACTTCCGGGAACGCCTGCTTGCGGCCCTCACCCGGGGCATCGGCGAGTGGCGGCGGGACAACCTCGGCAATCGTGAGATCGAGGATGCCAGCCTCACCGGCATGGCCTGGCACGGTTCCGCCGACTCGGCCGCCCCCTGGACGTCGCGTCACCGCGGCTGAGCCCTCGCCGCTCCCCGGATCGGGCTGAGCGCACATCCGTTCGCTATACTGGCCGGATGAGCGCGGGCAGTCGCGGCCAGCCGGTCCGGACCTTCGTCTGCCGGGCCTGTGGCTGGTCCTGCGCCAAGTGGCAGGGCCGCTGCGGGCAGTGCGGCGAGTGGAACGTCCTGGCCGAGGAGACCGTCCGGCCGGGTGGGGCGGGAGGGCCGGGGCCGCGCCCACGTGCCCTGCCGCTGGGCGAGGTCGGAATGCGGCACGCGCCGCGCCGGCCGAGCGGGATGGCCGAGACCGACCGCGTGCTCGGAGGCGGGCTGGTGGAGGGGTCGCTGATCCTGCTGGGCGGCGACCCGGGCATCGGGAAGTCCACCCTCGCACTCCAGCTCGGCCATGGTGTCGGCGCTCCCGGGGCCCCCGCCCTCTACTGCGCCGGGGAGGAGTCGCCCGCACAGCTCGCCCTCCGGGCAGACCGGTTGGGGTGTCTCGATGACCGGGTGGTGGTGGTGGGCGAGACCGACGTCAGCGGCTGCGTGGAGGCGATCGCCAGCCTGCGCCCCCCGCTCGCGGTGGTGGACTCGGTGCAGACGCTGCAGGACCCGGAGATTCCCGGGCATCCCGGGAGTCCCTCCCAGGTCAGGTCGGCGGTGACCCGGTTGATGGCGTGTGCCAAGGAGACCGGGGTGCCCATCCTCCTGGTCGGGCACGTGACCAAGGACGGCGCCATCGCCGGGCCGCGCACCCTCGAGCACATGGTCGACGTCGTCCTCTACCTGGAGGGGGACCGTCACGGCGAGAACCGCCTCCTCCGCGGGCTCAAGAATCGCTTCGGCCCGGCATCCGAGCTGGGGCTCTTCCGGCTGGCCGAGGTGGGGATGGTGGAGATCGGCAGCGCAGGCCGCGCCTTCCTCGACGAGCAGAGCCTCAGCGTCCCGGGCAACGTCCTGACCGTGACCTCGGAGGGGTCGCGCGCCCTGGTGGTGGAGGTGCAGGCGCTCACCGTGCCGGTGGGGCACGCGATGACCCGCCGCACCGCCTGGGGATTCGACCCTGCCCGGCTCAACCTGCTGGTCGCCGTCCTGCAGCGCCGGGCCCGGCTTCCCCTCGGCCAGCGAGACGTCTTCCTCAACTGCGCCGGCGGCGTCCGGCTGGTCGAGCCCGGCGTCGACCTGGCGGCCGCGCTCGCCGTCTGGGGCGCCGAGGCCAATGCGGGCTGGGACCCCGGCACCGTGGCCATCGGTGAGGTGGGCCTGGGGGGCGAGATCCGCCGTGTCCGCTGCCTGGAGGCGCGCCTCGCCGAGGCGGCCGCCCTGGGCATCCGGCGCGCGGTCGTCCCCGCCGGCCAGGAGGTGCAGGCGCCGTCGTCGATCGAGTGCCACCCGGTTTGCGACCTCGCCGTGGCGGCGCGGCTGCTGGTGACCGCCTCGAGCCGGGCCCGTCCGGTGCGGGCCATGCCCCGCTGGATGGTCGAGGCCCCTGAAACCGTCGCGTGACGAGGAGGCCCCGAGCCCGGCGGTGGTCGCCGGGCTGTGTTTCAATCGGCCCATGATTGCGCCACGGACCCCGCGGGTCCGCCATGCGCGGATCCTGGCCCGGTTGGTCGGGGCCGTTGTGGGGATGGTCGCCGGGGTTTTGTACGGCGGGTACATCGCCGAGCAGTCGTTCGGGCATGGCGCGCTCGCCGGCGGCGACGGCGCGGTGCTGGCCGTGCTCCTGGGCGCCGGCGTCGCGGGGGCCGCGGCACTCGCGCTGGCGGCTCCGGTGCTGACCGTCGAGCCCTTCCTCTGGTTGGAGGACATCCTCGATCACGCGCCGGCCGGCGAGCTGCTCGGCGCCCTGGCCGGGGCCACCGCCGGTCTCGTCCTGAGCGCCCTGGTCGCCGTCCTCCTGCTCCCGCTGCCCTGGGGGATCGGCTTCGGCGTCTCCGGCACCATCGCCTGCTGTCTCGTCTACGTCGGCATCCGGACCGGCACGCGGCGCCGGGACGCCTTCGCCGACGCCCTGCACCGCCGCGGAACCCCGGCATCGGCAGCGGGCGATCCGGCTCCCCAGGACGGGGTCCCGATCGTCGTCGACACGTCCGTGCTCATTGATGGCCGGATCTCCGACGTCGCCGCCACCGGGTTCATCCAGGGCCGGCTGCTGGTCGCCGGCTTCGTCCTGGAGGAGCTCCAGAAGGTCGCGGACTCGGGGGACTCGCTGCGCCGCTCGCGCGGCCGGCGGGGCCTGGCCGTGGTCGAGGAGCTGAAGCTTCAGGTCCACGTCACCTGCGATGTCATCGACGACGACTTCCCGGGGACGCCGGAGGTCGACGCCAAGCTGGTCAAGCTGGCGCGCTCCCGCGAGGCCGCGCTGATGACCCAGGACTTCAACCTCAACCGGCTGGCCAGCGTCCAGGGCATCAGGGTCCTCAACCTCAACGACCTGGCCAACGCCCTGAAGCCGATGGTCAGCTCCGGCGAGGGCCTCGATCTGACCATCGTCAAGGAGGGGAAGGAGCCTCTCCAGGGCGTCGGTTACCTGGATGACGGCACCATGGTGGTCGTGGAGGGAGGGCGTGACCACCTCGACCGCCAGGTGCACGTCACCGTCACCTCGGTGCTCCAGACCGCCGCCGGACGGATGATCTTCGCCACCACCGCGACCGACCTGCGGCCGGCGGTGGAAGGGCGGCACCGGACGGCGCCGCGCCCGACCCGGGCGGGTACCCGCTGAGCGTCGCCGTCATCGTTCCGGCGGCAGGCCGCGGTGAGCGCGCCGGCATCGACAAGGTCTGGGCCGACGTGGCCGGGCGCCCCATCCTCGCCCACGTCCTCGAGCGCGTCGGCGCGGTGGCCTCGGTCGGCTTGGTGGTGGTGGTCTGTCCCGAGGCTCGCCACGAAGACGTCTGCCGGCTGGCGCGCCAGCTCGGGCTCGGCGGGGTGCGCTGCGTCCCGGGCGGTGCCCGCCGGCGCGACTCGGTGGCCGCGGGCCTCGAGGCGGTCGGCGACGCCGAGATCGTGGCCGTCCACGATGCCGCCCGGCCCCTGGTCTCCGCTCAGCTCATCGAGGCGGTGATCGCGGCCGCCCGCCGGCACGGGGCGGCCACCGCCGCCATCCCCTGCACCGACACCATCAAGCGGGTGGACGGGGGGATGGTGGTCGAGACCCTGCCCCGCGAGGCGCTGGTCGCGGTCCAGACGCCTCAGGCGTTCTCCACGCCCCTGCTCCGGCGGGCCCATGCGCTCCGCCCGGCTGAGGACGCGTCGGACGACTGCCTGCTGGTGGAGTGGCTGGGCGAGCCGGTGGCCGTCGTCCCCGGGGAGGTGGGGAATCGGAAGATCACCCACCCGGAGGACATCCAGTGGTTGGCGGATCAGCTGCGATGAGCCTGCGTATCGGACATGGGCTGGACGCCCACCGCCTGGCCCCGGGCCGGCCGCTCATGCTCGGCGGCGTGCCGATCCCGTCGGATCAGGGGCTGGCCGGGCACTCCGACGGGGACGCGGCGGCCCATGCTCTCGCCGACGCCTGCCTCGGCGCCGCGGGCCTCGGCACCATGGGAGACCACTTCCCCTCCGGTGATGAGCGCTGGCGGGGGGTCAGCGGCCGTGAGTTCCTGGAGCTGGTGGCTGCCAAGCTGGCCGCCGCCGGCGCCCGGGTGCTCAGCGCCCAGGTGGTGCTGGTCTGCGCCCGGCCGCGACTCGGCCCCTTCTTCGCGTCCATGGGGCAGGCGATGTCCGAGGCTCTCGGAACCCCGCCGGGGACGGTGGTGGTGGGGGCCACGAGCGGCGACGGTCTCGGCGCCGCCGGGCGCGGCGAGGGGATCCTCGCCTCCGCCGTCGCCCTGCTCGAGGTCGGCTGGGGGCCGGCCGCCGGCGTCGATCCTGGAGACAGGAGAGGCTAGCCGGCGGGCTCGGTGGCGACCATGACCGAGGCGTGAACCCCGCCGTCGCTGACCAGCCAGAGCCGGAGCGACCCCTCGTCGACCTCGGAGACGATCCTCACCTCGTATCCCAGGTCCATCGGGAGACGGTGCTCGCACTCGGACGCGACCGGCACCCGGCCGGGCAGGCATCGAGCCAGCTCGTCCTCCACCGCCTCCCAGTACGCCGCGTTGTTGACGTGACCGAGCACGTCGAGGTCGGTGGCGCGGATCACCCACGGCCGGCCCTCGGCGTGCGGGGGAGGCGCGGGGTGGAGCAGCCGGGCTGAGATCGGCCGCGCTCCGGCGCCGCCCCCCCAGACGCGGTGGAAACGCTCGGAGAGCTGGGCCGGCCGGCCGCTCGCCGCATCCACCGCGGCCCAGAGCACCGCCGTCTCCAGCCGGCCCCCGGCGCTCCCCCGCCCCGAGGTCCGCCGCTCCGCCCAGCGCGGCCCCGCGCCGGTGCAGAACGTGGAGTAGGTGATCCGCTCCAGGTACCGGGGCCAGCGCTCGATCGTCATCGCCGCCCGCCGCACCACCCAGAAGATGGGCTCCTCGCTCATCCCGGAGTCGGTGCTGTCGTCGGTGGCCACGTCCTGGAGGTGGCGAGCCAGCGCGTCGAGGCGCAGCCGGCCATGCTGATCGGCGTCACCCAGGCGGACCACCCGGCTGGCCCCGAAGACGCGGGTGCGCGGGTCAGGATCGAGGCCGGTGGAACGGAGCACCCCTCCCGGCTCAGCGTCGCTCACCGGGCCAACCTAGCGGATCGGCGCGGGCCCCCGCTCGCGCGGATATCCTTGAGCGCCCGTGAGCCTCCGCCTCTACGACACCCTCACCCGCCGGCTGCAGCCCGTGGTGCCGCTGGAGCCGGGCCACGTGCGCATGTACACCTGTGGCCCCACGGTCTGGAACCGCGCTCACGTCGGCAACTTCCGGACCTTCCTCTTCGAGGATGTGCTCCGCCGCTGGCTGGAGCGCCGCTTCGAACGGGTCACCCACGTCATGAACCTCACCGACGTGGACGACCGGCTGATCCGCAACGCCACTGAGCACGGGCACGACCTGGCCGAGGAGACCGCCCCCTGGATCGACGGCTTCTTCGCCGACGTCGACACCCTCGGCATCCGCCCGGCCCATCGCTACCCGCGGGCGACCGCCTACATCGAGGAGATGGTCAGCCTGATCGAGCGACTCGAGGCGGCGGGGGTCACCTACCGCAGCGAGGGGGGCATCTACTTCCGGATCGCAGGGTTTCCCCGCTACGGCGCGCTCTCGGGGATTCCCGCGGGGGGGCTGGTGGCCGGGATGAGCGGGCGCGTCGACGCCGACGACTACGCCAAGGAGGACGCGCGCGACTTCGCCCTCTGGAAGGCGGTCGAGCCGGGGGCCATCGGCTGGGACACCCGGCTGGGCCGGGGCCGCCCGGGCTGGCACATCGAGTGCTCGGCGATGAGCATGGCCCTGCTCGGAGAGACCCTGGACATTCACTGCGGGGGGGTCGACAACATCTTCCCCCACCACGAGAACGAGATCGCCCAATCGGAGGCCGCCACCGGCAGGACCTTCGTCCGGCTCTGGTGCCATGCCCAGCATCTGACCGTCGACAGCGAGAAGATGGCCAAGCGCTTCGGGAACTTCCTGACCGTGCCCGACCTGCTCGCGGCCGGCCACCGGCCCTCGGCGATCCGCTACCTGCTCATCACCGGGGCCCACTACCGCCGCACCCTGGATTGGAACGAGGAGCCGCTCCGGGCCGCCGACGAGGCGGTGGGGAGGCTGCGCGAGTTCCGTGACCGGGTGCGGGCTCTCCCCGACGGCAGCGGCGGCGAGGAGATCGGGGAGCGGGCCGCGACCGCCGCGGCCGATTTCGCCCGGGCCATGGACGACGACCTCAACGTCCCCGAGGCGGTGGGCCGGCTCTTCGCCGCCATCCGGGACCTCAACCGGTTGCTGGACGCGACCACCCCCTCGGCAGCGGTCCGCCAGGCGCTCGCCGCCATGGTCGACGAGGCCGACGACATCCTCGGGGTGCTGCCGCTCGCCGACCGGGAGCGTGCCGGCTCGTCGCTCGGCGCCGAGGAGGAGGAGCTTCTGGCTCGCCGGGTCGCCGCACGAGCGGGACGGGACTTCGCGGAATCCGACCGGATCCGCGCCGAGCTGCTCCAGCACGGCATCATCGTCGAGGACACTCCTCAGGGACAGCGCTGGAAGCGCGCCTGAGGACGCGGCCGAAGCAAAGCAGCGCGATGGACATCCTCTACGGGCGCAACCCGGTGCGCGAGGCGCTCCGAGCCGGCCGGCCGGCCCGCAAGCTGGTGGTGGCTGAGGGCCTGGCTGAGGAGCCACGCCTCCGGGAGATCATGGCGCTGGCCGGCGCCCAGGGGGTCCGGGTGGAGATGGCCGCCCGCGGCCGGCTCGACGACATCGCCCACAGCGAGCACCACCAGGGGGTGGCCGGCTACTTCCACGGCCGGCCCCCGCTGCACCTCGAGCGGGTGCTCGAGAGCTGCCGCCCGCCCGCCCTGCTGCTGCTGCTCGACGGCATCCAGGATCCGCAGAACCTCGGGGCCCTGATCCGCACCGCCGAGGCGGTCGGGGTCGACGCCGTCATCACGCCCCGCCATCGCGCCGCCGCCCTGACCCCCGCCGCGGTCAAGGCGTCGGCGGGCGCCAGCGAGCACCTCTCGGTGATCACCGTCACCAACCTGGCCCAGGCCCTGGCCCGGATCGGCGAGGCCGGGATCTGGCGGGTCGGCCTGGCCGCCGAGGCCGGGGAGCGCTACGACCGGGTCGACTACCGCGAGCCGACCGCGATCGTGATCGGCGGCGAGGGGGAGGGACTCCGCCAGCTCACCCGGAGGAGCTGCGATCGCCTCGTCTCGCTGCCGATGACGGGGCGGGTGGCGTCGCTCAACGCCGCCGCGGCGGGCGCCGCCATCCTGTACGAGGCGTTCCGGCAGCGGGGCTTCGCAGCCCGGTGAGCCGCCTGGTCGTCGACGGCTACAACATCATCCACGCCTGGCCCGACCTGGCCCGGAGCATGCGTGCCGAGAGCCTCGAGGACGCGCGCCGCCGCCTGGTCACCCGGCTCGCCGAGTACCGGGCCAGCACCGGCAACGAGGTGCTGGTGGTCTTCGACGCCCGCCGGCGCTCCGCGGGAAGCCCCGGGCGGGAGGTGATCGAGGGGGTCGAGGTCTGGTACGGCAGCAGCCTGGAGAGCGCCGATCACGTCATCGAGCGGCTGATGTACGAGTCCTCGCGGCGGGGCACCGGGCTGGAGATGGTGCTCGCCACCGACGACCACCTCCAGCGCGACCTGGTGCGGGCCAAGGGGGTGCCGACCATGTCGTCGCGGGTCCTGCTGGCCGAGGTGCGGCGGGCCGAGGGGGAGCGATCCGGGGAGATCCGGCGCCGCGTCGAGGGGCCGGCGGCCGGCGACCGGCTGGAGAGCCGCCTCGACCCGGAGGTCCGCCGCCAGCTGGAGGCGATCCGGCGCGGGGAGGCCGACACCGGGGTGGGGGAGGGGGAGGGGCCGGGGCCGCACCCGACCGGCGAGCCACCGCCGCAGCCCGGTTCCAGGCCGGACCCGCCGCCACCGGAACGCACCCGTATGCGCTGGCGTCGACTACGCTAGGTCACGGGTGCGCGACCGCCGCGAGGCGGTGCGCCGCCGGCCGGCCGACGTAGCTCAACGGTGGAGCGGCGGTTTTGTAAACCGTAGGTTGGGAGTTCGAATCTCCCCGTCGGCTCCGATTTTGAATTCAAAGAGCCCCTCCTTCCACCCTTCTCGGTCCATCTGTACCCCTGATGTACCCCTGATGTACCCCTTAAGTCGCTAGACTCCTCCCGTGGGACGGCGGGGTCGCGGAGAGGGCACGATCCGCAAGCGGGTGCGCTGCGCCTGTGGCCGGGTCTGGACCCCGACCCCCGAGGTCCAGGCCTGCCCGTCCTGCGGCGCGGCGGCAGCCGGCAGGTCGGTGACTTGGGAAGCTCGCTTCGTCGCGGGCGACGGCCCAGAGCAGGTGCGGCGCTCCCTCTATGCCCCGACGCGGCAGGAGGTGGTCGCGCTCCTCGACCAGGAGCGGCGGCGGAGCACCCGTGGTGAGGCCCCGGCTGACCGGCGCCAGACCGTGGGCTCCTACCTGGCGGGGTGGCTCGCGGGGAAAGAGAGGGCGCTGCGGCTATCGACATGGGTGACCTACCACGGCTACATCGAGAGATCGATCACGCCCGACCTCGGCCAGGTCCGCCTTACCGAGCTGGGGCCCCGGCACGTGGATCGGTGGATCGACGCCAAGCTCAAGGGCGGCTTGTCACCCCGGACCGTGAGCCATGTCCGGGCCATCCTCCGTGCCGCGCTCAACGACGCCGTGCGCCGCGGCTTGGTCGACCGGAATGCCGCCGCCCTGGCCGCCCCGCCGCGGGTGGAGAAGCAGACGCAGGCGCCCATGACCGCCGAGGAGGCCAACCAGATCCTAAAGGCCGTTTCCGGCAGCGAGGTCGAGGGCCCTGTGGCCGTCGCTCTCCAAGCTGGTCTCCGCCTCGGGGAGGTCCTTGGCCTCGCGTGGCACGACGTTGACCCCGCGGCCAGGACCCTGAGGGTTCGGCAGGCCCTCTCGCGCCTGCGTGGGGTGACCACCCTCGGGCCGCCGAAGAGCGCCGACTCGCGACGAGTGGTGCCCATGACCCGCCCGCTGACGGCCCTCCTTGCCTCGCATCGGGAGCGCGAGGCCGTCAAGCGGGCGCAGCTCTTTCTTCCGGCAGCGGCAGGGGAGGCCCTGGTCTTCACGAACCGTGCCGGCGACCCACTCGACCCCAGCTGGGTCAACCACGCCTTCCACGACCGACTGGACGAGGCCGGGCTACCACGCCGCCGGTTCCACGATCTCCGCCACGGGTGTGCGGCGCTGCTGCTGGCGAGCGGAGCAGATCTGAAGGTCGTCAGCTCGATCCTGGGGCATTCCTCGATCCGGCTGACGGCGGACACCTACGCGGGGGTGGTTGGTCGCCTCCGCGACGACGCTGCGGAGGGCTTGGAGCGACTGCTCAGCGGCGCGGGGCAGTAGCGGGGTGTAAGGGTTCGATTCCCCTTCCCGGCACCAGATCTGACAGTTCGACTATCAGCTTCCGCGAGTCGAGCTGCAGAAAGGATCAAAATGGTCA
>Ga0209415_10009751_pt1 | contig 16447 bp, 11 predicted proteins | sample PeaSoiSIISIP2007_FD_187696 | JGI IMG/M metagenome (GOLD analysis project Ga0209415, IMG submission 187696) | Peat soil microbial communities from Weissenstadt, Germany - SII-SIP-2007 (SPAdes) (version 2) | ecosystem: Environmental > Terrestrial > Soil > Wetlands > Peat | place: Germany...
GGCTCGCGGATGAACCGGTCCCACTTGAAGCACAGCACCGCGTCCACCGCCCGCGCGTCGACCAGCCGCATCGCCTCCTCATACCCCGGCCGGTACTTCCCCGGCTTGGTCGGGTCCTTGCGGGTCACCCCGATGTCGTTATCCGACAGCCGGTACACCACCGTCCAGCCGCGCTCGCGGGCCTTCTGCTCCAGCTTGGCCATCTGGTTGGCCACGCCATGCCCGTCGTGGGCCTTGTCCATGCTGATCCGGACGTAGATCAGGCACCGGATGACGCCATCCGCCGCCAGCCGTATTGCGTCACCCATCGTCATATGTGTTAATATAACTGATAGGAGCCATTGTGCCGCCACCACCATCGGTGCAAGCAGGCCGAAGGATGGCACCTCGAACAGCCCGAACCGGGCCTCCTGGTCTGGCACACCCCCGCCGGCCGCAGGCACGCCACCGGTCCCACCAGATACCCCGGCTGACACCGATCCCCGCGTCCGGAGAACGGCGATTGTCTAGCTGGCGAAGGCCTCGGGGGGAGGGCAGGCGCAGACCAGGTTCCGGTCGCCGTAGGCCTGATCGATCCGGCGCACCGGCGGCCAGTACTTGGCGCGGCGGTCGGTACCCGGCGGATACGCCGCCTCCTCCTGCGGGTAGGGATGCTTCCACTCCCCCGCGATGAGCATCTCGGCGGTGTGCGGGGCGTTCTTCAGCGGGTTGTCGTGGGGGTCGTACTCCCCGTTGGCCACCCGCGCGATCTCGGCCCTGATCGCGATCATCGCGTCGCAGAAGCGGTCGAGCTCGTCCAGGCCCTCGCTCTCGGTGGGCTCGATCATGAGCGTGCCGGGCACCGGGAACGACATGGTGGGCGCGTGGAACCCGTAGTCGATCAGCCTCTTGGCCACGTCGTCCACGGTGACGCCGGCATCGCGGGTCAGCGGGCGCAGGTCGATGACGCACTCGTGCGCGACCAGGCCGTTCCGGCCGGTGTAGAGCACCGGGTAGTGCGCCGCCAGCCGCCTGGCCACGTAGTTGGCGGACAGCACCGCGACTCCGGTGGCCCGGCGGAGCCCGGCCGCGCCCATCATCGCGATGTACGCCCACGAGATGGGCAGGATGCCCGCGGAACCGTAGGGGGCGGCCGCGACCGGGCCGACCTCGCCGCGGCCGGGCAGGAAGTCCGCCAGGTGCGCGCGGACGGCGACCGGTCCCACGCCCGGGCCGCCGCCGCCGTGCGGGATGCAGAACGTCTTGTGCAGGTTCAGGTGCGACACGTCGGCGCCGAACGACGGCAGGGTAGTCACCCCGACCAGCGCGTTGAGGTTCGCGCCGTCGATGTACACCTGGCCGCCCGCCTCGTGCACCGCGGCGCAGACCGCGCTCACGTTCTGCTCGTAGACACCCGCCGTGGACGGGTAGGTCAGCATGACCGCGGCCACGTGCCCGTCGTGCGCCTCCAGCCTGGCCCGCAGGTCATCGACGTCGATGGCGCCGTCATGGCCGCACTTGACCACCGCCACCCGGAAACCGGCCAGCACCGCGCTGGCCGCGTTGGTGCCGTGCGCCGACTCGGGTATCAGGCAGACGTCACGGTGCTGCTCACCACGGGAGGCGTGGTAGGCCCTGATCGCGAGCAGGCCGGCCAGCTCGCCCTGGGAGCCGGCGTTCGGCTGGACGGACACCGCGTCGTAGCCGGTGAGCCTGGCCAGCCGGACCTCGAGGGACTCGATCAGCTCCAGGTACCCGCCGGCCTGCGGGGCCGGGGCGAACGGGTGCAGCCCGGCAAACTCCGGCCAGCTGATCGGTTCCATCTCGGCCGCCGCGTTCAGCTTCATGGTGCACGAGCCGAGCGGGATCATCGAGCGGTCCAGGGCGATGTCGAGGTCGGCCAGCCGGCGCAGGTAGCGCAGCATCGAGGTCTCGCTGCGGTGGGCGCTGAACACCGGGTGGGTGAGGAACGCCGACCTGCGCCGCAGGCCGTCCGGCAGCACGTCGGGCTCGGCGTCGGACAGCTCTATGTCCGCGGGGCCGGCGGGCCCCTCCACGTGGCAGACGGCGGCCACGACCGCCCGCAGCTGCTCGTCGGTGGTGGTCTCGTCGCAGCTGACCTGCAGCGCGCCATCTGACGCCAGGTACAGGTTGTACCCCGCCTCCCGGGCCCGGTCCAGCGCCCTGGCCGCCTCGTCGCGCCCGCCCCGGAAGGCAATCCGGATGGTGTCGAAGAAGTCACCACGTTCCGTTCGGTGACCAAAATCGCGCAGGGTGGCGGCGAGGACCGCGGCGCTACGGTGCGCGCGCCGGGCGATGGCGGCCAGCCCGTCGGGCCCGTGGTACGCGGCGTACATGGCGGCGGTCACGGCGAGCAGCACCTGGGCCGTGCAGATGTTGCTGGTGGCCTTCTCGCGGCGGATGTGCTGCTCGCGGGCCTGCAGGGCGAGGCGGTAGGCGGGCCGGCCGTCGGCGTCCACCGACACCCCCACCAGCCGGCCGGGCAGCTGGCGCTTGAGCGGGTCGGTGACCGAGATGTAACCGGCGTGCGGGCCGCCGAACCACAACGGCACGCCGAACCGCTGGCTGGAGCCCACCGCGATGTCCGCGCCCATCTCGCCGGGCGGCTTGAGCAGGGTCAGCGCCAGCAGGTCGGCGGCCACGGCGGCCAGCGCTCCGCGGGCGTGGGCCGCCTCGATCAGCGGCGTGAGGTGGCGGATGACACCCGAGGCGCCGGGGAACTGCAGCAGGACGCCGAACAGGCCGTCCTGCCTGGCGATCGCCTCGGCCGTGACCGGCTCGACGACGAGATGGATGCCGAGGGGTTCGGCCCGGGAGCGCAGCACGGCCAGGGTCTGGGGCAGGCAGTCCGCGTCCGCGAGGAACACGTGCCCCTTTCCTGAAGCCCGGCGGGCCAGCGTCATCGCCTCGGCGGCGGCGGTGGCCTCGTCGAGCAGCGACGCGCCGGCCCACGGCAGCGCGGTGAGGTCGGCGATCATGGTCTGGAAGTTCAGCAGCGCCTCGAGCCGGCCCTGGGAGATCTCCGGCTGGTAAGGGGTGTATGCCGTGTACCAGGCGGGGTTCTCCAGCACGTTGCGGCGGATGACGGCGGGCGTGACCGTGTCGTAGTAGCCCAGGCCGATCATCGAGGTCAGGACCTGGTTCCTGCTGGCCATCCGGCGCAGTTCCGCGAGCGCTTGAGTCTCGGTCAGCGGGTCGGGCAAGGTGAGCTGGGGCGGCTCGGTGCCCTCGGGCAGCGCCGCGCGGATGAGTTGGTCGAGCGATGAGTAGCCGAGGCTGGCCAGCATGTGCCGCTGGGCGGCCTCGTCCGGCCCGATGTGGCGTGCGGCGAAATCAGTCACTGGAGAGCCTCCCCGGGCGAGCGCGATCGCTGGCTCCCCGTCTGTCGCGGCCCAACTCAGGCAGGACCACTTCAGAGGTGCCTATCCCGGCCGGTTCGTGTGCCTGAGAGGTTCCGGGGATGTTGCCCCTTCGGCGCCCGCGGCTTGCGCGGGATCTCTCCCGGCCGGTTTCATCAGCAGTTGAGATCTTACCCGAGCAGGACCAGATCGTGGGACACGACCCGCGGATGCCTAGCCCGGGGCGGGAGCCAGGGCGAGTTCCTCGATGCCCTCGCCGCTGCCTGCCCGTGCTGTCAGGTAAGGCCACGTCGCTTACTGGTGACGGTGCGAGTCGTACTGGAGTCCGTATTCGCCCCCCAGGCGAATCTGCGTGCCAGGTACCAGGAGGGTCCGGATCCCCGGCTGCAGGCTGGTGGGGTTCTGTTCCCCGGGCAGGAGGATCTGGGTGCCGTTGGCGGAATGGAGGTCGGAGATGAATACCTGCCAGCCGTCGAGTTCCACCCGCGCATGCATCCGGGACACCACTCCGGAGGCATCCATGAGCCGCAGCGGGCGGGCGCGGCCTTCGGCGACCGCGCTGTCCAGGGTGGGCTCCCGGCCGATCACGTAGTCGGCGTCGAGCAGGCACACCGAGCCGTCGCCGAGGACGAGCACGCCGAGCGGGGGGCGCTCGCCCTGCTGGCGCTTCTTGGTCAGCTGGCCAATGCCGATGTCGCAAACGGCGCACTGCCGCGCCTCCGGGTCGTTGAAGTGCCCGTTCTTGCAGTAGACTCCCTCGACCACCGGGGAGGGCATCTCGACCAGGCCCCGATCCGTCGCCTCCGGGGGTTCGGCGCCGAGCGGCAGCGGATCACGCTGAGGCACCTCCCCGCCTGGCTCGGACGCGGCAGGCGACATCGAGATGAAGTCCGGCGGCACGGCAGCGTCCGGGGGCCCTCCGGCCGGGCCGGAACCTGGCGGCGGGGCCTGGGCCAGGTACGGGTCGGGCGGGGGCGGCGGGGTCAGGTACGGATCCGGCGCGGGCGGCGGAGCCTCGGCGGCATACGGGTCGGGCGCGGGCGTCAGGGCCGTAGGCACGTAGGGGACGGGTGCAGGCGGCGGGACCGGGGCCGCGGGCGGCGGCTCGGGCGCGGCTGGCTCGATGCGAGTGGCGCGGTACTCGGCGTCAAGGTCCCGAACCTGCTCCGGGTAGGGTTCGGGCTCTGGTTCGGGCAGCGGCTCCGGCTCGGCGGGCAGCGGCTCCGGCTCGGCGGGCAGCGGCTCCGGCTCGGCGGGCAGCGGCTCGGCGGGCAGCGGCTCCGGCGCGGCGGGCGGAGGTGCCTGGACGGCGGCGGGCGGGAAAGGGGCCAGGTTCGGTGCGAGGTTTTCAGCGGGGGCGGCAGGTGGGTCTTGACCGGCCGCCTTGGCCGCGATCTCGGCCGGCGCGTACAGCAGGGCGACCGCGCGGACCACCCCGTCGGCCAGGCGCAGATAGGGGTCGGTCTCCGCCTCGCCGGCCACGGACCGCACGCCCGCCTGTACCTTGATCAAGGTAGACGGCAAGACGCAACGTAGCCGGCCGTACGGCTCGCCGGTGGTCAGCCGCTGCGTACCGTGGGCGGTGGTGACCTCGGCCCACGCGATGCCGTAGACCGCGACGGCCGTTCCGTCACCAGCGGGCCCGAAGGCGACGACGGCCGGACCAGGCTGGTCCGCCGCGGTGCCGGCATCCGCCGCGTCAGCGTCGAACTCGGCCGAGACCAGTTCGGTGAAGCGCAGGCCGCCGTGTCCGGCGCGCGCCGAGTCGGTCAGCAGATCCAGCAGCCGGTCCGTGAAGGCCCCGCCCGCGGGATGGATCAGCAGGACCAGGTCCCCCTGCCGGGCCAGCACCCCGTCTCCGTGGATCGGCCACAGGCCTGGCAGTACGCCGTGTTCGGTCAAGCCAGCCTCCCTCCATGGAAGCGCCACCGGATGAACGGGACCCGCACCGGCCCTTCGACCAGCAGCCATACGCCCAGCAAAACCAGGATGAACTGGATGGGGAACCCCCCCAGCGGTGTCCCTGTGCGGAATTACCCGTCACAACGGCTCGCGAACCCCTCTGATCCAGGTTGACAATCCAGATGGTAGTGCGGGACACGCAGTCCGGAAAGGCGTATCACGGCCCGAAGCGGCCATGTCACACGGTCGCACCTGGCCCTGGCCCGGCCCGGTGGACCGCGGGACGCCGTCGACGTCGAGGCATTCGTACTCGGCGGACACCGGTCAGGAACCGCCTGTTTCCTTTGGCTCCGAGAGGATGTCCATGACCATTGAGTCACCCCTGAACAACGGCGTGCGGCGGACCTGGCGCTCGATCGAGGATGCCGACATCGTGTAGCCGATGAAAAGCAGCAGCGAAATGGCCTGGATGAGGATTCCAGGCCAGTAGGAGTTGAAGCTGGAAACGCTCCAGTCATTGAGCCCGTGCAGCACGGCCACCATGGAGATCCCGAGCAGGATGAGCTGCCATCGACGTCTCGGGTAGTTTATGGCGATCCCGATGAAGAATGCGGCTACCCCGGCCCAGACCGCGTGCTCGAATCCGTCAACGAACACGCGGAAGGCGAAATCGAGGACGCCGGCGTCGGCCTGGGGGACGGCACTCGCGTGCGCCACCTGCGCGATCGCCATCTCGGTGTACAGTCTCTCCTCCAGGACGCCGAAGGTAAGGCCCGATATCGTCCCGAGGAACATCCACATGCGGACGTCCAGTTTGGTGGCCCGGAATTTCAGGAGGATGAGCGCGGCCAGCAGGATAGGCAATGCCTTCGTAATCTCTTCGTTGTAGCCGACGGCCAGGGCGGCGAGGAAATTGCCGCCGCGCACGGCGCTCACCAGCTGATCATTGATATTGACGGTCACGGCAAACAGCCATATCGTCACCCAGATAATGGTCGCGATCGCGACATAGATCTCCAGCGCGCCTATCCGGCCGGGACGCAGCAAGAGCCAGAAAGCGATGGCCCACAGCGGCGCGACGTAGAGGCTGTACGCAAAACCCGGCACGCTCAGGCTCGAGGATGACGAAAGGAGCGCCAGGAACAGCAGCGGGAGCAGCGCGTACGCGATGACGAGCAGGCGCAGGCCCTGACGCCAGCCGGCGTCCCCCAGCCACGTCTTGACCGGGATCAGGATCTCGAACGCCGTCGCGAGCTCATCTCCCACGCCGGCGTGGTGGGCGGCCCGTGGTCCCGCGCCAGCCGCCGGGCCCGGGACCCAGGGCGGCGGACCGTAGCCACCAGGGGGAGCGGCCTGGGGAGGGGCCTGGAAAGCGGTCTGCGGAGGGGCCGCATCCACGGGCTCAAGACGCACGACCGGTCCCCGGGGGGAAGCCAGCGACAGTTCGATGGGCGTCCTCACGATGATTTGCCTGACTTCCTGATCCTGCTGGAAGGCGCGAGCCTGGCCCAGGTTCTCGAAGAGCCAGCCGGCCGGGCCCCAGGTCAGCTGGGCATGGCGACGTGACACCGTCGGGTCGCCGACGACGATGCTGCTGTCGGACAGGCGCCCGATGATGACGGTCTGCCCAGGCTGGAAGGTGTAGCTCCGCCCGTCGAAGGTCACCTGTAGTTCGTTCATACTGCCCCCAGGCTACGGGCCGCTGCATGAGGTGGACGCGGTGCCAGACGAAACGCTCAGGCGGATGGCCACGAACGCCGCCACCCCGGCGATCACCACCGCCACCGCCACCGCATCAGCCGGCGGGACCGGGCGGGCACTGCCGACGTGGCGAGCCGCTGTTCTCGCGTGGCGCCGGCCTCGTCGGCCGGCTTCGCGGCCGGCCCGGCCAGCTGCTGGACGGTGGCGGTCGCCACCTCGTCTGCTGCCCGTTCTTCCGGGGCGGTGTGACGCCATCCCTTCGCCGACGGCGCGATCAGGAGCGCGATGGTGGTGTCGTCGGCGCTGCCGTCCGGGGACGCGCAGCGGCTCGCCCACAGCGGCAACTGGCCCGCCAGCCATTCCGGCGGGCGATCGTTGATCATCTCGGCCAGGTCAGCGCTGACCGCCTCGGTCCACGGATCGGCCAGCTGGGCGTTTCCGTACCCGTCGGTGGCGAGCAGGACGCCGAGCAGCGCCGTCGTCCAGGTGTCCACGACCGCGGCGCGGAAGTCGTCCTCCGCGCGCGTTCCGCACAGGCTCGTGGTCTGGCGGCCGTCCAGCGACGGGTCGCCGGGCACCGGGAGCAACGGCCGTCCGCCGGGCTGGATGCCCACGATATCTCCGTCGCCGATCTGGACGAGGATGAGCCACCGCCGCCCCGCGATGGCCAGCAGCAGGGTGGATCCGTAGGCGATGAGGGTCTCGTCGCCCTCGGCGCGTGCGGCCTCTTCCCGGGCGGTAAAGGGATCGGCGGCGGCATCCTCGCGCACGGCATCACGCCATCGCCCGGTGATGGCCGGGACGAGCCTGCGCAGCGCCTCGGATTCGATCTGCCCAGCCGTCTCGAAGTCGTCCAGCCGCGCGGCCAGTTCCCGGGCGGCCTCGCAGGCGACGGCCACCGCGAGCCACGAGCCACGAGCGCTCCGGAAATGGCGCCGGTGACCATGCCCGTCGGCCACGGCCGCGACCAGTACATCCGGGTGGATCTGATGGGCTGCGACCGCATCCTGGTTGGGCAGGCCCGCCGCCCGGTGCGCGGCTCCCAACTGCGAGGCCGTCAGGGCCAGCCACGGGCGCCTCCTCACGCCGTCTCCTGGCATCAACGGATCGCTTATCACGTCGTGGCTTCCTTCCGAGCTGACCGGCATCAGCCAGCTAGGAAACCCGGTGACGGCGATCGACGCCGGCCGGGGGCCCGTACCGCGGACCGGCCACCATGGTGCGCAACGCCGCCTGTGCCTCGCCCTGCGCGTCCCACGTCACACTGGTCACTTGATCCCCCTCCAGACGCACGTCCTCGACCCGGAGCATGCGACAGCAGTCCAATTCCCGCCGGCCGGTGCGCGCCCTTGACCGGGCGCTCGGATCAGCGATGGGAGCATTTAAACAGACCTGCTCGCCACTGTCACCCCCGGACAGCTGTGGCCGCTATGTCCCGAATTCAGCGCTTTCGCGGGGATGGCGCGGATGAGGGGCGATCGCCGTCTCAGCTGGTGCGGCGGAGGCGGCGCTTGGCCAGATCGTCCTGGCCGACCGCGGACCCGGAGCCGTTGGGGCCCAGGGGGTCGACGGCGACGAACCCGTCCTCGGCGCGCACGGCGGGCAGCACCGCCAGGTCACCCTCGACCTCGCGCCAGACGCGGCCGAGCGCGATGCCGAACACACCCTGGCCGCCCTGGAGCAGGTCCACCACCTCGTCCGCCGACGTGCACTCGTAGACGCTGACCCCGTCGCTCATCAGCGTGACCTGGGCCAGGTCCTCGGTGCCGTGATCGCGCAGGTGCTGGACCGCGGCCCGGATCTGCTGCAATGAGATCCCCGTGTCGAGCAGCCGCTTCACGACCTTGAGCACCAGAATGTCGCGGAAACCGTACAGGCGCTGGGAGCCGGAACCGTGGGCGGCCCGCACGCTGGGCTCGACCAGGCCCGTGCGGGCCCAGTAGTCGAGCTGACGGTAGGTGATCCCGGCCGCCGCGCACGCGGTCGGGCCGCGGTAGCCGATGTCCGCCGATCCTACGCCGACGTCGCGGGAGGTCCCGAGCGCTTCGTCAGCCTCGAAAAGGGTTCCCTGGGTGCCACGCGGGTCGTCAGCGGCGGACGTCCCGTCGTCGCTGGCATCCCTGGTCACCGCCACACCTACCTCCACGGGAGCTGACAACCCACGGCATTCGCACCGTAAGCCGGCCCGGGTGGCGGCGTCAACGATCTCGTACGGCGCGTCGCAACATTCCCGCCCTCATCGGATAGCACTGTGGCATACCCGGACGCATGAGGCCGCCGGGCCCGCCGGGCGCGCCGGTTCACGTGGCCCGGCCGAAGTCCTCAGGGGAGATGGTGTCGAGGAATTCCCGGAACTTCTCCACCTCGTCTTCCTGCTCGTCCGGGATGGCCACGCCGACCTCGTCCAGAATCTCCTCGCTGGCGAAGATCTGCGCGCCGGTCCGCAGCGCCAGCGCGATCGAGTCCGACGGCCGCGCGCTTACCTCGGCGCCGTTGGAGAACACGAGGTCCGCGTAGAAGATCCCGTCGCGCAGCTCGGTGATGTTCACCGTGCGCAGCTGGATGTTCAGAACCTCGAGCACGTCCTTGAACAGATCGTGCGTCAACGGCCGGACGGACACCATGCCCTGCTGGGCGAAGGCGATTGCCGTTGCCTCGACCGCCCCGATCCAGATGGGCAGGTACCGATCCCCCTGCGCCTCCTTGAGCAAGACGATGGGGCTGTTTGACGGCATCTCGACTCGGACGCCGATGACCTCCATCTGCCGCACTGCAGCTCCGTCCTCACGTGCCTGGCGAACCCTTGCTGGCCACCTCTCCCTTTGCCAAGGTACACCCGTAATCGCCCGGAAGCCGACCTCAGGCCCCCCGCCGACGGGGGTCCGGAGGAATCAGCGACCTGCTCCGGCAGGGCGGGCGCTGGCTCGTATCGGCTGGTACGGCCGGGAGCCGCGGGCAGTCCGGCCTCCGCCAGCGCCGATTCGACCAGCGTCGCGTGCAGCCGCAAGGTAAGGTCCGCGATCTGCCAGGCGGTCCGCGCCGCCGCATCCCTGGCCCCGGGGTCGCGCTGGCGGAGCTGCGGCGCCACCACCTGCTCGACCAGGTTGGCCTCCCGATCGGCCGCAGCCTTGACCGCCCGTAGGTGCCGAGCCTGCACCCCGTACTGGCGGAGTGCGGCCACCGCACGGGCGACCGCGAGCGCCTCCAGGCCGTACTGCCGGCCGACCCGGCGGATCAGGCCATAGTCCTCGAGCTCGGTCAGCTCCTCGTCGTCGATGCCCGCCGCCTCGAGCAGCTGGCGCCGGGACATGTCCGCGGGCACACGCCTGGAGCCACCGTCGGCACCGGGGACTCCGTTACCTGCGAGGTTCCTGGGGTTCGCCGCGCCGTTGGCGAGCCGTTCCCTGATCACCTGCAACGGAAGGTAGGAGTCCCGCTGCACGGTGAGGATGTAGCGCAGCCGGTCGATGTCCTCCGCCGAGAACCGGCGGTAGCCCGATCGCGACCTGGCCGGCTCGATCAGCCCCTTGGCCTCGAGGAAGCGGATCTTCGAGGTGCTGATGTCGGGAAATTCCGGAAGGAGCTGCGCCAGCACCTCGCTGATACCGAGCTGGCCGCGCACGGGCTGATCGCTCATGCCGCTCTCACGCGTAGTCCTGCGCGCCCCTGCCGCGAGGGTCGGCCGAGGGCGTTCTCGGGTCAAGGTTCTGGCTGGTCAGGAACAGCAGCCGGAACTTGCCGATCTGGACCTCGTCCCCTCCGGTCAGCTGCGCCTCCTCGATGCGCTCCCGGTTGACGTAGGTGCCGTTGAGGCTGCCCACATCCCGGACGGTGAAGAAGGCGCCCCGGCGGTAGAACTCCGCGTGCCGTCGCGAGACCGTGACGTCGTCGAGGAAGATGTCGCTGTCCGGGTGCCTGCCTGCCGTGGTCAGCTCGCCGTCCAGCCGGAACCTGCTGCCCGCGTTCGGGCCGCGCATGACCAGGAGCAGCGCGCTCCCTTCCGGCAGGGCACCGAGCGAGGCGGAGTCCGGGAAAAGGTCGTCGCCCAGATCGACGTCGTCTGGCCGGTTCAGCGACAGCGTCGACGTGGTCTCGCCCGGGCGAGCGCCGAGCCCGGGAACGGCCGGCATCGCCCCGGTTCTGGCCAGCTGGGTGCCGCAATTCGAGCAGAACCGGGCACCGTCGGAATTCGGCCGGCCGCACCGGGCGCAGTAGATGGGTGGCATGCCTCCGGTCGACCTCCCCTCGGTGAGCTCATCAGGCGACCCAGCCCAAGGTACCTGGGCGGAGCCTCGGCGGTCCATGCGCCACGCGAACAGCCCGCGCCCGCCACGTTTCTTCTTGTCTCCGCGACGCTTCCGCCACACCGCCGTCTCACCTCCGTCGTGCGCCAGCCATGCACCCGCCGCTCACGGCGGGCGATGACCGCCGGGGCGAAATCCCTTCACACCGTAGTGGGCGCGATTCTCTCATATTTGCGAATTTCGCGTGGTTCGAGCGTTTCGCATCATCGCGCGCGAGAGACACAGCTTACCCGCACGCGGCTAGCGGCCCGCCTGCTCCACCACCTCGGCCCACTCGTCCATGAGCAACTGGGCGTTATCGGCATCATTGCCCTCCGCCCACAGGTGGGTGACGGCATCCGCCGGGTCCGGCAGCGCGAGCACCCAGCCGCGATCCGGCACCACCACCCGCACCCCGTCCGTGGTGTCGATCTCGTGGCTGCCCGCGGCCTGGACGACGGTGCGCATCACGCTGCCCTTGGCCGCCCACAGCGTCGGGATGGACCGCTTGAGCATGTGCGCGACCGGGATCCTGGCGTCGATCTGGCTGAGCGTGAGCCTGGTTCGGGCCACCAGGCCGAGCAGCCGGATGAAGGCCGCGAGGCCGTCCACCGTACGGGCGCACTCTGGTACCACGAACCCGCCGCGCCCGTCGGCCGCGAAGATCACGTCCTCGCTGGCCGCCGCCACGGTCAGCGCGTCCATCGACGTCGGCGTCCAGGTCACCTGGACCCCGTGGAAACGGCAGACCTGTTCGGCCACCCGGGTGGTGGTCACCGGCAGGGCCACCCGGCCGGACTTACGTTCGGCCGCCACCAGGTCCAGCACGGCCAGCAGCGCCCGGTCCTCGCTGACCAGCTCGCCCTTCTCGTCCACCAGCTGTATCCGCTCCCCGACCGGGTCGAACCTGACGCCGAACGCGGCCCGTGACGACGAGACCATCTCGGCCAGGCGCTGCAGGCCCGCCCTCTGCTGCGCGATGGTCTCGGTCGGCGATATCTCATCCAGCCGGTTGTTGAGCGTGAGCACGCCGACCCCGATCGTCCCGAGCAGGCTGGGCAGGACCAGGGAAGTGGTCCCGCCCGCGCAGTCCGCGACCACCTTCAGGTTGGCCTCGCGGACGCCGGTCATGTCGACGCACCTGAGCAGTTCGCGGGTGTATGACTCGACCACCCTGGGCGGGTAGCTGAGCTCGGCGATCTCACCGGGGAAGGCCCGCCGGAACTCCTGCCGGGAGAAGACGCGCTCCAGCTTGCGCTGGTCGGCCTGGGACAGCTCGGCGCCGTGCTCGTCGAGGAAGATGATGTCGACGGACTGCGGGTCGCCGGGCGTGGTGCGGATGGCGACGCCCCCGCTGTAGTGCTCACGGGCCGTCTCGAACCGGACGACGGGAAGCGGCTGCGCCTCCAGGTCGACTACGTTGATCGCGCTGGCGTTCAGCGCTGACTGCACGGCCCGCTTCAGCGTCCGCGCGGCCCGCGACGCGTCCCTGGACGTGGTAACCGTGGAGCCCTTGCGCAGCATGGTGGCATAGGCGCTGGCCAGGCGCACCGCCAGCTCGGGGGTGACCTCCACGTTGATCAGACCCGACACGCCCCGCGGGCCGAACAGGGTGCGCTGGCCCCGGGACTCCCAGATCACGCTGTTGTTCACCACCGCGCCGGCCTCGATGGTCTTGAACGGGTAGACCTTCACCTTGGCGGACAGGTAGGCCTCGGGCTCGATGACGCACTCGTCCCCGACGATCGCGCCCTCCTCGATCCTGGCCAGCCGCATGACGTCGGTGTTCTTCCCGATCACGCAGCCGCGCAGGGTGACGCCCTGGCCGATGTAGACGTTGTTGTGCACCACCGCCCGGTGGACGAAGGCACCCTCCTTGACCACCACGTTGCTGCCGATCACCGTGTACTCGCGCAGGTGCGCGCCCGCCTCGATCCTGGCGTAGTCCCCGATGCACAACGGGCCGGTGAGGACCGCGTCCGCGTCGACCTCGGCGCCCTCGGCGACCCAGACGCCGGGCGATACCTCGAACCCGGCGATATCGGTCTGCACCCGGCGGGCCAGCACGTCGGCCTGGGCCTTCAGGTAGCTCTCGTGGGTCCCCACGTCTTCCCAGTAGCCGTCGGAGATATAACCGAACAGCGGGGCGCCGCGCTTGAGCAGCTTAGGGAAGACGTCACCGGACCAGTCGACCATCTCGCCGGGCGGGACATCGGCCAGCACTTCCGGCTCCATCACGTACAGCCCCGTGTTGACCGTGTCCGAGAACACCTGGCCCCAGGTCGGCTTCTCGAGGAAGCGCTGGATCCGGCCGTCCTCCTGGGTGATCACGATGCCGAACTCCAGCGGGTTGGGCATGCGGGCCAGGCCCACCGTGACCAGCGCGCCCTTCTCCTTGTGGAAGGCGACCAGCGCGGTCAGGTCCATGTCGGTCAGCGCGTCGCCCGAGATGACCAGGAACGGCTCATCGCGCAGCGCGTCCTCGGCGTTCCTGACGCTGCCCGCGGTGCCCAGCGGCATCTCCTCGGTGGCGTACTGCAGGCTCATCCCGAACTCCTCGCCGTCGCCGAAGTAGTTCCGGACGAGCGCGGCGAGGAACTGGACGGTCACGATGGTCTCATCGAACCCGTGCCGCTTCAGCAGCCGCAGCACGTGTTCCATGATGGGCCGATTGGCCACCGGAAGCATGGGCTTGGGCTGGTTAGCGGTCATCGGCCGCAGCCGTGTCCCTTCCCCGCCTGCCATGACGACGGCCTTCAATGGTTTCGCACCTCCCTTCCCGGTATCCGCCCTAGGTATGTACCCCGCTGCTGCCGGCCAAGCGTCTCACCTGGGTTAGGTACAGCATCGCGGCCCACCAGTACAGGACGGTCCCCCAGATCGCGAAGGCCCAGCCTATGACCCGGGCCAGGGTTCCGCCCCAGCCAGGGTGATCGCCGAGGAACAGCAGCGGGAAAGCGTAGAGCAGGCACAGGGTGGCGGCCTTCCCGACCAGGCTGACCTGCAGGGTGCCGAAGCCGACCCGGCGCTTGAGCACGCCCAGGGCCCCGCCCACGACCAGCTCGCGGGCGGCGAGGATGCCGACCAGCCACCACGGGATGATCTCCCGCACCGCGAGCGCGACGATGGTCGCCGCGATGTACAGCCGGTCCGCGGCCGGGTCGAGCACCTGGCCGAGCCGGCTGGTCTGGTTCAGCGCGCGGGCGACCTTGCCGTCCAGCCAGTCGGAAGCGCCCGCCACGATGAGCAGCCCGACCGCCCAGTAATCGGCGGTGGCGGTCCGGGGGCCGAGTACCAGCCACAGGAAGACCGGGACCCCAGCCAGCCGGGCCGCGCTGATCGCGTTCGGGATCGTCAGGACACGGTCCACGGACCCAGTATCCTCACGTAAGTGACTATGGCGGATACGGGGGCGCCTCCGCGTGCTGCCGAGGCGAGGGTCCTGGCCGAAGCGGGCCAGCGCCGGGCGTTCGCGGTCATCAGCCACCCCGACGCGGGCAAGTCCACCCTGACCGAGGCCCTGGCCCTGCACGCGTCGGCGATTACCCAGGCAGGCGCGGTGCACGGCAAGGCCGGCCGGCGCGGTGTGACCTCGGACTGGATGGCGATGGAACGCGCCCGGGGCATCTCGATCACCTCCGCGGCGCTCCGCTTCGATTACCGGGACATGGTGCTGAACCTGCTTGATACCCCGGGTCACGCGGATTTCTCCGAGGATACCTACCGGGTGCTGTCGGCGGTGGACGGCGCGATCATGCTGCTCGACTCGGCCAAGGGCCTCGAGCCGCAGACGCTGAAGCTGTTCGACGTGTGCCGGAGCCGGGGCGTCCCGGTGATCACGTTCGTGAACAAGTGGGACCGCCCGGGCCGCGAACCGCTGGAACTGCTCGACGAGATCGAGCAGCGGATCGGGCTCCGCCCGGCCCCGGTGAACTGGCCGGTCGGCGTGGCCGGCGACTTCCGCGGGCTGATCGAGCGGGCGACCGGCGGCTACACCACGTTCACCAGGACCCCGGGCGGGGCCGGGCGCGCCCTGGAGACGCGGCTCGACGCCGCGGCCGCCGCGGCGATGTGGGGGGAAGGGAAGGTGCGCGGAGCTATTCGTGGGCAGGCCTACGCGGCGGCGCGGGAGGAACTGGCCCTGCTCGACGCGATCTACGGCCCGGGTGTCGACATGGCGTCATTTCTGGCCGGGGTGTCGAGCCCGGTGCTGTTCGGGGCCGCGCTGCCGAACTTCGGCGTCCGCCGCCTGCTCGACGTGGTGACCGAGCTCGCTCCGCCGCCGGCCGCGCGGGAGGACGTCGAGGGCGAGCCGCGCCGCCTCGACGCTCCGTTCTCCGGCCTGGTGTTCAAGGTGCAGGCCAACATGGACCCGGCGCACCGGGACCGGATGGCGTTCGTACGGGTGTGCTCGGGCCGGTTCGAGCGCGGCATGGTGCTCACCCACGCCGCCACCGGGCGCCCGTTCGCCACCAAGTACGCCCAGTCGATGTTCGGCCAGGACCGGGAGACCGTCGAGGAGGCCTTCCCGGGCGACGTGATCGGCCTGGTCAACGCGACCGCCCTCCGGCCGGGCGACACGCTGTACGCGGGTGGGGTCCCGGTCGAGTTCCCGCCCATCCCGAACTTCGCCCCCGAGCACTTCGCGGTGGTCCGCGGCCAGGAGGCGGGCAAAGCCAAGCAGTTCCGGCGCGGGATCGAGCAGCTCGACACCGAGGGCGTCGTGCAGGTCCTCTCCTCCGACCTGCGCGGGGACCAGGCCCCGGTGCTGGCCGCGGTCGGTCCCCTGCAGTTCGACGTGGTGCGGCACCGGCTCGAGCACGAGTTCGGCGCCCGCGCGGAACTCGATCACCTCGACTACACGCTGGCCAGGCGGACCGATGCCGAGGGCGCCCGGGCCCTGGCCGGCCAGCGTGCCACCGAGGTGCTGACCCGCCGCCACGACGGCGCCCTGCTCGCGCTGTTCAGCGACAAGTGGCGGCTGGGCCAGCTGCGGCGGGAGCACCCGGAGATCCTGCTCGAGTCCCTGATCGCCGGCGAAGGCTGAGCCCGCAGGAGCGCTAGCCCAGCCGGCTCGAGTCGATCTGGTCGAGGTCACCGTTGAACCCGCCGATGCCGTTGGTGACGCCGCCGCCGCCGGACCACTGCCACATGAGCGCGTGGCTGCTGGAGCTGGTCTGGCCGCCGAAGAACTGCGCGCAC
>Ga0209415_10009752_pt1 | contig 16446 bp, 10 predicted proteins | sample PeaSoiSIISIP2007_FD_187696 | JGI IMG/M metagenome (GOLD analysis project Ga0209415, IMG submission 187696) | Peat soil microbial communities from Weissenstadt, Germany - SII-SIP-2007 (SPAdes) (version 2) | ecosystem: Environmental > Terrestrial > Soil > Wetlands > Peat | place: Germany...
GTTTTGTACGCGCGCGAGTACATAGCGAGGCTGAGGTCGATTACTCCTGAACGCGAATGGCGTCCGCAATCGAGAAAACAAACTCATGTTCACCGGAGAGCGGCCCGTGCGCGGAAATGCGCACGCGCAAGAGCTGACCGCCGCCGCAATCCACTTCGAGCACTTCGCTGGGCCCGCCATAAAGCTGCTGGCGAATCGAGGCGTGGAATTTCACTTCGTCGCTCCGACGCGCTCCGCCAGCACAGAGACGGATCGCTTCTGGCCGGAGAGAGAAAATGGCAAGGCTATCCGGAGTGTCCAAAGGCCAGCGCAGGACGCCGCACGTCGCGATGCTGCCGCGGATTTCGCCACGCAACAAATTGGTCTGGCCGATGAACTGCGCGGTGTACGTCGTGGCAGGATGCGCGTAAATCTCGCGCGGAGACGCGACTTGTTCCAGCGCGCCGTCGCGCAGCAGCGCAATGCGGTCGGAGAGCGCCATGGCTTCTTCCTGATCGTGGGTGACAAAAAGAAAAGTGATGCCCAATTCACGCTGCAGGGCTTTCAATTCGCTTTGCATCTGCTTGCGCAAATTGGCGTCGAGCGCGGAAAGCGGCTCGTCGAGCAGCAGAAGCAGCGGGCGATTGACAAGCGCGCGCGCCAGGGCCACGCGCTGCTGCTGGCCGCCGCTCAGCTTGGACGGGCGGGAGTCCGCGAACTCCTGCATCTTCACCATACGAAGCGCTTCATCAACGCGGCCGCCGATTTCCGATGTGGCAGTTTTCTTGACGCGCAAGCCATAGGCGACATTTTCACGCACACGGAGATGCGGGAATAACGCGTAATGCTGAAATACGGTGTTCACGCGCCGCTTGTGAGGCGGAATGGTGTCCAGGCGCTCGCCGCCCATCCAGATTTCTCCCGCTGTTGGTTGTTCAAATCCAGCGACCAGCCGTAGCAGGGTGGTTTTCCCGGAGCCGCTCTCGCCAAGCAGGGTGATGAATTCTCCCGAGGCGATACTTAACGAAATATCCTTTAGTACATCACGGGCGCCGAAGCGCTTGGCGACGCCGCGCACTTCGAGCAGCACTCCATCCGCGGGAGACGCCGTCTGCGCCGAGCTAGCAGCAGAAGAATTCACTGAGCGGCTTTCACCTCGTTCCAAATTTCGTTGTACTTCGCGCGCCGGGCAACGTGCTGCCAGAAATAGATTCGCTGCATGTAGGCATCGGGATTATCCAGGTGCAAGCCCTTGATTTCTTCAGGCGTCATAAACTGGGCCGCGCCCGGATTCGCGGGAGTGTAGTGGGTCCTATCGGTAACCAGCTTTTGGGTCTTCGCTTCAATCATGTACTCGAGAAAATCGACCGCCAATTCCTTGTGGGCGCTCGCGGCAGTAATCATCAGGTGGTCGATCCATCCGGTGGTATTTTCCTTGGGGATGGTTTCGCTGATGGGGAAATTCGCCTTTCGCAGGTCATTGGTGTTTAGTGGCCAGCCCATCGCCAGAACCACTTCATGATTCTCGAATAGGTTGGTTAGTTCTCCACCGGTGGCCCAGATCTTTCGAATGTTGGGCTTGAGCTCGATCAGTTTTTTCCTGACGGCGGCGAGTTGCTCGTCTGTCAGATTGTAAAGTTGCGAAGGATCCGGCTTGTCGAAGCCCAGGACTTGTGCGGCAAGGTAGACGGTGGAGAGATCATCCCAGACGGAGATCTTGCCCTTGTATTTCGGATCCCAAAGAATCGTCCAAGAATCCGGGGGTTGCGCAAAAACAGTGGCGTCATAGAGGAGGGGATTCGGTCCCCACATGAAAGGGACGCCGTAAACCTGGCCGTTGGTTTTGACAAGAGGGAGTTCCCGGAGTTTTGCGGAGAGTTGTCCGTAGGACGGCAACTTCGAAAGATCGAGGGGCGCGACAAGCCCGGTGCGAGTAATCGAGGCGGCCACGTCGCTGGACGGAGAGATTACATCGTAATTTGACGCACTGCCTCCGCGAAGTTTGGCGACGAGTTCATCGCTGGAACCCATGAAGGAGGCGCTGACTTTGCAGTGATGGCTTTCTTCAAAGGCTCTTACGAAGGAATCGTCCGAATAGCCCTCCCAAACCAGCAGGTTCAGCGATTCTTCTTTTTTCCTGCAAGCGCCGCATGCCAAAGCGAACGTCAGAACTCCCAGAAGAATGGCGCGAGATTTCATTGCTCCTCCCGGTTACTTGGTATCCGCCTGGTAAACTACCCGCCCGCCCACAATGGTGGTGACAACTTTGGTGGCCCCGATTTTCCGCGACGGCACGTCGAATATATTTTGCGAAAGAATGATCAGGTCAGCTAGCTTGCCGATCTCCAACGAGCCTTCCGTTTTCTCGCGGCGGCCCGCAAACGCTGCTCCCAACGTATAACCATGAACCGCTTCTGCCACCGTCAAGCGCTGTTCAGGGACAAAACCCGCTTGCGGTTGACCCTCCTCTGTTTGCCGTGTCACCGCAGTCTGCACGCCTTCCCAGGGATTCAGCGTGACCACCGGCCAATCGCTCCCGAAGGCCAGGCGGCTTCCCGCATCGGCGATGCTCTTCCAGACCCAGGCGCGCGAAGCACGGTCCGGCCCGGCATTGCGGGCCCACACGTCCAGGGTGTCGGCATCCGGGTAGGAGTGGAGTGGCTGCATGCTGGCAATCACTCCAAGTTCTCCAAATCGCGGAATGTCCGCGGTGGTGATGGTTTCAATGTGTTCGATGCGCGGACGGCGATCGCGCTTGTGATTCTGCGCTTCGGCCTCTTGGTAGGCATCCTGGGCCGTGCGCACGGCGTAGTCTCCAATCGCATGGGTAAAAAGCTGCAGCCCGCGCTTGTCCAGTTCCGCGACTGCCGACTTATATTTGGAAGGCTCCCAGAAAAGCTTGCCTTTCACGGATGGGTCATCGCTGTAGGGTTCGAACATCGCTGCCGTGTGAGATTCGATGACGCCATCCACCATGAATTTGACGGCGCCGGCATCGATCCATTCGTCGTGGTATTTCTTACGCGCTTGTTCGATAGCGTCAAGGTCCTGCGGCCGCAGCTCCGGCGGGTTCAGGAAGTAGGCGATGTACATGCGCAAGGTGAGATCGCCACGGCGGCGCATTTCATCGAAAAGATCGAGAAGTTCAAAATCGCCGCCGGCACTGTGCACGCGAGTGATGCCATGCACGTTCGCCCATTTCATGCCCGCGCGCAGCGCCAAAAGCTGATCGGCGCGGGTGGGTTTCGGAATGACCTTAGCGACCAGATCTTGAGCGGCTTCTTTCAGCGCGCCGGTAGCCTCGCCCGTTTTAGGATCGCGAACGATTGCGCCATTCGGCGGGTCCGCGGTCTCACGCGTTATTCCCGCCATCGCGAGAGCCTTGGAATTGGCCCAGTAGGTATGCCCGTCATAGCCCTCAAGAGAAACCGGACGGTTCGGAAAGATTTCGTCCAGATACTTCTTGTCCGGGAGCGTTTCGGAACCAAACATGGCGTAATTCCAGCCGCGGCCGAGGATCCAATCCTCTCCAGGATGTTCGGCGGCATATTCGCGCAAGCGTTTTTGAATGTCGGCGGGGTCCTTTGCGCCCTCAAGATTGACTCGGCCGAGACTGAACGAGCCGTCGATAAAATGAATGTGACAATCCACGAATCCGGGGAGCACCAGTTTTCCGCCGGCGTTGATCACCTTGGTGCCCCTGCCGCGCAAGCGTTCGACTGCCGGGTCGTCGCCGACAGCCACGATTTTTTCGCGGTAAATCGCCACAGCCTGGGCCCACGGTTGCTTGGGATCTTCGGTATACACGCGGCCGTGAACGACGATGATGTCCGCCGGTTCGACAATCTTGCCTTGGGCGCGCAACGTGGAGGCGGCGCAAAGCAAGAGTAGAAGTGATGGAAGCGCGAAACCAAGTTGGCGAATTTTCATCGGCACCTGATCCTAAAACTCAGAATGTTGGCGGTGTGTTGATCCACAGCAGCCACGTTTCCTTCCGTCCGGGATTCTTCCAGCGGTGCGGAGTCGAACTCTCAAAATAAAGACTGTCGCCCGGCTTAAGATGGTAATGCTCCTTGGCGTCGAGCCAGATCTCAAAATTGCCGCGAAGTACATGCAGGAATTCCTCGCCTTCGTGCGAATAGGATTCACCGCTTCCGCCACCGGGTTTGATGCGGAAAAGATGAGGCTCCATCGCGGTGTTTCCCCAGGCGAGCAACTCCATGCGCACGTCCGGCGTGGTTTCCAGGATTTTTCGCTGATTCGGCCGCACCAAGCGTGGCTGATCCCCGGCGGTTTCAAAGAGGGAGAGTATATTGGTGCGGTAGAAACGGGCGATGCGGCGCAGGGTGGCAATCGAAGAGCGCATCTGGCCGCGCTCCAGCGCGCTGAGAAAGCCCACCGAAACACCGGTAGCGCGAGCGACTTGCGCCAGCGAAAGGCCGCGGCGGGTTCGCAAGCGGCGGAAACGCTGCCCGGGAAGGAGGGGGTTTTTCTGTGGAGCGGAAACGACTCCCTGGCGCTTCAGCACGTGGACGATGGCAGCGGGGTTCAGGCCGCGGGCGCGGCGCAGGAAAATCGCGCGCTGCAGCAAGCGCACGTCGGACTCGTTAAAAAGGCGGTAGCGGCTTTGCGTACGCTGCGGCGAAACCAGGCCCAGGGCCTCCCACGCGCGCAGCGCTGAGGAAGAAATTCCCACGCGGCGGGCCACTTCACTGATGCGCAGCATGCGCGAAAGCTTGCGCACGGCCGATGCGTCGGATAGATTCTTTCTGCTTGACACGTGTCCCGGCTTTCTCTAAGTTTACAGGATTATAGTAAGGTTTCAGGGGCACAGCAACCACGAAGAATTGATCCTCGAAAAATTCTTTGCGGCAAGGGGTGAGGTCATGAAGGTTGACGCACGATTCCGGCAACTGCGTTCCATGTGTTGCCGCACCATACTCTCCGCAGTCCTGTTTGTCTTGGCGGTCTCCCTGGCAGCTCCCTTTGCCGGAGCGCAGAGCACAGGCGGCCGCGTCCGCGGCACGGTGATGGATGCCAGCGGCGGGGCGGTGCCGGCGGCCACGGTACAATTGATCAACGAAGGCACGCACGCCACACGCGAGGTACAGTCCGGCGCGAACGGGGAGTACATTTTTATCGAAGTGCCGGTAGGCAGCTACGAGATCGACACGGAGGGGCAGGGCTTTAAGAAATACACGCGCAAGGGAATCGCCCTCAATCTAAACGAAGTGATTACCGTGGACGTCACGCTGCAAATTGGCGGCTCGACGGAAGTTGTGGAAGTTACCGGCGCGCCGCCGGTTGTGGATACGACGTCAACCCAGCTGGGCGCCGTCGTCAACGAACGGTCCTCGACGCAGCTGCCACTGAACCAACGCGACGTCTATCAATTGCTGCAATTGCAGCCCGGCGTGCAATCCCAGCTCGGCAATGATCTCTTTTACGGCTCGGATAAAGCCGGCGTGGTCACCGTGAACGGCGGACGTGGACGCGCCAACAATTACACCGTAAACGGCGGCGATGGCAACGACCTGTTCGCCAACCTCCCTGCCATCGAGCCCTCGCCTGACAGCATCGAGGAATTCCGCGTCATCTCCAATACTTTCGACGCGGAGTACGGGCGCAACTCGGGCGCGGTTGTGAATGTGGTCACCAAATCAGGGACCAATGATTTGCACGGCAGTTTCTACGAATTTTTCCGCAACGACGTGCTGAACGCCCATCCTTTCACGTTCGTGCCCTCTCCCAAGCCGGCATTCAAGCAAAACCAGTTTGGCGGTACCTTCGGCGGACCTATCAAGAAGGACAAAACCTTCTTTTTCGGCTCTTACGAGGGCCGCAGGGTCGTGCAGGGAGTTGTCTCTCAGCAAGTGACCGTGCCCACTTCCACGGATCTGTCCGGTGATTTTTCCAGCGGCGCAGCTTTTACGGGCTCGCTGATCGACCCCACGGTTGCAAGTGTTTTGCAGAACCGCTGCGGCAGCGGGAATGCCAATCCGGCCCTCAATGCTAACCAGCAGTCGCTCTTAAACGATGTCATCAACGGAACTCTCCCTGCTGGCCTGGGGGCGGGCGCGAAAGGTGTCCCTTATAACGACCTGAATCTGTCGTCTACCTTGAGCCTGTTCCCGACGAACCAGATTCCCACGCAGTGTTTTGACCCTGTGGCGATGAGTCTGCTGCAGTATGTGCCCGGCGCGGGTGGTAGCAACAGCCAGGTCACCACCGTTCCCAACAAGAGAGACCGCGGCGATCAATTTCAAATCAAGATCGATCACTCCTTCAACAACAACCAGAAAACTGCCATTTACTATTATTTCGACGACGACAATACCTTGGACCCCTTCGCGAAGTTTCAGGCTCAAGGCGCTCCGCTGGGCAACTTCCCGGGCGACTATGCCACACGCACACAGCAGGTTAACGTCACCCATACCTCCACGATTGGATCGACGTCCGTAAACGAACTCCGCTTCAGTTACTTCCGGGAAGGCCAGCTCAAGTTCGACACTCCTACAAGGACGAATGCCGTTACGGCTTCCTGCGGGACTGGTGCGGCTTCTGCGGTTTGTTTCACCGGTCTGAGCGACTCCCCGGCCATAAACGCGGCGTGCGCTGCGGGCGCCACGAACCAGGCGGACTGCGGCATTCACACTGGGCTTGGCTCCAAGGTGGAAGGCGTGCCCTTCGTTCAGCTAAACGGCGGTTTCTCGATCGGCAACAACTACGGTGGTCAGTTGCCGCAGGTCGGAAGTACATTCCAATTCAGCGACAACTACAGCAAAATCATCGGAACCCACAGTTTTAAGTTTGGCGGCGATACGCGCTACCAGAAATTCGACCAACTGCTGTACTTCGACGTCAATGGCCAAATCATTTTCAATAGCAATCCAAATCTTTGCCCTCCCCCAGCAGACCCCAACCAGCCTTCCAGTTGCTCATCCGTAAGCGGAGACGATTTGGGTTCCTCCAGTCCCTACCCCGACTATCTCCTGGGATTGGCGAACAGCATGGCACAGGGCTCGGCGCAGCATGAATTGGTGCGGAGTACGTCCGTTTATCTGTTTGCGCAGGACAGTTGGAAGATCAAGTCCAACGTGACGCTGAATTACGGCGTGCGCTGGGAACTGAACACGCCGATGTCGGATATCGGGCACAAGGTGCAGACTTTCCGGCCCGGAGAGCGTTCCACTATTTATCCCTGCAGCCTTAGTCCCAGCAACCCGCTGTTTGCGACTTATGGGGCTGGCGAATCCGGATGCGACGCCGCGGGTGTCACGCCGATCGGGCTCGTTTTTCCGGGTGATAAGACTGTCCCGAACGGTTTGACAAATACCTACTTCAAGGGATTCGCTCCACGCGTTGGCCTTAACTGGAGCCCCGGTGGGCGTGATGGTTGGCTGGCCAAGTTGACGGGCGGACCGGGCAGGACCAGCATCGGCATGGGGTACGGAATGTTTTACAACCCCATTGAGCAACTTGTCCTTGAGCAATTCAGCGCCGAACCACCCTTTGGCGGGAGCAACTTCATCCCCACGCCATTTCTTCAAACTCCCTATGTGGAGCAGAATGGCACCGTCGCTCCAAACCCATTCACGGGAATCTTGAATCCGCCGCGTAGCCAGCCGATTGACTGGTCACGATTTGCTGGCAGCATTTATTATGGACAGTTCCCCGCGAATATGCGGCCCCAGTATTCTGACCAATACAATTTGACGATCAAGCGGGAACTCCCTGGCGACATTCTCTTCCAGGTTGCTTATGTAGGCTCGCAGGGCCACCGTTTGCTGGCCACCTACGAGATCAACCCGGGAAATCCTGCGACATGTACTGATCTTGCGGCGCAGGGTCAGCCTTGCGGGCCCTTCGGCGAAGACAGCTCCTACTCCTTTACACTGAATCTTCCCGCGGGCCAGACTTTCCATCTTCCTTATGTGGGAGGCGCGGCGTCCGCACCAGGCGTTGCTGTTCCAAACAGTCCTTGCGCCATCGTGAATCCATCTTCTGCGTGCATTTTGACCAGTGCAAATAATGGCACTCAAATTACTTTGGTCGGAATCCGCCCCTATTCCTCGCCTCTTTGCAACCCCACGACCGGCGTGGGCTGCCCGAGCGGCGGCACGCCGGTGTTTTCCGGGATTTTCAGTGAAGACACCATCGCACACTCCAATTACAATTCGCTTCAGGCCCTATTTGAGAAGCGGTTCTCTCACGGCGTGCAATTTCAAGCTTCCTACACCTTCAGCAAATCCTTGGATAATGCTTCGAGCTTTGAAAGTGCCCTGGATCCATTGAACTTCAACGCGACCTACGGACTCTCCAACTACGACGCCCGGCAGCGCTTCGTCTTTAATTCCGTCTGGGACCTGCCGGTTCCCAAGTACGAGGGCTTCAAAGGCAAGCTGCTGGATGGTTGGGAAGTTTCAGGCATCCTCACTTTCCAGAGTGGCTTCCCGATTCGTATTACTTCTCAGGCGGATGTCGAGCAGCTGGATACCACGTACGACTTCGAGGCGGCCGGCGAGCCGAATCTTACCGCCCCATTCAAGACTGTCAACCCGCGGAGCACGGTGTGCGCGGCGTTCACCGGCCCACTTTCAGGCACCACGACCCCCTGCCAGCCGGTCTCCGGATATGTATTTGATCCCAATCTATTTAGCAATTCCACGGTGGCGCCGGGAACGATTGGGAATGCGCCTCGCTCGATCTGCTGCGGGCCGGGAATCAACAACACGGACATGAGCTTCTCAAAGCACACGATGATTGGCGAGAGAGTGCTCGTGGAATTCCGGGCGGACCTCTTCAACACCTGGAACCACGCGCAATTCTACAGCGTGGATGGCAACATCACGAATCAGGGCGGCACGTTTGGCCAGCCTTTGCATATTCGCGATCCGCGGCTCGCGCAGTTTGCTTTGAAATTCAAGTTCTAGAGCCGCCAGGAGAGAACAGCATCGTTTTGAAGGGCGTGGCTCGTGAGGGCCGCGCCTTAGCAGGTTTCAAGAATTGTGAGAAGAACGCCGGTTTCGAGAAATTCTCCTCGCACACACTGACCGCAGGGAACAGACCTGCCACGGGCAAGCACAAGACGGCCACCCACTACGGAGCAAGAAAATGCACGACGTACTACAAAAGGAAATCGCCAGCTATGAGAAGCGCACTGCAAAATCCGCCGCGGCACACAAGCGCGCGCTCGAACGGATCCCTCTTGGCGTAGCCAGTAACTATCGCCACTACGAGCCTTATCCTCTTTTTGTGAAGGATGGAAAGGGCAGCCGCATTCACGACGTTGACGGCAACGAGTACCTCGATCACAACCTGTGCTTCGGCGCGCTGATGGCCGGGCATTGCCACCCCGCCGTCGTCAAGGCTGTCGAGCAGAAGCTTCACGAAGGAACCACCTTCGGCATGCCTCACGAGCAGGAATGGGAGCTTGCGGAAGAAATCTGCAAGCGCTATCCGGTGGATATGGTACGTTTCGGCTCGAGCGGCACAGAAGTCACCATGCACGCTTGCCGCATTGCTCGCGCCGCTACTGGCCGCGACAAGATTCTGAAGTTCGAAGGCTCCTACCACGGCCTCCATGACACCGCTCTCGTCAGCGTCAAACCCAAGGCGGAAGACTACGGCGATCCCGAAGCGCCGACTTCCGTTCCCGGCGGCGCTGGCATTCCGAAGAACTCCCTCGAGAATGTCGTCGTCGCCAGCTTCAACAATCTGAAGAGCGTCGAAAATCGGTTCAAGCAACATCCCGGCCAGATTGCCGCCATCATTCTCGAGCCCATCCTGATGAACGTCGGCTTGTGCATCCCGCAGCCTGGATTCCTGCAAGGGCTGCGCGATATTTGCACTAAAAACGGCGCGTTGTTGATCTTCGACGAAGTGAAGACCGGCGCCAAGCTGGCCTGGGGCGGCGCAAGCGACTTTTTCGGCGTGAAGCCCGACATAATCTGCTTGGCCAAGTCCATCGGTGGCGGATTGCCACTAGGTGCCTTTGGCGCCAGCCGCGCGGTAATGGATTTGATCTCGCAGCACAAAGTTTTCCACGGCGGCACCTACAACACCAATCGCGTCGCCATGGCCGCGGGTCTCGCGACGTTCCGGGAAGTCTTGACGCGCGAGAACTACGTCCACGTCGGCAAGCTCAGCAAGACTCTGACCGAAGGCTATCGCGCCATCATCAAGAAAGCCGGCCTGCAAGCCTACGTCGCCAGCGCTGGAGTCAACGGGGCGCTGATGCTCTATCCCAAGGAGATTCTGAACTACCGCGACTGGACCAAGATCGATATCGATCTCTGGCGCCACTACTGGTTCGCCATGGTCAATCGCGGCGTGCTTGCTCAGCCCTATTGGTGGGACGAGCAGTGGACCATCTCCGTGCAGCACACGGAGGCCGATATCGACAAGCATCTCGCGGCGTTTGAAGAAGTCGCCCCTGCGCTTGCCAGAGCCCAGCAAGAACGCGGCATGGCCTTCGTCGGCGCCGCCGGCCACTAGCATGATTATGTAGGGGCCGGAATTCAGCCAGCCTGCTGCTTTCTCAACTGTCGGCAACCCCGCGCCGCGAAACCAGGGAGCGAACAAACTTGACGAACGAAGTCACCACTGCGGCGGCAACACCAGAAGCTCCGCACCTGCGCCGCGTGCTGGGCCGTTGGGACCTCGTTCTCCTGTTTGTTGTCGCCGTTTTCAACCTCAACGTCGTGCCGTCTATTGCCGCCAACGGCGGTGTCACCGTCTGGCTCTGGATCATCTCTCTGGTCCTTTTCTTTTGGCCGCAAGGCATCGCCGTCATCGAACTCGCGCATCGCTATCCCGGCGAAGGCGGCGTGTACCTCTGGGCCAAGGAAGTCTTCGGCGACTTCCACGGCTTTCTCTCCGGCTGGTGCTACTGGACGAACAATATGATGTACGTGCCTACCATCATGCTGTATTTCGTTGGCGTGTTCGTCTTCGTGCTCGGAGCCGGGCACGAATCCCTCGCCGACAACAAATCCTTCACACTGACGGCTTCGCTCGTTCTGCTTTTCCTTTTGGTGGTGCTGAACATTCTCGGTTTGGGCGTCGGCAAGTGGCTGAACAATCTCGGCGCTATCGGCACGTTTTTTGCCGCGGCCGTTTTGATTGGTCTGGGAATTATGATCTGGCTGCGGTTCGGCACCACTGTGACGACGGCCGATTTCCGGATTCCGGCTAATCCCGGTTTTGTCCTCAATTCCTTCGGGGTGATTTGTTTTGGCCTGGTCGGTTTGGAACTTGCCTCCGTCATGGGCGATGAAATTGATAATCCTCGCAAAACTCTTCCCGGGGCCGTCGCCTGGGGCGGCGTTCTATCTGGACTGCTTTATATCGGAGCGACTCTGACGTTGCTCATCGCCGTGAGCAAGAGCGACATCAGCGTATTACAAGGTATCGTGCAGGCCGTCGGCCACATGGCCAGCCGCGTTGGCGCCGGCTGGATCGTTGCGCCCTTCGCATTTCTGTTGAGCATTTCGATCGCGGGAATTGGCTCTGCGTGGCTCGGCGGTTCTGCTCGAATTCCGTTTGTGGCGGGCCTCGATTCGTACATGCCCTCCTGGCTCGGCAAGATTCATCCGAAGTACGCCACGCCCTATGCCGCGCTGATCGTCCACGCAACCGTATCTCTGATTTTGGTGGTGATTAATTTCTCTTTCACGGGCGCGGGAGTGCAGGAAACGTTTCAGAAATTGTTGTCCCTGGCCGTGGTTCTCCAATTGATCCCGTTTCTTTATATGTTTGGCGCTCTGCTGAAGATTGCATTTGGCGATTCTTTTGTACCTGGGCGTTACAGTAAGACAACGCTGATTCTCGCTGGCTTCAGCGGATTCACGACCACCGGTCTGGGAATCGCCCTCGCATTTTTCCCGGCGCAGCAGATTAAGTCGCTGCGCTCCTACGAAATCTGGATGTTTGGTGGCACGTTGTTTTTCATCGGCTTGGCCGCGTTTTTCTTTTTCATCTACGGCAGGCGCAAAGCCGCGCGCAGATTGGCAGCCGCGCCCGCGCCGGTACTGTGAAGTAATTTCGGGAGGCAGTTATGTCCAGCATTGCGAAGACAGTCGTTCGATCCTACGAAAACTACATCAACGGGCAGTGGGTCAAGAGTTCCCCCGGCGAAACGTTTCCCGTTTACGATCCTTCGACAGAAGAAGTGATCGCCAACGTTGCCTCGGGCACCGCTGCCGATGTCGACAGCGCCGTAAAAGCCGCCCGTGCCGCGTTTGATTCCGGCCCTTGGCGCCAGACGAGCGCCGCCGACCGCGGCCGCATCCTCTACAAGCTTGCTGAGAAAATCCGCGCGAACGCCGCGCCACTCGCTGAACTCGAATGCCGCAATTCCGGCAAGCCCATCGTCGAAGCCGAGTACGACATCGCCGATGCCGCCACCTGTTTCGAGTATTACGCCGGCCTCGCCAACAAAGTCACGGGCCACGTCAACCCCGTGCCCGCCAACGCCCTTAGCTTTACTCTGCGCGAGCCCGTCGGCGTCGCGGGACAAATTATTCCCTGGAACTATCCGCTGGTCATGGCCGCCTGGAAACTCGCTCCAGCCATCGCTGCCGGCTGCACTTGCGTCCTCAAGCCCGCCGAGCAAACGCCGCTGACCATGATGGAAGTCGCCAGCTGGTTTGAAGAATTGGGCTTCCCACCTGGTGTCGTCAACATCGTCAACGGCTTTGGCGAAACCGCAGGCGCCGCGCTCGTCGCGCATCCCGGCGTGGACAAAATCGCCTTCACCGGCAGCGCCGCCGTCGGAAAAATTATCGTCAAGAGCGCTGCGGACACGCTCAAACGCGTCACCCTCGAACTTGGCGGCAAGTCTCCCAACATTTTCTTCGAAGGCGCCGATTGGGAAGCCGCCGTCGACGGCGCGCTCTTCGGCATCTTCATCAACCAAGGCGAAGTTTGCTCCGCGGGAAGCCGCATTCTTGTCGAAAAGAAAATCTACTCTAAATTTGTCGAAGCCATGACGGAAAAAGCCAAGCGCATCAAGCTCGGCGCCCCGCTCGATCGCGAAACAAAAATGGGCCCGCTAGTCAGCAAGGAGCAATACGACCGCGTCAGCTCCTACCTCGAACTCGGCAAGAAAGAAGCGAAAGTCGCCATCGGCGGCGGACGGGCGAAACAATTCAGCAAGGGCTTCTACGTCGAGCCCACCATTTTCTTTGACGTCGATAACAACGCGCGCATCTCCCGCGAGGAGATCTTCGGCCCCGTCGCTTCCGTGATTCCCTTCGAGGGCGAACCCGAAGCCATCCGCATCGCCAACGACACGCCCTACGGCCTCGCCGCTGCCGTCTGGACCCGCGACATTTACAAAGCCTTCCGCGTCGTCAAATCCCTACGCGCCGGAATCGTCTGGGTCAATCACATGCAGCCGACCTACGTCGAAGCGCCTTGGGGCGGCTACAAACAATCCGGCTTCGGCCGCGAACTCGGTCCCTGGGGCCTCGAGGAATATCTCGAAACCAAACAAGTTTTCGTCAATCTCGACGAAACTCCCATCGGTTGGTACTAGACAGAGCACTTTGTTATTCCGAGCGAAGCGAGGAATCCGCTGTTCGCTGAACTGTAGAAAGGGAAACCATGAAAACAATTCAAATTCGCACCGAAATCCCAGGTCCAAACTCCCGCGCACTGATGGCCCGCCGCGAAGCCGCCATTCCTCGCGGCCCTTCAAACGCCACGCCGGTCTTCGCAGCGAGCGCAAACAGGGCCACGATCGAAGACGTTGACGGCAATCACTATCTCGATTTCGCCGGCGGCATCGGCTGCCTCAACGTCGGCCACCGCTCCCCGCGCGTAATCTCCGCGATCCAGACGCAGCTCGAAAAGCATCTGCATCTCTGCTTTGCCGTCACGCCCTACGAGGGCTACGTCGCCATCGCCGAGAAACTAAACGCCCTCGCCCCCGGGAATTTCGCGAAGAAAACCATCCTCCTCAACTCCGGCGCCGAAGCCATCGAAAACGCCGTCAAGATCGCCCGCGCCTATACCAAACGCCCCGCCGTTATCTGCTTCGAAGACGCTTTCCACGGCCGCACGCTTCTCACCATGTCGCTCACCAGCAAAACGCATCCATATAAAGCGGGCTTCCAGCCTTTCGCCAGCGACATCTACCGCATTCCTTTCGCCTATCCCTACCGCGGCGAAAAGGGCGCCACCGCCGAAACCTTCGCGCATCACCTCGAAAACGCCTTCAAGCGTTCCGTAGCCCCCGAATCCGTCGCCGCCGTCATTGCCGAGCCCGTTCTCGGCGAAGGCGGCTTCATCATTCCCCCGCCAGGCTATTTCAAGCTCCTGCAAAATATCTGCCGCAAGCACGGCATTCTTTTCATCGCCGACGAAGTGCAGTCCGGCTTCGCCCGCACCGGCAAATGGTTCGCCTCCGAGCATTTCGGCATCGAGCCCGATCTCATTACCATGGCGAAATCGCTCGGCGGCGGCATGCCCATCGCCGCCGTCACCGGCCGCGCCGAAATCATGGACGCTCCCGGCGTAGGTGCCCTCGGCGGAACCTACTGCGGCCACCCTCTTTCCTGCGCCGCCGCGCTAGCTGCGATTGAAACGATCGAGAAAGATGGTCTGCTCGCCCGCTCCACCGCCATCGGCAAGCGTTTTGAACACCGCGCCCAAGCCTGGCAGAAGCAATGGCCTTTGATTGGCGAAGTTCGCGGCCTCGGCGGCATGTGCGCCATCGAACTGGTCCGCGACCCAGTAACGCGCGAACCCGCCGACACCGAGACCAAAGCCATCGCCAAATTCTGCTACGAGCACGGCCTCATCACCATCACCGCCGGCACCTTCAACAATGTCATTCGCATCCTCGTCCCGCTCGTGGTCACCGACGAGCAACTCGACGAAGGCCTGAACGTAATCGAAGCCGCGCTAGCCACCGTTCCGGAGCACAAGCAACCCGCGCTGTCGCACGCCTAATCGGCCGCGGCAGACGTGTAGCCGAAGCCGTCGAATACAACGTCGACGAATTCGTTGAGATCAAATACCTCCAAGCCGGTGGAATCACCGCCTGACTCCGAACCCAACGGGCTACTTGTTGATATCGTCCTTCGCTTCCAGCCGTTTCAGCAATGGTTGGAGAATTGGTTTCGTCGTGTCGGGTGCCCCGTCGATCGCCTTGGTCATTTCTTTGGCTGCAGTTGGAAAATCGCCCGCGTTCGATGAGACACGCGCCAGCGCCAGATGGCTGATCCAATGATTCGCATCTTTCTTCGGAACTTGCGGATACAGCTCAAACGCCCGCTTGGCATTCCCCTGCCGTTGCAGCCCTCGCGCGTACGAGTACAGTTGAATCGCGTCCGCCTTATTGAGCGCCGTGGAGAGCGCCTTGGCCGCTTCGTCTTTTCGTCCCAGGGTGTCGAGGATGCGCGATTTGGTTTCCCAGTTATCAAACCGTTCTTCATTCTGAATCGAGGTCTCTTCCCACTTCAGCGCCTGCTCCAACTCGTAGTTGTTGTCCAGGCACCATTGCGCCGCCTCGTCGTATCCGGCCCAGGTGAATCCGCCGACATTCCGAAGTTCGTTCTTGACGCTCTTCAGCACCACCGCTTTCACGTCCACGGAAACGCGGAAGGGAACCGCCAGCTTCTCCCAGCGCAACGTCGCCAGCGCCGAATCCGGCTTGACGTCGTCGAAAACGTACGTCAGCACTTCAAAAGATTCCGCCGCGTGTGGTTTCACGGTCACGCGCAGTGCGTCCTCTTTCTCGTCGTAGCTGAAGCTGCCCCACGAAGTCGAGTTCTTCGAAAAAATAATCGTCCACTGATCCTGGTCCGGAATCGTGTGCAATCCGTAAGTTCCAGCCGCCAGAGGTTTCCCTTCGATGGAAACATCATCGGTAAAAGTAATCGTCGTATTCTCGTTCGCGCCGGCGCGCCACACTTTTCCATACGGCACGGTCTTGCCCCAAATCTCTCGCCCGCCCACTTCCGGCCGGTGATACGTAACGGTGATGTCCGACAGCCCGATCCGCTGCGACACCGCCCCGCGCTGGCTCACGCGCGGAATATTCAGCTCCGTCGGCTGACTCCCATTCTTGAACTGCGCGTCCGCATTACCCGCAAAAACGCCAATCCCCACGACCAGTCCCAAAGCGCACTTCCACAGGTTTCCCATACCGACACCATCTCCTCTCCCCAAATGATCAAAATAGGTACGTCCCAATTTCTTTCGGCAGACTGCCCCATGGCGATAGACGTGGCAGGAATAGTCGAGTGAGCAAGGAGGCCCGCTGCAGCGTTGGTGAAGCGCCTCAATTCTGCATAAATCGTGGAGGATTTATCGAGACTTGCTCCAATTCGTAGATGCGCACCAATCGCTTTCCATGCAGGATATTTCATTAGTGGCGGGGCCCGTAGCTCAGCGGTTAGAGCAGCGGACTCATAGTCTGTACGGACGCCTTCTGCTTGGTTCTGCACGCATTTGCAC
>Ga0209415_10009753_pt1 | contig 16446 bp, 16 predicted proteins | sample PeaSoiSIISIP2007_FD_187696 | JGI IMG/M metagenome (GOLD analysis project Ga0209415, IMG submission 187696) | Peat soil microbial communities from Weissenstadt, Germany - SII-SIP-2007 (SPAdes) (version 2) | ecosystem: Environmental > Terrestrial > Soil > Wetlands > Peat | place: Germany...
GAACTTCCACGGGGTTTCCCCCACAAGCACCTCAAGCTTGCGCGTCTACCATTCCGCCACGACCGCATATCATGGGGGCGCGGCGCTTCTCGCGCCGGCAGGCGGCGCGGTATAGCGGATGAATGACGGGGCTTCAATGAGTGGCAACCCGACATGACCAGCGACCCCATTGCCGACCCGATGATTGCCGACCCGATGATCGCCGACCCGATGATCGCCGGCCCGACCGGCGACCCGGATGGCGGCCGGCTGGCGGATCCCCCGGAGTGGCACCGCACCGAGGGCCTGACGCCCTATCCGGACGCCCTCGCTGCGATGACCGCGCGCGTCGCGGCGATCCGGGCCGGGACGGCGCGCGAGCAGGTCTGGCTGGTGGAACATCCGCCGCTCTACACCGCCGGAACCTCGGCGCGGCCGGCGGAACTCACCGACCCGACCCGCTTCCCCTGCTATGCCGCCGGACGCGGCGGGCAATGGACCTATCATGGTCCCGGCCAACGGGTCGCCTATGTGATGCTCGATCTGGCGCGCCCGCACGGCTCGGTGCCGCCGCGCGACGTGCGGTGCTTCGTGCACGGCCTGGAGGAATGGCTGATCCGCGCGCTCGACCGGTTCGACGTGCGCGGCGAACGCCGGGAAGGTCGCATCGGCATCTGGGTGGCCAACCCCGCGACGGGGACCGAGGCCAAGATCGGCGCCATCGGCGTCCGCGTCAGCCGCTGGGTGAGCTGGCATGGCGTGGCACTGAACGTCGCGCCGGACCTGTCGCATTTCAGCGGCATCGTGCCGTGCGGCATCCGCGGGCACGGGGTCACCAGCCTGGCGGCGCTCGGCATCGAGGCGGGCATGGCGGAGGTCGACGCGGCACTGCGCGCGGCGTGGGATGCGGTGTTCGCGCCGGAGGTCGTCGCAGTACACCCACCTCTCCCGCTCCTCGCGGGAGAGGTGAAATCACCGCTACCGCGTCGGCAGACTCCAAAAACCCGGTTCCTCGGGCGCCTCGCTGAACTCCTCCGCGATGCTGGTCACCACCGCCAGCCGCGGCCCGCGGCGGCACTGGCGGACCAGCTCCTCGACCGCGGCGGTCTCGCCGGCGATCAGTGCCTCGACCGTGCCATCCAGCCGGTTGCGCACCCAGCCGGACAGGCCCGCCGCCTCGGCGCGCGCGGTCAGCCAGTGGCGATACCCGACCCCCTGCACGCGTCCGGCGATGATGAGGCGTTTCGCTGCCATGCGGCGGACTATGCCCGGGTGAGCGCGATCATGCGCGCCGCCACCGCGATGTCGTCGGCGACCGCCCGGCGGCGCGCCGCAGCCGCGGCATCCTCCCCCCATTGCTCGGCCTGGAACAGTTCATCCAGCGCGCCGAGCGCATGGGCGGCGGCCGGGTCCAGAAGCTGCTCGGCCAGCGCCAGCCCGAGAACCATGCTGCCCAGCGCCGGCACCGCGACACCCAGCGCCGTCAGCGCCCAAATGTCGAGCGTGCCCACCGCCGCGTGCAGCGCCGCGATGCTGCCGCGATGCTGACGGATCGCCACGATCCCGGAGGTGACGCGCAGCTTCGCGCCGTGCCGCCGCTCCGCCCAATCGAGCCAAGGCTGCCACGCCGCCTCCTGCCGCCGCACCAGCGCCTCCGGTGCCTCGGCGCGGTAGCACAGCAGGTCGGTCTCGGCGTAGCGCGCGATGGCATCGGCGGTCGCCCCGGGGTTGGCGGCGATGCGTCCCTGCGCGGTGCCGGCCAGGCGGGTCAGTGGGGTGTCCGCGAAGGACATCTCACCCCCCTTCCCGCCGCCGGCAAGCTGCCATTCCGCGGCGACGGCGTGCGCCAGCGGCGGGTGGGCGAGGCGCAGGGTCGCGCCGCCGGGCAGGTGCATCGGCTTGCCATCCAGCAGGATCGCGTAGCCGTCGTCGACCGGCTCCGCGGTCGCCCGATCCCAAAAACGCTTCACCACCGCGGCAAGGTCCGGAGGATCATTGGAACAACTTCTTGAGCGCGTTCACCGGGTTGCCGCCGGGCTTCGCCGGCTGGCCGGCGGCCGGGGCGCTGCCGCCCGACTGGCTACCCGCGGCAGCCGGCTGGCTGCCCGCTTCCGGCGGCTGGGCGAACCGTGCCAGGGCAAGCGGCTCGGCGCACGGGTCGCCGGACAGCTTGCGATCGACCGCGCCCCCGATGATCAGCGCCAGCCCGCCGGTGCTGGTGCCGAGCGCCAGCTTCGCGGCGGTGCCGGCATTGGCGGTGACCGTGCCGACCACGTCCGGATGGACGGACGGATCGGCGAAACTGCCGTCGACGATGACCGGGGCGGCGATGTTCGTGCCGGCCAGACCGGCCGTCGGGCGCAGATGCAGATCGAGCGCCTCGGTGCCGAAATTCAGCGTGCCGGTGCCGGTCATGCCCAACGTGCTGGAATCCAGCCGCAACGCCCGCAGCGTGCCGACGCCGCCGGTGGCGTCGAGGCGCAGCGCGAAGCAGTTCAGCGCGCTCATCCCGGCCTTGTCGGCGAGGTTGGCCAGCTCGGTCTTCTGCAGCAGCGTCGCCATCAGGTTGCCGAGCAGCCGGCTGTCGATCTCCCCCTTGGCGACGGCGGCACCGACCGCGCCATCCAGCGACGCCGCGATGGCGTGCGGCGTGTCGCCGGCGCCATGCAGATCGGCCCGCAGTTCCAGCGTGCCGCTGGCATAGCCGGGCTTGCCGAGCGCCTTGAACAGCGGCTGCAACGCCAGGCCGGGCGCGCGCAGCGTGAGCGTCACCGGCGGCGGGGCCGGGTTGGCGTCCACGGTCGCCTTCACGTCCACCTGCACGCCCGGGGCATCGCCTGGGGCGTCGAATGTGAGCGGATCGAGCGTGAGCTGCCCGTCCTTGGCCACGGCGTGCAGCTTGACCGACTTGTAGTCCTGACCGCCGGTCCGCAGGTCGTCGAGAGCGAGTTGGACGTCGGCATCAGCCAGGCGAAGCACGTCGAGGGGCAGTTTGGTGTCGGGGATCACCCGGCCCGATCGCGCGGCCGGCGCCGCCTGCTTCCCCGCCCCGCCCGGCGCCCCCGTCGGCGATCCGCCCGGCGATCCACCCGGTGATCCGCCCGACAGGGCGCGCGTCAGGGCGTCGAGATCGATCTGCCTGGCCGACAGGTTCGCCTCGATCTGCGGCCGGGCACCGCGCCGGACGGACAGCGAACCGGCCAGATCGACGTTCGGCAGCGTCAGCTTCAGATCGCTGAGCGCGATGCCGTTGCCGTCATTGGTTTCCGCGAGCTTGAGCTGCGCCGCGATGGTCTTCAGCGGCGGCAGGTCGGTGCCGGCCAGCGCCGACAGTGCGGCAAGGTCGGGGATATCCGCGCCAAGGGTTATCGCCAGGCCGCGCCCGATGGCGGGCTGCGCCACCGTTCCGTCGATCGCGAGCTTGGCCCCGGCGGCGGTGGCCGCGAGCTTGATCGGCCAGGGCGCGCCGCCACCCGCCACCAGGCCGGCCAGCGGGCCGGTATCCGCGGTCAGGCTGACCGGCGCCCCGTTGTAGCTGGCGTCCAACGTCAGGTGCAGCGGCGCGTTCGCCCCGGCCGCCGTGGCGGTGAGCTCCCGCAGTGCCAACGTCGTCGTCCGGCCGGTGGCGTCGCGCATCGCGAGCGTGCCGCCCTCGATCTTCAGGCTCGACAGGGCGATGTTCGGCGGCGGCGCGGCGGCGGCGTTGCCGGATGGCGACGATGGGGGCGGCGGTGGCGGCGGAGCGCCCGGCGCGCCGACGGGCGCGAACTCCCAGTTGGACTGCCCCGCCGCATTGGTTTCCAGCAGGATGTCCGGCTGGCGCAGCACCAGCCGATCGATCCGGATCTCCTTCGACAGCAGCGGGATCAGCGCAAGCTGCAGCTCGAGCGTCTGCAGCGTGGCCATCTGCGGGCGGGAGAATCCGGGCGGGTTGCTCAGGCTGACGTCACTGACCTCCAGCGTCGGCTGCAGCGACCGCGACAGGCCGATCCGCCCGCCGATGCTCAGCTCACGGCCGGTGGCTGCCTGCACCGCGGCGATGATCTGCGGCTTGCGGGTGTTCGGATCGAACGTCGCGACGACCACGGCGATGCCGGCGGCCGCGAGCACGATGATGCCGCCAACGACGAGCCCGATGTTGCGAACCGGGTGGCGTCGGCGGCGGGCGGGCGGACGGGCCATCGGCGAAACTCCTGCTTGCTCCCCCGTGGGCTAGCGCCTGCCGCCGTCGCGGCTTGGCGCCTGGGCTTGCGGCGCGTGGAAGCCGAGCGTGCGGAAGGTCTGTCGCATGTGTGGTGGCAGGTCGGCCTCGACCAGGAGGGTGCCGCCGGCGGGATGCGGCAGGCGCAGCGCGCGGGCGTGCAAGTGAAGCTTGTCGGACAGACCGGCGACCAGCGCGCTGAAGGCGTCGTTCTGGTCCGGCTCGGCGTATTTCACGTCGCCCAGGATCGGCGTGCCGAGGGCGACGCAGTGCACGCGAAGCTGGTGGGTGCGCCCGGTCAGCGGTTGCAGCTCCAGCCAGGCGAGTTTTTGGCCCGCGTGGTCGAGCGTGCGGTAGTCGGTGAGCGCGTGGGCGGCCTCCTTGTCGCTGCGCTCGGCGGCGACGGTGCGTTCGCCGCGCGGGCCGCCGGTGCGACGCAGCGGCAGATCGATCCGCCCCTCCGGCGGCATTGGCCGGCCGGCGACGACCGCCCAGTAGGTCTTCTCCACCGCGCGGCCACGGAAGGCGGCGGCGAGCTTGGCGGCGGTGCCCGGCGTGCGGGCCAGCACCAGCACGCCGGAGGTGTCGCGATCCAGCCGGTGCACCAGGCGCGGCCGACCGGCGCCGAAGCGCAGCGCGTCGAGCAGCGCGTCCAGGTGGTGCGTGATGCCCGGCCCGCCCTGCACCGGCAGTCCGGGCGGCTTGTTCAGCACGATGAGCTGGTCGTCGCGGTACAGCACCGCGCGCTGCAGCTCCTTTGCGGTGTTGGGATCGATCTCGACGGGCGCCTTCGGGGCGGCTGGTGCGGCGGGCAATGGGGGCACCCGCACGGCCTGGCCGGGCGCCAGCCGCGTGGCCGCTTCCGCCCGATGGCCGTCCACCCGCACCTGCCCGGTGCGGCAGAGTTTCTGGATCGCGCCCTGGGTCAGTCCCGGGAAATGCCGGCGGAACCACCGATCCAGGCGGATCTCAGCCTCATCTTCGGCGACGGTGCGTACGGCGACCGTCATGGCATCAAGAATCTCCCCCTCCCCTTGAGGGAGGGGGTTGGGGGGAGGGGTCTCGCGGTACAAACCTTCCGCGCCACCCTGGCACCAACCCCTCCCCCCGCCCCCTCCCTCAAGGGGAGGGGGGACAGTGTTGCATCACCCATTCCGTTCCTCCCGCAGCTTGGCCCAATACGCCAGCCGCTTGCCGATCTCCCGCTCGAACCCGCGATCGCGCGGCTGATAGAACGCCGCCCGCGCCATGCCGTCCGGGAAATAGTTCTGCCCGGAGAACGCCTCCTCCGCCTCGTGGTCATAGGCGTAGCCGGCGCCATACCCCAGCTCCTGCATCAATTTGGTCGGCGCGTTGAGGATGTGCGCCGGCGGCATCAGCGACCCGGTCTCCTTCGCCGCGCGCCGCGCCGCCCCCAACGCCGTGTAGACCGCGTTCGATTTCGGCGCCGTCGCCAGGTAGATCACCACCTGGGCGATCGCCAGCTCGCCCTCCGGCGAACCGAGCCGCTCGTAGGTCTCCCAGCCGGCCAAAGCCTGCGGCAGCGCCTGCGGGTCCGCCATGCCGATGTCCTCGGCGGCGAAGCGCACCAGACGGCGGGCGATGTAGCGCGGGTCCTCGCCGCCGGTCAGCATGCGGGCGAACCAATACAGCGCCGCATCCGCGTCCGAGCCACGCATCGACTTGTGCAGCGCGGAGATCAGGTTGTAGTGCTCCTCGCGGTCCTTGTCGTACAGCGCGGCGCGCCTGGCGAGAAGGGCGGCGAGCGCGGTCGCGTCCATCACCGCGGCGTCGGCGGGCAGGGCGAAGAGCTGCTCGGCCATGTTGAGCACGTAGCGGCCGTCGCCGTCGGCCATGGCGCGCAGCGACACGCGGGCCTCGGCGTCGAGCGGCAGGGTGCGGGCCATCTCGGCCTCGGCGCGGGCCAGCAGCAGTTCCAGCGCGGCGTCGTCCAGCCGGCGCAGCACCAGCACCTGGCAGCGCGAGAGCAAGGCGCCGTTGAGCGCGAAGGACGGATTCTCGGTGGTGGCACCGATCAAGGTGATGGTGCCGGTCTCCACCACGGGCAAGAAACCGTCCTGCTGGGCGCGGTTGAAGCGGTGGATCTCGTCGACGAACAGCAGCGTGCCCTGCCCGGTGCGGCGCCGGCGGGTCGCGTCGTCGAACGCGCGCTTGAGGTCGGCAACGCCGGAGAACACCGCCGAGAGCTGCACGAAGGCGAGGCCGGAGCGGGCAGCGAGCAACCGGGCGATGGTGGTCTTGCCCACCCCGGGCGGCCCCCAGAGGATCAGCGAGGCGAGCGAGCCACGCGCCAGCATGCGCGTCAGCGTGCCGTCGGGGCCGAGCAGGTGGTCCTGGCCGACGACCTCCTCCAGCGTGCGCGGACGCAGCCGATCGGCCAGCGGGCGCGGGCCGGCGGGCGCGTCCGGCTCGGGCGGGGGACCGAAAAGGTCGTTCGGGGTGGTGGCGGGTTGCGAGGGCATGACGTGATGATAGTACCGCGGGACGTGAAAGCGAATTGAGTTTGCGGTCGGCGGACCGGGCCATCGAGCGACGATCCCCTGCCGCTGTCACCAACGCCCGGCCACCACCATCTTGCAACGCTGTCCCTCTGCGCTCGTCACCGACACTTCACGCACAGTTCGCTCACGGCTCGGTCATCAGCTCATCCAGCGTGGCCGGACAGATTTCGGGCAGCGGCAGGGGCGGCTGGCCATCGATCTGCTGCGGGAAGCGGTGGCGGGCGCGCCGGTAAATCAGCGCCATGTCAAGGCGCTGGCGCATCGATTCCTGAAACGCGCGCGCCGCATCCATCTGGAACAGCGTCGCCTCCTCCTGCCAATGCGGCACCTCGGACGAGTTGGGCCAAGCCATGATCTTGAGCCGGTGACGAAGCGCCTGCGTCAGCAGCGACTCGGTCCGATGCAGTTCGCTGCGCCCCACGCTCTCGACCTCCTCGACGACGTTCTCCCAATCCACCTGGTCGTTGACCCGCTCGCCGGCGGCGAGACGGCGCAGCAAGTCCGCCTGCCGCTCCGACCAGGCCAGGATGTCCTCATCATAGAGGTCGCTCATGATGTCCCCTGCTTCGTCCAAAAAACGTTGCCGGTCGTTTTCGCCAGCGCTTGCGCCGCATCGTAGCCAGTGCGGTGCGCGTCGTACTTCGACGCGGTCCCCAGGTACACCACTACCTGGGCGATCGCCAGTTCGCCCTCCGGCATGCCTATGCAGGGCAATCGGGTGAACGAAAGAAAGGTCAGGGCTCCGCCCTGAAACCCGCCAGGGGGCGTTGCCCCCTGGACCCCCACCCCCCGGGTCAAGCGCCCGAGGGCAGGCGCCGGCAGGGCCCTTGGCGGGGTTCCAAGGGGCAGCGCCCCTTGGTGGGGTCCAGGGGCAAAGCCCCTGGCCTTCCTTCGTTCACCCGATCGCCCTGACCGGGAAGGGGTTGAGCCTGACCGCGGATAGGCTACTGGTTTGGGCAGGAAGCCGCGCGTGGACACCACCGCGCGCGACAGCACAACCGCGTGGGGAGCACCGCAATGCGCCGTTTGATATCTTCCGGATCGCCGTTCGAGGCCGGCATCGGCTATTCCCGGGCGGTCGTCGACGGCGACTGGGTGTTCGTCTCGGGCACCACCGGTTTCGATTACGCGACCATGACGATCTCCGACGACGTCAGTGAGCAGGCCGAGCAGACGCTGCGCAACATCGGCCAAGCGCTGGCCGACGCGGGGAGCAGCTTCGCCGATGTGGTGCGGGTGCACTACATCCTGCCGAACGCGGCGGATTTCGAGCCCTGCTGGCCGGTGCTGCGCCGCTGCTTCGGGGAGATCCGTCCCGCGGCCACCATGCTGTCGGCGGGTCTGGCGGACCCACGCATGAAAATCGAGATCGAAGTGACCGCCCTGAAACGCGCAGGGTAGCGGAATTCGGCGGGCTGATCGGGGTCGACCGCTTGGCAACATGGCGCCGCGGTGGTCGGTGTGCTATTGCAACAAAAATCCAAGTGCCCGATGGACGGTATCGGCACGACCGCCAACGCCACCGCGCAGGACGTGGAACCGGCAGGCGGCCTGATTGGCGGATACCCTGCTGCAAAGCGGGAAGCTCGTTCCGTTCGCGCTGCATTGCCCTGGGGCGCGCGATCAGCAATCCCGCGACCGATACGGCGGCGGCCATCGTGCGCACACGACGCGGCGCGCGAGCGGCTCTGCCCGGTTCGCCGCCGCCTCGGCGGCACTAGGCGCGATCGGCAACGCCGTGGTGTTCCTGGCGAGGCCGATGTCGGGCGGCACCTCCGGCACCATCCCGACGAGCGACGGCGGGAGGTGGGCGGCGGGCTTTCGGCGCGCCGGCCCGCTGATCCAGATGGCATTGGCGCGCAGCGAGAGCGCGTTGCTCGAAACGGCCTGCCCCTTCACGACTGGTTAAGGCTGGTTCGCCAATGCTCCCGGGTCGCATTGCATCCGTTTGGGCAGGTGAAAATGGCTCTGTCGCACCTCGGCATCCGCTCCCGCATCTATGGCGGCATGGGCGTTCTCGTCGTCCTGGGTCTGGCGCTCGCCGGCCTGGGCGTCTGGAATCTGACCTCGATCGACAGCCAGGTCGCGAAGATGAGCGCGCTGTCCGACAACAACACGCGCCTCCTGCGGATCGTCGGCCTGCTGGAGACGACACGCGGTGCGTCGCTGCGTTACAAGATTTCCGCCGCGCAAGGCGCAGCGAAAGACAGTGATGCAGCGGAGGCGCAAATCGCCGATCTGCTGCAGGCGGTCGCCAAGGCGACCCGGTCGGAGGAGCGGCGCCGCACCTACCAGTCGATGGCGGAAGGTGTCGCGGCCTACCACAAGATGCGTGGCGAGCTGATCGAGCTGACCCGGCAGATACAGGACGCCAGGGCCAAACTGTTCACCGGCGGCGATCAGATGGCAGCCGATACCGGCAGGCTGGTCGCCGCTGCCCAGGACGCCGACAGCAGCGAGATCGAAACGGCGACACGCGAGGTGGACGCGGCGATACTGCAGGTGGGCGTGGCGAACTGGCGCTTCCTGGCGACCAGCGATCCCAAAGGGCCGGCAACCTTCAGGACGCATGCCGAAGCTGCCATGGCTGCACTCGCCGCATTGGCGAAACTCCGGCTCTCCGAGGATGTCGGCAAGCTGGTCGCGCCGGTCAGCGCCTCGCTGATCGCCTATACCGGCAGCTTCGCGACCGTATCCACCGCCATGCTGAAGAGCGACGCGCTGTTCGACACCCGGATGCAGCCGATGATCGAGCAGCAGGTCGCGGCGGCCGGGGGCGTCGCGGAGTCGCTGGGTCACGACTTCGCCACCACGAAGGCCGCGACCGAAGGCATGATATCCAGCACCGTTGCCGCGCAAGAGCTGATTGCAGGCGGCGCGTTGCTGCTGGGGGCGCTGATCGCCTGGCTCGTCGGCCGCGGCATCATTCGACCGGTCTCGGGGATGACTGCGGCGATGAGCCGACTCGCGACGGGCGAGACCGCGGTCGAAATTCCCTCGCGCGACGCCACGGACGAGATGGGCGCCATGGCCAAGGCGGTCGAGGTGTTCAAGCAGAACGCCGCCGAGCGGGCACGCCTGGAAGTCGAGCAGGCCGCCGACAATGCGGCGAAGCTGGGCCGCGCCCAGAAAGTCGACGCGCTGACCAGGGGTTTTGAGGCGAAGGTGGGCCACCTTGTGGGCGCGCTGTCGTCGGCGGCGACCGAGCTGCACGCGACGGCGCAGTCGATGGCGGCGACCGCCGAGGAGACCAATCGGCAGTCCGCCGCGGTGGCATCCGCCTCGGAGCAGACCACGGCCAACGTGCAGACGGTCGCGTCCGCGACCGAGGAACTTGCCAGCTCCATCCAGGAGATCGGCCGCCACGTCGCGCAATCGACGGCGATCTCCGCCAAGGCCGTCGCCGATGCGCAGCACACCGACGCGACGGTGCAGGCGCTTGCCGCCGGCGCGCAGAAGATCGGCGATGTGGTGACCCTGATCCAGAACATCGCCAGCCAGACCAATCTGCTGGCGCTGAACGCCACGATCGAGGCGGCGCGCGCCGGCGATGCCGGAAAAGGCTTCGCCGTGGTGGCCAGCGAGGTGAAGAGCCTGGCCAACCAGACCGCCAAGGCCACCGCGGAGATCGACGGGCAGATCGCCGCGATCCGGGGCGCCACCGGCGATGCCGTCGCGGCGATCCGCGGCATCACGAAAACGATCGAGGAGATCAACCAGATCGCCACCGCGATTGCCGCGGCCGTCGAGCAACAGGGCGCGGCGACGCAGGAGATCTCGCGGAACGTGATGCAGGCGGCGCAAGGCACGCAGGACGTGACGAGCAACATCGGCAACGTCAAGCACGCCGCCACCAGCACGGGTGCGGCGGCAGGCCAGGTGTTGAGCGCTGCCGGCGACCTTTCCCGCCAGTCGGAGCAACTGACCGGCGAGGTCAACGACTTCCTTGCCAGCCTCAAGGCGGCCTGAATCGGGACGCGGCGGGAGCGGCCCGGATGCCGGCAGATGCATCCAAAGCCGGCGCGGCGCCCGCCGAGATCGACAGCGCCATCGCGCTCGTCCGGCGGCAATCGGAGCTGGCCGGCACGGCCGAAAGGATTTCCGCCGCGCAAGGCGCGAAGCGCGGCCCCGACGCGCAGGGTTGCCACACCGGTCCGCCAGGCATTTGCCTTTCGTTTACCCGCGGCGACTAGCGTGCAATTGGCGGTCCGGATGGCGGGGACCGGCCTTGGGAGAAGCGTAATGCCGAAATCCATCCGAGCGAAGATGTTGGCATGGCTTGCCGTTCTCATCATCGTACTGGCGGGGATTGGCGTTGGCGCCGTGACGCTTGGCCAACAGGAGGTGCGCAACGCCAGGGCCGTGGTGCAGGGGCTCGATGGCCACATGCTGCCGGCGATGGAATTGTTCCGTCTTGCCAAGGACATCCGCTACAATGTCGTGCAGGTGCAGCAATTCCTGACCGACGCTTCGGCCACCCGCGTGCCGGCCACGGTTGCGGACGACTTCAAGGAAGCCGCCAAGCAGGCGGATTCCTTCGCCGCCAACGCCAGCCGCTCCCTGGAACTGGCACACACGCTCCACCAGGACCAGGCCGCGCGGATTCTCCAGGAAATACGCACGCGCTTCCCTGCCTACTATGAGACTGGCCAGGTCATGGCGCGCAGCTACGTCGCCGACGGTACCGAGGCCGGCAACAAGTTGATGGAACAATTCGACCCGCAGTCGGACGCGATCAACGACCTGGCGACGCAACTGGAGCAGATCGCCTCGGCGCAACTTGATGCCAGTGCACGGGCGCTCCGGGGCGAGATGGGCGTGGCCGCGGAGCAGGCGCATTCGACGTCACTGATCGGCCCGGCGGCAAGCGTAATCCTGATCGGGTTATGCATCGCTTTCGGCGCGACGCTGCTGCGCGGTGTGCTGCGCCCGTTGGCCGGCATTACCGCAGTGATGAGCAAACTGGCGGCGGGCGAGACCGATATCGTGATCCCGTCGCGCGATACCAAGGACGAGATCGGCGCCATGGCCAGGGCGGTCGAGGTGTTCAAGCAGAACGCCGTCGCGCGGGCGGGCCTGGAAGCCGAGCAGAAAGCGCAGGAAGCCCGGGCGGCGCAGGAGAAGCAGGCGGCCCTGGTCGGCATGGCCGAGAAGATCGAGGCGGAGACGGGCGGGGCGCTGGAGTCGGTCGGTGCCCGCACCACCACCATCGCGGCAACCGCCGAGGAAATGAGCGCGTCGGCCATGCGCACCGGGCAAGCCGCCCAGGGTGCCGCGGCGGCCGCGGGCCAGGCGCTGGCCAACGCCCAGACCGTGGCGAGCGCCGCCGAGCAACTCGCCGCCTCGATCCGCGAAATCGGCGGTCAGATGGGCCAGTCGACCGCCGTGGTCGGCCGGGCCGTCATCGCCGGCAACGAGACCCGCGCCACGATGGCGGCGCTGAACGCGCAGGTCGGCCGCATCGGCGAGGTCGCCAACATGATCAGCGAGATCGCCGCCAAGACCAACCTGCTGGCGCTGAATGCCACCATCGAGGCGGCGCGCGCCGGCGATGCCGGCAAGGGCTTCGCCGTGGTGGCCAGCGAGGTGAAGAGCCTCGCCACGCAGACCGCGCGCTCCACCCAGGAGATCACCCGTCACATCGGCGAGGTGCGTGCCGCCACCGATGCCTCGGTCGCCGCGGTGGGACGCATCGAGAAGACGATCGACGAGATCAACGCCATTGCCGGCTCGATCGCCGCGGCGGTGGAGCAACAGGGGGCGGCGACCGCCGAGATCGCCCGCAACGTCAGCGAGACCGCCGCGGCGGCCAACGAGATGACAAGGCGCATCGGCGAGGTGTCGGCCGAGGCCGAGCGGACCGGCCAACACAGCGCGCAGGTGCGCGACGGCACGGCGGACCTGAACACCTTGGTGGGCGAGCTGAAGCGGTCGGTGATCCGCGTGGTGCGCACCTCGACCGCCGAGGTGGACCGCCGACATTCCGCCCGCTATCCGGTGACCCTGCCGTGCCGCGTGACGGTTACCGGCCTCGGCACGCAGCCCGCCACGGTCGCCGATCTCTCCGAGGGTGGCGCGTTGATCAGGGGCGGGCCGGCACTGTTGCCCGGGGCCCGCGGCACGCTGGATGTGGACCGCATCGACGTGAAGCTGCCATTCGTCGTCCGCATCGCGGATCATGAGGCCTCGCACCTGGCGTTCGAACTGGACGCGGCAACCGCCAGCCGCTTCGCTCAGATGCTGCAGCGCGTGACCATGCAACGCGCGGCCTGACGGCGCGCCGGCGCCCCCGGCTCGCCCGGCGGGACCGCCCGGCGGCTTCCGCGGCGATCGGCGGCGTGATAGTATCACTCTGGCACCAATCGGAGTGACCCGACATGGCCGATCAGGCTCCGGCCGAGCGCGAGCTGCTCGCCATCGCGCCGCTGTTCTTCGTCGCCGATGTGACGAAGAACAGCGGCATATTACCGCGACGTGCTGGGCTTTGCGTTCGAACGGATCTGGGGCGAGCCACCCTGCTTCTGCATGCCGCGCCGCGACGGGCTGACGGTCATGCTGAGCGAGCCCGACGCGCAGCAGCAGATACGCGTCCCTGGCACGCCGCGCATCCGACCGAACGGTGCGGATGGCTGCTCGTGGGATGCGTATGTGTGGGTGCGCGACGCGGACGCACTGTTCGCGGCGTTCGAGGCGGCTGGGGCGCTGATTGTGCATCCGCCGGTCGATCGGGATTATTGCGGCAACCGCGAGTTCGCGGTGCGCGATCTGGACGGCTACATCATTGCCTTTGCGCACAGCGTCGACGCGAAGGCGAAGCGGGAGGCTGGCGGCGTTGGATAAGTACGCCGCCGTCATCGGATGAGACCGGCCATGGGGCGGTCAAACGTTACGCCATAATTCCTGTCTGACAGTCCGGGTCGCACGGCTTCGCCTTGACGTTCGCGCTTGCGGCACACCTTCGGTTTGGTGGGCGCGTAACAGCATCAGGGCGGCTGCGCCGGCTGCCTTGGCATAGCTCGTGTCTCGATGAATGAGGATCTGGGTGACCGCTCCATCGAACAGAATCATGATTTGTCGGGCGAGATCCGCCGCGTCGCCGACGCCTTCTGCTTCGAGCAGCTCCCTCAGCCATCCCTCGAAACGCTTCTTGTGCCGCGCGGCACCGATCCGCGCCGGATGGCCAACCGAGCCGGCGAACTCGGCCGCGGCCCGGACGAAGTTGCAGCCTCGCCAATCGGGATGCCTGGCGTTGTTCTCCACCAGCGCAAAAATCTGGCCTATCCGCTGTGCGGCCGGTGCGGCCGGGTCCGCGATCAGGCCTCGATAGCGCTCGAGCGTCGGCAGATCCCGCCCGTCGAGATAGGCCTCTATGAGGTGATCCTTGCTGGCGAAGTGGTAATAGAGGGTCCGCTTGGTGACGCCGGCTGCTGCCGCAACCGCGTCCACACCAACGGCCCGGATCCCTTCGCCGTAGAATAGTTTGTCGGCCGCCGCGAGCAGGCGGCGCCGCGTTTCGGTGGAGTCTCTGGCCACCATCAAAGTATACCGACTAGTGAGTATAAGAATCCAGTGCCATCGGTCAGGTTGACCGCGCCTCTGACGGGGATCGCGGCGCCAGCGACCACGCTCGATCTCAGGGGCGTGAGCAACGGCCGGAGACCCAGCGCATGACCCGGGACGGAAGCAGGCGGCCGGACAACATCCTGCTGGATGTTGGCGTGATCACCCTGACCGTGCTCGCCATGTCCTTCGCCGACGCCATCGTCAAATACATCAGTTCCGCCTTCCCGCTGTGGCAGATATATGTCGTGCGCTCGCTGATCGTGATCCCGATCCTGGTCGCGGTGTCCCTGCTCGGCCACCCATCGCGGTCGATCGCGCTGAAGTCGAAATTCTGGTCATTTCTGCGCGGGCTGCTGTTGGCATTCATGTACATCGCGATCTACGCAGGCGCACCCCTTCTCAGCCTGTCGGTCATCGCCGCTGCGCTTTACACCGCGCCGCTCTTCATCGCGTTGCTGTCCGCGCTCCTCATCGGCGAACCGGTTGGGCCGCGGCGGTGGACCGCCATCTGCATCGGTTTCACGGGCGTTCTCGTGATTCTCAGACCGGTCGCGAACGAGTTCTCTCTGCTTGCCCTGATGCCGGTCATAGCCGCTGTGCTGTACGCCTTGGCGGCGGTGATCACGCGGTCCAGGTGCCGTACCGAATCCCCGATGGCGCTTGCGACGGCCCTGAATTTGTCGCTGCTGGCGGTCGGGGTGGTTGCGACAGCGGTCATCGCCCTATGGCGGCCTACCCCAGCCGAGGCGTCGACCTATCCGTTTCTGTTCGGCTATTGGGTGACGATGGGGGCGCGGGAGTGGGGTGTCATCGCCTTGCTGGCCGCCCTCATGGTTGGCATCAGCGTAGGCTTGGCAACGGCGTACCAGTCGGCCCCTCCGTCGATCATCGCGACGTTCGACTACACCTATCTCGTATTCGCCGCGTTCTGGAGTTTTGTCATTTTCTCCCAGCCGCCGGATGCCGCGACCATCGGCGGGATGGTGATGATCGCCGCGGCAGGCATGCTCGTGGTCAGAGAACCGGATCAGCGCCGACCGTCAACGACCATTCCGCTCCGGTCGAATCCTCCGGCCAGCCTCGATTGACAGTGGTATCCCGGCGCCAGACGAGACCGCGGCCGAGGTCTCGCCACGCTCCGGTGGCGGGAGGCGCGAACACCGGGTGGGCCTCGGATCAAGCTCCGGGGACGGAAGTGACGTAGTAGGAGACCTACGCCGCTTCTGCCTGCTCAGTCGGCGCCGGCTTCGGGCCGCTGTCCGTGCCCTTCGCGGCGGGATCGCGATCCATCAGCTCGATCACCGCCATGTCGGCGGCGTCGCCGTAGCGCACACCCGCCTTCAACACCCGGCAGTAGCCGCCGGCGCGCGCCTTGTAACGTTCCGCCAGCACGTCGAACAACTTGGCGACGATCACGTCGTCGCGGAGTTGCGCATAGGCCTGCCGGCGCGCATGCAGCCCGCCGCGCTTGCCCAGCGTGATCAGCTTCTCCGTCACCGGCCGTAGCTCCTTGGCCTTGGGCAGCGTCGTGGTGATCTGCTCGTGCCGGATCAGCGCCACGGCCATGTTGCGGAACATCGCCTGGCGATGGGTGGATGTGACGCCCAGCTTGCGCCCGGCTACCCCGTGTCGCATCGTTCAGTCCTCTGTCAAAACGGCTCTGCGAGCCGCCCGGTCTCTATCATAACGCCTCCGCGAGCCGCGGCCTCCGTCAGAACGGCTCTTCGAGCCGCTTGGCCATATCCTCGATGTTCTCCGGCGGCCAGCCGGTCACCGCCATGCCGAGCGACAGACCCATGGAGGCGAGCACCTCCTTGATCTCGTTCAGCGACTTGCGGCCGAAGTTCGGCGTGCGCAGCATCTCCTGCTCGGACTTTTGCACCAGGTCGCCGATATACACGATATTGTCGTTCTTCAGGCAGTTCGCCGAGCGGACCGACAGCTCCAGCTCGTCCACCTTGCGCAGCAGGTTGCGATTGAACGGCAGGTTGTCTTCCGGCTCCTCGGCACGGATCAACTGCGGCTCCTCGAAGTTGATGAAGAGCTGCAATTGGTCCTGCAGGATGCGCGAAGCCAGCGCGACCGAATCCTCCGGCGTCACCGCGCCGTTGGTCTCCACCGTCAGCAGCAGCTTGTCGTAGTCGGTCACCTGGCCGACGCGGGTCGGCTCGACCTTGTACG
>Ga0209415_10009754_pt1 | contig 16446 bp, 15 predicted proteins | sample PeaSoiSIISIP2007_FD_187696 | JGI IMG/M metagenome (GOLD analysis project Ga0209415, IMG submission 187696) | Peat soil microbial communities from Weissenstadt, Germany - SII-SIP-2007 (SPAdes) (version 2) | ecosystem: Environmental > Terrestrial > Soil > Wetlands > Peat | place: Germany...
TCCGCGTGCAGGGCGGCCGTGGCGGGTAGGTCGTCGGGCGGTGTCGTCATTGGCCGAAGTCTTGACCATGCACCCACCCTCGTCAAATTGCCATTCGGAAGGTCGATCGCCGCGTATCTGGCGAGAGAGTAGGGAGCCACGTCACGCGGTGTTCACGAGTGGGGCGACGTGACGAGAGGGAGGCGCGGCCACCTCAAGTAAAGTTGGAGGTGAGACGATGTCCACGTTGACGGGAGAGATGCCATGACCGCCACAGACGGACCGTTCTCCTCGACCATCGCGCCCGCCGCGTCGGAGATCGCGTCGTGGCTCATCGACATGGACGGCGTCCTCGTGCGTGAGGACCATCCGATCGAAGGGGCCAATCGCTTCCTGGAGCTACTGCGCCAGCGCGAGACCCCGTTCCTGGTCCTCACCAATAACTCGATGTTCACCCGTCGCGACCTCAGCGCGCGCCTCAAGTGGAACGGGATCGACGTGCCCGAAGAGCACATGTGGACCTCGGCCCTCGCGACCGCGGGATTCCTCGCCTCCCAGCGGCCCCACGGCTCCGCCTTCGTCATCGGTGAGGTCGGCCTTACGACGGCCCTCCACGAGGTGGGCTACACGCTGTCGGAGAACGAGCCCGACTACGTCGTCATCGGCGAGATCCGCAGCTACAGCTTCGAGCGCATCACCAAGGCGGTGCGCCTGGTCGCCGCGGGAACTCCGTTCATCGCGACCAATCCCGATCCCACCGGGCCGAGCGTCAACGGGCCCCTGCCCGCCACCGGTGCCGTGGCCGCGCTGATCAGCCAGGCCACCGGCAAGCAGCCGTACTTCGTCGGCAAGCCCAATCCGCTGATGATCCGCTCGGCCCTGCGGGTCCTGCACGCCCACTCCGAGTCGACCGCGATGGTCGGCGACCGGATGGACACCGACGTCGTCGCCGGCCTCGAGGCGGGCCTGCATACGATCCTGGTGCTGTCGGGGGTCTCGGACGCCGACGCCGCGTCGCGCTACCCGTACAAGCCGTCGCGCGTGGTCGCCTCCGTCGCCGAGCTGGCCGACGAGTTGGAGCGCGCCTAACTCAGCCGCTCCTCGGCCGTCGCAGTGGCGACTACGAGGAGCACATCCGTGCGCGCACCGACGGGTCGACCGGGCCGCCGGCCGATCCCGAGAGCCGGTGCCGGGCCACGAGCTCTTCGAGCAGGCGAGTCGTCATCTGGGGGCTGGTGGTCGAGGCGGGTTCGCTCGCCGGATTCACACTGAGTCCACGGGCGCAGCCACGCTGGATAAGGACGACCGCGCTCAGCGCATCGTGGTGGACGAGGACGTTCTCGTCGTGGAAAGGTCCGAGCACGCTCGCGCGCACGGCAACGACCCCGAAGACGAAGCAAGCGGCGATGAGGAGGGGCGCGGCGGCCCGACCGAGCCGTTCGCGCGAGAGCGCGGATCGCTCGCGTGCGACACCGAGCGCGAGGGCGGACAGCCCCGGCAGCACCGCGAGGACGAGGGGGACGTCGACCTCGACGAGGTACCGGTTGGCACTGGCGAGGTCACCGCGGACCAGCCCCGCGCGGGTCACGGCGATCGCGCCGATCACGACGACGGTGGCCGCGAGCCCACCGATCAGCAGGCTGCGCCGGGCACCGGTGAGGTAGCCCCGCCGCGCGCTGCGCCACTGGGACCACGCGAGGCCGATGAGGACGACGACGCCGGTGGCGAACTGCGCGCGCGTCGGCACGCCGACGAGGGCCCCGAGGGACGTGCACAGCAGGTTGCCGGCGAAGACCGCCCGATAGCCGTACGTCGCGGGCCACGTGGGTTCGGTGGGTGCCGCCGCGAACCAGACGGCCAGAGCGACGAACGCCGGCGCGGCCGTCGCCACCATCGCGGGGCGCCACTCCCGGTACAGGATCACCGCGGCGAAGAGCACGAGCGCAAGGGCCGTCCCGCTGTCGCACCCGACGGCGGCGAGCAGGAGGAGGCCCACGAGGCTCGCGAGGCGGCGCGAGGGCGCGCGCCCGGCCACGAGCGCGATCGCTCCCACGCAGCACGCCGCCGCCGTGTTGTTGCCGACCTGGACCGCGAAGGTGCTGTTCTGCAGTCCCGCGCTCAGATAGGCGAGCAGGCCCCCCGCCATCAGGCTGGTCAGCACCGGGACCCCGCCCGCGCGCAGGGCGCCGGCGATCGCCAGTTGCAGCGCGAGCAGACTGGCCAGGAGAGCGAGCTCGACGAACAGGTGGCTGTCGAGCCCGAATCCGTACACCTGGATCCGATAGATCAGGTAGGGCAGGGTCCACAGATGCCCGTTGAAGTCCAGCCAGATCGCCTGGGACCACGGTCGGTGCAGTTCGACCCTGATCAGGCTCCACTCGTCGTAGAAGAACCACGTTCCGCGCAGCCCCCACGCGCCCCACAGGGTGAACAGCGAGGGGATGAGGATCCACACGAGCCGGCTTTCTCGCCGCGGTGAGCGTGGCGCCTCCGCGTGTCGCACCGCGTCCTAGGGACCCGGGGTGTTGTGAGGGCCGCAGGAGCGGGGGTCCCACGCAGCGAGGGCCTGGGTCACGGCCGTCGGTGCGGACAGAAGCTTGTCGTGGCGCACCGCGTTGGGGTCGACGACAGTGATCTGGGTCACCGGGCGCGTGGTAGTCGTGGTCGGCGCCCCGTGGTGGCGCCCCTTCACGGTGGTCGTCGTCACCGCGTGCGAGGGCGCCACGGGCGAGATTCCCAGGTCGGTGCCCGTGACGACGGTGACGTCCGAACCCGTGGTCACGTGACCGATGGCCATCACGGCGGGACCGGTCATCGTGCGCAGGACGGCCTGCGCGGCACCCAGGGAGGCGGCGGAGTTGGAGCGGTGGTAGATGACGGTCTCGGTGCGCGTGCCCCACGGCGCCTCGGCGGCGACCGTCGTGATCTTGAAGCCGTAGCGCCCGAGGTTGCGCGCCACGGAGTGTCCTTCGTTGGCGACCTTCGTGCCATCGATGACCGACACCTTCACGGTCGGGGCCGGGGGCAGCGCCTTGCCGTCCATGGTGTTGATCGAGGCGGCCAGCCCGAGGAACTGGTGGACGACGCGGGTGATCGACGGCTCGAGGGGGAACTCGACGTCGCCGTAGTAGTAGCCCTTGTAGAGGTACGGACCGGTCTCGACCAGCACGACCGGCACCGTCAGCTCGGGCACGCCCGACACCGACACCGAGTGGAAGTGCTCGACCAGGTTCAGCATGTGGCCCGTGGAGAAGCCCGAGTCGACCGTGAGGTACGGGGCGACCGCGGTGGCCAGGCGCTGGTCGGTGATCGGGTTGCTGATGCCGCGGGCCTTCATCGCGGTGCCCAGGACCTTGAGGAACTCGTGGTCGCGCCGGATGCGCGCGAGGTCCGACAGGGCCTCCTGCGTCCAGTACTTGTGGGCGTACCCCTCGCCCTTCATGCGGATCTGGAGATGCCGGGCGCGCACGACCTGCAGCGCGCGGTAGCCGTTCAGGTGGATGCAGCCGGTGTGGCGGATGTTGAGGCCGGAGTAGGCGTCGAAGATCTGCATCGGGAAGTACATGTCGATGCCGCCGAGCACGTTCACGACCGAGGCGAACGTGTCGAAGTTGAGCTCGATGTAGTGGTTGATCGGGATGCCGAAGTCGTCCTGGACCGCGGCGACCAGCTGGGACGGCCCCTGGTAGAGCGCCGCGTCGATCTTGTTGGCCCCGGTCGTGCGGGCGTTGGGCACGAAGAGGTCGCGCGGCAGCGACAGGATCGAGATCTCGTTGGTGCCGAAGTCGAGGTGCAGGACCATGACGACGTCGCTGTTGACGCCGGTGACCCCCTGCGCGCACAGCCCGTACGCCTTGTTCTGCGTCTTGAGCCCGCAGCGCGTCGTCGAGCCGACCAGCAGGATGTTCTCGGTGTCGTTGTAGGTCTTCGATATGTGCTTGACGTTGACGCGGTGCACGAGGCTGTTGAGATAGAGGTAGTCGCCGGCCACGGCCGCCACCGCGACGACGATCAGGGTCGCCAGCGAGATCAGGACGATCTTGGTGGGGGACCGCCGGCTCTGGCGCCCGTGGCGCGCACCGCCGTGTCGCGCTCCGGCGTGGCGAGCTTCCACGGCGCGGCCCAGTGATTCGAGCCGGTCGTGGTTGGCGATGCGGCGCGTGGGCTCGTCCGGCACGCGTGGAGTCTAACTATCGCGAGTTGACGTGACCGTTGCATCGGCCGTCGGTGGTCGCCGTGACGCCGTCGACGGCGCCACGGGGCACCGCCTACTTGAGCGCGGCCTTGGGTGCCTCGGAGAGGTGATGCGGGGTGATCGTGACGCGGCCGCGGCCCCCGGTGAGGCTGCGCAGCTCGAGACCGTAGCGGGTGAGCTCGGACTCGGGCACGTGGGCCAGCACGACCGAGGCGCCGGACTCGTCGTGGTTGGTCGCCATGACCTTGCCCCGGCGTCCCGACAGGTCGGTGAGCACGTCGCCGAGGCAGTCGGCGGGGACGGTGGCCTCGACGTTCATGATGCGCTCGAGCACGGCCGTGCCGGACTTCTCCAGGGCGCTACGCAGGGCCATCGACCCCGCCGTCTCGAAGGCGAACTCCGAGGAGTCGACGCTGTGGGACTTGCCGTCGTAGAGCGTGACCCGCAGCCCGACGACGGGCTGGCCGGCCGGGCCGCCGTGGGCCATCGCCTTCTCCACGCCGTTCTTCACCGCCCCGATGTACTGGCGCGGCACGGACCCGCCGACGACGGCGTCGACGAACTCGAAGGGCGAGGTCGCCTCGAGGGGCTCGACCTTGACGTTGACCACGGCGTACTGGCCGTGGCCCCCGGTCTGCTTCTTGAGCCGGCCCTCGACGTCGCAGCCCTTGAGGATCGTCTCGAAGTACGGCACGGGCGGTGGCGCGGTGGTGACCTCGAGGTTGTAGCGCCGGCGCAGGCGCTCGAGGGTGACCTGCAGGTGCATCTCTCCCATGACGTCGATGACCAGGCGCCGCGACGTCGGGTCGAAGCGCACGTTGAGCGACGGGTCCTCCTCGGCCAGGCGGTGCAGGGAGGTCGAGATCTTCTCGTCGTCCTTGCCCGTGCCGACGATCGCCACCGAGAGGGCCGGCGTCGCCGGCGGGGCCGGCAGCGGCGCGAGGTCGCGGCCACGGCGCTCGAGGACGTCGCCGACCTGGACGTTGGCGAGCTTGGGGACCGCGACGACGTCGCCGGCCACCGCGACGTCCATCGGCACCAGCTTGCCCCCGAAGAGGTAGTTGAGGCCGTGGAGGCGCTCTTCTGACTTGGACCGGGAGTTGGTTAGCGTGGCGTCGTTCTTCACCGAGCCCGAGACGACCTCCATCACGACGATGCGCCCGACGTAGGGGTCGACGATCACTTTGAAGGCGCGCAGCACCGGCTCGCCGTCGGGGTCGCGCGTCAGGTGGACGACCGACTCCTTCTCCAGCATGGCGATGGTCCGGCTCTCGGCGATCTCGTCGAGCAGCGTGACCAGGCGGTCGACGCCGATCGCCTTGGTCGCCGAGCCGCACGTGACCGGCACGATGCGTCCTTCGGTCATCAGGGCGCCGAGCACGGACTCGAGCTCGTCGATGGAGGGCACCTCGCCGTCGAGGTAGCGCTCGGTGAGCGCGTCGTCACCCACGACGATGGCCTCGAGCAGGCTGTCGCGCACGCGCTTCTCCAGGTCGACGAGGTCGCTCGGCACGGGTTCGTGACGCGCGCCGGAGGGCCCGTGGATGATGGCCTGGTCGGCCAGGAGGTCGACCACCCCGGTGAAGTCCGCCCCGAGCCCGATCGGCAGTTCCAGCGGGGCCAGCGTCGGCCCGACCAACCTCTCCAGCGCGCCCAGCGTGCCCTCGAAGTCGGCGCGCTCCGCGTCGAGCGCGTTGATGAAGACGACGACCGGGATCCCCGCCTCGTGGCACAGGTGCCAGAGCACGCCCGTGTCGGCCTGGAGCGAGTCGGCGGCGTTGACGACGAAGAGGGCCACATCGGCCACGTCGAGCGCCCGCTCCACATCGCCATAGAAATCGATGAAGCCCGGGGTGTCCAGCAGCGTCAGCTTGTCGTCACCGACCCAGATCGGGGCCATCGCCATGCCCAGGGACATCTGGTGCTTGCGCTCCTCGGGGTCGCGGCCGCCGAGCGCCGTGCCGTCCTCCACCCTTCCCGGACGCTCCAGGCCCTTCGTGGCGACGACCATCGCCTCCATGAGAGACGTCTTGCCGGCTCCGTTGCGCCCGATCAGAGCGACGGTGCGGGCCTTGGGGTGTCGGCGCGGAGATTCCATGAGACCTCGACTCTTCGTCAGTGTGGCTCTAACGTAGCGCGCTGGCACCACCCCGTCCTCGGGCCGCCGCCCAGAGTTGTTCGGTGCGCGAAAGGTCGCGCCACCGGGCGCAACTCCGTGCGGGTGAGCCAACAAGAGGTCGCTCGCACCCTCGAAGGGTGCCGCCACCGGGACCGACGCCGGTGTCTAGGGTCCGGTGGTGGTCGCGGTGGGGACCGGAATCGTCGTGGTCGTGGTGGTGGTTGTCGTCACCACGTCGCCCGGCTGACCGGTCCACACGACGACCTTGCCCGTCGTCGTCGAGCGGACCGCGAGGAAGTGGCGCAGGGAGTGCACCAGGGTGAGCGCGATCTCGCCGGCGTGGTTGATCGAATCACCACCGGGCTCTCCGATGACCACCGCGTAGGCGGTGACGGTGACGCCGTTCAGCCCGAAGCGCACCGCCATGGCGTCGCACCCGCCGGCGGGGACGGTGTAGCCCGACTTGACCCCCACGACGCCGTTGGAGCCGACGAAGGGCGTGTAGGAGATGACGTTGCCGGCCACGGGCAGGAACACCCGCGGCATGTCGACGATGTGGCGCACGATCGCCTGGGTGCCCATGAGCTCCGCGGCCAGGACGGCCTGGTCGCGCGCCGTCGACCGGTCGCCGGGTCCGATGCCGGTGATGTCGACGTAGTGGGTGTGGCTCATCCCCAGCTGGGCCGCGTCGGCGTTCATCTGCGCCACGAACTTCGACGTGCTGAGCCCGAGGATCCGCAGGAAGATGTTGGCGTAGTTGCCGGCCGAGTGGACGAGCAGGCCGTCGAGGAGCGTGTTCTCGCAGAGCCGTTCGCCGGCCCTCACGTCGACGCTGGACTGGCCGGTGGTGACGTCGTGCTCGTACACCTCGACGTCGTGGGCGTCGACCCTGATGCACGGGCCCTGTGCACCCACCGAGAGCGGGAGGTGGCTCAGGATCACCCACGCGGTCATCATCTTCGTGAGGCTCGCGATGGGCCGCGCTCCCTGGCGCGGCGAGTTCGCGGCGACCGAGGCCTGGGGGACCGCGACCGCCGCGATGCCCGCCGCGGGCCACGGCAGGGGGCTGACCGGCAGCGAGACGGTCGTCGTCGGCAGGCCGACGGTCGTGGTCGTGGCGGCCACCGCGGTCGTCGAGGTCGTCGAGGTGTCTGCCGACCCCTTTGGCGTCGTCGTCCACCAGCCCGCCGTGAGGGCGGTCGCGACGGCCCCGAGCGCGACGACGAGGACGATCGTGCGCGCCCGCGACGCCTTGCGTGGAGCGACCCTCATGGGCTGAACCCTATCCGTGCCCTTGACGGCCGATCGGTCGTGACGTGGCGATCCGCTCGTCGTGCGACGGCGCCGCCGGGTACTAGGTGGAACCCGGGGGCGCGTCGCCCTCGCCGGCGTCTCGCTCGCAGAGCTCGGCCAGCTTCTCGAGTGAGAGCTCCATGCGACCGCGCCAGCGCTCGCCATTGCGCAGGATTCTTCGCAGGTCCTCGCGCGCGTGCGTGACGTCATAGATCTCGGTCACCATCGTCGCCGTCGGCCCGTCGGCGACCAGGTCGTAGGTCCACGTGATGGTCGGCGGTCCGTCGTCGGGGAGCGTGGAGTAGCCCTCGGGATGATTGGTGCCCCGGGTGGGCGCCCACGAGATGCGGCGATTGGCCTCGAACTCCACGACGTGGTTGACCATCTCGTAGTCGCCGAAGTCGTCGTTGTGCATGTACATGAGGAACTGGTCGCCGACACCGGAGATCGGCGTGCCGGGGGCGCTCATCCGGGCCATTCCCGACCCGTCGAACTCCGGGTGCCGTCGTGGATCCGCGACCACGCCGAAGACCACCTCGACCGGGGCGTGAATCCTCCTCGAGACCTCGACTATGGCGACGTCGCCTGTACCCATGCCGATACGTGCCCTCCGCGATGAACGGAATCCGAGGTTACTTCGCGTCGTCGCCGTCAGCGGGGTCCGGCGCGGGCAGCCGGGACGCCGGAATCGAGAACCCCCCGGCGTCGCGAAGCAGCTCGACCGGCGAACCATCGGGGGGCTGCTCCGGACACGCCCGGTGGCCGGCGTCCGCGGCGACGACGCAGAAGGCGTACCCGAAGTGGGTAGGCCCGACGGTGAGGAGACCCCATCGTGGTTGGTGCCACACCGTGTTGCCCCGTTCGTCCAGCGTGTCGGCGATGCGGCGCGCCTGGTGATTCCAGAGTTCCCGGCACTCGCCCTCGACGTCGATGACGACCGTGCCGTCGTCGCCGATGTCGACGACGCGTCCCCGGACCGGTGTGTTCTCCTGGTCCTCCCAGCCGAGGCGCGCCTGGATCCAGTGCACGCAGTGGCCGGGCAGGTACAACCCGCAGATCGCGGGTGGTCGAACAGCTGACATTGCTCCTCCATCGCATGGCGTTCGCACCGTTGCCTCTCGGCTGGTTGCGGCGACGTCGTCGGGCCATGTCCCTCGGTCGCTCTTGATGTTGGGGCCACCGTACTCCGCACGTGTCACGCGTGCCACCGCGCCGGTCCACGCGGGTCGTGCGGGGTGGTTCCTATACTCGCGATGTGCTCGAGGACTCGCCGGCGCCGGTCACCGACCTCGACTGGTCGCCGGAGCGCACGCGCGTCTTCGCTGACCGCATCGTCGACCTGTACGCGGGGCTGCTGGCCTCGCTGCCCGAGGGTCCCGTGTCACCACAGGTCACGCCGGCGTCCGTGCACGCGGCGCTCGCGATGGACGTCCCGGACGAGCCGCTGAGCGACGACGAGATCGCCGCGCTCCTCCAGACGTTGCTGGACAACTCCACCCGGCCGGGCAGCGGCGGGTTCCTGGCCTACATTTCGGGCGGGGGCACCGTGCCGGGGGCGGTCGCGGACCTGCTGGCCTCGGGCCTCAACGCGAACGCCGGCGGGTGGTCGGCCTCCCAGGGCGCGGCCGAGGTGGAGAGCCAGCTCGTGCGGTGGCTGGCCGGACGCTTCGGGATGCCGGCGGGCGCCGGCGGCATGATCGTCCAGGGCGGCGCGTTGGCCAACCTGACGGGGCTCAAGCTCGCCCGCGACCACGCGTGGCCGGGCGGGCGCACCGAGGGCGTGACCGCCGGGCCGCCCCTGGCGTTCTACGCGTCGTCCGAGGCCCACTTCACCGTCGACCGGGCGGCTGACGTGCTGGGCCTGGGGGAGGCGTCGGTGCGCAAGGTCGCGGTGGACGACGCACTTCGCATGCGCGTCGACGACCTGGAGAGGCTCGTCGCCGAGGACGTGGCGAAGGGCGTCCGGCCCACGGCCATCGTGGCGACGGCCGGCACCACCGGCACCGGCGCGATCGATCCCCTGGTGCGGATCGCCGACGTCGCCACGCGCCACCGCGCCTGGTTCCACGTCGACGCCGCCTACGGCGGGGCGCTGGCCGTCACCGACTCGCTCCGCCCGCTGCTCGACGGGATCGGGCTCGCCGACTCGATCACCTTCGACGCCCACAAGTGGCTGTACGCCCCGTTGACGACGGCGTTCATCCTCGTGCGCGACGCGTCGCTGCTCGCCGGCTCCTTCAGCGCCCACGCGGCCTACGTGGAGCACGAGAGAGGCGTCGTGGAGCGCGGGGACGACCTGGGAAAGGCCGGGTTGCAGCTGAGCCGCGGCTTCGCGGCGCTGCGGGTGTGGGTGGCGCTGCTGGCCCACGGCCGCGGTGCCTTCGCCCGCCGGATCGAGCACGACGTCGAGCTCACGAACTGGCTCGCCCGGCGCATCGAGGCGACCCCCGAGTTCGAGCTGGCCTGCGCGCCGTCGCTCTCCATCTGTTGCTTTCGCTACCGGCCCGAGGGGGTCACCGATGAGGCGTACCTCGACCGGCTGAACATGAGGCTGATGACCGAGATCCAGGTCGACGGCACCGTCTTCCCGTCCAACGCGGTGGTGCACGGGCGCACCACGCTGCGCACGTGCATCGTCACCTACCGGACCGAGGCGGTCCATCTGGAGCGGCTGATCGAACTCGCGGCCGAGATCGGCGACCGGCTCCATCGCGAGGGCGTCGTCGCGGGCTGATCCGTTTCCGCCCGCGAGGTCCATTCGCTGAACTGACCTTCGGCCCTGGGGTGGCGGGGCCCCGCCGCGCCAGGCTGGGAGTGAAGGGTCGTGGCGTATGCGACGGATCGTGATTCTCGGGGCCGGCACCGGCGGCACGCTGGTGGCCAACCGACTGCGCCGGGCCTTCTCGCGCCGCGAGGCCTCCATCATCTGCGTCGACCAGGATGACTGGCACGTGTATCAGCCCGGACTGCTGTTCGTCCCCTTCGGCCTGGCCGTGCCCGGCGAGATCGTGCGCCCCCGCGCGCGCCAGCTGGCCTCGGGCGTCGAGTTCCGCCTCGGCGACGTCGACCGCGTCGACGTCGCGAACCGGGTCGTGCACCTCGCTGACGGCTACGAGCTGCCCTACGACGTGCTCGTCGTGGCCTCCGGCTCGCGCCTGGCCTTCGAGGACACCGAGGGTCTCACCGGCCCGGGCTGGGGCGAGAGGGTCTTCACCTTCTACACCCTCGACTCGGCGGCCGAGCTCGGGGCGGCCCTCGCCACCTTCGCGGGCGGGCGCTTCGTGGTCAACGTCGTCGAGATGCCGATCAAGTGTCCGGTGGCGCCCCTGGAGTTCTGCTTCCTCGCCGACTGGTTCTTCCACGAGCGCGGGATCCGTGACGAGGTGGACCTGACCTTCGTGACGCCGCTCGACGCCGCCTTCACCACGCCCGTCGCCGCGCATCATCTCGGCGGGATGCTCGAGGAGCGGGGCATCCACCTGGTGACCGAGTTCAACACGGGCGAGGTCGACGGGGTCGGCGGGCGCCTCATCTCCTACGACGAGCGCGAGATCGGCTTCGACCTGGGGGTCGTCGTGCCCGCCCACAGCGGGGCGTCCTTCGTGACGCGCTCGCCGGGCCTGGGCGACGGCCTCGGCTTCGTGCTGACCGACCCGCACACCCTGCAGTCCCAGGCCTCGCCCCACGTCTTCGCCCTGGGCGACGCCGCGGCGCTGCCCATCTCCAAGGCCGGGTCGGTCACCCACTTCGAGGGCGAGGTCCTGGTCGAGAACGTCCGGCGCTTCCTGGCCGGCGAGGCGCTGGACGCCTCCTACGACGGGCACGCGAACTGCTTCATCGAGACCGGGTTCTCCAAGGCGATGCTGATCGACTTCAACTACGACGTTGAGCCGCTGACCGGCCACTACCCGGGCCCGGTGGGGCTGCCCCTGCTCAAGGAGACCCACCTCAACCACCTGGGCAAGCTGATGTTCCAGTGGCTCTACTGGCACAGCCTGCTGCCGGGCCGGGACATCCCGGGGATCCGCAGCGAGATGCCGCGGGCCGGCAAGCACCTGGCCGAGCGGCCGAAAGAGGAGGTGACGCGATGAGCGTCGACACGATTGACGGCGTGCAGGTCCACCTGAACGACGAGGGTTTCTTCACCGACCCCACCGAGTGGCGCGAGGAGATGGTGCCCGCCCTGGCCCGACGCGAGGGGATCGAGGACCTGACCGATCGCCACTGGATGGTCATCCGCTTCATGCGCGCCCAGTACGAGGCGAAGGGGACCGGTCCGAGCGTGCGCGAGCTGGGCAAGACCTCCGGGGTCGCCATCAAGGAGCTCTACCAGCTGTTCCCCAAGGGCCCGGCGAAGCTCGCGGCCAAGATCGCGGGCATCCCCAAGCCCCGCGGCTGCATCTAGACAAGGAGACCACCATGGACACCACGATCGACAAGGTATCGATCATCATCTCGAAGGGATCGCTGGAGGGCGTCTACCCCGGCCTGATCATGGCGAACGGGGCCCGGGCCGAGGGGATCGAGGCCAACCTCTTCTTCACGTTCTTCGGCCTCGATGCCATCCACGCCCAGCGCCTGCACCACATCAAGGTGGCGGCGGTCGGCAATCCGGGCATGCACATGGCCAGCCTCATCGGCGTCCTGCCCGGCATGTCGGCGATCGCGACGCGCATGATGGAGAAGAAGATGGCGGCCTTCGACATCCCCGACATCCCCGAGTTCATGGAGATGATCGCCGACACCGGGTGCGGCCTCTACGCCTGCAAGGCGTCGGTCGACCTCTTCGGCTTCACCCGCGAGGACTTCATTCCCCAGGTGAAGGACATCATCACGGTGGGCGAGTTCTACGAGATCGCCGCCGGCGGCCAGATCATCTTCACTTGATTCGACTCTAAGGTCGCCCATACAGGCGCCACCGAGTGGCGTGTAGGTAGGTCCCGCATCCGGACACGTACAAGGTGTCCGCGAATCTGAGGAGAGAGATGCCGCACAGGATCAGCGGGCTGGCGCGAGTCCTCGCGGCGCTGGCCATGATCAGTGGTGTCTCGCTCACGGCGTCCGCCGGGGCCGCCAACGAGCGCGCCGCGCACACGCCCGCGTGCCGCGCGTCCCAGATGACGGCGTCGCTGGTCTTTCCCGCGGCGCCCTACTCGCCGAGTCAGGGCTTCCGTGCCACCGTCTGGTACACGAACGCCGGGGCCACCTGCTACGTCTCGCCGGACAACTTGGGGTACGAGGCGGTCAGTGGCCCGCGCCACGTCGTCGTCGGCTCCTCGATCAGCGGCGCCGTGGCCTACCAGTCCTTCGTCCTCGAGCACGGACGACAGGCCTACGCCGCGATCTCTATCGCCTCGATCTCGACGGCTGCCTTCAAGAAGCTGGTGCGCACGCACGGCGGAGCGTGCACGCCGAAGCTGGCCGACGGCATCGTGCTGCTGGGACTGGGCTACCACTGGCCGCGCAAGTACTTCGCGCTGCCCGAGAAGGTGCCCGTGTGCACGACCGACTACTACAACGTCGTGGGCAACGTGATCGCGAAGAAGTTCACTCCGGGCCAGGCCGGCCAGTCCGCCATGACGTCGGCGGTGGCTTCGCTACAGGACTATCTCAATCTCTGGCGCGCTGAGGGCCAGGCCGCGGCCGACCGTCAGTTCCTGGTCCCGGGCGGCTCGAGCGCCGTCACCCTTCGACTGAAGGACGGCACGGTGGTCCACTGGCGCCAAGCCGTGTGGACCTCGCTGCACCGCTTCACGCTGTTGGTCACCCTTGACCTGCACTTCGTCGGAACGTCCGGGTCGTGGAACCCGGGACGAAACGACCGGTACGTCACGTTCACCAGGTCGTCGTCGTACGGGTGGTGGCACATGAGCTTCGCCACAGGTTTGTAGAACTCGCACCTGCGCCCAGATCGTCCTCTCACGAGGACGGGCTCCTGAAGGACGCCGTAGAAAGCAATAGGCCGGTGGCGCCCCGAGGGAGAGACGCCACCGGCCACTCGCTTAGTGAATGAGCACCTTGAGCGCGTCGTACTTCGCGGCGTTGCCGAAGACGTCGTAGGCCTCGAGCACCTGGTCGAAGGTGAACTCGTGGGTGACGAACTTCTCGGCGGGCAGCTTGTGCTCGGCCACCAGTTTGAGCAGCATGCTCAGCGTGTTGGTGTTGACCAGCCCCATCGCGATGTCGATGTTGGAGATCCACAGCTCGTTGAGCGCGAGCTCGACCGGCTTGCCGTGCACGCCGATGTTGGCGACGGTCCCGCCGGGGCGCACGATCTGGGTGGCCATCGTGAAGGTCGCGGGGATGCCCACGGCCTCGATCGCCACGTCGACGCCCAGCCCGTCGGTGAGGGCCAGGACCTGCTCCTTCCAGTCTTTCTCGCCCGAGTTCACGACGTCGGTCGCGCCGAAGTCCGCGGCCCTCTTGAGCCGGGCCTGGTCGAGGTCGATTGCGATGATCTTGGACGGCCCGTAGAGGCGCGAGGTCATGACCGCTGACAGGCCGACGGGGCCCGATCCGATCACGGCCACGACGTCGCCCGGGGCCACGTTGCCGTACTGGACGCCGATCTCGAAGCCCGTGGGCAGGACGTCCGAGAGCAGGATGCCCTCGGCGTCGGTGACGCCCGCGGGGACCCTATAGACGGAGTTCTCGGCGAAGGGCACGCGCACGTACTCGGCCTGGGTGCCGTCGATCATGTAGCCGAAGATCCACCCGATGCCCGGAATCCCCTCGGGGTCCAGGCAGTGGCTGTAGAGGCCCTGGCGGCAGTTGGAGCACTTGCCGCACGAGCTCACGCAGGCGAGGATCACCCGGTCACCGACCGCCAACTGGGACACGCCCGAGCCGACCTGGGTGATGACGCCGATCCCCTCGTGCCCGAGTACGCGGCCCACCGCGACCTCGGGGACGTCGCCCTTCAAGATGTGCAGGTCAGTCCCGCAGATGGTCGTCGCGTCCATCTTCACTATGACGTCCGTCGGACGCTGGATGACGGGGTCTGGCACGTCCTTCCACGACATCTTCCCGGGACCTTCGTATACGAGTGCCTTCACGGCCGACCTCCTGAGTCGTCTAGCGAGAGGGTTCGCACTCGGGTGCGCCGTGCGCCGCCGGGCGTCAATCCCCTCACTCCTAAGTTAAGGAGGTGCCCTGTGGACCCGTCAGGGGCGAAGGTCCCGCGGGAGCCGAATCACACGCCCAGGCTCTTTCGCGCCGCGCGTTCGAAGACCCGAAACGGGATGACGCGCTTGGCGATCACGCCGATGCGCTCGTCCCACTTGCCGACCGAGACGCGACGCGGCGGATGCGCCGAGTCGAGGAGCTTCTCGATGGCCTTGGCGGCGAGCAGCGGGTTGGCGCCGCCGACCTCGTCGGCCTCCATGATGGCGATCGCCTTGGCTTCGGCCACCGCGTAGGGGCTGTGGGCCTCGAGCGGGACCTTGCGCCGGGCCGCGGTGAACCCGGTCTTGAAGTTGCCGGGCTCGACCAGGGTGACCTGGACGCCGTGGGGCTCGACCTCGTAGGCGAGGGACTCGGCGTAGCCCTCGAGGGCGAACTTGGAGGCGCAGTAGAAGGCCTGGAAGGGGATGCCGATGACCCCGCCGATGGAGCTCATGATCACGACGCGCCCGCCGCCGTGCTCGCGCATCACGGGCAGGGTGGCCTTCACCACGCGAACGACGCCGAAGAAGTTGGTCTCCAGCTGGGCCTTGGCGTCCTCCAGGGAGGTGCGCTCGACCGCGCCGGCGACGCCGTATCCGGCGTTGGCGATCACCGCGTCCAGGCGGCCGTACTCCGCCACCACCGTGGCCACGCCCGCGGTCACCGAGTTGTCGTCGTCGACGTCCATGGCCAGGGCGTGCCAGGGGGCGGGGGAGAGGCCCCGCCGGCTGGCCCCGACGACCGTCCAGCCGCGCGCGGTCAGGTGATCGGCGCACGCGAGGCCCAGCCCCGACGACGCGCCCGTAATGAGGACGACCTTATTGTTCATGGGTTCACTCTTGCCCAGGGAGCCCGCCGCGTCAAAGGCCACGGCGGGCGTGTCGTTCGGGGATGCCACAATGGGGCCGTGACGAAGAAGCACCTCCGAGTGCCCGAGCTCATGGTGGGCTTCGACACCGAGACCACGGGCCTGGACGTCACCAAGGAGCGGGCCATCTCCTACGGCTTCAGCGTCTACCGCTTCGGCAAGCTCACGAGCTCTGAGCAGTTCTTCGTGGTGCCCGACCGGCCGATCACCCCCGGGGCCCGGCGCGTCCACGGGCTCTCGGTCGAGGACATCGAGGCCAAGCGGGCGACGAACGACGTGCTCACGGTCGAGGCGGGCCTCACCCGGGCCGTGGCGATCCTGCGCGATTACGACCGCTTGGGGGCCTACGTGGTGGGCGCCAACATCGCGGGCTTCGACTTGGAGATGCTGCGCCGCAGCGCGATCTCAGTGCTGGGCAACCCGCTGCAGAGCTCGGAGTTCGACATCTCGCTCCTGCGGATCATCGACGTCATCGAGCATGACCTGGCCATCGAGCCGCGCAGCGTGGTGCGACCGAGCCGCAGCCTCACCCAGCTCTGCGGCTTCTACGGCGTTGCGCCCGGCGGGCACGACGCCTTGGCCGACTCCATCGCCGCGGTGCACGTGTTCCTCGAGCAGGTGGTCCGCAACAACGCCGGCCAGAGGTCGCTCGACCTGACCGCACCGCTTGAGGACATCGACGAAACGGTGGGCCATCCCTAGCGATTCACGGAGATTCGCGCAGATCCTCAGTGGTAAGGTGGCACCCCTAGGGGCCGTTGGCGCAGTCTGGTAGCGCACTTGCATGACACGCAAGGGGTCGCAGGTTCAAGTCCTGCACGGCCCACC
>Ga0209415_10009755_pt1 | contig 16445 bp, 15 predicted proteins | sample PeaSoiSIISIP2007_FD_187696 | JGI IMG/M metagenome (GOLD analysis project Ga0209415, IMG submission 187696) | Peat soil microbial communities from Weissenstadt, Germany - SII-SIP-2007 (SPAdes) (version 2) | ecosystem: Environmental > Terrestrial > Soil > Wetlands > Peat | place: Germany...
ACGTTCGGGTCATCCAGCGAGGCCAGCACCGCCGCCTCAGCCCGGAACAACTCCGCGAACTCCGGATCGGCCAGCAGCTCCTGCCGCAGGTACTTGATCGCCACCGCAGTGCCCGAGGCATCATGCCGGGCCAGCACCACCTCGCCGAACCCGCCCGAGCCCAGCACCTTCACCTGGGTATAACCCGGGACATCCCACTGTTGCGCCATCAGGTCCCCACCCATCGCCCGCCGGCCCTGCACCTGGCATCCGGCCGGAGGCAGTCCCCTCCCGGGCTCCCGCCCGGCCCGCATCCGGGCCCGGCAAACCCCCACCTGATGACGGCTCAGCATGAAGCGGGCGCCACTGCCCTGTCAATCCCCCGATCGTGGCCAGCAGCCTCGTGTAGCCCTAGATCCGTTTGATGGTCGCGAGCCAGGCCGGTGCGCCGTCGTCGTGGTATCTCGTCTGAAGCCGGTCCGTCGTGATACGACGCATCCCAGGGCAGTCCCGCCCGCCGCTCATGACTGGTGGGCGGCCGGCCGCGGTACGGATCCTCGGCGCGGGTTCCTGATCGCTCCGGCAACCTCGTCCCCTTCCCGCACCTGACCTTGCCCTCTCATCGTGCCACGCCAATCCGCAGGCCCTGGATCCTCCGGCAAGCTGGCCGGGCATGATTGGGTATGTCCGCGTCGCAGAGATGGGAGTGCCGTTAATGCCGTCAACGTGTGCGCCAGCCCTCACCGGTGACCGATGATCAGCCCCGTCACGTGGTATGACGTGCTGGGGGTGCTGCCCGACGCGCCACCGGAGGACATCCGCGAAGCGTGGCAGGCGAGGAAGGCCATGCTCCAGCCGGGCCTGCTGGCGGCGGCCTCGCCGGACGTGCTGTCGGCCGCCGAGCGGGCGCGGCAGGCGGTGGAGGAGGCCTGGGGCGTCCTGGCCGATCCCGCCGCCCGGGAATCGTATGACGAGGAGATCGGTTTCGCGAGGCCCGGGGAGGGCCTGGCCCCGCCATGGCGGGGGCCGTCGGGGCCCGATGTCAGCCTGGGCGGGGGGTGGTCCAGGGCGGATGAGGAGTCGCTGGAGCCGTATTCCGATCCGCCTTCCCGGGTCATGGTGCCGGATGTCAGGGGGCTGTTCTACCGCGCGTGCATGGACGTGGCCGGCCGGGCCGGCCTGCACGTGGAACCGGTCCGGCTGACCGCGCACCCAATGCCGGTGGAGGGCCTCGTCGTGGGCCAGACGCCCGCCGCAGGTGACCGGGTGCACCACGCCAGCAGGCTGACCGTCCAGCTCTGGCACCCCTCCGAGCCGGACGGTGCCGCTGGATCAGGCTGACCGGGAGCCTGGGTGGCGCATCACGACAGCACCTTGGGCGCTCAGAGGAACTGGCCTGGCGTGCGGTCCGTGTCGCCGTTCCACACGAGGGCCACAATCTCACCCGGATCGATCACGGCCCACCCGCTCTCGCGCTCCAGGCGGATCAGGCCATCCGGCTGGATCTCCACGCCGGTCAGCTTCTTGTTCTCGGCCGTGGTGAACCCGATCGGGCCGATTCTGCTGACGACCATGAAAATGGACCCGGACTTGCCGACGAGCGGCTCGAGCAGGTCGCGGATCGTCTCAGCAGTCATTGACCACCACCTCCATATCTCGCTACGGCCGTCTGGCCTGCCGCAGGAGGGCGGCAACGTCGGGGCTGGGCTGCTTGGGCTCATCGGGCGAGAGCGTGATGCCCTCGGTGGAGGCTCCGGCCTCGAGCAGGGCCGCGACGGTGGCGATCCAGTCGGGGCGAGGGTTGGTGGCGGGCCGTTCGCCGCTGCCGACGGCGGCCCAGTCCAGCGGAGGGCTGTTCCAGATGGCGTCGCGGGCCTCGAGGTTCGCGCCGCGGTCGAGCAGCAGCCGGACGGCGCCCGCGCTGCCGCAGTAGGCAGCCGCGTGCAGGGCCGTTCCGCCATGATCGCCGCCGCGGGCGCCGACGGGGAAGCCGAGGTCGAGCATCAGGGCGAGGGCCGGTGTGCGGCCGGTCTCGGCGGCGCGGATCAGCGCTGCGGCCTGCTGGGCTTCGCTGAGCCGGCCGGGCAGGCCGGGGTCCCTGGTGAGCTGCTCCTGGACGGCGTCCCGGTCGGCGCGCTGGCAGGCGGCCAGGAACAGGTCGGTGTCCGCCAAGGGGTAGATCTCGCCGGCGGCGCCGTACCGGTGCAACAGTTCCGCCAGGTCGTCGCGGCCCTGGACCCTGGCCAGGGTGCAGGGCGATTGCCCGCCCCGGCCGGGGCGACCGGGCTCGGCGCCGTGGGACAGCAGCAGGTCGAGCAGTTCGGCCGAACAGTCGGACTGGACGGCCTCGTACGCCGCCGACGCGGGCGCGCCGTCGTCGTCGGCGTAGCGGCGGGGATCGGCTCCGGCCTCCAGCAGCAACCGCACCCCCTCGGTGTCGCCGAGGCTGATCGGCGCGGCGAGCGCCATCTCGGCCGTCCCGGCCACGTCGGTGGCGTGGCGCAGCATCAGCCGCAGGCTCTCGTGGTCGTCGCCGCCGAACCCGGCCAGGTACAGGTCGTGGTCGTCGGGCACGGCGCCGCGCTCCAGCAGCAGCGCGACGATGGGCGGGTTGGTCGCGCCGGCCACCGCACAGCGCAGCGGGGTCCAGCCGCCGCGACCGCGCTGCCCGCCGGCCCGGCCGACGGGATCGGCTCCGGCGTCCAGCAGCAGCCGGGCCACCGCCAGCAGGCCGTCGGCCCGGGCCGGGTCGAGCCGGTTCCACTGGGAGGCACAGACCGCGTGCAGCGGCGTCCAGCCGGTCCGGGCGTCGACCCGGGTGGCCAGGCCGGGGTCCCGGGCGGTCTCGGCCCGTACCCGGTCGGCGTCGCCCAGGACCAGCGCGGTGGCGAAGCTGTAGCCGGCCAGTTCGGGGTGGGCGGCCAGCATCCGGGCCGCGCGTCCGGTCCAGTCGCGGATGCTGGCCTCGCAGAACGCCTCCGCCTGCCGGGCCAGTTCGGCGGTGCGGGCCTCGCGGCGCGGGCGGTCCAGGCCGGGACGAGCCGGAGGATCGGTCATGACGTGTCCTGCTCGCGGATCCGGAGGCGCCCTCTCGCGCCTACCGCCACGGTATCACCAGGCGCACGCCGGCCCCCGAGCGGCGGCGCGGCCCGGCCCGGGTCAGGCCGGGCGGTGGTACCGCCGGTTCAGCGCCCGCTGCAGGCGGCGACGGGGCAGGTTGAACAGCAGCGCGGCGGTTACCGTCGCGGCGGCCAGCGCGACGGGCGTGTGGAACGCCAGCACCTGGGTGGCCAGTATCACCAGTGCGGCATAGGCCACGGTCAGCAGCCCGGTCATCGTTACGTACCTCATACTGTGCACGCTACGGCGGGACCGTTCCGAAAGCGTTACGGCTCAGCCCGAAGGGCGGCCCGAACGGGCGTTATGGTCAGGTCATGCCGAGACCGGACCGGAGTAACGCCCTCGATCACGTGGTCGTGATCATGTTCGAGAACCGCTCGTTCGACAACCTGCTCGGACGTCTCTACCAGCCGGGCGAGGTGGCGTCCTTCGAGGGTGTGGCGGGCCTGGACCTGTCCAACCCGGTCCCGGACTGGGCCGCGGGCCGCGACGCGGCCGCCCCGGACCTCGCGCCGGTCCTGTCCCTCGAGACCCCGCGGGACCCGGAACACTGGCCCGAGGTCACGCCGTGGCCGGTGCCCCCGTTCAGCCCGGCCCGGGTGCGGCTCGAGGCCCGCCTGAAGGGGCTGTGCCGGGCGGCCTGCTTCCCGGTCCTGGCCCTGGCCAAGGACATGGGCCTGCCGGCCCCCGACATCGACCGGGACGAGGCCATCGGCCGCGCCGACGCCATCGCGCTCATCGACGAGGTCTTCGGGCACATGTTCCCCGGCCTGCGCGCCTCCTGACCAGGCGCGCCCGGGATCAGCGCAGCACGGTGACCGAGACGCTGAAGCGGCCCGGCGGCGGGCAGAACCCGAGCGGGTAGGTCCGGGGCAGCGACACGGACGCCTCGGCTTGGTTCTTGCCCATCATCGCGGCGGTGCACGGGCGCCGGATGGAGGTGATCAGCACCCGTCCGGGCCGGGCCGCGGCGAACGACTCGCCGGTGAGCCCCGCGGGCAGCGACATCGCGCCGTTCGGGACGGGCCGCAGCACGTCGCTGCTGGCCAGCGGCACCAGCCACGGGCGGGAAAGGGTGCCTTGCAGGTACACGTCCAACCGCTCGCCGATCCGGAGGCAGTAGCTCTTGCCGTTGCCGGCCAGCGTGACGGTGTCATCCGCCGGACGCTGGCAGCTGGACGGCACGCCGGTGCCCGCGGCCGGCGTACCCGGCGCCTGGGCGTGCGTCGCCGAGGCGGTCGGGTGCCCCCCGGCACCCGGCGCTGACGCCGTAACCGTTCCGCAGCCAGCGATCACGACCGCCAGGAGGCACGCCCCCAGCCCTGCCGACCGAACATTCATCTGAGCCTCCAGGTCAGGCCGGAACTTGGACGTCTGCCGGAGACGGCTCGGTTCCATACTGCCCGAAAGTCCCTGGGCGCTCCCGCCGAGCCGTACGATCGGTTTAATGGGCGAGATGGGTGAGGGGCTGACCGTCCGCGCGGCGGTTCCGGCTGACCTCAAGCCGGTCGCCGCGATCTGCGCGCACTACGTCACGACCACCGTGACGACGTTCGAGGAGGTGCCGCCCGCGGCCGCGGACTGGCAACGGCGGCTGGACGACCTGGCCGGCCGCAACCTGCCGTTCCTGGTGGCCGAGCAGGACGGCGCCGTCTGCGGGTACGCCTACGCCGGACCGTGGCGGCCCAAGCCGGCCTACCGGTACACCGTCGAGGACACGGTGTACGTCTCCCCCGCCCGCACCGGCCGCGGGCTGGGCCGCGCCCTGCTCGGCGCGCTGCTCAGCGCGTGCGAGCAGGCTGGCGCGCGGCAGGTCATCGCGGTCATCGCCGACACCGGCAGCGACGCCTCGGCCGCGCTGCACCGCCGCTTCGGTTTCGAGACCGCCGGCCGGCTCCGCCGGGTCGGCCGCAAGCACGGGCAGTGGATCGACACGGTCCTGATGCAGCGCGAACTGGGGACAAGGGGTACGGACCGGTGAGTACCGCGTTCACCGGGCATGAGGGGCGCTGGCAGGCCCGGCTGGGGAAGCTGAGGGACGTGGTGCGCCAGGAACTCGTGGCGCGCCAGCTGGCCGGCGAGCTGGGACCACCGCCCGTTCGGATCATCGATCTTGGCTGCGGCCAGGGGACACAGGCCGTCGCTCTGGCCCGGCGCGGGTATGAGGTGACCGGGGTCGATGCCTCGGCGGAGCTGCTGGCCCGCTTCGAGCGGGACCTGGCCGCCGAGCCGGCCGACGTCCGCGCCCGGGTGCGGGTCGAGCGCGGCCTGATCGAGGATTGGGCCGAACGGTCCGGGGTTTCACCCGCCGGGGCCGTGCTGTGCCACGGGGTGCTGATGTACGCGGCGGATCCCGATCAGGTCCTGCGTGCCGTCGCCAGGCTGACGGCGCCGGGCGGGATGGCCTCGCTCCTGGTCCGCAACGGCGACGCGCTGGCCATGCGGCCGGGGCTGCAGGGTGACTGGGCGGCGTGCGGGGACGCCTTCGGGTCGGTCACGTACGCCAACCGGATCGGGATCACCGCCCGGGCCGACCGGCTGGCCGACCTCACCGCCCGGCTGGAGGGCCACGGGCTGGACGTCACCGCGTGGTACGGCGTGCGCGTGTTCACCGACACGGCGCCCGGCGACGCCGAACCGCCGCCTGATCTGGAGGCCCTGCTGGCCTGCGAGGAACGGGCCGGACGCACCGACCCCTACCGCCGGGTGGCCGCCCTGCTGCACGTGATCGCGAGGCGCCGCAGGTGATGGCCGACGAGCCCTGGCGGCTGACGGCAAACGCGGTTGGACTACCGCGCCCGGCGTCTTAAGGTAAGTACTGCTGTGGGAGACAACGAGATCATTGAGCGGATTGACGCATTCTGCGACGCTGTCCCGCGTCGCCGGACCCGGGCCGAGGAATACGGCCCGCTCGTGATCTTCGTTCCGGCTGGCTCCGGATGGCCGTACTACGCGCGCCCGAGACAGGGCTCACGGCCGCCGGTCACCGCGGCCGACATCCGCGCGGTGCGCGCAAGGCAGCGTGAGCTGATCATTCCCGAATCGTTCGAGTGGATCGAGCAGACCGCGCCCGAGATGGCGGCGGCCGCCGCGGAAGCGGGCCTCGAGGTCCGGGCGCACCCGCTGATGGTGCTGGCCGGGCCGGCCCAGATCCCGCCGCTGCCGCCGGGCATCACGGTGCGGATCGTCCCACCAGAAGACGCCGAGCTCGACCGGATCTGGGCCGTCCCGGCGGTGGCGTTCAGCCATCCGGGAACGGGTGCGGGCGAGGCCGGTGCGGCCGAGCGGGACAAGATCGCCGCGGACCACGACGGCGGCACGATCGCGATGCTGCGCGAGCGGTTGCGATCGGGGCACTCGGTGCTGGCCGCCGCGTTCGGCCCGGATGGCCCGCTCGCGGCGGGAAGCTGCCAGGCGGTGGGCGGCGTCGCCGAGATCACCGGCGTCGGCGTGCTGCCGTCGGTTCGGCGGCAGGGCCTCGGCGCGGCGGTCACCGCGCTGCTGGCCGCGGACGCCCGGGACCGCGGGGTGCAGACCATTTTCCTGTCCGCCAGCGATGGCGCGGTGGCCCGCATCTACGCCAGGATCGGCTTCCGCGAGATCGGCACCGCCATGATCGCCGAGACCGCCCGCTAGCCGTTCGGGCTGATCCGCCGAGGTTGCGGTGGCGGCGGCTCAGCTGAAACGCGCGCCAGCCCTCGCTATGGTCGTGGCGTGCTGTCACGCGCGAAGGGCGGCTTCGCCGCGATCATCGTCACGCTGCTGACGGGCGTGCTCGTGGTCCTGGAGATCACCGACGGGGCGATGCGCCGGTGGTGGTCCGGCCACTCGCTCACCACCGACACCGTGTCGGGACTGCTCGTGTTGCTGCTGCCCCGCTGCTGGCCGTGCTCGACCCGGAAACCCAGGCCGCCGTGCGCGGAGACGACTCCGCCTAACCGGTACGCAAACGGTCACACTACGCCAAAGTTTCCGCTCGGCCCCTCCGCCGCCGGCTAGGCTGCGCCCGTCTTTGGGGTGTTATGGGCGGGTGGGGGTGAAGGGATTGGGCGACTTCGAGGAGGTCGTGCGGCTCCAGGCGGGAATCCGCGAGTGGCTGCTGCGGGCGGCCAGGAACGGCCGCCACGAACTGCGCGGCGTTCCGGCTCCGGCGGTACTGCCGCTGCTGTGCGCGGCCGCGTTCGGGCCGGCGCTCGCCGAGGCCACCGGGCTGGGCGGCGCCGCGGCGGTGGCCAGGGTCGGGGTCCTGTCCTCGGTCGGGGCCAGCGCACTGGGCGGTGTCCTGGCCGGAGCCGTGGACCGGGTGCGGTCGGCGCACCCGTCCGGAGACCTGTCGCGCAGTGACGTACAGCGGGAGATCAGCCGGAGCGTGAAGGAGTCCCTGTGCGCCGGCGATACGCACACCGGCGAGGTGCGCTCCGATATCGCGATGGTGCTGCGCGAGATCGACGCCGGCGGCACCGCCTTCCGCGCCGCGATCGAGGCGGGCGATGAGGAACTGCAGCGCGAGGTACTCGCCGCGGTCGGGGCGGTGAGCGCCGAGTTCGGCGAGATGGAGTTCATGCTCGCCGACCTGACGCGCGCGGCCGGGGAGATCCAGGACAGCCTCGGCGGGCAGAGCACCGAGCTGAGGATCGCGAGCGAGCAGGTCGCGCGGCAGTACGCCGACGTGCGCATGATCCGCGAGGCACTGACGGTCATCGAGCAGCGCACGCCCCAGTGGATTCCCGGCTCGGGCGGGCCGGACCAGAGCCGCCCGCGGTGGACGGGCGGCTGTCCCTACCGCGGGCTGCTGCCCTACGAGCAGGCCCATGAGACCGTGTTCTTCGGCCGCGAACGGCTCATCGCGACGCTGGCCGGGACGCTGGCGCAGGCCGGCATCGTGATGGTGACCGGCGCCTCGGGCGCGGGCAAGACCTCACTGCTGCAGGCGGGCCTGGTACCGGCGCTGGCCCGGGGAGTCCAGGTACCGGGCTCATCCTCCTGGTCCCGGATCAGCATGACCCCGGGGACGCGCCCGCTCACCGAGCTCTCGGCCCAGCTGGCGCGGCTGGGTGACCATGATCCCGCGGTGATCCGCAAGGGCCTGGCCGACGCACCGCAGGACGCTCACCTGCTGGTCAGCGACATCGCCCGGCCCACCCGGCTGGTCCTGCTCATCGACCAGTTCGAGCAGGTCTTCGCGGCCTCGGGCGAGGAAGGGGCGCTGGAACGGGACGCGTTCATCGAGGCGGTGTGCGCGGCGGCGGCCAGGCCGGCCGGGTCCCGGGGCGAGCCTCCAGCGCTGGTGGTGCTCGCGGTTCGCGGGGACTACTGGGACCGGTGTGCCGGCTTCCCCGAGCTCGTGCGGGCCATGCAGGATGGCCAGATCGTCGTCGGGCCGATGGCCGACGCCGACTTGCGCCGCGCGATTACCGGGCCGGCCGAGACGAGCGGGCTCGCCGTCGAACCGGACCTGGTCGACACCATCCTGGCCGATCTGCGCTCGGCCGCAGACGGAGACCGCAGTAGCGCCGGGGCTCCTGGGCTCCTTCCGCTGCTCTCCCAGGCCATGGTGCTGACCTGGGAGCGCCGCGACGGCGACCGGCTGACCAGGCGAGGCTATGAGGATGCGGGTAACCGGGCGGGGATCGCCCGGGCCATCGAGGTTACCGCCGAGACGGCCTACCGCGGCCTGACCGACAGCCAGCAGACGCTCGCGCGGGAGGTATTCCGGCGAATGACGGCCATGGGCCCTGACCGCCGGCCCATCCGCCGGGCGGCGACCAGCCGTGACCTGCGTTCCGGGCGGCCCCAGAGGGAGTGGCCCGAGGTAGAGGCGGTCCTGGAGGCATTTGCCCGCCACCGCCTGCTGGTGCTGGACGCGGACGGCACCCAGATCGCGCACGACGTCCTGTGGCAGGCGTGGCCGCGGCTGCGGGGGTGGCTGGAAGAAGACCAGACCAGCATGATCCTGTACGGCCAGCTCGCCGAGGACACGGCCCAGTGGCGCACGAGCGGAGATGACCGGGCGCTGCTGTACCGCGGAGTCCAGCTGGCCGCCACCCGGCAGGCCGCGCGCGTCTGGGCAGCGGATCCGGGACGGTACCCAGCGCTGAGCGCCAGCGAGAATGCATTCTTGCGGGCCAGCGGACGGGCCATGGCCGGCGGCCGGTGGCGGCGCCGGGTCCTGGCCGGGCTGCTGGCCGTGCTGGTCATCGCCGCACTGGCCGGGGCGGGAATCGCGGTCAAGAACGCGAGGACCAGTGCCGCCCGGCAGGGCACCGCGAACGTCGCGCAGCGGCTGGCCGCGCAGAGCACGGCCCTGGACGCCTCCGACCCGGTCACGGCCGCGCTCCTAGCCGGAGCCGCCTGGCGGCTGTCCCCGACCGCGCAGGCCCGGTACAGCCTGCTCCAGTCGCTGGCGCAGCCGGTCCGCGGCGTCTTGACCGCGCCGTCGGGCGTGGTTACCGCGCTGGCCTACAGCCCGGACGGCAGCACGCTGGCGGCCGGCTACTCCGGCGGCGCGATCCGGCTGTGGGATCTTGCCTCACACCGCACGATCAGCGCCACCAGCCTGGGGGCCACTCCGCTCGCCCTGGCCTTCACCAGCGGCGGCAAGCAGCTCGAGGTCGCGGACGCCGACGCCGTCGGCACCTGGAACCTGGCCGATCAGGACCGGATCGCCACGCGCCCGTTCGCCAGCCCGGCGCAGGGTAACGCGGTGGCATTCAGCCCGGACGGCAGGACCCTCGCCACCGGCGGCGCCGACGGGAACGTCCGGCTGTGGGATGCGGCCACCCAGCAGGAGATCGGCCCGCCGATGAGCTCGGACGCCAAGCCGGTGGCGGCCGTGGCCTTCAACCCCGATGGCACGCTGGTGGCGGCGGCCAGCTCGGATGGGAACGTCCAGCTGTGGAGCACGGCCAGCCAGCAGGTGGCGGGATCTGCCCTGGTCCCCAACGGAGCAGAGGTCGACGCGCTGGCGTTCAGCCCCGACGGGAAGCTGCTGGCCACCGGCGGCCAGGACGGCACCGCCCGGCTCTGGGACGTCACGACGGGGAGCCAGATCGGTGTGACCATGGCGACCGGCGACACGGTGAGCGCTCTGACGTTCGGCACCGGAGGGACCACGCTCGCCACCGCCGAGAGCGACGGCGCCACCGAGTTGTGGGATGTCACCACGCAGACCCAGACCGGAGCCGCGCTGACCGTTCAGGGCTCGGCCGGCGTGAGCGCGCTGGCCTTCAGTCCCGGCGCGGACGCCCTGGCCACCGGGAATGGCAGCGGCAGCATCCAGCTATGGAACCCGGCGGGCTTCCACCAGCCGTCGGCTCCCCTGGCCGTCGGGCCGGTCAGCCCGGCCGCCGCGGCGTCCGGCCACGCACCGCCGGCCACGTTCAGCGCCGACGCCGGTGTGCTCGCGACCAGCGACGGGCACGGGATCGTCCGGGTGTGGGACATCGGCACGCGACGGCTGGTGGGCGAGCCACTGTCCAGCTACCACACCCTCACCGGGCTGGCCCTCAGCCCGGACGGGAAGACACTGGCCGTGGCCGGCAGCGGCGTGCAGCTGTGGCAGACGGCCACCGGCCAGCGGATCGGCAGCGCGCTGCCCGCGGTCAGCCACGGGCGCTACCGGGCCGTGGCGTTCAGCCCGGACGGCACCCTGCTGGCCACGCTCGGCGCGGACGGCACGGCCCGGATCTGGAACGTGACGACCCAGCAGGAAATCGGCGCGCCGATGATCGTCGACCGGCCCGGCGCGCTGACCGGGGCCGTGGCGTTCAGCCGCAGCGGCCGAACGCTGGTCACGGTGGGCGCGGGCGGCCAGGCCCAGCTCTGGAGCGTGGCGACTCATCGGGCATTCGGCAAGCCCATGGCCGCGGGCCCGGCCACGACCGTGGCGACGTTCAGCCCGGACGGCACGAGGCTGGCCACCGCGGGGAGCGACGGCGCCCGGCTCTGGGACGTGGCCACCCAGCAAGAGATCGGCACGCCGATGACCGCCGACGCCCAGCCGGTCTACGCGGCCGCGTTCAGCCCCGGCGGCGGCACGCTGGCCACCGCTGGCGGCGACGGCAGCGTCCGGCTCTGGGACGTGGCCACCCAGCAAGAGATCGGCGCGCCGATGACCGCCGGCCCCCAGCCGGTCTACGCGGCCGCGTTCAGCCCCGGCGGCGGCACGCTGGCCACCGCCGGCGGCGACGGCACGGCCCGGGTCTGGGACGTGGCCTTCCCGGCCAACCTCCCGCAGGCCGCCTGCGGCATCGCGGACATATCGCTCACCCCCCAGCAATGGGCTGACTACGCTGGAAGCCAGCCATTCCAGCAGGTATGCCCCGCCGGGTAGCCCGTAGCCAAGGACGTTGTCATCGGAACGAGGGGGCGGCACTCGCCGGGAGTGCCAGCAGGTACCACCGCGCTGCTCGCGGTCGCCGGCGCTGGCCTGCTCATAGCGGCGGGTATCGTCGCGATCCTCACCTTCCGGGGGCCGGGAGCCCAGCAGCCCGGGAGCAGTGCCGGCGTGGCGACCGGGCCTGCCTCATCCCCCAGGCCGCTGACGGCGACCGCCGCGGTGACGGCGAGCCCGCTTGCTCCCCGGCCGTCGGCGTCCTCCGGCCCGGGCCGGCACCAAGATCCCCTCGGCGCGGCGGCCTCCTACCTGTCGAGCCGGGCCGGCGTGGTCCTGGCCGCGGTCTATGACCTGCGCACGGGCCAGACGTGGCAGCTCGGGCGGGGGCAGCCGCAGGACGAGGCGAGCGTGGTCAAGCTCGACGTACTCGAGACGCTGCTGGCCGAGCGGGGCCGAAGCGGGAACGGGCTGTCCGCCGGTGACCAGACGCTGGCCGGGCAGATGATCGAGGACAGCGACAACGACGCGGCGACCAGCCTGTGGTACGAGGTGGGCGGGGCCAGCGGTATCCGGTCGTTCAACTCCGCCGCCGGCCTGGCTGACACGGCTCCTTCCTCCTGCGTGAACTGCCCCGGCTTCCCCTGGCCCGGGTGGGGGCTGACCACGACGATCCCCGGCGACCAGCTGACCCTGCTGCGGGCGCTGGTCGAACCGAACTCGCTGCTGACGAACGCCGAACGAAGCTACGCCTTGTCGCTGATGGAAAACGTGACGCCGACCCAGCGGTGGGGAGTCTCCGGCGGCGTCCCGGCCCAGGCCACCGTGGCGCTCAAGAACGGCTGGCTCCCGCTGAACGGCGCGGACAGCGACTGGCAGATCAACAGCGTGGGGTGGATCACGGGCAGCGGGCGGGATTACCTGATGGCCGTGCTGACCACGGGAAATCCAACCGAGCAGTACGGCATCGACACGATCGACGAGCTGGGCGCCATGGTCTGGGACAACATGGCCTGAACGGCGGGCGCGACGATCAGGTTCAGAGCTGGTTCCACTGGTAGGCGGACAGCCCGTCGTGCGCCGCGATCGGATTCCAGAGGCTGACGAAGGTCTTCTTGTCGGTGGTCGCCTGAGCGTCGGGCCCGGCCGCCGCCTGCGCGCTGGGGTCCGACTGGTTATTCGGGGTGCAGCCGTCGGAGATCTCGTCCTGCGCCCACCGCGCGTAATCCTGATCCGCACTGATCGAGTTCTGCCAGGCGCTGGTCAGCGCGTCCAGCATGCTGGCTGGCAGCGCCGAACGACCCGGAAGGCTCGCGAGCCGGCTGAGCAGGATCTGCCGCGACGTGACTGCGGCCCGGAAGGTCTGCGGGTCCTGGTGCAGGTTCGGCCCGCACCGGCTGACGTCGGTGACCGCCGCGACAATGGAACTGCGGTCCGTGACGCTCTGGGCCAGGAGCCCGGCGAGGGCCTGGGCCGCCTGTTCCTGCGCGGGCTGAGCCGCCGGCGAGGATGCCGTCCCGCCGGGCGGCCCCGAACTGACCGGCGCCGGGACGGGCCCGCGCTGCAGCGGGTGCGCGATCAGCATCACCGCCGCGGTGAGGGCGCCTGCGGCCAGGAAGGTGACCAGGCCGAGCAGCAGGCCGCGGAGGCGCCGCGGGCGGCCTGGCGGCGGGCTCGGCGGGCCGGGAGGGGCCTGGCGCGGCACCGGTGATAGGGCCATTGCTTCCCCCCGACGCCCGTCAAGTCCAATTGGCGGTAACGCCCATTGGACGTTCGGCGGTAGGTGCAGGTTGCCAGTTCCCGCGCTTGTGTCTCAGTTGAGACAATTCCGGCGTCGAGGTATTCAGGTGGCTGGGCCTCGCTGCCTGGCCAGCGCGGCCGGAGTCAGGCCCGCCAGCGCACGGCATTCCCGGGTCAGGTGCGCCTGGTCGGCGTAGCCGGCGTCGGCCGCGAGGACGGCGAGGTCGTGAGCGGCCCGGCCGCCCGGCGGGCCGGCGTCGATCCGGGAGACGAACCGGCGGAACCGGAGCACCCGCTGCAGAGTCTTGGGCCCGTAGCCGACGACCGCCTGGCAGCGGCGGCGCAGTTGCCGCATGCTCAGCCCGATCTCCGCCGCGACGTCCTCGGCCCGGGCCCGCGGATCGGCCAGCAGGACCGCGGCCCGGGTCGCGGCCGGGTCAGGGCCGCCGTCGGCGACGAGGGCGGCCGCCAGCTCCAGCGCGCGCATCGCAGCGGTATCCGGGTCCAGCGTTCCCGGCAGCCGTCTCGCGTCGCGACCGCGCAGATCGTCAAGGTCGACGCGCTGGTCGCGGACCTCGCTCAGCGGAACGCCGAGCGCCGGGCCACCCGCCCAGGGCTTGAAACGGACGCCGAGGACGATTGTTCCGGCCTTCATCACGGTCGGAACCGGGCCGGTGTCGGGCCCGGCCACGTACGCGCCCCGGCCCTGCTCCCAGATCAGGTCGGTGCACGCGTCGGGTAGCACCAGGCCGTCCCGGTCACCGCAGGCGTCCGGGGTGACCTGGGCCCACAGGCACGAGATGGCGTGCCGCAGCCCGGCCGGGGCCGGCCACTCCAGGTAGCCGGGCGGCAGGTCGCGCACGCGGACAGGCTGATAAGCCACCTGGCCAGCATGCCACGGCGATGGCCGTTTCGTTCAATACGGGACGGCCCGGCCGTGCTGTGATGGGCCCATGAACGCTCCTGATATCGATGCCGCGGCCGCCTTCGTCGCCGCCCACGCCCGGGTACTGGACCAGCGCAGATTCGAGCGGTTGTTCACCGGCGGCGGCACGACGCCGGTGCGGGACGCGGTGGCCGCCTACCGCAACGCCGACGGCGGCTTCGGGCACGCGCTCGAACCAGACGTCCGGGATCCGGCCAGCCAGCCCGCTGCGACCGAGATGGCGCTCCGCGTCATGGATGAGACCGGCTCGTGGGATGACCAGCTGGTCCGGGAGGCCTGCGACTGGCTCGAGTCCGTCGCGCCGGCCGAGGGCGGCGCGGTCGCGGTGAATCCATCCGTGACCGGCTGGCCGCACGCGCCCTGGTGGGTACCTGAGGACGGGCGCCCGGCCTCGCTCATCCAGACCGGGCTGATCGCCGGGACACTGCACGCCCGCGGCGTGCGCCACCCCTGGCTGGACCGGGCGACCGAGACGATGTGGGCCCGGCTCGCCGGGGTGACCAGCCCGGGCCCCTACGACATGTTCGGCATACTCCGGTTTCTCCAGCACGTGCCGGACCGGGCCCGGGCCCGTGAGGCATTCGGGCGGGTCGGCCCGCTGATCATCGACCGGGACCTTGTGGCGCTCGATCCGGAGGCCACGGGCGAGGTGCACTCTCCGCTGGACTTCGCACCCGAGCCCGATTCGCTGGCCCGCGAACTGTTCGACGAGGCGACGATCAAGGCGCACCTGGACCATCTCGCCCACGCCCAGCGGGACGACGGAGGCTGGATGTTCAACTGGCTGGCCTGGTCGCCGGCCGCGGAACGGGAGTGGCGCGGCTTCCTCACGGTCGATGCCCTGCGCATCCTGCGGGCCAACGGGTATCCGGCCTAGCCGTAGAACAGCGGCTCCATGACCGCGCGGGCGCGGCGTGCGGCCCGGCGGTAGTCCTGCTCGAGCGCCTGCGCGGCGTCGCCGGGCGGATACCCCAGTAGCCGGGCCACCGCGGTCAGCTCGCGGTGCCGGGTCGGCAGGGTGTCGCTGGGCCGACCGCGGACCAGTACGATCGCGTTCCTGATCCGCGCGGCCAGCTGCCAGGCGGCCATGAGCGCGGCCGCGTCGTCGGCGGGCAGCAAGCCGTCCTGCACCGCCACCGCCATGGCCTCGCCGGTCCGGGTGGTGCGCAACGCGGGAACGGCGTGCGCGTGCTGCAGCTGGAGCAGCTGGATCGTCCACTCCACGTCCGACAGCCCGCCGGGGCCGAGTTTGACGTGCAGCGCCCGGTCCGCGCCGCGCGGGATCCGCTCGGCCTCGACCCGGGCCTTGATGCGGCGGATCTCCCGCACGGCGGCCGGCTCGATCCCGTCCAGGGGGTAGCGGAACTCGGCGATCATCCGGATGAAGCGGGCGACGAGCTCCTCGTCCCCGCCGGCCGGCTCGGCGCGCAGCAGGGCCTGCGCCTCCCATGGTGCGGACCGGCCGCGGTAGTAGGCGCGGTACGCGGCCAGCGTGCGCACCAGCGGGCCCTGCCTGCCGTCCGGCCGCAGGTCGGCGTCCACGACCAGGGCCGGGTCGGGCACCGGCAGGGCGAGCAGCCGCCGCAGCTCGGCGGCCACCGCGTGAGCGGCGTCCGAGGCTTCCCGTTCCGGATGCCCGGGGATCGGATCGTGTACGAACAGCACGTCCGCGTCGCTGCCGTAGCCGCACTCGTGACCGCCGAACCGGCCCATGGCGATCACGGCGAACCGGGTCGGCAGCGACCGCCGCAGCTCGGCGGAGACCTTCCGGATGGTCACATCCAGCGCGGCCTGTACCGTAGCCCGGGTGACGCCGGTCAGCGCCTCGCCCGTGGCATCGAGGCCCTGCAAGGGGGGTCCGGGGGGATGGGTCCCCCCGGGAGAAACAGCGGGGGGGTATGGGGGGGTCGTCCCCCCGGGGACACCCAGGACATCCGCGGCTGCGATCCGGAGCAGCTCGCGGCGGCGGACCGACCGGATCGCCGATACCGCCGCCTCCGCGTCGTCTTCGTAGCGCTGGGCCGCAGCCATCATCTCGGTGCGCAGCGCGGCCAGGCTGCGGGGCGCGAGCTCGGCGTCGTCGCCGAACATGGCGACCGCGTCGGGCGCACGCAGCAGCAGGCCCGTGACATAGCGGCTGGACGCCAGCACGTGTGCCATCCGCTCGGCCGCCTTGGTTTCGTCCCGCAGCAGCCGCAGGTACCACGGGCTCTCCCCCAGCGCCTCGCTGACCTGGCGGAAGGCCAGCAGGCCCGCGTCGGGCTCGGCGGCGTCGGCGAACCAGCCGAGCAGGACCGGCAGCAGCGTGCGCTGGATCGCCGCGCGCCG
>Ga0209415_10009756_pt1 | contig 16445 bp, 14 predicted proteins | sample PeaSoiSIISIP2007_FD_187696 | JGI IMG/M metagenome (GOLD analysis project Ga0209415, IMG submission 187696) | Peat soil microbial communities from Weissenstadt, Germany - SII-SIP-2007 (SPAdes) (version 2) | ecosystem: Environmental > Terrestrial > Soil > Wetlands > Peat | place: Germany...
TATCGGCCGGATCTGACCCATAAAGTGCCCGCGGCGGCCGTCGGGGCCGCGAGGAGAACCCATGCGATCGACCCTGCGTGCCGTGTGGCTGCTGTCGGCCCTTGCCGCCAGCGCCCTGCTGTCCGGTTGCGGCTACAACGCGATCCAGACGCTCGATGAGCAGACCAAGTCCGGGTGGTCCGAAGTGCTGAACCAGTACCAGCGCAGGGCCGACCTGATCCCGAATCTCGTCAACACGGTGAAGGGCTACGCGGCCCAGGAGCAGACCGTGCTGATCGGCGTCACCGAGGCGCGTGCCAAGGCGACCCAGATCAAGGTGGACGCCGCCAACCCGGAGTCGCTGCGGCAGTTCCAGCAGACGCAGGGCGAGCTGTCGAGCGCGCTGTCGCGCCTGCTCGCGGTGACCGAGAACTACCCGCAGCTCAAGTCCGACCAGAATTTCCGCGACCTCCAGGCGCAGCTCGAGGGCACCGAGAATCGCATCACGGTCGCCCGCAACCGCTACATCCAGGCGGTGCAGAACTACAACGTGGCGGTCCGCCAGTTCCCGGTGAACCTGACGGCGATGATGTTCGGCTACAAGGTCAAGCCAAACTTCACGGTCGAAAACGAGGCCCAGATCTCGAAACCGCCGACGGTCGACTTCGGCGGCGCACCGCCGCAGCCGCCCGCACCGAAACCGGCCGGCTGATCGGCGCCGATGCGGTCTGGGCGCCTGCCGTACACCGCGGTCGGCGCGAGCCTGGTGCTCGCGCTGCTCGCCGTCGTGCCGCTGGTGCGCGCCGACGTCGCGGTGCCGCCGGTCGCCCGCGTGACCGATCTCACCGGGACGCTGACCGCCGCGCAGCAGGCGGCGCTCGATAAGACGCTCGCCGACTTCGAGTCCCGGAAAGGCAGCCAGATCGCGGTGCTGATTGTTCCCACGACCGCCCCCGAGGACATCGCGCAATTTGGCATCCGCGTGGCGGACGCCTGGAAACTCGGGCGCAAGGGTATCGACGACGGCGCGATCCTGATCGTCGCCGTCGAGGACCGGCGCATGCGCATCGAGGTCGGCCAGGGACTCGAGGGAGCCGTGACCGACCTCGCGGCCAACCGGATCCTCGAGGAGTATCTGCGTCCGCACTTCCGTGCCGGGGACTTCTATGGCGGCGTGAACGCCGCGGTCGTCCGGCTGATCGGGCTGGTCGACGGCGAGCCGTTGCCGGCCCCGAAGGCGCGCGAGTGGCAGCGGGCGCCCCGCGGCGTCGAACATCTGATCCCGATCCTGCTGGTCCTCGGTTTGATCGCGGGTCCCATCCTGCGGCGGGTCTTTGGCCGACCGCTCGGCGCGGCCGCGACGGGCGGCGTCGCCGGACTGCTGGCCTTCCTGCTGATCGGCGTCATGGGCATTGCGGTGCTGGCCGGCATTGCGGCGTTCGTCTTTGCGCTGCTCGGCGGGCTCGGAGGAGGGACCTGGGGCACCCCCGGGCGCGGTGGCTTTGGTGGAGGGCTCGGCGGATTCGGCGGTGGCGGATTCGGCGGCGGTTTCAGCGGCGGCGGCGGCGGCTTCAGCGGCGGCGGCGCATCGGGCGGCTGGTAGCGTATGAAGCGACTTGGACGGCTGCTGCGCCATCTGATCGAGACCCGCCTCGTGACGCGCCGGCGCTTCCCGCCGGCCGCGCTCGATCGCATCGAGTCGGCAGTCGGCGCGGCCGAAGCGGGCCACGCAGGGGAGCTCAGAATCGTCATTGAGACCGATCTGGACGCGTGGTCGATTCTCTCGGGCAAGACGCCGCGGCAGCGCGCGATCGAGGTGTTTGCGGGATTTCACGTGTGGGACACGGAACTCAACAACGGCGTGCTGCTCTACGTGCTGTGCGCGGACCGCGACGTGGAGATCGTCGCGGATCGCGGCTTCAACGGGCTCGTGACCCCCGAAGAGTGGCGCGGCGTGTGCCAGGCGATGGAGACGGAGTTCCGTGCCGGACGCTGGTCCGAGGGGGCACTCGCGGGCGTGGCGGCAGCTGCGAAGCTGATGGGCCGGCATTTCCCCGCCTCGGGCCAGGGTGTCAATGAACTTCCCGACCGACCGACATTGCTCTAGGGCGCTGGCGCGCGGCGCCGCGATCGCCGCCATCGCGATGCTGGTCGGCTGCTCGCTGCTGCGTCCGCCGCCGCCGCCCCCGGCAGCGCCCGGGCCGCCCCCGGTCGCCGCGCCCGCGCCGGAACCCGCCCGCGCGCAAGCCACGCACCGCTTTGAGTTCGACCCGGCGCGTGAGGATGTCGTCGGGGTCGTCCAGGCGACCACGATCGGCAAGGAAGACACGCTCCCGGACATCGCGCGGCGCTTCAACGTTGGCTACGAGGAGATGGTCCGGGCCAACCCCGGTGTCGACCCATGGCTGCCGGGCGCCGGCCGGGAGGTGATCATTCCGACGCGGTTCGTGCTGCCGGATGCGCCGCGCGAGGGAGTGGTGATCAACGTTGCGGCGATGCGCCTCTACTACTACCCGAAACATGCCAAGGGTACTCCGCAGGTCGTGATCACCCACCCGATCGGCATCGGTAAGGTCGGCTGGCAGACGCCCGAAGGGACGACGAAGATCGTCGCCCGCGTCAAAGATCCGGCCTGGGTGCCGCCGGTGTCGGTCCGCAAGGAGCACCTCGAGGACGGCGACCTGCTCCCCGCCAAGGTGCCGGCGGGGCCCGACAATCCGCTCGGCGCGTACATGTTCAGGCTCGGCTGGCCGAGTTACCTGATCCACGGCACCAACAAGCCCTACGGCGTCGGCATGCGCTCGAGCCACGGCTGCATCCGGTTATATCCGGAGGACATCGCGATCCTGTTCGAGACCGTCCCGATCGGCACGCCGGTGCACGTGGTGAACCAGCCGTACCTGCTCGGCTGGCAAGGCGAGGAGCTTTACGTCGAGGCCTATGGCGCGCTCGAGGACGACAAGCGCGACTGGCAGCATGGTCCGAAGTCGCTGCTCAAGAAGGCCGGCAAGACACCGCTGTGGAAGAGGATCCGGGCGCACGACGCGGACATCGACTGGGAGCGGGCCCGGCAGCTGTCGGAATCGCCGCGCGGCGTGCCCGTCTCGGTGATGAAGCGCAACTCCGACTCGCTCGAGGCGGCAGTCGCGGACGCCCGCAAGGTGCGCAACGATCTGCCCGAGGGCGCGACCTGGGACGGTCACACGGGCCTGCTGATCGATGAGAAACAGTTCGCCGAGATGATCGGCGAGCGCGAGCCAGGTGCGGCGACAAGCCCGGCCGCCGCCGGCCCCGCGACCGCGACGCCGCACTGAAAAAACTCCGGACCGGCACTCGGGCCGGTCCGGGTTACCGCGACGCCGGAGGTATCAGTGCGGCGCGGCTACTGGCGGGATGGCAGCTGATCAGGGGGACAGCTCCACCCGACGACCAGCCTGCCGCGGCTGCGTGACACGCCGATGACGGCCGCCTGATCGCGACCTCCGCGAATCGGCACCGCCAGCACCGCCGCACCGACTGTCACAAACCCGTCATGCGACACGACTAGGCTGCGCCGCGCCGTCCGTCGCGACAAGGATTCCGTGCGCATCCTGATGGTGTCTGACGTCAGCTTCCCGCGGGTCAACGGCGTGTCGACCTCGATCGAGACGTTTAGGCGAAGTCTCGCCGAGCTCGGTCACGAGAGCGTGCTCATCGCGCCGGACTACTGCGCATCAGCCGCGGAAGGCGACCCGAGCGTGATCCGCATCGCCGCGCGGCCGGTGCCGCGCGATCCGGAGGACCGGCTGATGAGCGCGCGGCGGATTCGGGCCTTGGCGCCAGTGCTCGCGGCCGGCGGCTTCGACGTGCTGCACGTGCATACGCCGTTCGTCGCCCACTACGCCGGCGTCGCGCTCGCGCGCCGCCTCGGGCTGCCGGTGGTCGAGACCTATCACACGTTCTTCGAGGAGTACCTGCACCACTACGTGCCGTTGTTGCCGCGCGCGGCGACGCGCTGGCTGGCGCGGCGGCTCAGCGTCAGCCAGTGCCGCGACGTCGCGGCACTCATCGTGCCCTCGGCGCAGATGCTCGCGACGCTGCGCGGCTACGGCGTCACGACGCGCGCCGAAGTACTGCCGACCGGCATCGATCCGGATCGGTTCTGCGGCGGCGACGGCAGCCGGTTCCGGCAGACCCACGGCATCGCGCCCGACCGACCGCTGCTGGTGCACATCTCGCGGGTGGCGCACGAAAAGAACATCGATTTCGTGCTCGAGGCCCTGGCGCTCGTACGCCGCGACGTCCCCGATGTGCTGCTCGCGATCGCCGGGGAAGGTCCGGCGCTCGCGCACGTCAGGCGTCGGGCCGCACATCTGGGGCTTGCGGCCCACGTGCTGTTCGTCGGCTACCTCGCACGCGACGGCGCGCTGCTCGACTGCTACCGCGCAGGCGATGCCTTCGTGTTCGCCTCGCGCACCGAGACCCAGGGGCTCGTGCTCCTCGAGGCGCTGGCACTCGGGGTTCCGGTCGTCTCCACCGCGGTGATGGGAACGGCCGACGTCCTGCGGGGCGCCGCCGGCGCGATCATCGCGCCGGATGACCTCGCAGGGTTCGCGGCGGCAATCGCCCGCGTGCTCAAGGATCCCGCGCTGCGCGCGCGGCTCGCCGCGGCCGCGCCGGGCGATGCCGCCGGCTGGACCGCCCGCGCGATGGCCGAGCGCCTGCTCACGCTGTACCGGTCGGTGACGGCCGCCAATCTCGCCGCCAGCTATAGTGGCGGGGAAGCGCACGAGGAGCTCGTCGAGCATGCCGACTGAATGGCTGCGAGTGATGCTGGAGGAAGTCGCGCGCAAGCGGGCCGAATGGGAGCGCGCCCGTGAGGAGGAGGCGCTGCGGCGCCGCGCGGACGACGCCAGGCGCACGCCACCGCGCGAGCCACGGCGTACATAACGCGCGCCGCCGCCGCCCCCGGCGGCCGGCTCGGGGTTCTGAGGCCCCTGTGCTAATGTGCCCGAAAAGACCCGGGGGATCTTCTGGTTGCGACAGGGGCTTACACGCGGCATTGAAGTGGCCGAGGAGGTTGGCGCGGGCCAAGCGATCGCCCGTGTCCCGACCGCGACAGTCGCATTTATCGGCCGGGCGCTGCGCGGCCCGGTCAGCCGTCCGGTCGCGATCTCGAGCTTTGCCGACTTCCAGTCAGTGTTCGGCGGCTTGTGGCAGCCGAGCACGCTGTCGTACGCGATTGAGCAGTTCTTCGAGAATGGCGGGCGCACCGCCCGCGTCGTCCGGGTCGTCAATGGCGGCCGCCCTGCAACGCTGACGCTGCCGGTCAGCCGGCTCGCATTCCTGACGTTCGAGGCCCAGTGCGCCGGCACTCGCGAATTCCTGCGCGCGGCCGTCGACTACGACAACCTCGGGTCCCAGGACGGGGACAAGTTCAACCTGGTGATCCAGCGCGTCCGCGCGCCGGGCTCGGAGCACGTCGAGGATCAGGAGATCTACCCACGCCTGTCGGTCGACCCTCACTCGGCACGCCACGTCGCGAAGGTGCTCGTCGATTCCTCGCTGGTTCGCCTGCGAGGTCCGGTGCCGCTCGAGCGCCCGCTGCGCACGCACCGCGGCGACGGACGGACCATCGCGGCCTACGTCAGCTCGAACCCCGACGGCGACGACGGCGGGCCGCTGACCGACTACGACATCATCGGCTCGGCGATCGACCGAACCGGGCTGTTCGCGCTGACGGACTCCGAGCCGTTCAACTTTCTGTGCATTCCGCCGCTGACCCGCGACCATGCCGTTGGCCCGAGCACGCTGCTCGTGGCCGCGCGCTTCTGCCGCGAACGCCTGGCATTGCTGTTCGTCGATCCGCCGCCCGCGTGGACGAGTCCGGCGGCCGCGCTCGAAGGCATGCGGCGCTTCGCGTTCGCCAGCGACAACGCCGTGATGTATTTCCCGTCGGTCCAGGCCTACGACCGCCTGCGCGGTCACTTCGAGACCTTTGCGCCGAGCGCCGCCGCGGCCGGGATGCTTGCGAGGCTCGACGTCTCGCGGCCGTTCTGGGCACCGGCCGAGGCCGAGGACGGACCGCTGCGCCCGGGTCTTCGGCCGGCGTGCGCAGTGCCCGACGAATGGCGCGAGCGGCTCGCGACCGTCGGCGTGAATACGCTGCTCTCGGTGCGCGCGCGGCGCACCGTCGGGGCGCGCACGCTCGCCGGCGCGCACGCGAGCGCGCCCGACTGGCGTTACCTCAGCTTCAGGCGTCTGGCGTTCTTCGTGGTCGACAGCGTCGAGCGCGGCACGCGCTGGGTGCTGTTCGAGCAACCCGGGCCGGCCCTGTGGTGGCGGCTCGAGCGGCAGGTATCGGACTTCCTCGAGACGCTCGAGCGCGACGAGGCCTTCCCCAGTCGCCACCCTGACCCGGGCTGGTTCGCGATTTGCGACGAGCGCGTCAATCCGCCGCAGCAGCTCGGCGAGGTACGCTTGCTGTTCGGGTTCGCGGCCCTGCGCGAGGGCGACTGGCACTGCTGGCTGTTGACGCACGGGACCGGTAGCAGCCGGGTCCAGCCGGTGAGCCTCAACCGCCTGCAGTCGGCCGGCGGCAAGCCGCCGCTCGATCCGGACTTCGATGTGGCGACGGTGCTGCAGCAGCACCTGCAGCGCTGAAGCGGGGCCCTGGGCGCCGCCGCGTGCCGCCATTCGGCGGCGACCCTCGCTCTAGAGCGCCTCGCCCGCGGGCGGTCCGTAACCGCCGCCGCCCGGCGTTTCGATTTCGATCTGATCTCCGGCCGCGACGCTGACGGCGTCGGTCGCGCCGAGCACCTCGGCCGTCCCGTCGACGCGCCGTACCGTGGTGCGCCCGCACTCGCCGTTACCGCCGCCGGCCAGTCCGCGCGGCGCGATGCGCCGGTGGTTGGCGAGGATCGCCGCCGCCAGCGGGCGCCGGAACTCGATGCGGCGGACGAGGCCGTCCCCGCCGCGCCAGCGGCCGCTACCGCCCGAGCCGCGGCGGTAGCGGAACTCGCGCAGCAGCACCGGCAAACGCGACTCGAGAACTTCCGGGTCGGTGAGCCGGGAGTTGGTCATGTGGGTCTGCACGCCGCTCGCGCCGGCGAAGCCCGGGCCCGCGCCCGCACCGCCGGCGATGGTCTCGTAGTACTGGCACTCGGCGTCGCCAAAGGTGAAGTTGTTCATTGTCCCCTGCGAGTCGGCGAGCACGCCGAGCGCGCCGTACAGCAGGTCGACGATGCACTGCGAGGTCTCGACGTTGCCGGCGACCACGGCCGCCGGCGGACGCGGATCGAGCAGCGAGCCCGCGGGAATCACGAGCTCGAGCGGCGCGAGGCAGCCCTCATTGAGCGGGATGTCGCTGTCGACCAGCGTGCGGAACACGTACAGCACCGCGGCCGTGCACACCGCGCGTGGCGCGTTGAAGTTGCGCTCCGACTGCGGCGAGGTGCCGGTGAAGTCGATGCGCGCGCTGCCGTGCGTGGCCTCGACGGTGATGGTGACCACCAGCCGCTCGCCGCCATCGAGCTCGCGCTCGTGGCGCTTCGGGCCCTGGCCTGCGATCGCAAGCGCGCGCAACGCCGCGCGCACTCGCGCCTCGGCGTTGGCCTGCACGTGCCCCATGTAGGCGGTCACCGCCGCACGGCCCTGCTCGCGCACCAGCCGCGCGAGCTCACCCGCCCCGCGTGCGTTCGCCGCGAGCTGGGCGGCAAGGTCGGCGAGGTTGCGCGCGATGTTACGGGCGGGCCAGCGCCCGCGACCGAGTAGCTCGCGCACCAGCGCCACCTCGAAGCGTCCGTTGCTGACGATCCGCTCACCCTCGAACAGCGCTCCCTCCTCGTCGATGCGGCGGCTGAACGGTGGCATCGAGCCGGGCGTGATGCCGCCGACATCGGCGTGATGGGCGCGCGAGGCGACCCAGAACGTTGCGACCGGCGACTCCTCGAGGTGCACGGGACTCACGACGGTAAGATCGGGCAGGTGCGTGCCGCCGGCGTAGGGCGAGTTGACGAGGAACGCATCTCCCGCGCGGATCGCGGCGCCGTGGCGGTCGCGCACCGCACGCACGCTGGCGCCCATTGACCCCAGATGGACCGGCATGTGCGGCGCGTTGGCGACCAGGCGCCCGCCGGCGTCGAACACCGCGCACGAGTAATCGAGGCGCTCGCGGATGTTGACCGAGCTCGCGGTCTGGCGGAGCACGGTGCCCATCTGTTCGGCGACGTGCATGTAAAGGCCCCCGAACACCTCGACCAGCACCGGGTCCGCGCGTGCGAGCTCGACGGGGTCTTTCTCGTCCGAGCGTTCCCGCCGCAACACCAGCGCCCCGCCCGCGACGACCTGCGCCGACCATTGCGGCTCGACGATGGTCGTCGCCGTCGCCTCGGCAATGATCGCCGGCCCCTCGATCCGGGCCGCAGCGGCAAGCTGCTCGCGGATGAAGAGCGGCACGCTTCGGTAGCGGCCGTCGAACCAGGCATCGACGTGCGCTGGAGCGGCCGCCGGGCCGCGCCCGGTCGTCGGCAGCAACGGCGGCAGCTCGGCATCGGCCCCGCCGACCAGCTCGACGCTGACTGCGGCGATCACGAGCGCCGACTCGTCGGCCGGCCGGTAGCCGAAACGGCGTGCGTGCTCGCGGCGAAACTCCTCCGCCATCGCCGCGGGGGTCGCGAATTCCACCGGCAGAGCCACGTCCGAGTCGGCGACGCGGATTTCGGCGCGACACTCGCGGCCGGTCTCGGCTGCGCCCTTGAGGGCCTCGCGGGCATCGCCGGCGAGCTCGGCGGCGAGCCGGGTGGCGGCGGCGACGCCGGCGGCGTCGAGCGCAAGGCCGAGCGTGCCGCGGCGCAGCGCCCGCGGCTCGGCCAGTCCTATTCCCACTGCCGACAGCACGCCGGCCAGCGGGTCGATGAATATCGTGTCTATGCCGAGTGCGGCGGCGACGCGGCAGGCATGCTGTCCGCCGGCCCCGCCGAAGCAGGCGAGCGTGAACTGGGACGGATCGTGGCCGGCTCCCAGGCTTACGTGCTTGATGGCATTCGCCATCGTGTCGACCGCGACGGTGAGAAAGCCCTCGGCGACTTCCTCCGCAGCGCGCGCGATCCCGGTCGCGACGGCCATCTCGTCGGCCAGCGAAGCAAAGCGCTGGCGCACGACCCCGGCATCGAGCGGCGCCTCGCCCCGCAATCCGAACACGCTCGGCAGTCGCTCAGGCCTCAGGCGCCCGAGCAGCACGTGGATGTCGGTGACCGCGAGCGGCCCGCCCCGGCCGTAAGAGGCCGGGCCCGGGACGGCGCCCGCCGAGTCGGGCCCGACGGCGCAACGGCCGTCGGCGAAGCGCAGCACGGACCCGCCGCCAGCGGCGACCGTGTGGATGTCGAGCGCTGACACCTGCAGCCGCACCCCGCCGATCGCGAGCTCGCTGCGCCGCGCGTAGCGCCCGTCGTAGAGCGACACGTCGGTCGACGTGCCGCCCATGTCGAAGCCGATCAGGCGCCGGAATCCCGCGGCGGTGCCGGTCTTGACCATGCCGACGAGCCCGCCGGCCGGCCCCGACAGCACGGCGTTCGGGCCGCGGAATGCAGCCGCGGCGGCCAGCCCACCGTGACTTTGCATCAGCTCGAGCCGCGTGCCCGAGCTGAGCGCGGCGAGCTCCGCGGCCAGCGTCGTCACGTAGTGGCCGACGAGCACCGCGAGGTAGGCGTCGGCGACGGTCGTCTGGCCCCGCGGCACGAGCCCCTCGAGCGGCGCCACTTCGTGCGACACGGCGACTGCCGCGAAGCCCGCCGCGCGCGCCAGCCGCGCAGCCTCGCGCTCGTGGGCGGGATGCTGCCAGCCGTGCAGCAGCGCGATCGCGACGCTGGTCGCACCCGCGGCGCGCGCCGCGGCGAGTGCTGCACCGAGGGCTGCGCCGTCGAGCGGCTCGAGCACCTCGCCGCTTGCGGTCACCCGCTCGCGGGCCTCGATCACGTGCGCATACAGCGGCGCGGGCAGCCGGATCTCGCGGGCGAACAGCTGCGGGCGCTCCTGCGTGCCGATGGCCAGCACATCGCCGAGGCCGCGCGTGATCACGAGCGCCGTGACCGCGCCCTGGCGCTCAAGCAGCGCATTCGTCGCGACCGTCGTGCCGACCCGGACGCAGTCGATGGGTGCCCCGTCGCGGCCGTGCGCGGCGAGCAGCGCGCGAATGCCGGTGACGGTCGCGTCCTGGTAGCGGCCGGGCGCGATCGACAGCAGCTTCGCAGCCACGATGCGCCCGGCCGGCGTGCGCCCCACGATGTCGGTGAAGGTGCCGCCGCGGTCGACCCAGAACTGCCAGCCGGCGCTCATCGGTGGCCGGGGTGATCGCGCGCTGCCTCGATCCGGCTGCGCCCGCATGCCATTCCCACTCGCGGCTCCATGCGTCTACATTAGCGCGGTTTGGGCTTGGCGCAGGACGGCTCGCGGCCGGGAGGCCAGACTCGTGGTCGATCACAACAGGCAACACCGGGCGCAGCCCGCCACCCGCGGTCAGGTGCGCAGCGAGGCGATCTGGCGCGCGGTCGCCGCGATTCCGCGCGGTTCGGTCACCACCTACGGCGGGATCGCCGCGACCGCCGGCTACCCGCGCGCCGCGCGCCTCGTCGGGCATGCACTGAAAACGGCGCCGGCCGCGCTCAGGCTTCCGTGGCACCGCGTCGTCGGTGCCGGCGGGCGCATTGCCTTTCCGCGGGGCAGCCGTCTGCACCGCGAGCAGCAGCGGCGGCTCGAGTCGGAAGGTATCACGGTGCGGCAGGGGCGCGTCGCGCTGCCGCGCGTCAAGGATCTCGATGCGCTGCTGTGGGGAAGCGACGGCTGATAAGATCCGCGCTCGGGGGCCTTAAGGCAGCACGCGATGGATCGCTACGTCGTCTTCTCGCACGGCAAGGAGAGCGGGCCGTGGGGCACGAAGATCTCGGCGCTTGCCGACATCGCGCGCGTCGAGGGCTACGAGGTCGAATCGGTCGACTACCGCGGCATCGACGATCCGCGCGAGCGGGTGACCCGCCTGCTCGCCTACTGCCGCGACTTCCGGGGCCGCCTGGTGCTGGTCGGATCCAGCATGGGCGGACACGTATCGGCGTCCGGGTCGCGGCTGCTGCGTGCCGCGGGCATGTTCCTGATGGCGCCGGCGTTCTACATGCCGGGCTACGAGGACCAGACGCCGCAGCCGGCGGCCTGCCCAATCACGATCGTGCACGGCTGGCGCGACGATGTCGTGCCGGTGGAGCACAGCGTGCGCTTCGCGCGCGAGTACGCCGCGACGCTGCACGTGCTCGACACGGACCATCGCATGCAGGACAGGGTTGCCGAGATCGGCTACTACTTCGAGTACTTCCTGGCCTCGCTCGACAAGTTCGGCGAGTGACGCCTACGGCTCGCGGGAGGCCTTCGGTGCCCGGGACCAGCCGCTGCTGCTTGCTGCCGGGACCGGTGGTCACCGGCTGCGGCGGCGCCGCGCGCTGGACGGGCGCTGGCCGCGGCCGTGCGGTCGGCACCGGGTCGCCGCGGTGAACGCGCCCGGCTGGCAGGTCTACATCGTCGAGACCGAGCGCGGCACGCTCTACACCGGCATCACGACCTCCCTCGAGCGGCGCCTCACCGAGCACGCGCGCGGGCGCGGCCGTGGCGCACGCTTCTTCAGGCTCGGCGCGCCGGCGCGCCTGCGTTACGTCGAGGCCGCAACGGACCGCGCCCAGGCGCAGACGCGCGAAGCCGAGATCAAGCGCCTCAGCCGGCGCGCGAAGCTCGCGCTGATTGCCGCGCTGCCCGCGGCGATCCCGTGATCCGGCTCCTCGGACTCGACCGCACGGGCCTGTGGCTGACGGCACGCGTGCTGGCGGCCTGGGTACGGCCCACGCCGTTGCCGCTCGATCAGGCCGAGCGACTGCGCGGCCGCGGACGCCGGGTTCTGTACGTGCTCGAACGCCGCTCCGTGACCGACCTGCTGGCGCTGACGATCGCCTGCCGTGGCATCGGGCTGCCTTCGCCGCTGCGTCGCTTCACGCTCGGCGCGGCGCGCGAGCCGCGGCCGCTGATCGCCCTCGAGCGGCGCCGGGGCTGGCTCAGGCGGCGGGCCGACCGACGCGTCCCCGAGCGGCTGATGCGCCTGCTCGATGCGGCAGTGGCCGCGGCCGACTTCGACCTGGACCTGGTCCCGGTGTCGGTGTTCTGGGGGCGGGCGCCCGGCAAGCAAGGATCCTGGTTCAGCGTGATGTTCCGCGAGGACTGGACCTTCGTGGGTCCGTTCCGCCGCTTCCTGTCGACCGTCGTCAACGGCCGCCGCACGCTGGTACGGTTCGGCGACCCGAGCGCGCTCGGCGACTTTCTCGGCGCCGGCGTCGAGCCGCGGCGCGCGGCGCGGCGGCTGACGCGCGCGATGCATACCGAGTTCCGCAACGCCCGCGCCGCGGTCGTTGGGCCGGATCTCTCGCACCGCCGCACGCTGATTGCAGAGGTTCTCAGCAAGCGGGCCGTGCGCGCGGCGGCGGCGCTCGAGGTCCGCGACCGGAACCTGAGCCGCCACGAGGCGCTGACGATCGCGCGCCGCTACGCCTACGAGATCGCCGCCGACATCTCGCCGCGCTTCGTGGCCTTCGCGGCCGCCGTGCTCAGCCGCATCTGGAACCGGCTGTACGACGGCGTCGAAGTGCTGCACGCCGAGCGGCTCGAACTCGCCGGGCAGGGTGCGCAGGTGATCTATGTGCCGTGCCACCGCAGCCACATGGACTACCTGCTGCTCTCCTACGTGATCTACACGCACGGTTTCGCCGTTCCGCACGTCGCCGCCGGCGTCAATCTCAACCTGCCGCTGATCGGCCGGCTGGTTCGCAAGGGTGGCGGGTTCTTCCTGCGCCGCAGCTTCAAGGGCAACGGGCTGTATGCAGTCGTGTTCATGACCTACCTCGGAGTCATGATGACGCGCGGGCACTCGATTGAGTACTTCATCGAGGGCGGCCGAAGCCGCACCGGACGACTGCTGTGGCCCAAGACCGGAATGCTGGCGATGACCGTGCGCAGCTATCTGTCCGAACCGGCCCGTCCGGTCGTGTTCGTGCCGGTCTACTTCGGCTACGAACGGCTGTTCGAGGCCAAGACGTACATTGGCGAGCTGTCGGGGCAGGCGAAGCAGAAGGAGACCGTGCTGGGGCTGCTGCGGGCGGTGCCGAAGCTCCGCGGGCGCTTCGGCCGCGTGTTCGTCAGTTTCGGCGAACCCATCGCGCTCGATGCGCACCTCGACGCCAGCGCACCCGGCTGGCGCGCGGACCGTGGCCCGCGCCCGGCCTGGCTCGGCGCCGCCGTCGATTCGCTCGCCTGGACCATCCAGTGCGGCGTGAACTCGGCGGCCGCGATCTCGCCGGTGGCGCTGCTCGGCCTTGCGCTCCTGTCCATGCCCCGCCAGGCGATGCCCGAGGCGGACCTCGTGCGCCAGCTCGAGCTGTACCGGCGCCTGGCGTGGCTGGCGCCGTATTCCCGCGACCTGTGGTGCACCGAGCTCGACGGCGCGGCGATCATCGAGTACGGGCGGCACCTGCGGATCATCGAGACCGTTGCGCACCCGCTCGGAGCCGTGGTGCGGATGAACGAGGAGAGCGCGATCCTGTGCGCCTACTACCGGAACAACATCCTGCACGCCTATGCGCTGCCGTCGCTGATCGCCTGCGCCTTTTTGCATAACGCGGCGATGCGCACCGAGGACGTGCAGCGGCTGGCCTGGCGCATCTACCCCTATATCGCGCAGGAGCTGTTCCTGCGCTGGCCGGAAGCGGGCGTACCGGCAGTCGTCGACGGGCTGCTCGAAGCGTTCGCCGGCCTCGGGCTGCTCGAGCGGTCGGCGGACGGAGCCATCTGGCGCCGGCCGCGGACCGGCAGTGCCGAGGCCGTGCAGCTCTCCGTGCTCGCCCAGGCGACGCTGCAGGTGATCGAGCGCTACTACCTCGCGATCGCGCTGCTCGTGCAGGCGGGCCCGGGCGCGATCACCCAGGACGCACTCGAGAACCGGTGCCACCTGATGGCGAGCCGCATGTCCCATCTGTACGAACTGCGCTCGCCGGAGTTCTTCGACAAGACGCTGTTCCGCCAATTCCTCGACCTGCTGCGCTCGCGCAACGTGATCGCACTCGCGCCGGGCGGCTGCCTGACCTACGATGAGGCGCTGCCCGCCGTGGCGAACGACGCACAACTGGTGCTCTCCGAGCAGATCCGGCACAGCATTCTTCAGGTCACTCACGCATAGGGCTCGAGCGGGCAGTCAGTCGTGCCATCCAAGCTGCAGCATGGGTGCGATGCGCGCGCCGCGGCGGGTACGTCGGGCGGGCGGCTGACCCCGGCCGTAAGGCTCATCGGTACCGCATTCGTGGCGGCGTGGCTGTGTGCGTCGGCTGCAGCCCAGGAGCCGGCGGGCGCGGCGGCTCCCGAGGGCCGCGACTTCGTGCCCGCCTACCTCAAGCCCGAGACCGCCGACTACGAGGTCTACTACGAGGAACTGCGCCGCGCCCGTTTCCTCGAGTCGGTCGCCCAGGAACTCAACCACGTGCTCGCGCTGCCGGCGACCGTGACCCTGCGGATCGCGGAATGCGGCCACAGCACGACGAGCTGGCTGCCGGAAACGCACACCGTGACGGTCTGCTATGAATTCCTCGATGCCGTGCTCGCGATCGCGAGCACCGCGGCACCGTCGCCGGCGCGGGCCGAGCAGCTGTTCTCCGGCGCCGTCACCTTCGCGCTGTTCGGCGAAGTCGGCCAGGCGCTCGTTAGTCTCTACGGGCTGCCGGTCCAGAAGAGCCCGCCGCAGGCGGGCGATGAGTTCGCGGCGATCACGCTCGCCGCGGCGGAGCAGGATGGCGACGGCAGCGCGGCCGCCGCGGTCGAGTTCTTCGACGCGGCGCTCTCGAAGCCTGGGTCCGGCTTCGAGTACCTCGAGACGCACGGCTTCGACCGCGCGCGCCTCGAATCTGTCGCCTGCATCCTGTATGGCAATGCGCCGCTGAACCATCGCCGTGCGCTCGCCCGCGGGATCCTGTCGCCGGCCCGTGCGCCGCGCTGCGCCGAAGAGATGGTCGCGGCCGCCAAGGCCTGGGACCTGTACCTCAAGGATCACACGCGGGTGCCGGCGGCGCGGCCGTAGACGGCGCACGCCAGCGCCTCAATCGATGCCCGGGCGCTCCCGCAGCCGCTTGACACCAGTGCGCTGCTTCTTGCCCGCCAGGCGCCGCTCGTGCGAGGCACGGGTCGGTTTGGTGGCGCGGCGGAGCTTTGGCCGTATGCGGGCCGCGGCGATCAGCTCGGCCAGCCGCTCGAGCGCATCGCGGCGATTGCCTTCCTGCGTGCGGTGGCGGTGTGCGGCCAGCACGAGCCAGCCGTCGCGGGTCAGCCGCCGCCCCGCCAGCGTCGCGAGCCGCGCACGTGCCCACTCATCGAGTATCACCGACTCGCCGGCATTGAACCTGAGCTGCACGGCCGTCGCGACCTTGTTGACGTTCTGACCGCCCGGGCCCGGGGAGCGCAGGTAGACGAACTCGAGTTCGGAATCGGGAACCTCGAGCCCGGCGGCAATCTCGATCACCGCGCTCAGGCCTCGAACGGGTTGCGCCCCGGGTGCGACTTGGCACTGGCCAGCGGGCCGCCGGTGACTGCCGCCGGCTCGCGACGCAGCGCCGGGAGCACTCCCTGGCCGATGATCCGGCCGTCGGCATCGAACATGCGCACGTCGAGCTGCGCCCGCGGGATCGTGATGCCGCGGGCCTTGAACAGACGCCAGATCGCGCGGTTGACGTCGGAGCGCACGTTGTTGACTCCCGCCTCGGGGTCGGCGATCCAGAACCTGAGCTCAAGGTCGAGGCCGTAGTCATGAAAGCCCATCAGCCGCGCGACCGGCGGCGTGTCCTTGAGGATGCGCGGCGAGCACATCGCGGCCTCGAGCAGCACCTGCATGGCGATTTCCGGGTCGTCGTCGTAGCTGATCCGGACCGGGAGCTTGAGCCGCACCTTCTTGTCGCTGTAACTCCAGTTGATGACCTGGTTGGTGATCAGGTTCTGGTTCGGAACCAGCGTCTCGACGCCGTCGCGGTCGCGCACCACGACGTAGCGGCCGCGCAGCTCCTGCACCCAGCCGAAGCCCTCCGTGCTGGTGCCGATCGTGCCGGTGAAACTGATCACATCGCCCGGCTTGATCGACTTGTCCATCAGCAGCACGAAGCCGCTGACGAAGTTGGCCGCAATGGCCTGCAGGCCGAAGCCGAGCCCCAGGCCGAGCGCGCCGCCGAAGATACCGAGCGCACCGAGATTAAGGCCCGAGGCCGACAGGCCGAGCAGCACGCCGAAGCCAATCAGGAAGGCATAGGCGAATTTCGCGACCGCAATGCGGGTGCTGGGCGCGAGCCCGTACAGCGTCGCCACCCGGCGCTCGAGCACCCGGCCGATCCAGGCGCTGATGATCACGAACGCGATCACCGTGAACAGCG
>Ga0209415_10009757_pt1 | contig 16444 bp, 11 predicted proteins | sample PeaSoiSIISIP2007_FD_187696 | JGI IMG/M metagenome (GOLD analysis project Ga0209415, IMG submission 187696) | Peat soil microbial communities from Weissenstadt, Germany - SII-SIP-2007 (SPAdes) (version 2) | ecosystem: Environmental > Terrestrial > Soil > Wetlands > Peat | place: Germany...
GGGAAAATCATGCGCTGGCATTCGGGCAAGCGCCACCTGCTGGGCACGAAGAAGCCGCGGCGCATGCGCAAGCTGCTCAATAAGGTTCAGGTGAACAAAGCGGACGAGCGCAACATCCGTCTCGCGCTTCCTTACGGACTTTAGTTTTCGGTCGTTTTTCGTACCGTGCCAGGCAGAGCGTAACGGGTGCCTGCAGGCCGGTTGCCGCGAAAATATCCGGGGCGCAATGCAGTTCAATGAGACAAACCCGTCTTGTTGCCCGCGTGTGCTTGCGGGCGGCCGGGCCGCGTTTGTCTCCCCGTTTAGCCACACGATGATCCGTTCCTTAGATTGAATTTGTGAATCGCAATTCATTGAGAGCGCCCGCGAGGCGCGCACGAGGAGACGAGAACCATGCCTAGAGTTAAACGCGGAACAAAGCGCCGAGCCCGCCGCAAAAAGCTGCTGAAGCACGCCAAGGGATTTTTCCTCACCAAGGGCAAGCTCTTCCGGTCCGCCAAGGAAGCGGTGAACCGCTCGCTGCGGTACACCTATCGCGACCGCCGGACGCGCAAGCGCGATTACCGCACGCTGTGGATCCAGCGCATCGGCGCCGCCGCACGCGCGAACGACACCACCTACAGCAAGTTGATTCACGGCTTGAAGGCGGCGGGAATCGACATTGACCGGAAGATTCTGGCGGACATGGCCGTGCGCGATGCCGAGGGTTTCGCCGCGCTGGTGATTTCGGCGAAGCAGCACATGAAGGCAGCGCCAGCCGCGCCGCCGCAGCCAGCGGCGTAGAATTTGGGCGAAGTCATGTAGCTCACCTCGGCGAAGCCGGGGTGAAGATTTTCGGCTCCGCTCTTGTCTTTGCTTTTCTTGCGCTCGGGACTGGCCCGAAAAGCCTCAGGCCTTCCCGACCAAAATCGTCGGGAAGACCTGAGCTACATAAGGGCAAGGCCGCTGCCGATACGGCGGCGCTATGCATTTCACGCGCTAGCTGATATTTTCACGATTGCCTTGTAGGGGCGGGTCTGAGACCCGTCCCTACGACTGCACAACACCTCTCGATGACGACCGATCCCACAACGCAAACCCTTGGGCAGCTCGGGGACACGACGCCCGAAAAAGTTACGGCTCGCTTCGCCAAAGTGCGCGGAATTTTCGATTTCACGGTCAGCGCTACTCCCCTCGATTGGAAAGCGGCCCGCGACGCTTGGCTCGGCCGCAAGTCGGGATTCCTGTCGCAGATCGCAGAAAACTGGCTCAAAACCGCTTCGAAGGAATTGAAGCCGATCGTCGGGCAGGAACTAAACAAGCTCAAAGCGCACGTCGAAGCAACGCTCGAAGAAAAGCGGAAGGAAATCGAGGTGGCTGCGGACCAATCCGCGGCGGCGCGCGATCAAATCGATCTTTCGCTGCCGGGCGTCGAACGCGCGATCGGGACGCGGCACCTGATCCGGCAGACCTACGAGGAACTCGAGCGCATTTTCCTCTCGATTGGATTCCGCGTGGTGGAAGGGCCCGAGATCGAAACGCCCTACTACAATTTCGAGGCGCTCAACATTCCCGAGCACCATCCGGCGCGCGACAATATGGACACCTTCTACATCGAAGGCTCGCGGGCAGGCCACCTGCTGCGGACGCACACCTCGCCGATGCAGATCCGCACGATGGAAAAAGAAAAGCCGCCGGTGCGCATCATCGTCCCCGGAAAAGTCTATCGCCGCGACAATCCCGATTCGACGCACGGCTACATGTTTCACCAGATCGAAGGCCTGGCCGTGGATACCGACATCACCTTCTGCGATTTCAAGGGCACGGTGGAATATTTCGTGCGCGAATTCCTGGGACCGAAGGCCAAGACGCGCCTGCGGCCGAGTTATTTTCCGTTCACCGAGCCTTCGGCGGAAGTAGACGCGACTTGCCACGTCTGCGGCGGGAGCGGTTGCCGCGTGTGCAAGTTTTCGGGCTGGATCGAACTTTTCGGCGCGGGGATGGTGGATCCCGCCGTTTATGGCTTCGTGAAGTACGACGCGGAAAAACTTTCGGGCTTCGCTTTCGGCATGGGCGTGGACCGCCTGGCGATGATGAAATACGGAGTCAGCGAATTGCCCGTGCTCACGCAGAACGACGTGCGCTTCCTGCGGCAATTTCCGTGATGATCCGATCAGGATTGTCATCCCGAGGGCGCAACGCGCCCGAGGGATCTCTCTTCGGCGATAAGCGGCGGCGAGTTCGGCACACGAAGAGAGATTCCTCGGCCAAATACGGGCCTCGGAATGACACGCGCGCAGCGTAGGCCGAATCAAGTTGGTGGATGCGAAAATGCTGGCAACAGACTCGAAAGAGCGTTTTTCGAATCGCGTGAAGGACTACGTCCGCTACCGGCCAGGATATCCGCGCGCGGTTCTGGATCTGCTTCGCGAGGAATGCGGCTTCGCGCCGGAGTCCGTGGTCGCGGATATCGGTTCGGGGACGGGAATCCTGACGCAGATGCTGCTGGAAAACGGGAACGTCGTCTATGGCGTCGAGCCGAACGCGGAGATGCGCGCAGCCGGCGAGAGTCTTCTGCAAAGGTACGCGCGGTTTCGCAGCGTGGCGGGATCGGCGGAAGCCACAACGCTGCCGGATGCCGGCGTGGATTTTGTGTTCGTCGGGCAGGCGTTTCACTGGTTCGAGCCAAAGGCGGCGCGCGCGGAATTCGAGCGCGTGTTGAAGCCACGAGGCTGGGTTGCGGTGATTTGGAACGAGCGCAAGCAGAATGAAACGGCGTTCCTGCGTGAGTACGAGACATTTTTGCGCACGTTTGGAACGGATTACGAAAAAGTCTCGGAGAAGTACCCGCAGGACCGTTCCATGAGGAAGTTTTTCGGCGCAGGCGCGGGCGGGAAAAAATCGTTCGCCAACGAGCAGGTATTCGATTTCGACGGATTGCGCGGGCGGCTGCTAAGCTCGTCGTATTCGCCGCCAAAAGGCCATCCGCAACATGAGCCGATGCTCAAGGCGCTCGAGAAATTGTTCGCGGAGCACGCACAAGACGGTCGCGTGCGGTTCGAGTACCTAACGCACGTTTATCACGGGCAGTTGGGATAGGCGTGGAAAAGAAAATGGTTGTCATCCCGAATTCGCCGCAGCGAATGAGCGATCTCTCCTGGAGCGGCCGGGTGGCGAGGACTTCACGCGAAGAGAGATTCCTCAGCCGACTGAACGGCGTCGGCTTTCGGAATGACAACGCGGAAGAGTCAGGCAACAGAGAGCGATGAAGATTGTCTACAACTGGCTGAAGGAGTTCGTGGACGTGACGGCGCCGGCGGCGGAGCTGCGTTCGCGGCTTTCGCTTGCGGGCGTGGCGGTGGATTCGGTGGAGGAATCGGCGGCGGGGCCGGTGCTCGACGCGGAAATTACCGCGAACCGTCCCGACTGCCTGGGCCACTACGGAATGGCGCGCGAAGTGGCGGCGATATACCGGCTGCCCGTGAAGCCGATGGCTCCGAAGCTGAAGGAAGCGGCGATCAAGGCATCGGACGCGGCGCGCGTGGAAATCGAAGCGCCGGAGCTTTGCGGGCGCTACACGGCGCGCGTTTTGCGCGGCGTGAAAATTCAGCCGTCGCCCGATTGGCTGCGCCAACGCCTGGAAGCGATCGGACAGAACTCGATCAACAACGTGGTGGACGTGACGAACTACGTGATGTTCGAGCTCGGGCAGCCGATGCACGCGTTCGATCTCGACAAGCTCAGCGAACGCCGCATGGTAGTGCGTCGCGCGCGCGCAGGCGAAAAAATCCGCACGCTCGACGGGGTGGAGCGCGCACTAACGAAGGACATGTGCGTGAACGCTGACGCTTCGCGCGCGGTCGGAATTGGCGGGGTGATCGGCGGATCCGAGAGCGAAATCAGCTTCAGCACCCGCAACATTCTGCTCGAGTCCGCCTGGTTCGATGCGATTTCGGTGCGGCGCACGGCGAAGGCGCTGGGGCTGCGGACGGAGGCGTCGTATCGCTTCGAGCGCGGCTGCGATCCGGAGATGGCGGAGCTGACCTCGCGCCGCGCCGCCGAGATGATTCAGCAATTGGGCGGGGGCGAAATTCTATCGGGCGTCGTGGACGTCTATCCGGGCCGCGCGGCCGCGCCGGCGATCGAACTTTCGCGGAAGGAACTGCTGCGCGTGATGGGCGCGGATGTGCCGGACCGCGACATCGAGGAAATTCTGACGGCGCTCGGGTTTCGTCCCGCGCGGACCGACTCGCATCAGGGGACGCCCGGTTCGCTGCTGGCGGTTTGGAAATGCACGCAGCCTTCGTGGCGGCGCGACGCCTCGCGCGGGATCGATTTGATTGAAGAGGTCGCGCGGCACTACGGATACGACAAGTTCCCGCCGCAGCTGCCTCCGGCAAAGCAGCCGGCGCATCGTCTGCCGCACGCCGAGGCGCAGGATAGGCTGCGCGAGCGAGTGGTTGCGCTCGGGTATCAGGAAATTGTGGCGATTCCGCTGGTGGATGCGCGCCGCGACGAAATTTTCCGCGCGGTCGGCGTTGCTCCCGCGGTGATCGGCAATCCGCTGGCGGAAGATGCGTCGGTGATGCGCTCGACGGGAATCGTGAGTATGCTGGGCGCTCTGGAGTGGAATTTGAATCACGGGCAGCGCAATCTGCGCCTGTTTGAAATCGGCAAGACGTACGAGCTGCGGGACGGCGAGCCAGTCGAGACGCCGGTGCTGACGCTGGGCGCGACCGGCCTGGCACGCGAGAAGACGATTCACGAAGCGGCGCGCGAATTTACGTTTGCAGATTTGAAGGGCGACCTCGACGGCATCGGCGCACTTGCTGGAGGTTTTTCTTGGCAAGCGGGCGGGCCGGCATGGCTTGCGGGCGGGCGCGCGGCACGGCTCTCGATGGGACGGAACGGCCAGCAGCACGACGGCTCGACGCTCGTCGAACAAGGGATCGCGGGACAACTCGCGCGACGGATTGCGGACCAGATGAAGCTGCGCCAGGAGATCTTCGTTGCGGAGCTGCGACTCGAGCCGCTGCTGGCGAGCATTGAAGCGGCGAGGGCGACTCAGAAATTCGCGCCGATTCCGCGGTTTCCGGCGGTCGAGCGCGATTTCTCGCTGGTGCTCGCCGATGGCGTGGCGTTCGCGACAGTCGCCGATGCGATTCGCGCGCTAGCGATTCCGGAGCTGCGAAGCATCGAGGCCGCCGATGTGTTCCGCGGCGGGAAAATGCCGGCGGGAAAATTCTCGTTGATGATCCGGGTGACGTTTCAGAGCGGCGAGACGACGTTCACCGACGCGCAGATTGCGGAATTTTCGGCGCGGATCGTCGCCGCGCTGGAAACCAAATTGGGCGCCACGCTTCGCGCCAGCTGAAGTCGATGCGGCGCGTCTCTGATCTGTCATCCCGAGGGCCGATCTTGCCCGAGGGATCTCTCTTCGATTGGCCACGAGGCGAATGCGTCACACGAAGAGAGATTCCTCAGCCCGACTGAACGGCGTCAGGCTTCGGAATGACAGCTACTCTAATATGCGTCTCAATAGAATCTGAGGCGATTCCGATGCCTCGAACATACTACGTCTATATCCTCGCAAGCCTCTCGGGTGTTCTCTACACCGGCGTCACAAACAACCTTCACAGCCGCGTTGCTCAACATCGGCTCAAGCTGATTTCGGGCTTCACCAAGAAGCACAACGTAACCAGGCTCGTGTACTTCGAAATGTTCGGCGACGTGCGCATGGCGATTGTGAGAGAAAAAGAGGTCAAGGCATGGCGGCGGGCGAAGCGAGTCGCTCTCATCGAATCGATGAATCCGAAGTGGGCGGATTTGGCAACCGATTGGTTTCCGAGCGTAATGCCGCAATAACTGTCAATTCGAGCGGGAAGTAAATGGATTGTCATCCCGAAGGCCTTTAGGCCTGAGGGATCTCTCTTGGAGCGACCGGGTGGCGAGCGCTTCACACGAAGAGAGATTCCTCGGCCCGATGGACAACTCGGGCCTCGGAATGACAACCACGTTTTGCATGCGCGACTGCCAAACGGTGGTTGCGCGCGTGGCGGCGATGGCCGACAATGGCGGCAGCCCGGCGATCCAGGAAACGGGGAGCGCGAACGTGAAAATCGAAATTTACGATCAGGCGTACAACGTCAACGCGGATCAGAATGAACAATATCTGCAGGAACTCGCGGCGTACGTGGACGGCAAGATGCGCGAGATCGCGTCGGCGACGCGGATGGTGGACTCGCTGAAAGTGGCCGTGCTCGCGTCCCTGAATATCGCCGACGAGCTGTTCACGCTGCGCGGACGCCAGCAGGAAATTGACGGCCCGCTGCGCAAGCGCGTGGAGAAGTGCGTCGCGCTGGTGGAAAAAGCTCTCGAACAATCGAACTGACGCGGCCCACCGGCGGTCTCTTTCGATCAGCGGAACACCCCCTGCCTTGCAGTACACCTTCGGGCGCAACCCATTGGACGGGGCCGACATCTGCTATATGATCGGTGTTGGGGTTACGGAAAGCCTCGGTCAGGCATGCAAAATCGAAGGGCAACACGGTATCTGGCGGTCCCGGTAGCGCTCCTCGCGCTGCTGTTGATCGGTATGACGCTTGGAAGCGTCGTGTGGCATCACCACACCGGCTCTGCCGAAACGACCTGTCCGATCTGCCACCTGAGCCACCAGCCAATTGACCGGCCGACTGCGACAAATCACGCGCCGACTTTTGCATTGGTAGCACCGACGCCGGAACCACGCGACTCCGGCCTGGCGCCGAGCCCCGCCGTTCGGCGCGTTCCCGCACGAGCTCCTCCCACCGCGTAAGACCTCGCTTGTCCCGTGCCAGCCGCGGCACACCTAATCCACATCCGTTTCGTCAGCTGAGGATTAACTTCTATGCGTATACGAAAATTGCATTTTGCGGTTTCAGTGATGGCAGTGTCGATTGCCGCCGGCAGTTCGCCCGCGAACGCGCAGGCGACTTCACCCACGCAGGGACCGGTGAAGATCACGCTCGACGACGCGATCCAGATGGCGCTGGCGCACAACCACACGCTGGCGGCCGCGCGCTCGACGATCCAGCAGAGCGAAGCCCAGGAAATCACGGCCAACTTGCGGCCGGACCCCGTGCTGTTGGGAGACGCGCAGTTTCTGCCGCTCTTTCATCCGGACCAGGCGAGCGCGGATTACGTCAACAGCGCGGCGCAGTTCGATCTAGGGGTCAGCTACCTTTTCGAGCGCGGCAAGAAGCGGCAGCACCGGCTGGCCGCGGCGAAGGATCAAACCGCCGTGACGCGCTCGCAGGTGGCGGACAACGAGCGCAGTCTCGCGTTCCAGGTGGCCACGCTGTTCACGAACGCGCAGCTCGCGGAATCGGTGCTCGATCTGGCGGAGCAGGACCTGAAAAGTTTTCGGAATACAGTGGACATCAGCAAGGAACGTTATCGCGCGGGCGACATCAGCGAGGGCGACTACCTGAAAATCAAGTTGCAGCTGCTGCAGTTTCAGGCCGACGCTTCGCAGGCGAAGCTCGCGCGCGTGCAGGCGCTATCGGACCTGCGGCAGTTGCTCGGCCGCGAATCCGTGCCGCTCGATTACGACGTGGCGGGCGCGTTCGATTACCAGCCGCTCAGCGCGAAGATGGAGGATCTGCAAGTGAAGGCGCTGGCGACGCGTCCCGACCTACGCGCCGCGCAGCAGGGCGTGACCACCGCGAACAGCCAGTACGAACTCGCGAAAGCGGACGGCAAACGCGACGTGACAGCGCAGATCAGCTATACGCACACGGCGGCCGTGAGCACGGCTTCGCTCTTCGGGCAGGTCCAGCTACCGATTTTCGACCGCAATCAGGGCGAAATCGCGCGCACGCATTTTGCCATCACGCAGGCGCAGGAGCAGGAGAAGGCGGCGAGCGACCAGGTGTTGACGGACGTGGAGGACGCGTACGAGGGCCTGCAGTCGAACGACCAGATCATTCAGCTCTACCGTTCGGGCTATCTCGACGAAGCGAAGCAGGACCGCGATATCAGCGAATACGCGTACAAGCGCGGCGCCGCGAGCTTGCTCGATTTCCTGGATGCCGAGCGGAGCTATCGCGCGACCGAGCTGGCGTACCGGCAGTCGCTCGCGGCGTACTTGCTGGCGCTCGAACAGCTCCGCGAAGCCGTGGGAACGAGGAGCCTGCCATGAGCACTCGAAAATTCATGCACGGCAGCCGCTCGCTCGCGATCACCGGGACACTTGTGTTCGCGGGCGCGCTCGCGGGATGCAGCTCGAACCGCAGCGCCAGCGAAATGACGTCGTATTCCTCGCAGGCGTCGAAGTCCGCCACTCCGCAACTTTTCACGATTCCGCAGGACCAGGTATCGCACGTGCAGGTCGTCACGATCGCGCCGACGAAAATCACGCGCACGCTGCGGCTGACGGGAGCGGTGGCCTACAACGCGTTCAAAACCACGCCGGTGATCACGCAGGTGGGCGGCCCGGTGAGCCGGATTTTGGTGGTGCCGGGCCAGCACGTGCGCCAGGGCGAGCCGATGCTGGAGGTATCGAGCCCCGATTATTCGTTGCAGCTCGCCACGTATACGAAGGCGCGCGAAACGTTTCGCGTAGCAGACAAGAACTACGACCGCGCGAAGGATCTCTACGAGCACAACGCCATTGCCGAGCGCGACCTGCTGCAGGCCGAATCAGACCGCAATCAGGCGCAGGCGGATCTGAACGCGTCCGAACAGGCGATGAAAATTCTCGGAATCAAGAATCCGGAGGATCTGGCGAAGGCACCGTCGTCGGCCCAGATTCCCGTGATCGCGCCGATGAGCGGCGAAGTGGTCGAGCGGCTGGTCGCGCCGGGCCAGGTGATCCAGGCGGGCCAGACGCAGGCGTTCACGATTTCCGACATGAGCTCGGTATGGGTGCTGGCCAACGTCTATCAAGGCGATCTGGCGTATGTGAAGACGGGCGACGACGTGGTGGTACAGACGGATGCCTATCCGCAAAGCTTCCACGGGAAGATTTCGTATGTTTCGGCGGGGCTCGATCCGAACACGCGCACGCTGCAGGCGCGCATCGTGGTCGATAACCCCGGCGAAAAATTGAAACGCGACATGTATTGCACCGTCACGGTTACCGCCGGCGTGATCCAGAACGCGATCGGGGTGCCGGATGCGGCGGTTCTGCGCAACGACGAAAACCAGCCGTTCGTGTACGTGGAAACGGGGTCGAATCAGTTCGGCAGGCGAATGGTCGAGATCGGCGAGAGCCAGAGCGGCCAGACGCAAATTCTGAAAGGGCTCTCCGTGGGAGAAAAAGTGGTGGGCGATGGCAGCCTGTTTCTCCAATTCGCGAATTCGTTCCAGCAGTGAGGGCGTGGCCTAAGAAAAAATGATCCACCGAGTCGTCCAATTCGCATTGCGGCAGCGGTTCTTGATCTTGATCCTGACGGCACTCATTGCAGTCGGCGGAGGGGTCTCGTTCCAGCACATGCCGGTGGACGCCTACCCGGATCTTTCTCCGCCGATGGTAGAAATCATCACACAATGGCCGGGGCATGCGGCGGAGGAAGTCGAACGGCTCGTCTCGCTGCCGACCGAAATCGAAATGAACGGCGTGCCGAAGCTGGACGTCATGCGCTCAATTTCGCTCTACGGCCTTTCGGACGTGACGCTGACGTTCGACGAAGACACCGACAACTATTTCGCGCGGCAGCTGGTGTTTCAGCGCTTGAGCGAGGTCAGCTATCCCTCCGGCGTGACGCCGACGCTCTCGCCGCTCTCCAGCCCCTCGAACCTCGTCTACCGCTACGTGATCCAAAGCCCGGACCGCTCGCCGCAGGAACTGAAAACTTTCGAAGATTGGGTGATCGAGCGCGAATACAAACAGGTAAAGGGCGTCGCAGACGATTCCGGATTCGGCGGCACGGTGATGCAGTATCAGGTGCTGCTCGATCCGGCGCGGCTCTACGGCTATCACATTCCGCTTCCGCAGGTGATCCAGCAGCTTTCGGTGAATAACGCGAACACCGGCGGCGGATTCTATTCGCAGGGCGGCCAGTTCTATTACGTGCGCGGCATCGGGTTGCTGCGGGACACGAAGGACATCGGCAACGTGATCGTCGGATCGCAGAACGGCGTGCCGGTGCGCGTCCGCGACATCGGCGAAGTGACCATCGGCAACGCGCCCCGCCTGGGTGAATTCGGCTTCAACAAAAGCGACGATTCGGTGGAAGGCGTCATCCTGATGCTCACCGGCGAGCAAACGCAGAACGTCTTGAAGGGCGTCGAGGCCAAGACCAAGGAGCTCAACGAAAGCATCCTGCCGCCGGACGTGAAAGTAGTCCCGTTCTACGACCGCAGCGACCTGGTGCGCGTGACCACAGACACGGTCGAAGGCAACCTGCTGCGAGGGATGATTCTCGTCCTGATCGTGCTGATCTGTTTCCTGGTCAGTTTCCGGGCCGCGGTGGTCGTCGCGCTGACGATTCCGGTCGCGCTACTTTTTGCGTTCATTTTTCTGCACGCGCGCGGCGTGGCCGCCAACCTCCTTTCGATCGGAGCGATTGATTTCGGAATCATCATTGACGGCACGCTGGTGATGGTCGAAAACATCTTCCGTGAGCTGGGCCTGCGTGAAGGAACGGAATACAACTTGCAGGAAGTGATCCTCGCGGCGGCGAAAGATGTGGATCGTCCGATCTTTTACTCCGTGGCCGTCATCATCGCCGGATACATTCCGATCTATGCGCTGACCGGACCCTCGGGAAAGCTCTTTCACCCGATGGCAGACACCATGTCCATCGCGCTGGTGGGCGCGCTGATCCTCACGCTGACGTTTGTGCCCGTGATGTGCGCCTATTTGTTCCGCAAAGGCGTGCACGAGGCCGTGAACCGGCCGTTCGAGTGGATCCGCGCGAGATACGCGTCACTGCTCGACTGCTGCCTCGATCGTCCCAAGACCACGATTGCGGTGGCTCTGGCGATTTTCGGCGCGACGCTTCTGCTGGTTCCATTTATCGGCGGCGAGTTCATGCCGCACCTTGATGAAGGCGCGCTGTGGGTCCGCGCGACGATGCCGTACACGATTTCCTACGAAGAGGCGGCCAAGTTCAGCCCGCAGGTCCGCAAGATTCTGATGAATTATCCGATGGTCACCGATGTGGGCTCCGAGCTGGGCCGCCCAGACGACGGCACCGACTCCACCGGCTTCTTCAACGATGAATTCTATGTGGGCTTGAAGCCCTACGGCGATTCGACCTGGAAGCAAGGGCCGATCCACAACAAGGCCGAACTGACGGCCGATCTTCAGAAGAAGCTCGATGCCTTCCCCGGCGTGATTTTCAATTTCACGCAGCCCGCCGAGGATGCCGTGGACGAAGCGCTCACGGGCTTGAAAAGCTCGCTGGCGGTGAAAATCTACGGCCCGGATTTGAACGTCCTACAGGACAAGGCTCTCGAGATCAAGCGGCGGCTTTCGCAGGTCCCCGGCTTCAGCGAGCTCACGGTGGTGCGCGAGCTCGGGCAGCCGAGCCTGCTGATCGATGCGGACCGCGACAAAATCGCGCGCTATGGCATCAACGTCGCGGATGTTGAAGGCGTCGTGCAGGCGGCCGTGGGCGGGCAAGCGGCCACGCAGGTGATTCAAGGCGAGAAGCTATTCGACCTGGTGGTGCGCATGAAGCCGGAGTTCCGCGAAAACGCGCAGCAGATCGGCAACCTGCTGGTCGGCGCGCCGGGAGGCCAGCAGATTCCGCTGCGCGAGCTGGCGGATATTCGCGAAGCGAGCGGGGCCTCGTTCATTTATCGCGAGAACAATTCGCGCTATATCGGCGTGCAGTACAGCATCGAGGGGCGCGATTTGCAGAGCGCCGTCACCGAGGGCCAGCGCGCCATCGCCGACGTGCAAAAATCGTTGCCTGCAGGCTACCGAGTCCTGTGGGGCGGCGAGTACAGCGAATTCCTGGAAGCGAAGCACCAGATGGAGATTATCGGTCCGCTGGCTCTGGTGCTGATTTTCATGATTTTGTTCGCGCTCTACGGCAATTTCAAGTTTCCGGTGACGATCGCGCTCGGCGTGGTGATTACCGAACCCGTCGGCGCACTGATCGCGCTGAAGCTGACGGGCACGCCGTTCAGCGTGTCGTCCGTGCTCGGGCTGCTGGCGCTGATGGGCGTGTCGGTTCAGACCGCCGTGATCATGGTCTCGTTCATCAACAAGCTGCGCCAGGAGGGCAGAGGCATCCGCACGGCCACGCGCGAGGCGTCACTCCTTCGTTTAAGGCCGATCATGATGACTGCGCTCGTCGCCTGCCTTGGCTTGATGCCAGCTGCGCTCTCGACCGGAATCGGCTCGGACACGCAGAAACCCTTCGCGATCGTGATCGTCGCGGGACTCCTTTCCCGGCTGCTGCTGGGAATTTTCGTGAATCCGGTGCTCTACGAAATGGTCGCCCGCGATGGCGACGTGCTGCAGGTTTAAGCCGTGCCGCCGGATATTGCCGGATGAGGAAATGCGGCGACACAACGATTGCCGCCCGAACAACATCAGAGTTAGAATCTTTTTCGAGGCTCCCTAGAGTTTGCCATGGCGAAGCGCACAACCAATCGTCTGCTGGCAATTGTGGTCGTTCTCGCGTTGGCCCTGCTGGCCACGCACGCGGTCAGCCACTGGCACACCCACGCCTACGATGAGGATCATTGCCAAGTCTGCCACGTCGGGCACGCCGCGATTCCTCAGCCGGCGGCGCAGGTCGCCGTACAGCTAGCCGTCCCAACAGCGAGGATCGCGCTCGCCGCGAATTTTGCGCCCGATCTTGATTTTGCCGGCACCCCCAGCATCCCGCGAGCCCCTCCGGCTTAAAAGCGTTCTCCCCAACTAAATAATCGTCTCCCAGCACGCGGCGCCCGTCACGCGGCGCGTGCGCATTTCCACATTCATTCTCAGCCACAGCGCAGGGATGCGCCTCGGCCGCATTCATACAGGGAGAAAGAAAATGAGATTTGTAAGCGCATCGCTTGGAATTCTGGTTGTCGCACTATGCTTGCTCGCGGCGGGACCCGCCGCAATCGCCCAGAACGCGGGAAACTCAACGGCTGTTACGGGAACTGTTGCGGACCCGACGGGTGCGGTGATCTCGGGCGCGACAGTCACCATTCACAATCCGGTCAGCCAGTTCGAGCGCTCGACTACTACGGACGCATCCGGCGATTTCAATTTTCAGAATGTTCCATTTAACCCGTATCACCTGAGCGTCAACGCGCACGGTTTCGCAGGCTACGCGCAGGACATTGACGTCCGCTCGTCGGTGCCGATCACGGTAAAAGTCAGTTTGCAGCTGGCCGGAGCGAGCAGCACGGTGACCGTGGAAGCCGCCGGCGACCTGCTCGAGACGGATTCTACGGCGCACACCGACGTGGACCGGCAGCTGATTGAGGAGTTGCCGCTCGAAAGCGCATCGTCGTCCGTTAGCTCGCTGGTTACTCTCGCATCCCCCGGCGTATCGGCGGATTCGAACGGGCTTTTTCACGGTCTCGGCGACCACGCTGAGAACTCGTTTTCGGTGGACGGCCAGCCCATCACGGACCAGCAAAGCAAGATCTTCTCGAACCAGATTCCGATCGATTCGATTCAATCGCTCGAAGTCATCGACGGCGCACCACCCGCCGAATACGGCGACAAAACTAGCCTGGTGATCGACGTGACAACGCGCTCCGGCCAGGGCATGACCACGCCCCATGGAGCCGTCACAACTTCATATGGCGCGTTCGGCACTTCCGGCGTCGGATTCAATGTCGGCTTTGGAGGCCAGAACTGGGGGAATTTCATCTCGGTCAGCGGCTTGAACAGCGGCCGCTTTCTCGATCCGCCCGAATTTCAGGTGTTTCACGACAAAGGCAACGAGGAAAACATCTTCGACCGCGTGGATTATCAACTTTCCAAGGAGGACTCCCTTCACGCGAACCTGCAATTCACGCGGTCCTGGTTCCAGAATCCAAATTCCTTTGACGGACAAAATTCGAGTGCGTGGTTCGGTCCCGATCGTGGTGTTGTTCTCATGGGCGTCAGCGACAATGGCATCGGCCCTAACGGCCTGACCGTGGGCCCGACGGATCAGCGGTCGCAGATCAGGACCTTCAACGTGGCGCCGACGTGGACGCGCCTTCTGAGCTCCAATAGCGTGCTTACAGCCGGCGTGTTCATCCGGCACGATCAATACAACTATTATCCAAGCGACAACCCGTTCGCCGATCTCGGACCACCAAGCCTTCAGCGCGAATCGATTTCTCAACTTCGTTTCTTGACCAACGCTGGCGCGCGCGTCAGCGTGTCCTACGTCAAGGGCATTCACAATTTCAAGGCCGGGATCCTCTACCAGCAGACTTTTCTCACCGAACACGACAGGCTTGCAATCGTCGATCCGACTCTCAACGCGCCATGCATCGCGTTTAACCCCACTCTGATTGATCCCGCCACGGCACTGCCGGGAGCCTACCAGTCCGTTCAGGGATTTACGGACCCATCGCAATGCGCGTCTGCGCCCGCGACCGGCAATTGCTTCCCGGATGGCTGCCAAGCCAATACCTCTACGAATCCGAACGCTCCCGGTTCGGCTTTGTATCCTCTGTTCAACCCGGTGCTCCTGCCCTTTGACTTCACTCGTGGTGGATCGCTGTTTCCGTTCCTCGGTCACACCGACGTGAAGGAACTGGCGCTCTACCTCCAGGACACGATCACGACGGGGAATTGGTCATTCAATGTCGGCATCCGGGGAGACATTTACAATGGGCTGACCAAGGCAACCCAGGCTGAGCCGCGGCTCGGCGTCGCCTACAACGTGAAGCAGAGCAATACGGTTCTCCGCGTTTCCTACGCGCGGACTCTTGAAACTCCCTTCAACGAAAACTTGGTTCTGTCGAGCACAGGTTGCAATTCGGACGTAATCGCAGCGCTGATTCCGTGCGTGCCTGCGCCCATTGCTCCGGGCTTCCGTAACGAATTTCACGCGGGCCTGCAGCAGGCGTTCGGCAGCCACCTGGTTTTCGACGGAGAATACATTTGGAAGTACACGCATAGCGGCTACGACTTCGGGATTTTCGGCAACACGCCCATCTTCTTCCCCATTGAATGGCACGGCTCGAAGATTCCTGGTTTTACGGCCAAGGTGAATGTCACGAACCTTCACGGATTCACCGCTTATGTGGTGATGTCAGGCGTTGCTGCGGTGTTCTACACGCCGCAGGTCGGCGGCCTGGGCACGATACCGGCCGTAGCCGGCAGCGGATTCGCGCCATTCCGGATCGATCATGACGAAAGATTCAATGAGACCACGCACTTCCAATACCAGTTTTGGCAGCGCGGGCCGTGGATTAGTTTTAACTGGCGCTTTGATAGCGGCTTGGTCGCAGGCGCTTCGCCATGTTTTGGGGGTCCGGACACGTCTTGTCCCGGCTCGCTGCTGATCGGCGGCGTCCCGAATGTCAGCATGGTAGTTGCGAATGGCGGGAGCGTCCCCATGTCGGCCGATCAGGAATTTCAGGCCGGCTTCACCTGCAATGGCGTGCATGCGACGCCGACCGTGGCGCTGCCCTTCAACTGTCCGGCGGGCGGGTTCGGCTCGACGCTCCTGAAAGTGCCGGCTCCCAACAAAGAGAACGACGATACGAACCCGCCGCGCGTCCAGAAGCGAAGCCTCTTCGACCTTGCGATCGGCGATGACGATCTTTTTCATGGCGACCGGTTCAAGTGGAGTGCTCGTGTGACGGTCATCAATCTCGCGAACCAATACGCACTGTACAACTTTCTGTCGACGTTCAGTGGCACACACTACGTGACGCCCCGGGCGGTGACGGGAGAAATCGGCTTTCACTTCTAGTTGATTCGCGTGAGCGGGAAGGGCGGCGTCTTCCGGGCTGCCTTTCCCGCTCATCGAACATGCGCCGCATGGGAGAGGGAGGCCGAAATTGACGAGCATGACACCAGCCCGTGTACGAAAGATTCGAAAGGCCCTCGGCTTCTCGCAGGAGGACTTCGCGCATATTCTCTGGGTCACCTGGACTACGGTGAACCGTTGGGAAACCGGGGCGGCAGCGCCCTACGGCCTACATCTTCGAATTCTGCAGCTGCTTGAGCAGCGGTCCGCCACTCGATCGTTTCGTGCCACGCTTCGGGATCCGCGTGCAGGCGATCCGATGTTCCTTCTTTTCCGGCTGCTCGAACCCGTTTATCAAGGCCGCACCCTCAGGAATTGAGTCGAGCCAGATCGTCCGAACCTGCCCGCGACGGCGACGTGCTGCAGGTGTAATCCGAACGGCTTCGCCGTAGCGCTCCGTTCAAACCGTATCCGAGCAGCGCTGTAACGATGCGCCATGGCGGCGTCCAGTTGATCATTCTGTGAAATTTCTTCTGTCAACGCAAAGTAGAAATGTCCGGTTTTTCGCAATTTAGAAATGTCCGCTTCCAGGGTTTGCGCCAAGGGTGATT
>Ga0209415_10009758_pt1 | contig 16442 bp, 15 predicted proteins | sample PeaSoiSIISIP2007_FD_187696 | JGI IMG/M metagenome (GOLD analysis project Ga0209415, IMG submission 187696) | Peat soil microbial communities from Weissenstadt, Germany - SII-SIP-2007 (SPAdes) (version 2) | ecosystem: Environmental > Terrestrial > Soil > Wetlands > Peat | place: Germany...
CAGATGCGATGGGGCAGCTTCGATCAGATATGGGCCGGCATCATGGCCGCCGAGGAAGCCGGATTGACGCCGATCAAGCTCAACGCGGTGGTGACCGCCGGCTTCAATGAAAACGACGTCGTCGCGCTGGCGCGCTTGACCTTCAGGCGCGACTGGCACGTGCGCTTCATCGAGCTGATGCCGTTGGGCGGCGGCGAATGCGCGACGCTATCGATCAAGCGCTATGTTTCCAATATCGAGACCCGTAGCCGAATCGAGGCCGAGCTGGGTCCGCTGATGGAGCTCGAGTCGAACAATCCCTCCGACGAGGCGCGCAACTACCGCCTGCGCGGCGCCACGGGCGTCATCGGTTTCATCAGCCCGGTGAGCGAACCGTACTGCGGCACCTGCAACCGGATGCGGTTGACGGCCGACGGCAAGTTCCATCTCTGCCTGCTCAATGACGACGAGCTCGACGTGCGCAAGGCGCTGCGCTCGGGCGCGTCGCGGGAAGCGATCGGCGAGATCCTGTTGCGCGCGGTGACCCTCAAGCCCACCGGCCATCATCTGCTCCAGGGCCGCTCGACCCACGACCGCTCGATGTACCAGATCGGCGGGTAACCATCGAAGCAGGTCGTACAATCGTGAGCCTTATCTTGATCATTCTCAGCTTCTTTTTTACCGATGACAGGCTTCCACAGAGCGCCATGACGCAGGAGGTTTTCTTATGCTGATTCTTATTCTCTTGTTGATTTTGCTGTTCGGTGGCGGCGGTGGCTATTACGGGTATCAGAATTACGGGCCGGGAGGCGGGATAGTCCCGATCCTCATCGTGATTCTGCTTGTCTGGCTCCTGATGGGTGGTGGAGGCCTGCGGTTGCGGTGAGCGCTTCGACCCTTCGCGTTGACATCCCCCGGCGTGGCTTGCGTAGCGGTAGTTAAGCGCCTACCATAAGCGTTCCCGAAAACACCTCCGGCCGAGGGAGAGGACATCTCGATGTCTCACGACGAAGAACTCGATCGCGCGCAGGAGGAAGAGCTTCCGGGCCCGTCTGATCTGGAATCGGTCCTGGTCAGCGAGCGGCTCAGCGACGCTATGGGCCATCCCGCGGTGGTCGTCGGCGCCGGCGCCAGCGTGGCCGAAGCGATCGCGGCGATGCAGAACGAGCGGCGCGGCTGCGTGCTGGTTGTGAGCGGTGACAAGCTCGCTGGAATCTTTACCGAGCGCGACGTGCTGCTGAAGATAGCCGGCCTCTCGATCGATCTGAAACAAGCCAAGGTCAGCGACTATATGACTCGCGACCCGGTTGCCCTTCCCGCCGACTCAAGCGTCGCTTTCGCGCTTAACCGGATGGTAGTCGAGGGCTTCCGGCACATCCCGCTGGTCGACGATCAAGGACGCCCGACCGGCGTGGTGTCGATGCGCGAGCTGATCGAATACCTGAGCGACTTTTTCCGCAAGGACATGCTGAACCTGCCGCCCGACCCGGGCACTGCCTTCCGAAATCGCGAGGGCGGCTGAGTAACCCGCACCGCGGCGCTTATCGCTCCGGGCGCTGAGAATCGCAACTACAGCGGCCCTTCGCGGAACATTGTGGTCGGGACGACCGACGAGTGATTCGCCGAATCGGCGAGCTTACCTGGGCGGGCCGGCGGGCGAGGGTGCCGCCGCGGGCTGGATGTCCACACCGCCGCCCGGCAGGTTGGCGGTTGCTGGCGCAGGGCTATCGGCGATCCTCTCACCGAGCGCTTCGAACTCGAATGGATGAAACCAGAAGCCGCCAGCCGGCTCGGGGACTTTGCCGACGTCGGCGCTGGCCTCGGCGACCGCTATGCCCGCGCGAATGATCGGGCCGCGCTCCTGGCGCAGGTCGTAGACCCCGGGCGGAAGATGGGCTGAGAACTTGCCATCGGAATCGGTCCGCACCAGATACAGAACGCCGGTCACGCGATTTTCGAAATGGATCTGGCGATCGGAAGCGGGATGCCCGTCGGGAGTCGTCAGTATTCCGCTGACCAACGCCGCTTGAGCGCTGATCGCCCCACTCGACACGCTCACCACCACGGCTATCAGCGCCAAAAGTCTTTTCAACACGGGGCTCGTCTTACGCGGCATTCCATGCCGGCGGTTTTTCACAGGTTGCGCGCGCTGCTCGGGAAAATCGGACGGGCGATGCCGCATGGAATGCCGTGCCAGCATCGGATCCCCGGTCAGGCGCTTTTCTTGACCTTGCCGCTGCGGATGCATCGCGTGCAGACCAGCATCCGGGTGACGCCGCCGCCGACCACGGCGCGCACTTCCTGCAAGTTGGGGCGCCATCGGCGCTTGGTCCGGTTGTTGGCATGGCTGACGTTGTTACCAACCGAGGGCTGCTTGCCGCAGATCGCACAATTCCTCATTAACAATGCTCCGACGCGACGCTCAGACTGAACATCCTAGCGTAGCGGGAGCGGCGAGCGGTTGAAAGAGCGACCCGCCAGATCCGCGAGCTTGCTTGTAAACGCTGTGGCCGGGTCTGATAATCTGGTCGGCAACCATCCGATGGCAGAACGTTTGATCCACATTCTCCCCGAGCAGGTCGCCAGTCAGATTGCGGCCGGCGAGGTGGTCGAGCGGCCCGCGTCCGCGGTCAAGGAGCTAATCGAAAATTCGCTCGACGCCGGCGCGCGCTCGGCTAGCATCGAGATCTCCGGCGGCGGGCGCGGCTTGATCGCCGTCAGCGACGACGGCTGCGGTATGAGCCGCGCCGACGCGATCCTCTGCTTGCGGCGCCACGCCACCTCGAAAATCCGCGACGCCGCCGACCTGGCCGCGATCCGCACACTCGGTTTCCGCGGCGAGGCGCTGGCCTCGATCGCCAGCGTCTCGCGCCTGGAACTCAAGACGCGGCGGCCCGAGGACCTGACCGGAATTCATCTGAGCGTGGTCGGCGGCGAGTTGGCGGCGGAGCGCGAGTGCGCAATGGCGGCGGGCACGCGGATCGAGGTACGCGAGCTTTTTTTTAACACTCCAGCGCGGCTCAAGTTCTTGAAGGCGCCGGCCACGGAACAGAGCGCGGTGGCCGAAGCCGTGCAGCGTCTTGCGCTCGGCAACTTCGGCGTCGCGTTCACGCTCAACGCCGACGGCCGCCCGCTGCTCGAACTGACGCGCGCGCGCGGCGCGCTCGAGCGCATCCGCCAGCTGTTCGGACCCAAGCTCGCGGAGCGGATGCTGCCGTTTTCACTGGAGCGGGACGCGATCCGGATAAGCGGGCTCGCGACCGTCAGCCAGGACTCTTTTCCCACCGCGCGGATGCTGTTCACCTTCGTTAACCGGCGTTCGGTGCGCGACCGCCTGGTGGCTCGCGCGATCGCACAGGCTTACGCGACGCTGCTTCCGCGCGGCCGCTATCCCGCGGTCGTCCTGGTGCTCGAGGTTCGTCCCGACGAGGTCGACGTCAACGTTCATCCGATGAAGACCGAGGTGCGCTTTCGGCGCTCGAATGCGGTTTTCGAGGCTGTCTATCACGCGCTGCGCGACCGGCTGGCGAATCAGAGCGGCGCGCCCGGGCCTGCGGCGGCGGGCGGACCGCCCTGGCCAGGGCGGCCCGCCCGCCTGCCGGACGCGGATGCGTCACGGCCGCTGCGCCTGGTGCTCGAAGCCGCGCCGGCCGCGGCGCGGCCCGAGCAGACGGCGCTGGGGCTTGGCTACGATCGTACCGCGCCCGCGAGCGGCCGTGCCGCGACGGCTGAGGCGACGGAAACCGTCAAGGTCGTCGACGATCCATCATCCATCAATGTTGCGTCCATCAATCCGGCGGCACCCACTCTAGTGAAGGTCGGACCGATAGTTCCGGTCTATTCGCGGCTTCGAATAATCGGCCAGTTGTTCGCCGGCTATATAGCGCTCGAGGGCGACGACGGATTGATCCTGGTCGATCAGCACGCGGCGCACGAGCGCGTCACCTTCGAGAAGCTGCGCGCGGAGCTAAGAAACGGCGGAATCCGGGTCCAGGCGCGACTCGTGCCCGAGCCGCTCGAGTTGGATTCCGCGCGGGCGGCCCAGATCCAAGCCGCCGTGCCGCAACTGCGCGCGCTGGGTTTCGAAGTCGAGCCGTTCGGCCCGGCCACGATGCTGCTCAAGGGCGCGCCGGCGGTGTTCGGCGCTGAGGCCGGCGTCAAGCTGCTTGCCGATATGATCGACAGCATGGGCGAGAGCGGATTCGAACTGCGCGGCGAACAGGCTTTCGACGATTGTCTCAAGCAGCTCGCCTGTCACGGCTCGGTGCGAGTCGGCCGCGTGCTTGAGGAGCGCGAGATCCGCGAGCTGCTGGCCGAACTCGACCGCACCCAGTTCAAGACCAATTGTCCCCACGGTCGCCCGGTCCATATCCAGTTCGGACGCGGTCAGATCGAGCGGATGTTCCGGCGTTGACGCGCGGCATTCCATGCCGACGGGTGAACCGCTCGCGTTGCTCGGGTTTGTGGGAGTGGAAACCTTCTTTGCAAAAATGAAAGTTTTGCACAGCGGCATTCCGGTGTTTATTCTGTCACCTCGCCCGCTATTTTGCGGGAGAGGTCGGGCGGCACGCGGACTGCCAACTTTTCCGCAACCCGCGTGCCGCCCGGGTGAGGGTGCTGCAAGCGCCTGTGCGCCAATGGCTTCGGAACCCTCACCCTCGCGTCACGGCGCTTGCAAAAGAGCGCAAGCTCCGCGCCGCTTCACCCTCTCCCGCAACCAAGCGGGCGAGGGACTTGGGAAGCCGCGCCCATGGACCAGGGTTACTCGAAACTCTGCATGACGGGTTTTAGCTTTGGCGTGCGAACAAATTCGTTCTGATCAGCCGATGTTCGAAAACGCGCGAACGCGGGCAGGGTTTGTCGTCGGCCCCACCGGAATCGGCAAGTCGGCGCTGACGCTCAACATCGCCGAGCGTCTCGGCGCCGAGATCGTGAACGCCGATTCGCGCCTGCTCTACCGCGGGATGGATATCGGCACCGCCAAGCCGGGTCCGGCCGAGCGCCGCCGCGTCCCCCATCATCTGATCGACGTGTGTGCGCCCGACCAGCCGCTCGACGTGGCGCGCTTTTGCGAGCTCGCGCGCCAGGCGATCGAAGAAATCGCGCGGCGGGGGCGGCCGGTGATGGTGGCCGGCGGCAGCGGTTTCTATCTGAAGGTGCTCAAGCGCGGAATCTTTAGCGGCCCGTCGGCCGCGCCGGAGATTCGCCGCGAGCTTAACGCGCTCGCCGCTGAACACGGGGTCGAATATCTCTACCGGCAACTGTCCGAGGTAGACTCGGAATCCGCCGGCCGTGTCGAGCCACGTGATCTTTACCGAATCGTTCGCGCGCTCGAGGTCTTTCGTCTCACCGGCATACCGATCAGTGCGCATCAGCGCCGTCACGCCTTCGCCGAGCCCGCCTACGAGAGTCTCACCGTTGGATTGCACCTGTCCCGAGAGCGGCTGTATCAGGCGATCGATCGGCGCTTCGATGAAATGATCGCGGCAGGACTGGTCGAAGAAACCAGAACGCTGCTCGCCGGCGGCTACCGGCCCGAGGCGCCGCCCCTTAGCACGATTGGCTACAAGCATGTTGCTTCCGCTCTGCGCGGCGAACTCACGATGGATGAAGCGGTTGCACTCGCAAAGCGCGACACTCGCAGACTTGCCAAACGCCAGCTCACGTGGTTTCGTCGCGATCCCGAGATCGTATGGGTGGACGCTGAGCGCGGAGCGCAGCAGGCATTGGAGCTGTTCGAAGGCTTCTTCTTTTCGCGGTCCGCGCCGGGCGCCGCCGCTCACGGCCCTGGCGCAGCCGTTCAGAATGTCGAGCGCTGATAATCCGATGGCAATCAAGCGCAACGATAACGATCCCGAAGTGTCGCTCGAGGAGCTCGACCGGCGGCTCGAACACGCCAGGACTGCGCGCGAGCAATCGCGTCTGCGGACCGAGCGCGGGCGATTGGAGCGCGAGCTCTATGCCAACCTGAGCGCGATCGATCGGGTCAGGATGGCGCGTCATCCGGCGCGGCCGCAGACACTCGATTATCTCGCGGTGCTGATCCGCGACTTCTTCGAGATTCACGGCGACCGCCGCTTCAGCGACGACTGCGCGGTAGTCGCAGGCCTCGGCTATTTCGGCCGCTATCCGGTAGCGATCGTCGGCCATCAGCGTGGCCGTTCAACCAGCGAACGAATCCGGCGCAATTTCGGCAAGCCGAACCCGGAGGGTTATCGCAAGGCCGCCCGCATCTATGAACTGGCGAGCCGATTCCGAATTCCCCTGCTGACCTTCATCGATACTCAAGGGGCCGAACCGGGCGTTGGCGCCGAGGAGCGCGGCCAAGCCGAGGCGATTGCCCGCAACCTCGAGTTGATGGCGCGGATCGAGGCGCCGGTTATCGCCAGCGTAATCGGCGAGGGTGGCTCGGGCGGCGCTCTCGCACTGGGGGTGGCGAATGCGATCCTGATGCAGGAGTACGCTTGCTACTCGGTGATTACGCCGGAAGGCTGCGCCGCGATTCTGTGGCGCGAAGCCAGTCCCGAGAACACCGCCGCCGCCGCGCAGGCGCTCAAGCTCTCAGCGCCGGACCTGTTGCGGCTTGGCGTGATCGACGAAATCGTGGCCGAGCCCCCCGGCGGTGCGCATCGCGACCCCGCCTCCGCGGTGAAAACGCTCGGCAAAGCCATCGGCCGGCATCTCAAGCGCCTGGTCACGGCGGACCCACAGGAGCTTCGTAGCGCCCGCCAGCGCAAGTTTGCCGAGATGGGTTCGGCGTTCGTGCTTCGCCATCGCGTTGAAAACCATGGTCCGATCGGATAGCCATCTGCCGGTGGCGTCAGCAGCGTCCAGGAAGAATTCCGGCCTCGGCGATTCGCTGGCGAAGCTGCGCGCGCGAATCGACGCGATTAGTCTTGAGATCCTGCGCTTGCTGTCGGAGCGCGCTCGATTGGCCCAGGAGATAGGCCAGCTCAAACGCGGCGACGGCAGTCAGATCTATCAGCCGGTGCGTGAGCGCGCCGTGCTCGAAAAGTTGATCGAAAATAATCCCGGTCCGCTCAGCGATGAGCACGTCGAGCGCATTTTCACCGAAGTGATTTCCGCCTGCCGCGCGCTCGAGCACGAGGTCAGGGTTGCCTACCTGGGTCCGGAGCACACCTATTCCCATCAGGCGGCGCTTAGCCGCTTCGGCGCAAGTGCCACGCTGATACCGCAAAGCTCGATTCCGGCGGTCTTTCAGGCCATGGAGAACGGCCGCTGCGAGCTGGGCGTGGTGCCGGTCGAAAATTCCACCGAAGGCTCGGTCACCATGACTCTCGATCTGTTGATCGATACCCCGTTGCTGATCGTCGGTGAGATCATGATGCCGATTCGCCACGCGTTGCTGTCGCTGGCCGGTAAGCCGGACGAAATCCGCAAGATCTATTCTCATCAACAATCGCTGGCGCAGTGTCGGACCTATCTTGCCGCCAACTATTCGCACTGCGAGCAGGAGGCGCTCGCCTCCAACGCGCTGGCGGCCAAGCGCGCGGGCGAAGAGCCGTCCGCGGCGGCGATCGCCTCGGTCGAAGCGGCGGCGGCCTACGGGCTCAAGGTGGTGGCGGAGGGAATTCAGGATTCAGCGCAAAACGCCACCCGCTTCCTGATGCTGGGCAAACATCCGGTTCCCCGCAGTGGCGCCGACAAGACCACCGTCTTGTTCGCCGTGGCGGACCGGGTCGGCGCCCTCAACGAGGCCTTAAATCTATTCGCGCGCAACCGAATCAACATGTCGAAGATCGAGTCGCGGCCGATGCGCTCGCGGCCCTGGGAATACCTGTTCTTCGCCGATCTCAAGGGCCATCGCGACGACCCCGGGCTCAAGCGCGCGTTGGCGGCGCTCAGGCGCAAGACCCTTTTTTCGAAAGTGCTCGGATCGTATCCTGAAGCGAGGGGCGGCGGGGGCTAAGCCCCGTTGTTGTTGAATTGATAAAAATTGAAGACCTGGTGCTTCCCGGAGTAGCCGCGCTCCAACCCTACGAACCCGGCAAGCCGATCGAAGAAGTCCAACGGGAACTCGGGATTGGCGAGCCGATAAAGCTCGCCTCCAACGAGAATCCGATCGGTCCTTCGCCGCTCGCGATTGCGGCGGTCAAGGCGGCGCTGAGCGAGCTGAATCGCTATCCCGACGGCGGCAGCTACGAGCTTCGCCACAAGATCGCCGCCCACCACGGGGTAAGCCCCGAGCGGATATTCATGGGCAGCGGCTCGTGCGAGATTATCAATCTGCTGGTGTATCTGTTTGTGCGTCCGGGATTGAACGCGGTAATCGCCGAGCATTCGTTCGTCATCTACCAGCTCGCGATCGCGGCCTCCGGAGGCGCCGCCAAGGCCGTGCCGCTTCGCGATTACACCTTCGATCTGGACGCGATGGCTGGCGCTATCGACGACAACACGCGGATGGTGCTGCTCGGCAATCCCAACAATCCGACCGGTACGATCTATCGGCGCGACGCCTGGCACCGTTTCCTAAGCCGCGTACCCGAGCGAGTTGTGATCGTCGCCGACGAAGCGTACTTCGAATTCGTCCGCGACCCGGAGTATCCGGATTCGCTGGCCGACCATGACGGCGAACGCCTGCTGGTTACGCTCAGGACGTTTTCCAAAATTTTCGGACTGGCCGGACTGCGGGTGGGATACGCGGTCGCTCGTCCCGAGATCATCCGGCTGCTGAACAACGTGCGCCAGCCCTTCAACGTCACCTCGCTGGGGCAGGTCGCGGTGCTCGCGGCGATGGACGATAGCGAACACGTCCGGCGCACGCTCGAGGTCAACGCCGCCGGAATGGCCTATCTCGAATCCGAGTTTCGCCGGCTCAAGCTCGATTTCGTTCCCTCCCAGGCCAATTTTATTTTGACCGACGTCGGTGAGGCGCGCGCGGTTTACGAGCGATTGCTCAGGCTGGGCGTAATCGTGCGGCCGATGAACGGCTACGGGCTGCCGCGCCACGTCCGGATTAGCGTGGGGCTGCCGGAGGAGAACCGCCGCCTGATCGCCGCGCTGGGCGAGGTGCTGGGCCGCTAGCCCGAATGTTGAGGAAAGGTTCAGATTACGCGGTTACCTCTCCCGCTGTGTTGCGGGAGAGGTCGCGCGGCATGCGAGTTGCCGTTTGTTTCCGCAACCCGCGTGCCGCGCGGGTGAGGGTGCTGAAGACGCATGCGCCTCAACAGCGTGCACAAGCGTGGCCCTCCCAGAGCAAGAGCGCGTAGTCGAACTTCCGTATAGCGATGGCGATGCTTTTCAAGCAGATGACGGTTTGCGGGGTAGGGCTGATCGGCGGCTCGCTGGCGATGCTCGCGCGGCGCCACAAGCTGGTCGGCGCTATCGTGGGATTCGGCCGCACCCAGGCCAATCTCGATCTTGCGCTCGAGCGCAAGCTGGTAAATTCGGCGACCCGTGACGCGGCCGAGGCCGCCCGCGGAGCGGAATTAGTGGTGCTGGCGGTGCCGATCGTTACGATGCCGGCGCTGTTGGCCGCGATGGTGCCGCATCTGCCGCCCGAGGCCGTGGTGACCGACGTCGGCAGCGTCAAGGGCTGGGTGGTGCGCGAGCTCGAGCCGTTGCTCGGCCCGCGGATGGCTCTGGTGGCGGCCCATCCGGTGGCAGGCAAGGAAACCACCGGCGCGGCGGCGGCGGACCCTGAACTGTTTGTGGACCGAAGAGTGATCGTGACCCCCTCGGCGCGTACCACGCCCTCGGCGCTGGCCAAGGTCGAAGAGCTGTGGCGGGCGACCGGGGCGCGTATAGAGCGGATGGAGCCGGAGGAGCACGACCAAATTCTGGCGCGCTCGAGCCATCTGCCGCAGCTCGCCGCCAGCGCGCTGGCGGCGGCTCTAGCCGAGGAGCGGATAGGAGGCCGGCTGGTGTCGGAATTCGGCGCCGGCGGGCTGCGCGACACCACGCGGCTGGCGATGTCGTCGGCGGAGATGTGGCGCGATATCTGCCTAACCAATCGCGACGCTATTCTCTCCGCGCTCGCGCTCTATCGCGGCGCGCTGAACGACTTCGAGCGGCTGATCGCCGAGGCTGACGGCGCGGGTCTGGAGGCGGCCTTTGCGCGAGGCCGCCGGATGCGCGAACGGCTCAAGTGAAAAGACCACGTCCGATAATCGCGATCGACGGCCCGGTCGGGGTCGGCAAGTCCACGGTGGCGCGGGCGCTCGCACGCGAACTCGGCTTTCGCTACGTCAATACCGGCGCGATGTACCGGGCGGTAGCGGTCGCCGCCCGCGAGCGCGGGCTCAGCCCAGAGCAGCCCGACATCGAAGCACGCCTTAAGGAACTGCTGGATTCGCTGACCATTGCGCTGGAGGGGGAGCGCATCGTGCTCGACGGGCGTGACGTAACGCCGATGCTGGCGGAGCCGGAGATCGGCGAACTGGCGTCGCGGCTGTCGACGTTTGCGGTAGTGCGGCAACGGATGCGCGAACTGCAACAGGCGATGGGACGCGACGGCGGGTTGGTGATGGAAGGGCGGGACATCGGAACCGCGGTCTTCCCGGACGCCGAATTCAAGTTTTATCTCGACGCTGAGGTCGAGGTTCGTGCCCAGCGTCGGTTTGCCGAGCTCGCGGCCAAGGGCCTACCGGTCACCCGCGAGCAGGTGCTCGCCCAGTTGCTCGAACGCGACCGTCGCGACAGCAGCCGCGAACTTGCACCACTTAGGTGCGCTGACGATGCATTTGTGATAGACTCAAGCCGCTTTACGGTTGCGCAAGTGCTTGCGCAAATACAATCCCGTATAAAAATGGGGCAGGACGCCAGGGCACGATAGGGCTTGAAACCGGCTCGGTCCGGTTGTATGCATTCCTGTTAGCCCCGAATCCTAAAGGTCCCGCTGAATGGAGAAAGGTTTGTTTCCTGACAAGGTAAACGGAGGAGACGATGAATTTCAGTCGCTGATGGAGCAGAGCTTGAACGCGCCCCGGCCGGGCGACGTTCTCAGCGGCAGAGTCCTGCTGATCACCCGCGATGCTGTCATCGTCGACATAAACTACAAGTGCGAGGGGCAGGTGCCGCTCGCCGAATTCCTCGACCCCGAGGGTAACGTTGGGGTCAACGAAGGCGACGAGATCGACGTCTACTTCGACGGCACCGAGACCGAAAACGGCACGGTGATGCTGTCGCGCGCCAAGGCCGAGAAGTTCAAGGTCTGGCGTGAGCTGGAACGTGCTTTTCAGACCGAAACCCCGGTCGAAGGCGTGGTGCTGGGAAAGGTCAAGGGCGGACTCAAGGTTGATATCGGAGTGCCCGCTTTCCTGCCCGGTTCGCACGTCGACGTCCGGCCCGCCCGCAATCTTGATCGCTATATCGGCCAGCGCGGCCGCTTCCAGATTCTCAAGTTCAACCGCGCCCGGGGCAATGTGGTGGTATCGCGCCGCAGCGTGCTCGAGCACGACCGCGCCTCGCTCAAGGAACAGACGCTCAAAGTTTTGGAAGAGGGCGTGATCCTCGAGGGCACCGTCAAGAACATCACCGATTACGGCGCTTTCATCGATCTCGGGGGCCTCGACGGTTTGCTTCACATCACCGACATGTCGTGGGGCCGTCTCCAGCATCCCTCCGAAGTCGTCAAGGTCGGCGACAAGGTCAAGGTCGTGGTGCTCAAGTACGATGCCGACCGCGAGCGGGTTTCGCTGGGCATGAAACAAATCATGCCCGACCCGTGGAGCAAGGTGGCCGAGGGCTACCCGGTCGGACTTCGGGTTAAAGGCAAAGTGGTGAGCGTCACCGATTACGGGGCGTTCATCGAGCTGGAGCGAGGCGTCGAAGGGCTGATTCATGTCTCCGAAATGACCTGGACCAAGCGCATGGTGCACCCCTCCAAGGTGGTCAGCGTCGGCGACATGGTCGAAGTCCAGGTGCTGGGGGTCGACGAGGGCAACCGCCGGATTTCGCTCGGCTTGAAGCAGACCGAGCCCAATCCGTGGCAGGAACTCGCGGAACGGCACGCTCCCGGCACCAACGTTCACGGCAAGGTCAAGTCGGTTACCGATTTCGGAATCTTCGTCGAGATCGAGCCCGGGATCGATGGCCTGGTTCACATTTCCGACCTGTCGTGGACCAAGAAAATCAGGCATCCTTCCGAGCTCTACAAGAAGGGCGACGAGGTCGACGCGGTAGTGCTCGCGATTGAGGTCGATCAGGAGCGTATCAGCCTTGGTATCAAGCAGCTTGCGGGCGATCCCTGGCAGACGGTCCCGCAGCGCTATCCGCTCAACACCAAAGTCAATGGCCGGGTAAGCTCGATCGCGGACTTCGGCGTCTTCGTCGAGCTCGAAGAGGGCATCGAGGGCCTGATCCATATTTCTCAGCTCAGCTCGGAGCGGGTCGACAAGCCGTCTTCGCTGTACAAGGTTGGAGACCAGGTTGAAGCGCTGGTGGTCCAGATCGACCCCAAGGAGCGGCGGATGGGGCTGTCCATCAAGTCGCTCAAGCAGCACGAAGAGCGGGAGGAGATGCAGGCCTACTTGCGGCGCGAGCACGAAGGCGCGCGGTTTTCGTTCGAAGATATCCTTAACGAGGAATTGCGCCTCGATCGCGAGGAGGGCGACCGCAAGGCCGTTCGCGGCGGCAAAGCCCGCGAGCGGTAGGAGCGGAACCTCGGGCGAGCGGCTAATCGATGACCAAGCGCGAGATCATCGCCGAGCTGCTCAGCCGGCGGCCGAGCTTCTCCTATCGCGACGCCGAAACCATCGTCAACGCGATCTTTGATGCCATGGCGGGAGTGCTCGAGCGCGGCCAACGGATCGAGATTCGCGGCTTCGGCAGCTTCGCGGTCAAGCAGCGCCGGGCCCGCCAGGGACGTAATCCCAAGACCGGGGCGCTGGTGGCGGTCGACGCCAAACGCATCCCCTTCTTTCGCGCGGGCAAGGAGCTCAGGATCGAAGTTAATGACGGGTCCGAGAGCCCGGCGCCCAAGCCGGCCTGAAGCCGCGGCGGAACTCCGCCGTCTATGGGCGCCGTGGCGCGCGCGGTACGTGCGCAAAGCCGCGGGGACCGGCGAACGCTGCATTTTCTGTTTTGGCGCGCTCGGTGCCGCGGCCCGTCGTCGGCGCCTGGTGCTGTACGCCGGGCCGGCGGCATTGGTGATGCTCAATCGCTATCCTTACAACAACGGCCATTTGTTGATCGCACCGCGGCGCCATGCCGCTTCGCCGGAGCTGCTCACGCCGGCCGACCGCGGGACGTTGGGCGAAGTCCTGACCGCATCGCTGGCGGTGCTGCGGCGCGCGCTGAAACCTGCCGCATTCAACCTCGGCGCCAATTTGGGGCGCAGCGCCGGGGCGGGAATTGCCGACCATTTCCACTGGCATGTCGTGCCGCGATGGGATGGCGATACCAATTTCATGACCGTTACCGCTTCGACGCGCGTGGTTTCGGAGCATCTGGCAGCGAGTTTCGAGCGGCTGTATCTGCTTTTCAAGACGCTCAACGCTGCTTTATCCTAGAAGATAGCGGCGTTCGTAATCCGCCACCCGCAGGAGTCTGACGAAAATCATAAAGATGGATCAGAGTCTGCTCAAAACAAGCACGCTCGGGGAACTGAGGCTCAACAACTACCGGGTTCAGCCGGTGCGCGTCGAGATGCGCAACAACCTGCTGGCCCGGCTTCGCGCCAAGCAGCGGATCATGCCGGGGATCATCGGCTACGACGACTCGGTTATACCCGAGATCGAGAACGGCGTGCTCGCCGGCCATCACATGGTCTTTCTCGGCGAACGCGGCCAGGCCAAATCGCGCATCATCCGGGCGCTTACCAGCCTGCTCGACGAGTTGGTGCCCGCCGTCAAGGGCTGCGAAATCAACGACGATCCTTTCGCGCCGGTGTGCAAGGAGTGCCGGCGCCGGCTCGCTGAGAAAGGAGACCAGCTCGAAATCCACTGGATCGGACGCGACCATCGCTACAGCGAGAAGCTGGCAACCCCCGACGTGTCGATCGCCGATTTGATCGGCGAGATCGATCCTATCAAGGTCGCCGAGGGCCGCTATCTGGCCGACGAGGAGACGATTCATTACGGACTGATCCCCCGTACTAACCGTGGCATCTTCGCCATCAACGAGCTCCCGGACCTTACCGAGAAGGTTCAGGTCGGCCTCTTCAACCTGATGGAGGAGAAGGACGTCCAGATCAAAGGATACAAGATCCGCCTGCCGCTCGATCTGGTATTCGTCGCCAGCGCCAACCCCGAGGACTACACCTCGCGCGGCCGCATCATAACCCCGCTCAAGGATCGCTTCGACGTCCAGATTCGCACCCACTATCCCAAGACGGTCGAGGACGAGATCGCGATCATGGAGCAGGAGACCGTCTATCCGCCGCCTTCGGATATGGAGCTTCGAGTTCCGCCGTTCGTCAAAGAAATCCTGGCCCAGATAACCTTCGAGGCGCGGGCCTCCAACGAGATCAACCAAAGTTCGGGAGTTTCGGTCCGGGTCACGATCAACAACTTCGAGTCGGCGATCTCCAACGCCGAGAAGCGGGCGGTTCGCAACGGCGAGAACGAGATCGTGCCGCGGCTCTCCGACCTCCATTCGCTCTATGCGTCGACCGCCGGCAAGATCGAGCTCGAATACGTCGGTGAAGACAAGAAGCATGAAGACCTGATCGAACGGCTGATCAATCGGGCGATCCTCAAAGTCTTCGACCGTTATCTCAAGGTCGATGACCTCAAGAAGATAATCGGCTATTTCGATCAGGGCTGGGGCGTAGAGGTGTCAGACAGCTCGCCGGCCAGCGAGTATATGGAGCCCCTGCGCGAGATCCCGGAGTTGCGGGAAGCGATCGACGCGCTGGGCCCGATGGAAAGCCCCGGCCTGATGGCTGCGGCGACCGAGTTCATCTTCGAGGGCCTGCATCTCCATCAGAAACTCAACAAGGAGCGCCAGGGCGGGCGTTACAGCTACCGCGCCTGAAGGCCGCCGCCGATGGTAATCTCGCGCTACACCCTGTGGGACGGCTCGCAGAAGGTCCGGCTCGACGCCGACAAGGTGTTCGAGAAGCTTTCCGAGTACCTCTCCCTCACCGACGACGTTCACCAGGCGGTGGACTGGCTGATGCGTCAAGGGATGGATTTCGACGGCACCCAGGTGACGGGGCTGGATCAGTTTCTGGAGGAGTTGCGCCAGGAAATGCGCCAGCGCTACCGCGACTTCAATCTCAAGAACGCGCTCTCCGAGATGGAGCAGCGGCTCGAAGACCTCCTCGAGCGCGAGCGCGAGACGCTGGCCGCGCTTAAGGAAGCCAAGCCCGAGATCGAGGACAAGCAAAGGCAACTGGCGCGGATGCCGCGCCGGCTTTCGGAAGCGATCCGCAAACTCGAGAACTACGAGTTCGAGAACCCCGAGGCCAAGGCCGATTTCGAGGCCCTGCTCGAAGAGTACGGCAACATCCGCGACCTCGAGAATTTCCGCGACCGTTTCGGACAGATGTTCCACGGGCCCAAGAGCCTCGACTATCAGCAGGCGCTCGATCTGATGCGGGAGATGGAGCGGCTCAAGCAACTCGAGCAGGACCTGATGTCGGGCAACTTCGATTCGATCTCGGCGCAAGACCTCAAGGAATTGCTGGGCCAGCAGGCGCTTCAGGACTATCAGAACCTGCGCCAGATTTCGCTGCTGCTGACCGAGTCCGGCTACCTCATCCAGAAGGGCGGCCAGACCCAGCTTTCGCCCAAAGGAGTGCGCAAGATCGGCCAGTTCGCGCTGCGGGACATTTACCAGAACCTGATCAAGGATCGCGCCGGCAGCCATCTGACCGACTACCGCGGCGTCAGCGAGATCCGCCCCGAGCAGGTGCGCCCATACAGCTACGGCGACCCGCTCAACCTCGACCTGGTATCGACCCTCAAGCGGTCGCTGACGCGCAAAGCCGGGGTGCCGCTGGAGCTCCGTCCCGACGATTTCCAGGTCTTCGAGAGCGACTACGGCAGCACCTCGTCGACCGTGCTGTGCCTGGATATGTCGTGGTCGATGAGCTGGGAAGGGCGCTTCGCGGCGGCGAAGAAAGTCGCGATGGCGATGGAGACGCTGATCCGCGCCAAGTTTCCGCGCGATTTTTTTTCGATCGTTGGTTTCTTCACCCGCGCCGTCGAGCTCAAGCTCAAGGACCTGCCCGAGGCCTCCTGGAACATGGGCGATCCCTTCACCAATCTTCAGGACGGGCTGCGGCTGGCGGGCGACCTGCTCTCGCGCCATCCCTCGCGCAATCAGCACATTATCGTGATAACCGACGGCCAACCCACCGCGTACTTCCTCAAGAAGCGGCTGTACTGCGAATGGCCGCTGTCGTTCGGCGGCATCAGCATGCGCGCGGCGCAGGAAACCCTGAGGGAGGTCGAGCGCATCACCCGCCGGGGGATCGTCATCAATACCTTCATGCTCGACGATTCGCCGAGCCTGAGGGCGTTCGTCGAAAAGATGACCCAGCTCAACCGCGGGCG
>Ga0209415_10009759_pt1 | contig 16438 bp, 9 predicted proteins | sample PeaSoiSIISIP2007_FD_187696 | JGI IMG/M metagenome (GOLD analysis project Ga0209415, IMG submission 187696) | Peat soil microbial communities from Weissenstadt, Germany - SII-SIP-2007 (SPAdes) (version 2) | ecosystem: Environmental > Terrestrial > Soil > Wetlands > Peat | place: Germany...
CCCCCCCCGCATCGCCCACCGTCGCGTCGGCCCACGACGCGTCCTGCGCGCCTCCCCCGTCCGCCGCCCCCACCACGCCGCCATCCGCCCCGTACGGCCCAACCCCCGGCCCCGTCGTCGTGTGCTCGAACGCGCCCACGTCGTTCGCTGTCGCGCGCACGCGGTACATGCGCGTCACCGTCTCGTTCTCGTAGTACTCCGCCGCCGGCAGGTTCCCCACGGACGTGCTCGCGGCGCCGATGCACGCGCTGCCCGCGGCGAGCTCGAAGTCGTACGCCGCGGCGTTCACGAAGCCCGGGCTCGCTCCGAAGATCGTGCCCGTCACTCCCGATAGCCCCGTCAGGCTCGCGCCCGTGTCGAACCAGTTGTTCTTCCCCGTCACGGTCGCGTGGGTCATGTCTTCGACCAGGATCGGCTGGCTCGTCCCGGACACGATGTTGTCGTCCGCCACGGCCGTCATCGTCGTTCCATCCGCGTTCGAGACGTGGAGGAAAGCGCCGTGCGCGCCGTCGCTGATGACCGTGTTGTACACGGCCGTGACCGCGAAGCTCACGGGCGAGCCGGATGCCTCGTCGTTGTAGATGGCCCAGATCTGGCCCTGGTTGGCCTGGGCCGCCGTCTCGATGATGACGTTCCCGCGCAGGAGCATCGTCTGCGTCAGCGACCCCACTGGGTTGTTCGCGTAGTCGTCGCTCGTCATCAGATCGCCTTCGTAGATCTTCGCGCGATCGAACCAGTTGTACTCGATGGTCGAATTGACCGCGCGGCAGTGCAGGTTCTCGGCCTGCAGCGGATCGTGCAGGTACGAGTAGCGCATCGCGAACGTGCCGCCGTAGATGTAGACGTTGTGCGTCGGGGACGACGTCGACGCGTTCGTGTTGCCGTTCTGTGCGAACTCGGAGAACTCGACGGTCACCTCGCTGTCCCCGGTGCCGCCGGTCAGGCCGTTGTCGTTGTTCTGGAAGAGGCAGTTCGTGATGGTGAGCCCGGTCGTGCCGCTGTAGTAGCGCAGCCCCGCAGAGTCGTAGTCGGCGGCGTGGCAGTTCTGGAAGACGATCCCGTCGATGTGGATGTTCGTCGCGCCCGAGACCTGCCAGCACCCCCGGTTCTTGTCGGGCGCCGTGTAGCTGCCGGGCGCGTCCTCGACGAGCGTGCCGGAGAGGTCCCACACCGGCGGATTCGCCGGGTCGGCCGCGTGGATGGTGATCGGCTGGCCCACCGGCGCCTGGGCCTGCAGGTACACGCGGAACGTGTACGTGCCCGGGGCGATGACGACCTCGTCGCCGGCGACTGCCGCCTCGATCTTGGTGTACGCCGTGTTCCCGTCCGCCGGAGACACCTGGATCACGGCCGCGAGGCCCGGCGACGACACCGTCACCGCGGCCGCTCCGAGCAGCCACCCCGTTCGCGCGGCGCGCTTCATGGCACGACGACGACGCCCCACGGGCGCGTCCCCACTTTCACACGTCCTGTCTCCTTGCGCGACGTGGCGTCGATGATCGACACGTCGTCCGACGGGCCGTTGGCCACGTACAGCGTGTGGCCGTCGGCGCTCGCCGCGATTCCCCAGGGCCGCTCGCCGACCGCGATCGACCCGGCCACCTCGTCCTTCGCCGTGTCGATCACCGCCACCGTGCCGCCGCGCCCCGTCGTCACGTAGACGGTCTTCCCGTCGGTCGCCGCGAGGACACCCATCGGCCGGCCGTCGATCTTGATCGTCTTCGCGATCGTGTGCCCGGGCAGGGACACGACGGTCAAAGTCCCGCCCGTCTCGGACGTCACGTACGCCTTCGACATGTCCGGCAGGAACGCGGCGGCGCGCGGGCGGCCTCCGACCTGCAGCTCCTTGTCGATCTTCCCGGCGGCCACGTCGATGACCTCCACGGCGCCGCTGCCCTCGCACGTCACGTAGACCCAGCGGCCGTCCGGGCTCGCGGCGACCCCTTCCGGCTCCTCGCCGACCTTGAGGGTCGCCTCGACGCGGCGGCTCGCGATGTCGATCACCGACGCCGTCGCGGCGTCCTCGTTGGCCACGTAGAGCTTCGCCCCGTCCTTGCTCAGCGCGAGCTGCTCGGGGTCCGACCCGGCCGGCATGCGATCGACGACGGCGAGGCGCGCGGTGTCGATGACGCCAATGCCGTGCGCCGCCGTGTCGGAGGGAGGGGGAGCGCCGGTCGCGCCGGGAGGTTGCGCGACGCTCCCGCTCAGCGCGACGTAGACGCGCGATCCGTCGGGCGATCGCTGGATGCCGCGCGGGCGCTTGCCGACGGGGAACGTGGCGACCGCCGTGCCCGACGCGATGTCGATGACCGTGACGTCGCCCGAGCCTTCGTTGCTGACGTAGACGCGTGGGCCCTTGGGCAGTGCGGCGACGGACACTGCAGGCGCGGCGGTGGCGGCCGTGGAAGCGGCAGAGGCAGGCGCCGCCGGCGCGTCACTGCGACGGCTGCAGCTTGCCAGGACCACGACGGACAACGCGAGGAGCGAGCGGGGCGGCATCGAGATGCCAGAGAATGATTAACAGAAAGATCGGGAAGATCAGGAATGGTTTTACGGGGCGCTGAAGACGTAGACCGACCCGTTGACCGCGACCACGATCCGCCCGCCGCCGATGGCGATGGGGGTGTTCCAGCCCTGGATCGCCGTCGACATCGCCGTCTTGGTGCCCGTGAAGAGCTTCGCGCCCGTGTCGCCGTCGTAGCCCCACAGGCTGTTGTTCGCGTCCCAGACGATCGCGTCGGACGTTCCGTCCGTCGTCGTGACCATCGGCGAGGCGAGACCGGTGTCCGCCACGCACCAGGCGACGCTCGCGGTGAAGCTTGTCGCTGTCGGGGTGACCTTCACGGCGATGAGGTTCCCGGTTGCCGGTGACGACGCCGGGCAGCCCGAACCGCGGCCGCCCTCGACGTGGAACGCGACGTACGTGGCCGTCTTCGTCGTGTAGACCGCCGGCGCTCCCTTGAGCTCGTTGGTCGACACGGCTTGCGGCGGGATGATCTCAGCACCAATGCCGCCGAGGTTGTCGCGATTGAGGAGGTAGAAGTTCTTGTCCTTGCCGCCCGCCGCCACGAGGTGCGGCTTGGGCGCCCCCGGCATGTCGAAGATGACCTCGCTGCCTCCGCCGAGATCCGCGTCGCCGTCGTCGAGCGTCTGCCAGTTCGTCGGCGCGTAATAGTCGACCGCGTTGCCCGAGAACGTCGGTCCTGTCGCCGTCGCGGCAAGACGGATGACCGCCTCGCCGCCGCCCCACGTCGTGCCCGTGACGGACGTGTTGCCCGTGACCGGAAAGATCGACGTCCCGTCGGTCGGCAGCGCGCCTGGTCCCCAGATCCCGCCCTTGGGCGCGGCCGTGTGCCAGCCGAGCGGGGTCTGAGGGGAGCTCGCCGGGAAGCCGATGACCCACCCGTAGTACGGCTGGCCGTTGCTGTAGCAGTCGCCGTCGAGCCCACCGTACGGCACGTAGAGGACGCCCTTGACGAACTGCAGCGCGCCGCGCTGGTTCTGGCACGCGGACACGAAGCTCGGGACCTTCGCGCTCACGTCGACCGGCCAGTTCGGGAGCACCGAGCCGTCCGACAGCTTGACCGCGTAGACCATGTGCTTCGGCGTCCCGCCGCTGTTCACCATGGCGGCGAAATAGATGACGCCCGCGCCGCCGTTGATGGGCGACGCCGGATCGATGAACGGAGTGCCGGTGATGCCGAGCGTGGGGATGTCGCCGCATGGGAGGCCGCCGGTGACGGGGTTCCCGTAGGTGGTCGGCCCCTTGTCCCAGATGCTCACGCCGGTGGTTGCGTTGTACGCGGTGACGTGGTTGTCCTCCGTGGCGACGATCAGCGTCTCGACGCCGCCGGGCCCGTTCTGGACGTACAGGGGCTGGGCGTACACGGTCGTCGTGACCGTGCCCATGAAGCCGAGGGCGTGCATCGTCGCGGCGTTCCCGGTGGCGCCGGACGTCAGGATGCTGTCGATGTAGACGCCGTTGCGCGTGCCGTTCTTGTGGTGCTGATAGACCGACGGATCGTACGCGGCCGACGCGTCCGCCCCGCTACTCGAGCTCGCGCCGCTGCTCGTCGCTCCGGAGCTGCCGCCGCTCGACGCGGCCCCGCTGGAGCTCGCACCGCTCGACGTGGCGCCACTGGAGCTCGCGCCGCTGCTGCCCGGACCGGAGCCGTCCTCTCCCGAGCTCGTGCCCCCTCCGCTCGCGCCGTCACCACCGCCACCGAGCCCACCATCGGCCGACGAGTGATTGCTTCCCCCGCAGCTCGCTAGCCCAATGACGAGCCCCACGACGACAGGAGCGCGCAAAAAAGCAAGACGACGTGTCATGGCGGCACCTCCCAGACGCATCGATCCTACCACCGCGAGCCCCGCCGCATGAGCAAACCGCCGAGCGCGCAGCGCGTCATCCACCCCGCCTGCACGATTGCCAGTACGACAGTGTACCCCCAGAAGGCCGGCGTATTTCGGTCGAGACCGAGCGAGCCCGCCGGCGGGGCGAGGAGCCGTACTCCTGTACGGTGACGACCCCCGACGGCGGGATCGCGAAGGTCTCGGCCGAAAGACGCCGGCCTTCTCTGCGCCCCCGGCAGGAGTCGGACCTGCGACCTCGGCTTTAGGAAAGCCTTGCTCTATCCACTGAGCTACGGGGGCTGGGAATCGAGGGGCGGCAAGATGCCATGCGGGGGCGGCCTGGCAAAGAGCAACTGCGATCCGCTGTAGGATCGGGCGCTCCCGGTGCGACGCGCCCCGCTCATCCTAGCCTTCCTCTCGTCCCTCCTGCCTGCGCTCGCACGCGCGCAGGCCGTCCGCACGTGGGGCACCTCCGAGGAAGGGCCCCCCGCCGCTCCCGCCGCGCCGAGCTCCCCGCCGGAGCCGCCGCCGGTCACGATCGGCAGGCCCGCGCCGGGGTCGACCTCCGCGCCCCACGAGCCCGCGACGACGAGCGCCCTGCCCGCCGAGGAGACCCCGTCGCGGGGACCGGCACTCTCGGCCACCGGCATCGTCCGCACGCCCGGCGCCGTCGCGCTGAAGTACACGCTGGAGGGTATCGAAGTGCGCGGCAACAAGGCGACGCGCGCGCGTGTGGTCCTGCGCTACGTGCCGCTCCGCGCGGGCGACGTCCTCGACGTCAACGACCCGGAGCTGGCGCTGACGCGCTTCCGCCTCCTCGGCACGGGGTTCTTCCGTGACGTGCAGCTCTCGCTGCGCCGCGGGACGCAGCGTGGGTTCGTCGTCCTGGTGGTGGACGTCGTCGAGCGCAACACCCTCGTCGTCGACGACGTCTGGCTGGGCATCTCGGAGGACGTGAGCTCGAACGGTTCCGCGCGGCCGCTCACGGCGTACGGCGGCGCGGCCGTCACCGAGACGAACGTCGCCGGGACGGGCATCGCCCTCGGCGGCGCGTTCGCCGTGGCCGACCGGCAGCTCGCGCTCCGCGTGCGCCTCGCCGACCCCCAGTTCCTGGGAACGAGCTGGCTCGCCGACACGGAGCTCCTCTACAACGCCGCCCGCGACTTCTTCGGCAACGCCGACGTCCTCGTCGACGACCCGACGCAGCCGAGCGCGCAAGACTTCGCGGTCGCCCAGTACACGAGGCTCGGCGGGCGGGTGGGCCTCGGGCACGACCTCGGCATCTCGTCGCAGGTCTTCTTCGACTACCGGTTCGAGAAGATCGACGCGACCCTCCCGCTCGCGGCGAGCGATCACCGCGGCCTCGACGTCGAGCCGATCGACTTCATGCTCCTGCCCGGGACGAGCGTCCTCTCCGCGCTCCGCGCGACGGTCGTCCACGACACGCGCGACGACCCGTTCCTGCCGACCGTCGGCCACTACGCGACCGCGATGGTCGAGGCGGCGCTCACGCCGCTCGGCAGCGATTACCCGTACGCGAAGCTCGTCCTGCATGGGTCGCAGTGGTTCACGCTGCCGTGGGGCCACGTGCTGCACCTGGAGGGATTCGCGGGGGGCGTCTTCGGGGACGCGCCGCTCTTCGAGCGCTTCTACGTGGGCGACTTCAGCGACCTCTTGCCCGACCGCGTCCTCGGCCTCGACTTCGATCGCCGCCCGGCGCCCAACCTGCTGAGCACGGACATCGTCGAGATCCGCTACGGCAACTACGCCGCCAAGCTCGACGCCGAGTACCGCGTCCCGATCTACCGGGGCAGGCGGTCGATCTACGGCGTCGATGTCTTCGGGAGCTTCGGCCTCTACAGCGTCTGCAGCCAGGAAGACATCGTCGACCCTCCGCGCGGCTACACGGGCCTGTCCGTCATCCCCGTCGACCTCACGTTCAACGCCGGCCTGCGCATCGATACGCAGGCGGGCGCGTTCGTCCTGGGGATCGCGAACCTCGTCGGCTTCGTCCCGTTCCGCGGGCCGCAGGGAGGAGCGGCGCGACCATGACGCCCGTCCGCCGCGCCCGCCTCGGCCTCGCGACGGCTCTCGTCGCGCTGGCGCCCCTCGTCGCCCACGCGCAGGCGCCGGCCCCGCAGCAGCCGGCGCACCCCGACGCGCTGGCGCTGCGCAAGGCCAACTACGCATGGGAGGGCGAGCTCTTGCGCGTGAGCTTCTCGTACCGGGACGTGCTCGCCGACCCGGCGCTCGTCAAGAAGCTGTCGAGCGGCCTGCCGATGGTGATCGCGATGCGCGCGTACGTCTACCGCGAGGGGGACGTCACCCCGGTGGCGCTCGCGCCGCGCGTCTGCCGCGTCGTCTACGACCTCTGGGACGAGGTGTACCGCGTGCACGTGAGCGAGCCGGAGCGCGAGCGCGACCAGGCGGCGGTGCTCGACGGCGTCTTCCGCCTCTGCACCGAGGCGCGCGATCTCCCCGTCGTCCAGCGGAGGCTGCTTGCGGCGGGCGAGGCGTACTTCCTCGCCGTGGTCGTCGACGTCAACCCGGTCTCGACCGAGATGGTCGACCAGATGCGCCACTGGCTCTCGCGGCCGACCGGGAGCACCGGCATCGGCCCGACCGACGCTCTCTTCGGGACCTTCGTCCAGCTCTTCGCGAGGCAGATCGCCACGAGCGACAAGACGCTGACGTTCCGGACCGAAGACGTGACGCCGTGATCCATTTGACGAGGTAGCGGTGCGCCGCCTACCTATTCATGAGAGGGCCATGCGACACGGCGACCAGCTCGACGCCATCCTCGCGAAGCAGTTCGCGTGGACGTTCGCACGACCGGGCGAACCGGCGGACCTCGCCGGGCGGCTGCGGGCGGGCGGAGAGGACGGCGCCGTGCGCGCGGACGTGACGCCGCCGCTCCTGCCGGACGAGCACCAGGCCGAGCGTGTGCACGAGCGGACGCGCAAGGCGTGCCGCCCGCTCGCTCTCGCGGTGACCGAGGCGTGGACGCTCGCGGACGACGAGTCGAGCGGCCGGGCCGCGCGGCGCCTGCTCACGAAGGCCGATCGCCTGGGCGTGGCGCTCGTCGGGATGGATGTGTACCCCCGCGAGGCCGTCCGGCTGCTCCGCTTGCTGGTGCGCCACGGGCCGAGGTTCACGCGGCGCCAGCGCGAGCGATCGGCGTACGTCGCGACGATGCTGCCGCTCGATCACCCCGAGACGGCGGACCTGCTCATCGAGGTCGCGCGCGCAGGGGACCGCGAGATGGCGGACGCCCTCCGGTCCGACGAAGACTGGACGCCCGAGGTCGGCGACGTGGACGCCCTCGTCGCGCGCCTGGCCGACGTGATCGACGAGGGACCGACGCACGCGTGCCGAACGGTCGCCGTCGACCTGGTGACGCTCTTCGACCGGCGTGACGCCGCGTCCCCGGCGCTCCGGCGCGCCCTTCGCCTCCCGAGCTTCGCGGTCCGCGCGCACGCGCTCCACGCGCTCGCGACGGCGGAGCCGTGCGGCGTGCTGGAGGCCGACCTGCTGCACGTCCTGCGCGACCTCGTGGCACACGCACCGCCGGACTGCATGCGCGACGAGGAGCAGGAAGAGGACGAGCGGACGCTGGCCGACGCGGTCGTGACCGCGCTCGCGCGCGTGCGTCCGGAGGAAGCCGAAGAGGCGCTCCTCGATCTGATCGACGCCGATCACGACGCGCTCTGGCTCGACGCGGGCTGGGCGACCGAGGCGCTCTCCGTGGCCTTCCCCGCGACCGCCGCCGTGATGGTCGATCACTGGCTCAAGTGCGCGCGGGTGCACGAGCGGGCGCGCGCGCTCGCGGCCATGGCGCGCCTCCCGGACGAGCTCGCGGAGCCACGGCTCCGCCTCGCCGCCGCAGACCCGGCGCTCGCGGTGCGCGACTCGGCCCGTCGCCAGTGGCTCGACAGGTTCCGGAGCGCGTGCCCGGCAGGTCCGGGCGACGTTCTCGGCGCGTCGCTCCTCGAGGCTCCGCCGAGCGACCGCTTCGTTGGGCGCCTCGCCGTGATGCAAGGGCGCGTGGCGGCCGCTCGCCACGCGATGGCCCGCGCGCTGCTCGCGGAGGCGCCGGACCGGGAGGCCCTCGTCCTGCTGCTCCAGCTCGTCGGCGACGACGCCGAGTCCGGCGAGCCGGCATTCAGCGCGCGCGAGGGGGACGCGGGATGGGCGGCGACGATCGTCGAGCGCTTCGGAGACCTCGGCGTCGAGGGTCTGTGCCTGGTCGCGGCGCGCTATCCCGAGCCGGAGACCTTCGGGTGGTTGCGGCGCCTGGGCGATCTCGTCGAGCGCGGGTGCGTCGTGCGCGAGCGAGCAGGGTCGCTCCGCGATCTCGCCGCGAGGCACGTGACGTCGCGGGACGCCGGTCGCGTCGACGACGCGCTCCGCGTGCTCGCCCTGGTCGGGGCGCCGCCCCAGCTGCTGGATCCGGTGCTCGCCGTCGCGCTCGACGACGACCTCGGAGCGCCGGAGGCCCGCGGCCTGGTGGTGGGGTGGCGAGACCGGGCCGTCGACGCGCGGCTCTCGTCGGAGATGGCGCTGGCGCTCGCGGAGCACGAGTGGAACCGACTGCACAACGCGGCGGCGATGGGCCTCGCCCGCGGGGGGCACGGGGCCCGCGTCATCGCGCAGCGCGTGCTGGAGGTCACGGAGCGCGAGGAGGGCGCGGTCGACGCGGCGGTCGAGTGCGCGCGCCACCTGCGGGATGCGGGCGCGCTGCCCGATTCGTGGGCGGTGGAGGTCCTCTCGCGCCCGGAGTCGCCGCTCTTCGCGGTGGTCGCGCGCGTGTGGCGGCGGAGCGCCGTGGTTCGCGATGGCCTCGAGGCCGCGCTGGGATCCACCGCGCGCGGGAACGCGTCCGCGGTGGAGGCGGCGATCGCGCTCCTCCAGGGCGAGCCCCCGATCAGCCCGCGCGACCGGCGGATCACGAGCCTGCTCGACAGGGCCGGCGCGCCCGAGCGCGCGGAGCTCCTCTACGCGATGTCGATGCGCGGCGCGCCGATCGCGCTCGTCGCGCCGTACCTCGAGACGCTGCTGGTCTCGCCCGATCCGGCGGTCACGGGCGCGCTCGCGGGCATCGCCGTCTGGCTCAAGTCCCCCAAGGCGCGGGCGTTCCTCCGATCGATCCTCCCGCGCGTCGTCGACGCCGAGCTGAGCGCGGACATCGAAGACGCATTGGGAACTCCCGCGGCGCGGTTCTGGGAAGGAGTCTGAGAGGGAGACTCACGGTGATCCGTGGGGCTGCTCGACAAAAGTTCCGTCCCCGCTCGTTGTGAGGACCACGTCGCCGTCGCGTTCGGTCGCCCACAAGCGGTCGCTCGAGGGGACGGGGAGCCAGTCGGCGGCGTGGGAGGCTTCGCAGCGGTCGCCGTCGAAGGCTAGGAGTGTCTTGGCTCCGGGTCCGCCGAGCAGGCGCGTCAGGCGCTGTACGATGAGGGCGCGCGGGTGGCAGTACTCGCGGTTGAGGCCGACGTCGGGCTTCCCGGCGGAGATGACCGCGTAGCGCGGACGGGCCCTCGCGAGGAAGCCCGGCGTCGTGGACGTGTCGCTGCCGTGGTGCGCGACCTGGAGCAGCACGGCGGGACCGCGCGTGTCGAGCGCCGCCTCCTCGGCGTGCTCGGCGTCGCCCATCAGGAGCACCGACGACGCGCAGAAGTCGATCCGGAGCGCGATCGAGCACTCGTTCGCGTCGTGAGCGCACGCCGGCGACCAGGCCGATGGCACGATGGGCGTCATCGTGAACCCGGGGGAAGGAGGCGCTGGCCAGGCGGGGCTCGCGGGGTCGACGACGCGCACCGGCACGCCGTGCGCCTCCGCCGCGCGCCGCGCCCGCGCCACCTCGCCCTTGCGAACGTCGCGCCCGTTGTCGACGTAGAGCCCCACCGGGAACGCGTCGATGACGTCCGCCGCCGCGCCGATGTGATCCGAGTGCGGGTGCGTGATCCAGAGGACGTCGATCGGCGCCCCGTGCAGGTCCGCCCGGAGCCGCTCGAGCACGTGGCGCTCCGCCCCCGCGCACGACTCTCCGCACCCCGATCGCCGCGCGCTGTCGCCGGTGTCCACGAGAACGTGCCGCCCGTCCGGCAGCTCGACCAGCGCCGCGAGGCCTTGCCCGACGTCGTAGAAGTGCAGCGTCATGCGACGTCCGCCGCCGCACGGGTCGGCCGGTGGCGCCTTGGCCGGGGGTGGCGGGGCAGCGTCGCCCGCGCGCGGCAGGGAGCAAAGGGAGGCGAGCAGGCACAGGAGCAGTGCGAACGGACGAACGGTCACTGCGGGCTCCGCCCCACTCTACTATCTTGTCGCCCGTGCTCCCCGACGTGGTCGTCCAGAAGCTCGACGCCCTCCCGCCTCAGCCGGGCGTCTACATCTTCAAGGACAAGAAGGGCGCGGTCCTCTACGTCGGCAAGGCCAAGAGCCTGCGGGCGCGCGTGCGGAGCTACTTCCAGGACGCGCAGGGCGACGCGCGCGCGTTCATCCCGATCCTCCAGGCGACCATCGGCGACCTCGAGACGATCGTCGCGGCGAACGAGAAGGAAGCCACGATCCTCGAGAACAACCTCATCAAGGAGAATCGCCCAAAGTACAACGTCAAGCTCCGGGACGACAAAGACTTCATTACGCTCCGCCTTGGCCGCATGACCGTGACCGACGGGGCGTGGCCGCGCCTCGAGGTCATCCGCCGGCCCACGCCGGACGGGGCGCGCTACTTCGGCCCTTACCACTCGGCCACGGCGGCGCGGCGCACGCTGCACCTCGTCAACAAGCACTTCCAGCTCCGCACGTGCAGCGACACCGAGTTCGCCGGCCGCAAGCGCCCGTGCCTGCAGTATCAGATCAAGCGCTGCCCGGCGCCGTGCGTCCTCGACGTCGACCGTGCGTTCTACGCCGAGCAGGTCGACGCCGTCGCCAAGTTCCTCGAGGGGCGGCACGACGAGCTCTCGCGCGAGCTCGACGCGAAGATGAAGACGGCCGCGCGCGACATGCGCTTCGAGCTCGCCACGGTGTACAGGGACCAGCTGCGCGCGGTCGAAAAGGTGCGCGAGGAGCAGCGCGTCGTCACCGTCGACGGCGTCGACCGCGACGTCCTCGGGTTCTACCGCGAGGGCGAGCTCGTCGAGATCGCGCTGCTCCACGTGGTCGCCGGGAAGCTGCAGGACGTCGCCACGTACTCGATCAAGCAGGTGGAGATCCCGGACGAGGAGATCGTCGCGGCGTTCCTCGCCCAGCACTACGGCGGATCGCTCGCGAACGATCCCGACGGCGAGGCATCGCCGCTGCCGGTCCCCGACGAGATCATCCTGCCCGTCGAGCCCGAGGGCGTCGGCGGGATCGAGGCGTGGCTCGCCGATCGCGCGGGCCACAAGGTCACGCTCGTCGTCCCGCGGCGCGGGCACCGGGTCGATCTCCTCGCGATGGGCAACGAGAACGCCCGCCACAGCTTCGCCGAGAAGCGGCGCCAGAGCGACGACGTGCTCGAGCGGCTGCGGGACCTGCAGGAGCGGCTGCGCCTGCCGGTCATTCCACGGCGCATCGAGTGCTGCGACATCTCGCACCTCGGCGGCGGCGATACCGTCGGCGCGGTCGTGGCGATGAAAGACGCGGAGCTCGACAAGAAGCGCTACCGCACGTTCAACGTGCGCGGCGTCGGCGTCCGCGACCAGGGCGGCCAGATCAACGACGACTACGGGTCGATGTACGAGGTCCTCGCGCGGCGGTTCCGGCGCGCGCTGAAGGCCGCGGCGCTTCCCGAGGCCGGCGGTGAAGAGGCGGGCGGTCCGGCAGGGGAGGGGGAGCGGGAACGGGAGCCGGAGTCGGAGAGGGACGCGGCATGGGACGCGCCGGATCTGTTCGTCGTCGACGGCGGCAGGGGGCAGCTCGCGGTCGCGCTTGCCGCGGCGCACGACCTCGGGCTGCACGACCTCTGCGTCGTCGCCCTCGCCAAGGAGCGCGAGAACGCCCTCGGCGAGACGATGGTGGACCGCGTGTACCTGCCTGGGCAGAAGAATCCGATCCCGCTGAAGAGCAGCACGACGTCGCTGTTCCTCCTCGCGCGTCTGCGCGACGAGGCGCACCGCTTCTCGAACCACGCCCGGATGCGCCTCGGCAAGCGACGGCGCTTCAGATCGCCGCTCGACGACGTGAAGGGCCTCGGCGAGAAGACGCGCAAGGCGCTCCTGCGGCACGTGGGCAACGTCGCGGCGATCCGCGCCGCGGACGACGCCGCGCTCCTCGCCGTCCCGGGGGTCACGGCGCGGCACGTCAAGGCGCTCCGCGCGGCGTTCGCTGCGCCTACCGACCTACATCCAGCCCCGCCAACGTCAGAGAGCGAACGCCAACGCAGTTGACGATGCGGGTCGAGGGCCGATCCCGCGTGGCCCGGATATGCGCTGTTTCTTGGTATACAACAGGCAAGGGCCGTGGCACACGGCGTGCCTTACCGAATTTGACGGGTGAGGGCGCGACTCGTGGTAAATCGTGACTGCGTCGCGAGTTCAGAGGAGCAGCGATCATGAATCGAAGAATCAAGCAGGGGGCCTTCGTGGCCGCCGTCGTCACGGGGTTCGGCATCCTGGGGGCAGGCTGCCTGAGCCGTCCAATCTATACGGCGCCGCCCAACCTGAAGACGAACTTCACGACGTCGATCCAGACGAGCGTCATCGACAAGATCGACCTCCTCTTCGACATCGACAACTCCGCGTCGATGGGTGACAAGCAGCAGTACCTCCAGGCCGCGATTCCCGACCTCATCAACCGCCTCATCAACCCCAACTGCGTCGATGCGGCCACGATGATGGTGCCGATGGGCGCGTCGACGATGGGGACGTGCCCGGCCGGGGCCGTGCTCGAGTTCCCCCCGGTGCACGACATGCACATCGGCATCGTGAGCTCCGCCCTCGGCCCGCGCCTCGGCGACGCGTGCACGGCGAGCGACATGGCGCCAGCGCCGTTCGCCAACCTCTCCAAGCACAACGACGACAAGGCAGAACTCCTGAGTCGGAGCCTCACCTACGCGGCGAACCTGAGCTCCGCCACCGAGGGGGCCGTCGCGGACGCGTCCCAGGGGTTCCTCTACTGGTACCCGACGACGAACGCGACGCCGGCCACGCAGGGGACGCCCGTGACGAACTCGATGACGCTCGAGACGGACTTCACGGACATGGTCGGCGGCGTCGGCGTCTTCGGGTGCGGGATCGAGTCGCAGCTCGAGACCTGGTACCGCTTCCTCATCCAGCCGGATCCTTACGACACGCTGGTCAATAACGGCGGCAAGGCGACCTGGTCGGGCGTCGACACGACGATTCTCCAGCAGCGCCACGACTTCCTGCGTCCGGACTCGCTTGTCGCGATCATCGTCCTGACCGACGAGAACGACTCCGAGATCGACGTCCGGTCGCTCAGCCAGCAGGGCTGGAACTGGATGTCCTCCCAGTTCCCGCCTCCGAGGGGAACGGCAGCGTGTGGCATCGACGGCGTCGGCGGCAACCCGGGGGACCCCGCATGCACGTCGTGCGCCGCGGTGAGCGCCGGCACCGCATCGTCCGACGCGAGCTGCAAGATGGGGGCGTACAGCGCCACCAACGCGAACGACTGGGGCTACGACCTCAACCTGCGCCACGTGCACACGAAGGCGAAGTACGGCCTCGATCCGCAGTTCCCGATCCAGCGCTACCTGAACGGGCTCACGTCGACGACGGTCCCCGACCGCGACGGCGAGTACCCCGGCACGTCGGCCGGAAAGATCACGTCGTCGGGCTACGTCGGAATGAACGACTGCACGAACCCGCTCTACGCCGCGTCGCTGCCCAGCGGCGGCGGGCAGCTCAACCAGGCGACGCTCTGCAAGCTCGTGCCTGGCCCGCGCACGACGGACCTGGTCTTCTTCGCCCACATCGGCGGTGTGCCGTCCTCGCTCCTGCACTTCGATCCGACCAGCGCGGCGAACAGCACGCTGAACGAGGGCGACTGGACGAAGATCCTCGGCAACAACTCGGTGCCCCCGAACTACGATTACTCGGGGATCGACCCGCACATGCTCGAGTCGTTCCAGCCAAACCGCCCGGGCATCCCCGCATGTCCTGCAGCCCCGGATTCCGACGGGGTCTGCGACTGGGTCACCAATCAGCCGTTCCCGGCCCCGGCCACGGGCGGTCACATCCTCAACGTCGACCGTGAATATGCGTGCACGTTCCCGCTCGCCGACCAGACCGGGGCTGCGAGTCCGCGGGATTGCACGCAGCCGCAGTTCCAGAGCTTCTGCGACTGCCCGCACGTCCAGGGCTCGGTGAGCGCCGCCCAGCTGCCCCCGATCTGCAATCAAGCGATGCAGACGCAGCAGACCGGCGCCAAGGCGTACCCGACCATCCGCGAGCTCGAGCTCACGCACCTCATGGGCAAGCAGGGCATCGTCTCGTCGATCTGCCCGATCGACGTGGCGGAGAAGACCCCGGGGGATCCGCTGTACGGGTACCGTCCGGCCGTCGCGGTCATCATCGACCGCCTGAAGAACGCGCTCACCAACCAGTGCCTGCCCGAGCAGCTCCCGATCAGCAACGGGCAGGTGCCGTGCCTGATCCTCGCGCAGCTCCCGGCGTCGACCGGCGGCTCGTGCAAGAACCCGAACTGCGACATGTCCCAGGGCCTCGTCGGGCCGGGCATGACGATCGCTCCAGGCCAGACGTTCGATCCCGCCGTTCTCGACTCGTTCTGCGATTCGCAGGAGGCGCAGTATCAGGCCCTCGTGTCGGGCCTCCCGTCGGGGGAGATGCCGCCTCCGGATCCCGCGAAGCAGTCGGTCTGCGCGCTCGTGCAGCTCACCCCGCAGGCGAACCCGACCGCCTTCCAGGGTGGCTCGTGCAAGTCGTCGACACAGGATGGCTGGTGCTACGTCACCGGGGCGGCGGCCGGCACGTGCCCGCAGGCCATCATCTTCGCGGGCCAGCCGAAGAGCGCCACGATCAGCCTGCAGTGCATCGAGCAGAGCGTCGCGGTCATCGACGGCGGGACGTCCACGGGGACGACGACGAGCGGCAGCGGCGGGGGCGGTGGCGGCGGCTGACCAGCAGCGATGCCGCCGGGCAAGAGAACCATCCTCGTCGTCGACGACGAGCCGCACATCGTCCTCGGCTTGCGTGACGCCCTCGAGTTCGAGGGCTTCCGCGTCATCGCGGCGGGGAAGGGGCACGAGGGGATCGCGCTGGCGCGCACCGAGGCGCCGGACGCGATCATCCTCGACCTGATGCTCCCCGACATGAACGGCTACGCGGTGTGCGAGGCGGTGCGGCGGATCGATCCGCGAGTTCCGATCGTGATGCTGACGGCGCGGTCGCAGGAGACCGACAAGGTGCGCGGCCTCGACTCGGGCGCGGACGACTACGTGACGAAGCCGTTCGGCGTGAACGAGCTCATCGCGCGGATGCGCGCCCTCTTCCGGCGCGCGTCGCGCGGGAGCGGCGGTGTGCCGGAGACGCTGGCGCTCGGCGACGCGGCGGTGAGCTTCACGGCGCAATCGGTCACGGCGCGTGGACGGCAGCACATGCTGTCGTTCTACGAGGTGGAGCTCCTGCGGATGCTGGTGGAGCGCGCGGGCCAGCCGGTGAGCCGGGACGAGATCCTCGCGAAGATCTGGGGTCTCGAGTCGTCGTCGACGAACCGCACGGTGGACAACTTCATCGTGAAGCTGCGGCGGAAGATCGAGAAGAGCCCGGACAAGCCGCAGCACATCCTTACCGTGTATGGGTTCGGGTACAAGCTGGCGATGTAGAGAAGGCCGGTGTCTTTCGGCCGATACCTTCGCGATCCCGCCGTCGGGGGTCGTCAACGTACAGGAGTACGTTTCCTCGCCCCGCCGTCGGGCTCGCTCGGTCTCGACCGAAATACACCGGCCTTCTATGGGCCTACCTCCCCGACGGTACGAAGACGATCTCGATGCGCTCGTTTCGTCCGCGCATCTTCGCGTCGTTCGGGTCGACCACCGGAAGGCGCGCGCCTGCGAGCTCGGCATGAACGCGCGCCGCGTCGGCGCCGCCTGCAACGAGGGCGCTCACGATCGCCGCGCCGCGGCGGG